>Ga0302133_10000191_pt1 | contig 35857 bp, 44 predicted proteins | sample CB9_331_MG_FD_203121 | JGI IMG/M metagenome (GOLD analysis project Ga0302133, IMG submission 203121) | Marine microbial communities from Western Arctic Ocean, Canada - CB9_33.1 | ecosystem: Environmental > Aquatic > Marine > Oceanic | place: Canada: Western Arctic Ocean | collected 2017-09-19 | reverse complement strand
TACAACACGATCCGGCCTCACAGCTCACTCGGATACCGACCACCAGTGCCTGAGGCAATCATGCCAGCGCTTCGGTTGGTCGCAAATCCGAGATAATAAGTGGTAACGCTATCGGGGGCAGGTCAAGGGTACTTCGATCAGGTTTTTTGCTACAGCCCAGATCGGCTTAGCCGAGATGCCATTAACCAACTTCTATATGAAAGGGAGATTCGAGACCTCGGCAAAGAAATCATTTTCGTCTCGGAGTCTTCGGACGATACGCCTGAGGGACACTTTATTCGCATTATTCGAGCCGGGGTTTCTCAATATGAGCGGGAACTCATTCGACGGAGAACGATGCGTGGAAGGGTGGCCGCGTTCACATCCGGTCGTTATGCGGGAGGTCAAGTCCCATACGGTTACAAATGGGGAGCTGATTCCGGATGGACCATCGAGCCCGAACAGGCTCAGGTTGTCCGCAAGGTTTTCGATGATTACCTACGTGGTGGAAAAGGCATGCGTGACATCGCTGAGTCACTGACCAATGAAGGCGTTCCTCGGGTGCGAGGGGGATCTAGATGGCGCGAGAACGGCGTAAGGCGAATTCTGACTCAGACTGCATACGTTTCTGGATTTGATTCATTAGCAGACTATGAGAAATACGCTGCGACCGAGCACTGGACTCAGATGCCTAACTTTCCGCCCATTTTAGTGGATGATTTTGGGGCACCTGATATCCAGACTTGGAATCGGGTTCAGTTGAAGAGGAAATCGAATCGAAGAGGCGGAGTTGGTCGGAAAATAGCGAAGTGGCCATTTCAAGGGTTGGCTCGATGCGGCTTATGTGGACGCACTCTCCGCTGTTACCGCAATAGCGGAGGCAAAGGCACAAGAGTTTATTGCTGTCCAAAAGGAAAGGAACGCTATCTCGATGAAGAACCCTGCCAGCTGCCACGCATTAGTGCGACCCTGTTGGAAAATGCCATCGCCCAAGGATTGACTCAAGCGCTAGGTGACCCCGAAGCGCTACATGTGGCTGCCTCGGCGTTTTTAGCGGAACTTAATTCTCAAATTGAGAAATGCGGCACAGGTCTCGATCCCATCATAGATGCCATAAATTCGACGACCAAGCAATTGGAGAAGGTCCGTCGGTTGTATATAGATGATTCGATCAATGAGCAGCAAATGGAATCGCTAGCCAATCCGTTGGAATCCGAGCTATCACGGCTAAATCAATCCATAAGCTCGCCTCGAGAATCCGCAGAAAAACTTAACGCACTTCAAGAGACCCGCGACTTGATCGAGAAGTGCCTTGATCGCGGTACATTGAAGGCAGTTCTCAGGTCAGCGGGAGACCTAGACTTTCGGGAGGCAAGGACCAATGACGCTATAGCCATTGGCTTGAACGGACTCCCCATTCCTACAAACACGATAAAGGGTATTAATTCGACTATTTACTCGAATTACCTCGGCGGCATGTCATTGGCCAAAACGCTCCGAACTTTTGATATAGAAATCGACGTTAATGACGAACATATCGACGTCCGGGGAAGAATCCCATTTTCTGTACCAACCGACCTAGCGACATGGACTAAAAGTCTGCCTCCTAGTGAACCCTAAAGATATTCAGACTTACCTGATTCCAACGCCGAAGAGCGGTTCTTCTGGCGCAATACGATCATTCCTGAACTGAAACTGTTTGAGGATGAGTTGAACCGGTCTCTTGTGCCGTTGTTTGGTTCTAGGGAGACGCTGCGTGTGTCCTTTGATGTGAGCACGATTGACGCGCTTCGTGAATCTGAGACGCAACGGGTGGAGCGCGTAGTTTCGCTGGTGGGAGCAGGGATACTGACGGTGGACGAGCCACGAGCGGGCGAAGGCCTCAAACCGCTGTGAATCGACGCAACAATTACGCTAAATCGCTGGACCTGAATCTGAGACTAGGTGACAATCCCTCGATGCTCATCACTAATTCTGCTGAAATTGCGTCGTATTGTCAGGAACTAGAAACCGCCAGATACGTGGCTGTGGATACCGAATTCATGCGGGAGCGCACCTACCGGGCAGAACTATGCCTCGTGCAGCTTTGTGCGCCGGGACTAGAGGCCGTGGCGATTGACCCGCTCGTAGACGGCATCGATCTCTCGCCGCTGTTCGACGTCATGGCGAACCCGGCTGTGATCAAGGTTTTCCACGCCGCTCGTCAGGATCTTGAGATCTTTTACCAGCAGATGGGCAAAGTACCTGCGCCGCTATTCGATACGCAGGTTGCGGCGATGGTGTGCGGATTTGGTGAGCAGGTTGGATTTGGCACGCTAGCGGCAACTATCGCCCGCGTGTCTGTCGATAAATCGTCTCAGTACTCTGACTGGTCATTGCGCCCGCTCAGCGATCAACAACTCCAGTACGCTCTGGATGATGTGATTCACCTCTGCACGATTTTTGAAGCGCTGGAGGAAAAGCTGTCTGAGAGTGAGCGAATCCAGTGGCTCACGGAAGAGATGGAGACGCTGGCGTCCCCGTCCACGTACGTTACCGAGCCACAAGATGCGTGGCGGCGGGTGAAGCATCGGCGGGCCAAGCCTCGTGCGTTGGCCGTACTGCAGGAACTGGCGGCGTGGCGGGAGATACGGGCCGACAAAAACAATGTTCCGCGTGGGCGGATTATCCGGGATGAGCCGCTTGTTGAGATTGCATCAGCAGCGCCGTCCAGTAAGGACGAACTTCATCGAATACGGGGGCTTGGCTCGAACGCAGTAAATGGCTCTATGGGTAGTGAAATTCTTGAAGCGGTGAAGCGGGGGATGGCAATCCCGAAAGAGGATTGGCCTCGTCTTGCGCCACGCCCAGAGTTGCCAAACGGTGCCAGGGAACTGGTCGCGCTGCTTCAAGCGCTGTTGAAACTGCGTTGTGAAGAGCATGATGTGGCACCAAAGATGGTGGCCAACCGGGACGACCTTGAGTCGCTATTGGTGGATAAGAATGGCGATATCAAGTTCCTGAGCGGATGGCGCAGGGAACTTTTTGGGGAGGATGCTCTGGCACTGCTGGAAGGCAAGATTGCGCTTACCGGCGCTTCGGGTGGGCCTCAGGTGCTGAGAACGGATGGCGCTGAGGCGTAGGCAGGCGGTACCATCTGGGCACATCATCCCTGGAGGCCTGACATAGAATCGCACACGCACGTATCTGACGCTATTCTTGATCGCTACCGCAAGATCACATCTGCCACCGCCTATTCCGGCGTATGGCGGTTGCAGCCGCCCGCGGGCTCGGAGTGGTTTGCTTCTGCCAACTATCAACGCTGCCTCATGCAGGGCGTCTGGCCAATGACGCCCGGCCGGGCGGTCATTGGCCGCGCCCGAACGTTGCGATTTGTACCACCAAGGCCTGATCTGCTGGAGATCACACGACGACTGGATGATTCGCCAGAGTATCGGGCCATGGGCAAGTGTGGCCCGGGTGATGTGCTGGTGGTGGAGGCGCATTCGCCTGACCCCTATGCATGCATAGTCGGCAACATGAAGGCGCGGCAACTGTGGCACAACAAGGCTGAAGGCATCATCACGGACGCTGCGATGCGCGACGTGGATATGGTGGCCGATTACGACCTTGGCATCTTCGCGAAGCAGCGTTCCCCTGCTGGCAACCTGCCGTACCTGGAGGCCTATGAGGACGCTGAGCCAATCAACTGCGGTGGCGTATTGGTCATGCCAGGCGACGTAGTCGTTGCGGACGATGACGGCGTGGTGGTGGTCCCTTGCCAGCGTGCCGAAGAGGTGATCGACTGGATTGAAGAGCAGGAGGAGGCAGAAAACTTCGTCATCCGCTTGATCGACGAGGAGCGCGTGCCGCCGGGCAAGTACTACCCCATCACTGAGGAGACAAAAGAGCGTTTCCGCAAGTGGAAAGCTGAGCAGGGGTAGGTAGCGGAGCTACTTTTTGCCTAAGAAGCAGCCTCTTGAATCAGATCCATCACAACATCGCGAGGCATCAGCTTGATCATGAGTGCCAGTGCTGCTGCGATTAGTGCTACGTCATCGAGATAACCCAGTACAGGGATGAAGTCTGGGATTATGTCGATGGGCATGAGCAGGTAGAGCACGAGGAAAAGCGGGATGAGCTTTACTCGGCGCGGGACTCGGGAGTCGCTCAAGGCGAGCCTGAAGAATCGCAGTTTTTGTCGAGTCCTGAGCTTCAGAACGGTAGCGTATGGCTCGCGTTTCTGGAGGACTTTTGCGCCAAAGTACATCGCAGGGATTAATAGCAATGCGACGGCGATGAGCACTATGGCGATTACAATCCACATTCACTTATTGTCGCCCGCTCATATCTCATTGCAATCCCAGACTGAGGAACGTTCATGAAAGTAGTTATCACCGGTGGATCAGGCCGAGCTGGCCAGAACATCATTCCGGAGCTCGTCACTCACGGCCACGAGGTCACCAACGCTGACACCACGGAGGGGCCAGACCAGGGGGCTCGGTTCATGCGTGTGAACGCGACCGATCTTGGCGCGGTGATATCAATCACCAAGGGCGCTGACGCGATCATTCACATGGCGGCGATCCCATCGCCGGTGAAGGATCCGGAGGCGGAGGTCTTTCGCGTCAACATGATGTCCAACTGGAACGTGCTCGAGGCGGCGGAGATTCACGGCATCACGAAGCTGGTGATGGCATCGTCGATCAACGCTGTGGGTGCAGGGTTCTCTCCCGCGGAGATGGAGCCGCCTGCGTATCTGCCTATCGATGAGGAGCTGCCCACTCGGGCGCAGGATGGATACGCGCAAAGCAAGTGGCTGGGCGAGGGTATGGCCGATGCGTTCTGCCGGCGGCGCGATATGCAGATCGCGAGCATGCGATTCCACGCGCTGATGGACGAGGAGACGCAGCGGCAACAGCAGTCGATGCCAAACACCGATCCACACGGCAATCGGGCGCAGGGTTTCTGGGGATGGACGGACCGCAGTGATGCGGCGAGCGCCTGTCGATTGGCGATAGAAAAAGACTGGACCGGCCACGAGCCGTTCTTCATCAACGGTGATGAGACGACGCTGAACATCGGCACACAGGAGGCGGTGGACGCCGTCTATCCGGGCGTGCCGATCAGGAAGCGGCTCACGGGGTTTGCGTCAGCGATCGACAACTCCAAAGCGAAGGAGTTGCTGGGCTGGGAGCATAAGACGCAGTGGGTGCGATGATGTGCCTGCCACACGAACCAGCGGAGCTGGAACTTGCCGCAGGACGGCGGAACAGCTCCCTCATCCTAACCTTCTCCCGGGGGAAGAAGGGACAAGAATCCTCCCTCCTAAGGGAGAGAGGATAAGAGGCTACTTTCGGGCTTTTACGAACTGCAGGATTGCTTCGGGGCTCATTCGGCCAAGTTGGGTTGTGGCGTAGAGGGATGCCATCACTTCGCCAGCGGGATTTAGCACAAACTCCGTTGGCTGGAGGATGGTCATCCCCTGGCGTGCGCCGGTCCATGCGCCTAGCGTCTGTGCGTCATCTACGTCCATGCCGTAGCCAATTGGGAATGTGATGCCTTCATCTATGGAGCCCTGCGCGCCTTCAGCATTGTCTGAGCTGGCGCCGTAGACCTTGATGCCCGTCTCGGTAAGTGCCTCGATGTTGGCCTGTGCATCGGCTAACTGCCGATTACAGTACGGTCACCAGTGGCCTCGGTAGACCATGATGTATGCCCAGTCACCGGCGCAATCGTCGGGCAGCACTATTTCGCCGCCATCGACGGTTTTCAGAGTTAGGTTCGGGAATTTGTCTCCCGGCATCAAAAATTGAGTCACGTGTTCCTCAGTAGATACATCATTCCAGCCATATCGCAGACAGACCGTACGCCACCCTGGTGTGCCACCGCCAGTCATTGCGAGCGTAACGAGCGTTGCTCGTTGGATGCGGAGATTGCAGATTTGGATTCAAGGTGAAGATTGATGACATTCAGGGGTTTGGCCTTCGGATGCCCACCAGTATTCTCATTGCATCGAACACATTATGAATCATTCCCGAAAAATCATCCGTATTGCGGCCTACGACTACTCAACGCCGGGAGCGTACTACGTAACGATTCGCGTGAAGAACTCTGATATTGCACTCGTATCTCCGGAAGACGGGTGCCTGACTTCCGCAGGTGCCGTGGTGCAGTCAGTTTGGAGTGATCTCCCGACTCATTATTCGAACGTTGAATGTGATGAGTTTGTTGTGATGTCTGATCACGTCCACTGCATTATCGTCCTGAAGGACGATGGGGCAGGTTTCAAACCTGCCCCTACCGCGATGAGGCGTCATGGGTTGCCTGAAATCGTGCGTGGGTTCAAGACTTTTAGCTCCCGGAAAATCAACGATGCACGCGGAGTGCGTTCTCCTGTCTGGCAACGGAACTACTATGAACGCGTAATACGGAACGAGCGTGAATTGAATGCTGTCAGAGGGTACATTCACAATAATTCCTTAGTCGCACAACTGAAACAGCGATCAGGTCACCACGAATGGTAGGGGCAGGTTTGAAACCTGCCCCGGATCCCAGCAAACGGCGCATCAAACTGAGTGTTGCTGGGGCACATCGGATCATGTTGCGGTTCGTAGCTGTGCCGGTTGATGTCGCGTTGCGGGCAGGTTTCAAACCGGCCCCTACCGTCACACACTTGAACATCAATTTGGCTATGCGCAGCAATCAGTAGTATTCATCGCATGATTCGGGAATTGACTGGTGTGTTTGCTCTTGGATTTATGATCGTTTTGATCGCCCGCGGTGGCGGAGATGCGGTGCCAACTCCAATTACCGAATCGCTGGAAAGCGCGCCTTCGTGGGCCACTCAGGAGAATCTGCTTGGTTCGGGGCGTATCCGAGATCATGTAATCGAGCTCAAGGATGGGCGACGACTCGAGATTTCATTCTGGAATCAGCGCCCTAATACCAAGGCGGTCACGATTCACTTTAAGAATCGAGCGAGGACAGACCCGATCCTTAGTCATATCGTTGTGAGGAACGGCGACGCTGTGTTCACCAAACCAGAATATGCGATAGTTCGGGAGTTTCCACCGCCGGTCTGGCTGCTTCTCACCCACGACGACACCGTAGTCGAGATCTACAGATAGCTCCTGAAACTACCCCCGCAGGATGTCTTCCAACCGATCAGCAATGATTACTTCTTCGCCGGGTTGGACGTTGACCATCACGACGTTGATTTCGCCTTTGTAGCCTCCGCCGCCTACGCGGATGCTTGGGTCTCCGTCCGTGAGTTGCTGGCGGACGTCCTCGAACGATGGTCCGCGCCAGTCGTCCTCCTGGTAGATGACGGCTTGCGGACCCTGGCGGTTGATGTCACCGTCTTCGAGCACGACGTGGAGTCCTGGGATGTTCTTGAGTCGGCCGACTATGTGATTCGCCTGATCTCGCCATCCGGCCCACGTGGCTTCGTGGTCGGATTCAACGAACAACTCTAGCGCTGTGGTCATGCCGACCAGCGTCTCCTTAGTGACCTTTGATGGGCGGCCGATGCCGACGGTGCCGCTACCCAGGTTGAACATATGGAGGAATGCTGCGTCGATCAGCTCTTTCTTCCCGGCGAGGAGACCGGCATTCTGGGGGCCTCCAATTCCCTTTCCACCCGAGTACGTGACCAGATCGGCACCCATCTTGATGAACCGGGTCAGGTTATCCGCAGGAGGGACTTCGGCGGCGGCATCAACGATTACAGGAATGTTGTGGGCGTGCGCAATCTCGATCCCTTGTTCTAGCGGGAATGGGTAGTTCTGAAATGGTGCGACGACCCACGCTAGCGCGGCTGTGTTCTCGTTGATCGCAGCTTCCAGGTGGTAGGCCTGTGCGCCGCCCATGGAGCCGAACTCCACTATCGTTGCACCGGTGGTGATGAACGACTTGTCGTATGAGTTACGACCGCCCTTGAACATGAGAATTTCGCTAGTCATGCCAGTGGTGTCCGGGAGCTGATCCACTTTCGCGCGGTCGGTCCCAGTCAGTGCCGCTGCGGCCATCAGGACGTTGCCAGCTGATGCGCCCGCAACAACGAGGCCAGCTTCGGCGCCAGTCGCGCGGGCCACGACCTGTCCCCCTGCCCGAGTCAGATCTGCCAGGTCCACGAACGCCGTTGCAGCTTCATCCATTGCGCGAAGCACTTCTGGCCGCATGAGGCTGCCGCCCAGCATGGTGATCCAACTCTGCGCGTTGATGATTGGCTTGACGCCAAGCTTGGCGTAGACCTCTGGCACCCTGTCATGTGTCGACAAATCGAGCTCCCTGAACATTCTTATTGATTGGGCTGATTGATCGCGAAGAAATCTGCAGCGCCAAGTCTAACGGTTTGGTTGGGCCAGTAACGCCAATATGAAGAGTTCGCGCATCGCGGAGTTTCCAGCACGTGCTTTAGGTGGACTTACCTAATTCGCGCGAACTGGGAAAACTTAACTTGAGTTCAGAGAGAGACCAACTGATGAACCAATCGCCCATGCTCTGTCATGGGTTCTACAGCCGGAGCCGACGCCAATGCGCTATGTGAAACAGGAAGAGCCAGCCATAGAACCAAGGCTGCTGTTCCTGATGACTGGCCTGGTTGTGGTTCTGGGAGCTGGCGTGCTCTCCGTAGTCACGATCTCGCTGCTTCGATTGAGCTAGATCTGTCCCACCAGACGCTTCAATAAAGAGCGCGTCCTGAGCGGTGATTCTGTGTCTCCACGGCGTGTAGTTGTGAACGATGCGAAGAAATCAGTGGCACCGGCTGCTGCAAACGCTCGCAACTGCTCCTCAACTTCATCTTCATTGCCAACTATTGCGACGTCTTCTGGGCCAGCCGCGCCTTCGATGTCCAGCGCCGCGCGGTAGTTGACGAGTCGGCCGTATCCACCGAGCGTCGCAGCAACTGATTCGCGCGCTGCTTCTGGCTCGTCTGTGACGCAGATCGGCAGTGCGACGCATATCCGCGGGGTCGGGCGGCTGGCGGCTTCCGCTGCCTTGTTGATACGAGGCGCGATGTGGGTCTCAACGGTCTTTTTGCCGCACATCCACAGAATGGTGCCGTCTGTCTGCTCACCAGCTAGCTTGAGCATGTGCGGCGCCATTGCTGCGATGAGTACGGGGGGGGTTGGAGCGCTCTTGAAGCCCATGGAAGCTGAGGTGATGATCATTTCACCCGAAAAATCTACGGCTCGCTCTTCCAGTAACGGTGTGAGGGCACCGAGATACTCCCGCATGTACTTTGCGGGGCGGTCGTAGGTTCCGTTCCACAGGGTAGCGGTCGATTCCGGGTGTGCGACGCCAAGCCCGAGGCTCAGCCGGCCGTCTGCTGCCTCGTTGGCGGTGAGGGCTTGCTGCGCCATGAGCAACGGTGATCTTGAGTAGACGGGGATTACACCTGTGATGAGTTCTATCTTGGAGGTCTGCTCACCGGCGAGCGCAACCAGCAGAAGTGAATCGATCGCCATTCCGTGAGAGATCCAGAGTGAGTCGAAGCCGTCTGACTCCGCGTCGACAGCCCACTCTATGTTGCCTTTGAGGTCGCGCTTATCCCGCGGCAGTGGGCCGATGCCAATTCCGATTTTCATGCCTTATGCTTACTCCCTGTCCTCAGAACCACATCGCCATGTCGAGTCCTACCGGGTCGAAGTCAACTACTTCGGGGATGCGTCTTGCTTCACCCGTTGCGATTCGCTTTGCCGTCCATAGGAGCGCCAATGCGTCTAGCTCGTCGTCTCGGTTGCTTTTGACCGAATCGTCTCCGCCAACAGATAGCAGTCCAGCGTCCACTCCCATTTTGTCGGCCAGCAAAGCAGTGCGCGATTCCACACCCTCGGCTTGCCGTTTTGGAGGTAGTTGGTCGCCGTTGTTCATCTCACGGAATATCAACTCTGGGTGGGCTTCATGAACTCTGGGATCACGCTCTGCCGTCATGTAGCGGTCGATTTCCGCTATCTTGCCGTAGATACCAAACGCCTGCCGTTGCACGCCGTGGTCCAGAAAGTTGCCTGCCCAGTCGTTGACGACGTTGTAGGAGTCGTCGTAGCTCGATGGATACGGTGACTCCAGGTGGCCGTTGAGGCTCGCGAATTCAAGAAGAATGCGCTCTGGCGGCGTGAATATCGATGATGCCTGGCTACCCAGAATTTTGCGCGCTGCGCCTTCGACCGCACGGCTGCCGTCATTCACCAGACCGACCGGCATATCGACCGCTACCACGCCGGGTGATGCGCCAAACGCACCGAACAGATCGTCGAAGCTCCTGATCTTAATGAGGCGCACGTTTGTGAGATCGCCCAGCTCTGAGGCGGCGCCAATCCAGCCGTTCTTACAGCCGTCGAGGCCGATCAAGAGGGTTGACGGATCAACCTTGAGATTTTGCATTTTCAAGCCATTGCTCAAGTAGTGGCGGCATCCACATCACGAAATTCATGGCATCCACAATGTCATCTGACATCTGCCGCCCGGCGCCGTGAACACGCTTCCGCACGCTATCCATTGCGGCCTGAACGTCAGCATGGCCCGCGTCGCCGGGGTGGCCGAGCGACTGCGCCAGATCGGCGGGGCCGAATGTGATGTAGTCGATGCCATCTACTTCAAGGATCTCATCAATCTTCTCAACACCCTCTGCGGTCTCAATCTGAACTCCAAGCACCATCTCGTGATTGAACTCCGCCATGTACTCAGCGGGTGACTTGCGCAGGCCATAGTCTCGCCCCCGGCCGGTGCCGAAGCTGCGTTCACCTTCCGGTCCGTACCTGCACGCCTTTGCGGCCTGCTCAGCTTCATCACGGTTCGAGATGTGCGGCGCAAGGATGCCCATGATGCCGCGATCCAGGAACCGGAGAATCGTCGAGGTGTCGATGTTCGGAATGCGGGCGGTGCATGTCATGTTGTGCATGTCTGCGACGCGGCACATGTCTTCTACGTCCCCGAAGTCGAACACACCATGCTCGGCATCGAGGTGGGCGTAGTCGAAGTCTAGATGTCCGACGATGTCGAACATCTCCACGGATGGGAAAGTAATCCCAAAGCCGATCGCCTTCTCGCCTGCCGTAATCTTCGCCCTGATATTGCTCTTGCGCATCCCAACCTCACTTCAAAAAGCTTTGGGGCCTTTTGGGCATCACTGTGGGCGGCTACTTTACCTTGCCGCACTCAAGACTGGCGCGTGATTGACCGCAGGAGTCAGCACTCCTAGACTCCACGATCATGACAAACGACGTGAAATCTGTTGCGCAGGGCCTGAGAGAGATCGCTGAATCTGGACGCATTGGTCGTCCGGTGTTCGTGCGGTGGACGGCCACGTTTCCAGCGGGTGTTGAGAGCTCGTCTGATTTGACCGATGCCTCACTGTCCGATATCTCTTCGATATTTGGCGCTGAGCCGGAGTCGACCAACCGCATGGGCGATGAAGCATCTGGGAATGTGGCCACACTCTGCACGTGGACCGGCGGTCAAACCGCGCTCGTAGCGACGGGTATCGCCTGAGCCGACCAGCGCCCGGGGCTGGATATCGCACTGATTGGTAGCGAGGGTGCGGCCTATCACCGGGATGACGCGCATGGCTGAGTACGGCGTGCTACTCGTGGGCGGCAATCGCACCCATCAGGAGACACACGCGGCGGGGTTCGACGCCGAAGCGCGCAGTCGGCTCATTGCGGTGACCGATGCTCCCGATGCCTCAGATGAGCGAGTTGCGCTGTCGCGTGATATGGCCGACGGCTATGGGATTCCGTTCGTCCCCGATCTGGGGTCGGCGCTTGGCCGTTCGGATGTCGATATCGTCAGCATGTGCCCGCAGGTTGAGAGTCGCAGCATTGCGGGGCCAATGTGTGGTGAGTCTGGTAAGGCGATATATCTGGACAAGCCTCTTGCCGGGAATCTGTCAGATGGACTGGCGATCCGTGACGCGTTGAGGCGGAGCGGAGCGCCGAATCAGATGTATAGCTTTGTTGGGTTGCCGTGGGTACGGGCGGCGAAAGAGTGCGTTGACTCAGGCCGACTGGGTCGGCTGGTTGGCATTCATTCGGACGTTCTGTTCGCCAAGGGGCGCGCAGGTTCAGCTCCGGCTGGTGCTGTGCGGCAAGAGAAGTTTCCCGTAGACAAGTACACGTTTGTTGACGCCAAGCGAGAGTTCTTCGATCTGGGCGTCTACGCGGTTGGGCTGTGCCTGTGGCTCTCCGGCAAGGCTGCCACAGAGGTGACAGCGACCACGGCGAATTACTTCTTTGAGTCGCATGCCAAGCGCGATATCGAAGACTTTGGCGCTGTGATGATGCAGTTGGAAGATGGCGTGGTTGCAACTGCCACGGGCGGTCGCATCGGCTACTTCAGTCATCAGAAGGGCGGCGCTCACAAAGTCGTGCTGGTTGGAACCAACGGCACTGAGACGTTCGACGCATGGACGCCACATATTGAGGTATCAAACGCTGAGCTTGCGCCCGAACTGCCCCCACCCAATCCGGTCGACCCGATGATGATGTGGCGCTCAACTCGCAGCTCCGGCGGCAATCCCAACAAAGGCACCTGGGAGGCGCTGACCAGCGAAGACAACTGGTACCCGGTGGACATCTCAAGCTTCATAGACAGCCTGGATTCCGGGGCGCGCCCAGAGATCACGGCGGAGGAAGCTGTGGGATCGTTAGCCGTGCTTATGGCGGCGTATGAGAGTGCTGCGAGCGGGACCAGAGTGGCGGTGCCGAGGACGTAATTGCCCTCGGCGACTCGTCTGCCAAATCAATGCGGGCAGGGATGCCCGCGCGACGGGGCTACGGGAGCAGCGCCTCGAGCGGGGCGAGGTTCTCTGGCTTTGGCTCTAGCTTGCCGACTCCGTGGCTGAGAACTGTTTCTACGATGGTGTCGCAGAACTGGGTTTTGACGCCCGCCTCTTTGCCCTTTTCTGAGACGTAGCCACTGAGGTACTCGATCTCAGTACGGCGATGCTTCATGACATCTTGCAGGAACGATGGTCGACCGCCTGCCAGGGACTCTGCGCCGGTGGCCATATCGGTCTGTAACTCTTCAGAACCGACGCCTTTGGCCGCATCCACAAATCGGTCCGGATCGATACCAAAAATTGGCTCTACGGTGTGGCCCAGCGCGCGGGCAACGGTGATTACCTCAGCGGCCATTTGAATGGCGATGCGGCTAGCGGTGGGATCTGTGCGAACCTCTGAGGAGCCGAGTCCGGAGAGTCCGGCTACGGGGTTTGCCATGCAGTTGACGGCCAGCTTGGACCAGCGATCACCCCACACATTTGTGGTGAGTTTCGTTTCTGCAACGTCATTCATCACGCTGATAAGTTCTTGTGCCCGTGCTGTGTCGGAGCCATCGTGCTCGCCAATCTTGAAACCAACATCGTTGGCGTCAGAACGTTCCACGTGACCGGGCTCGTACATTCCGGCACCGATCGTGATGATGCAGGCCATCGCACGCTCTACGCCAACGACAGCAGCCACGCGCTCGTCATTGATACCGTTCTGGAAATCAACCACTGCTCCGCCATCTTTGACGTAGTTGTCGATCAAAGCTGCTGCCCATTCGGTGTCGTACGACTTCACAGCCAGGAAGCCGTAGTCAAACTTCTCATTGATGTTCTGGAGCTCATGGATGTGCAGCGCTTTGACGGGGGTGGTGAACTCCTCATCACGCTTGGTCACCGTGAGACCGTTGGCATTCATGGCATTCACGTGCTCAGGCCACTGGTCGATCAACGTCACGTCGTGTCCTGCCCTGGACAACTCGCCACCAACTACTCCACCGATTGCGCCAACGCCCAGGATTCCAATTCGCGGTCCCATTGTCATATCTCTCCGAGTCTGTTTATTGCAGGATGCCGAATATACAGCAGAGGAGCGATGTGGACTATGCGGCGAAGGCGAAATCGCCGGTCTGTCTGAGTTTCGGCGAAGAATCTCGCAGGGCTACCCGCTGCCTGCGATGGTTGCTATGGAGGCAGAAATTAGCGCGACTATCTCCGCCCCCAGAAGCAACGTGACCCATCGCAGATCCGCTTCGATTCGACGCAGACGATGATCGTGGTCATTTTCTACGGTGTCTCTGAACTCATGTAGTGAGTCCCACAGCCCACGTAACATTTGATCGCGATCAAAGTCACTCTCTTCTTCATCGGCGTGATGCGCAGAATCTACTGTTCCTAGTTGATTGCTCATGGGCTATGGCACGTCCGTGTAGACCACAACTATGTCCGCTCCCGGATGTCTTTGGGTTTGGGGGGGGTGGCGGGTTTGGAGTTTGGGCGGGTTCACTACCGCCGCTTCAATTGCTATGCAAGCAGGATCCGCTGAGACAACCGCGTGAATACTCTTGGTTCCAGTCAGCTCAAGATAGAGATCAATCTCTCCGTATGCCGTTGGCTCATCCCACGATGCCACTTCCAGCTTGAGTCGAAACCGATACGTAAGATCCGTGTAGTTGACTCGCTCCAATTCAATTGCGACCGACGGAGAGTCCTGCACTTCATCGATGGGGTACGACGCGACAGCCAGCCCTGGAATGGTGTCCAGGGCGGCTGCTATGCACGCTCGCGCGGTGACGATGCTCATCTACGCCACCACTCCCAGTGGAATCTTCTTGTATGGATCCAGCAGCGTGCTGATATCGCTATCAGACGTTGATGAATCCACGTTCAGTCCATCGGCAAGTGGGACGTCCTTTCGCTTCCACAGGCGTGCCGCTATTAGCGTGGTCGCCTCAATAATCGGCGCCGGATACTGGCAAACGGAGACGGTTATCCCGTCCACATGTGTGACCTCAGCGGTTCCGTTTACCCCCCGCTCGACCGTTGCGACGTTGGCCACGACTTCTCTTACGTACATCTGCTCGCTCTCCAGCAGCAGGGTGTGACCGGCAGCGATCGCTGTTCCATCAGCTACGATTGCTGCGGTGACCCCAGCGCTGAGTGGGCCACCCTGGTTCAAGGTAGTCCCTGAGTCACGTGACACCTTCCGGAACCCCCACTCACCTGTGATCTGAACGCGTCGTAGTCCCGTTGGAAAGTCAGGCCGGACGCCCTGGGGATCCGCCAGTATTGCGTTGTACAGAGCTCCGTTTACGCTCTCTGGCTTAGCATTCGCCGGCCAGAGCAGGTAATCCGTGGAGTCTCTGGTGGCCTCATAGACGGGATCACCATCTCTATCTTCACGAATCGCCGTGACCACCGTCAGATCTGGCACGCTGATCCTGTGAATGTTGTTCACGTCAAACGCTCGGCTCGCCAGCAGGATGAAGAAGTGGCGATTGCACGATCGATCCACCAGGCGTGAAGCCAAGTGCAACGTCATCCACATCTCGGAATCCAGCAAGGTACTGGTGATCGCAGCTCTCTCCTTGACCGCGGCAAGAGTGGCGTACGTGTTGAACAGCCCAAGAGGGGCAGATCCGATTGCCATCTACGCCTGAACCCTGTCTCTCTTAGACCCATTCCGGGAATCCATTGCACGCAACTCCAGGACTCTACGGTGAATTCTGTCGGCGCAATTCGATGCGCGATCCAACTCTGCGCCTTGAATCATGGCATCTCCACCCATCCGCGCCAGCCATGCAGCCCAAATATGCCGGGCAGCGACTAGCTTTTGCTCCCTGATATCAGCCGCAATTGCGGCTTTGGCCAAGTCTCGGCACTCCAGCGGGTCGGTAAGGTCCTCCATAAAGGTCTGAACGTGCTCATCAAACGTCATATCTGGTACGTCCTGCTTTTCACACATCTACGGCCGTCGATCAGCCACGACGTCGGTGGCAATCTGCTTGGCCGCAGCAGCATCGATTTCGTTGAGAGCGTTTTTCACCAGCTGGAGGAAGTCTCCCCTGGCCGATGCCAGAAACGAGTCGTTCTCATCCCGAAGGCGTCTTGCCGTGGTGATCGCTTCGCTCTGGCGCTGGTGTGCGGCAGAAAGAAAATCAATTGCATTGTCAATGTAAACAGTTGGCATGTGTTCTTCCTTTTTTCTGTTGAGTTTGTTGTCAATTGGTTGCGTACCTGGGGGCAGATCTCATCTCAGGCAACCCGAACTTGAACCGCTAGAGAGGCGATGGCGCTCCAGAGATGACATGTACGGCCACGTCATACGAACCTGCAGCCATCAGCAAACTGAGCTTTCGCTCGGTTGGCACGGAGTAGGCGCGTGCAGCTGGTGTTCCACGAGTATCGATAGCCTGGATTACTGCCGGGGCTCCACCTGACTCCTCTGGTACAAGCAGAAGATCTAGAAACGCCGTGTCTGCCCCCGTGTCCAAATAGCCGATTACGAGTACGAGAACCCCGTTGGGACCAGCGCCAGCGAAGTCAAGGATCTCTGTGGTGCCGGAGGCAACATCTACGCTCTGAGTGTTGGTGGTTGTCTGACCGAACTTCCTGTTTGCCGTCGCCGCGCCAACTGTGAAGTCCTCTCCCACAACAACACTTTTGGCAGCAGCGATGCCGCCTGAACTAACCACCGCTCCGGCCGTGATTGACGTGGCTTCCGTTGTGTCTTCGATTGCCACCTTCGCCGACACGGATACCGAGGGTGTCGCGGTACCCGAATCGATGGTCAATCGATCTTGCAGCACATTCGTGGCATCTGTGGTCTGCAACGTAAGTTCACTTGCAGCTGAGTCGAAAAGGATTGCCGCATCTGGAGTGCTGCCAAATCTCAGCTTGAGGTCATCTGCAATAAACCTCGGATTCGGGTTGTAAGAGATTGAAGCACCGCTTATGAGGAAACCCCCGCGTAGTCAAGACTGTCATTGTTGTTTGCGGCGTCCACGTAGAATCTGCGCAGATCTACCGCCTCACGAAATGAGAGCGTTATCTCATCACCTGGCTGTAGCTCAAAACCCGTTGCGGCTACTACAGCATCGTCACCCACATAGACCGCTCCGGCGTTAGCCAGACGCGCTTTGAAGCTGACCGCTGAAACGGCGTTGCCAGAGGCCACAACCTGCTCCGCCGTCCCAGCTGCTGCTACCACTACTGTTCCAATTGGTAGTCCCATCAGGCGTACTCAATAAACCAGACATCAACGCCGTCCCCGTTCTAGTCAGCGTCAACAAAGACGTCAAACAGGTTCAGGAACGGGTCTGCCCGCAAGCTGATTGAATTGCCCGGGACGAGGCCGGGTCCGCTGCTGGAGATTGTGGCGTCTCCAACATAGACAGAGCCCGTGTTGCTGGCCTGCGATCGGACGATGGCTGATCTGACCAATTGGTCAGATGCGTTCAGGCGCTCTGCCACACCCTCTGTCGTCACGGCTTTTTTCATACTGCTGAGAGGCACTAGATGTACTCCACCACTGCAACAAGTTGTGCTGAGCTGAGATCCGTTACCGTCCCCGTTTCAGTCACCTGAAGCTCCAGCACATCGCCATCAGAAATGACGCTGTTCTGATCTGGAGACACCGCGTATAGCGTGTCACCGGTAATAGCGGTACCGCCTGTGGCCATGGTCGTCTGTGCGGCGGAAAGGAGAGCCTCCGCCTGCGTCAGATTCTGCACCTGGAACGCGTAGTAGTTGGTGTCACTGGCAGCGACTGCTGTATCGGAAACGATGCTCATCGTTGCAATGTTGCAGTCATACGGCGCAACGAAGAGATAGCGATTCGTGGTCGCATTTCAGCCGGTGACCTGAACCACTGCCGTCTTTGAGAGTGCACGCTCGGCAATCATTGCCACCGGATCTGCTGTTGTTATGTTGTCTGGCATGTTGAGAAAATTCTCCCGTGTTCAATGTTCAATTTGGTGATGCGGCCATCCCACCCCGTCCGCCACAGGCCGCACCGTTTTAGTTCGTAAGCGTGGTTAGGCCACGCCCGTCACGTTGTACTGAAGCGCCGTGTGAGTCGCGGTAGACCGGCTTCCAGATCGCTCGTCAAAACCAAGGCGCATTGATACGACCATGATGTTCTGGCGCTTCTGGATGTCTCGCTCCGTCTCAATCATCAGCGTTCGACGGAAACCAAGACGCCACTGGCTACGGTTCACAGCCAGGATTCGTCCCGTGTTCGTGCCATTTCCTGCGTCGGTAACCTTGCCGTCGGTATCGGCGAGCACCATCTGCTCTGACACCACCATCGGGTGGCCGTAGATCACGCCCAGTTGACCGCTCAAGATTATTGCCGCGGAGCCAAGCTTGTCCACGGTCTCAACCTCTTCCATAGCCAGGCTGGCCAGGAAAGTATTTACGTCAGTCACGAACACAGACTCATTGTTCCGGACGCCATACTTGCCAAGGAGGCGCAACCCCGTATTGTAGGCAGCGGCAGACACCGCGCCGTTCAGATCATTTGCCTGTGACGTGTTGTCCACCAAAGGCAGGTGCAGCAGGCCATCGAACCCAACAAGCCACTCTGCCTTACCAGCCTCCGTAGCGGAGATGGTCGCGCCATCTGCGTTGATGTTGTTCGTAGTGGTCTGATCACCGTTCAGAACGACATCGTCGATAACTTCAGCAGCGTTCCGAATCAGCGTGCGACGAACTTCTGGAAGCATCGCAACTACAGCATCCTCGTCCAGGGTCAGCGACCATGGGACCTCTGCGACTAGCTCATGTGCGGTCAGCGTCTGACGGCCCGTGGTTAGAGCGGTCGATTTCGATGACACGTTCTCCGAACCAGGGAACCAGGACACGTCGCCAACCTCCAGCGGGATGTCGAACGGGTTCGTTGGCATCTCAATGCGGCTGAAGAGCGATGCGACGCGGGTTTCCAGGTTCACATCACGCCACAGCAGATTTGCTTCACTGGATGAGACGAGCTCATCACCAGTGCCTGCGATAACTGAGTCCATTGCAGCCTTGAGGTTGGCTTCCCAGGTCCCAAGTCCCTGAGTACCGCCGTTAAGTCGGGCAGAAGCAAACAGGCTCCTTGAAATCGCCAGATCAAGGGCATCCTGCCCCTCATATGGGCCACTTTTGACCTTTGTGGTCTCGCCAGCAGACTCGGAAAGAATCTGGCTGCGCTTGATGTCGCGTTCAGTTGCCACAAGGTCGGTGATCGACTTCTGAAGCCGGTCTCGCTCTTCGCGAAGCGGCTCAACTTTTTCCTTCACAAAGGCTGAAACCTCTGCGATCTCTTTCTTGACGGATTCAACGTCTTGAGTGGTCATGCACTCTCCATTTCGAGATCCGTGTCCGCAGTACGCGGCACGGCTTGGATAACTCCTAGCGCCTCTAGCACCCGGTCTACGTCAGATGGAATTTGCGGGATTACCCAGAGCTACAAGGTCGCCGCGTGTTCCCAAAGTTCGCTCACCACGCCGCGTGGTGCTTCGGCATCTGTTTCAGCAGGTGAGGAGATGGCCAGGGCATCCCGATTGAGCGGTACTGTTGCCACCGAAATCTCAAGCAACTCCTGCCGCTTGAACAGCGTCGCCTTACCGCCAGCTGAAGTGGTTCTGGACTCCGACTCTATGGCGCGAAACCCCACTGAAATCCCACGCATAAATCCCTGCTGGTATAGCGACTGAACATTGCGGGCAAAAGGAGTGTCCGCAAAGATGAGTTCAGCCTTGAGCGAAGCGCCTTCGATCCAGACCTTCTCAGCCCTGCCAATCGCAGGCCGAGAGTAGTCATGCGCCCAGAGAACTACTGGATTCGCCAGGTAATCACCCAGCTCCCATCCAGAAGCCAGAATCACATCGCCGATGCGGTCTTCCGACTCAGTTGATGCGACCACCGTAATGGTCCGCGAGCCATCGTCAGTCCCCACACCCTTCGTCTGTGGCGTAGCCGACTCATCGACCCGTACCGGCAGCCACTTCACTACCAGATCGGCTGCCGGGCCTGCTGCCAGGTCAGCCGCCAGATCTACCGACCGTATCGTCGCAAATTCAGAATCCAAAGAGCCTCCCGCTGCGCATACACTGCGCCAATGAAACACAGGGACTAACTCCGGGGAAGCGAACACGTTGCAATAGCAACTAGAACATTTGTCTATACCAGGATTTTGGCGCATCATCAGGGGATCGTCAACAAGCGCGTGGCAGACACCATCAATTGGGCGCGAGACAGGCGCGACTCCGAGGTGATCGACCAAAAAGTGAAGGCCGAAGCGACGCTACTTCAGCTCCACCATCGTGACGCCGTCGCCGCCCTCTGCTGGTGAGCCCACGTAGAAGGCTTCTACAGCGTAGTGGTGGGTGAGCGTCTCGCGGACCGCGCTCCGGAGTGCTCCGGTGCCTTTTCCGTGGATGATGCGGCCGCCGGCGGAGCCTTGCAGGATCTGCTGGTCCAGCCACGCCATCACTACTTCGTGAATCTCGTACGCCCTGCGACCTCGCAGGTCGAGCTCGCTGGTTGGGTTATCCTCAATATCTGGCGTCGGGCGTGCCGCTTTTTGTACGACGGCCTTCGCCGGCTCTTCTGGCTCAGCTTTCACAGCGCCCAATCGGCGCACCTCAGACATATTGATTCTGGCGGTGGCTCCACCAATCAGGAGTTCCACCGTCTCTCCATCGCTCAAAATTGCCACCACTTCGGCAGTGGCACCCAGCCCTCGAAGCTCCACCAGTTCACCTGGCTCCAGTTCGGCGGCTTCAGTGACCACAACTGGTTCGGGGACGTCGATTGGCCCTCGTTCCTCACCCAGGTCGACCTCAGGCTCCGGCAGCTTCGCCCGCAACCAGTTCGGGTCGCGTACGACTCGTCGCGCCTCATCCGCGGCCTGTCGAGCTGACTCCTCGAACCCCTCCCGACGTGCGTCACGCTCGATACGACGGAACGTGTTCCGCATCTCATCTGCTTCTCGACGCAGCGCCACCCGAGTCTCCTGGGCCATGTTCTCCTGGTTCTGGCGCAACTCAGCCAGTTCAACCTCAACTGCGCGTTTCGCCGTCGCCGCGTCGTTACGGGCTACCTCCGCCTCACTGGCCAATTCAGCCAGCCGCTTACGATCAGACTGGATCTGCTGAAGCATATTTTCTGCGTTTGCGTGATCGGAACCCACCAGATCGCGTGCCCGTCCAAGCACCGACTCCGGTAGCCCGAGCTGGTCGGCGACCGCGATGGCGTAGCTCCGGCCTGGGAGTCCCATCGCCAGATGATAGGTGGGCAGCATGGTGTCTGGAGATAGCTCCATGCTGGCATTTTCGGTACCGTCATGCCCTGTTGCAAAGTCCGCTACACCCCGGTGGTGAGTCGTGATGACCGCGGGAATTCGCCGTTGGCTCAGCTCCTCAACGATCGCCCGGGCGAGCGCAGCGCCTTCCTCTGGGTCAGTGCCAGTGCCAAGCTCATCGAGCAGCACCAGCGAACGAGAGCCAGCGTTCTTGAGAATATCGACCACAGCGCTCATGTGTGATGAGAATGTGGACACGGACCGCTCAATGCTCTGAGCATCTCCGATGTCAGCATGAATCGATTCGAATGCCGCTATCTTTGATTCCACCGACGCTGGGAGCTGCAACCCCGCCTGGTTCATCAGCGCCAATAGGCCTACAGTCTTGAGCGCCACGGTCTTGCCGCCGGCGTTGGGGCCTGTAATCACAAGACACCTGAAATCTGGCCCAACAGAGATCGTGGCCGGCACCGCGTCATCGCCCAGTAGCGGATGCCTTGCGTCTTTCAACTCAACCGCAGTCACTTCTGTTGGCAGCAAGCACTCCACTCGCCTCGCCGACATGCTGCTGGCCAACCGACCGCGTGCCATGATCATATCCAACTTGGCCGTCGCCTTCATTGCGTGCAGCGCTTCACGCCCCACATCCCCAAGATGCGCCGACAAGCGCTGGAGAATGCGGTTCTCCTCACGCCCAACCTCAGCAGCCGTCTCTCGCCAGGTGTTGCCGAGGTCGACGACTTCCATGGGCTCAATGAAAATCGTAGCCCCGGTGTTCGACACATCGTGGACGATGCCCGGCACTGTCTTCCGGCGCTCGCTGCGCACCTCCAGCACCAGCCGATCGCCCCGGGTTGCCACCGCGTCAGACTGAAGCGATGGGGATACGTCCATGGAATGAGAGATGCGATCTAGTCGCTGAATAAGCCGATTGTACGAACCTGCCACGCCTTGTCTGAGCTTCCTCAGCGATGGTGATGCGGAGTCACGGATATCGCCTCCCTCTTCGATGGCTCGTCCGATCTCTACCCGCACATTCGAGAAGTCGCCGATATCGTCCACGATACCCAGCAAGTAGGGAAGCTGGCTACCGAGTGACCGAACAACCGCACCTGCGCTTTCCACGGCGGCGAGCACCACAACTACGGCGTTGAGCTCTTTGCCGTTCAGTACACCGCCCAGAACGGCGCGTTGGATCAACTCCGACGGATCTTCAAGTCCAGCCAGACCGATATCACCTACGGTGTCGAGCAGGAGACGCGCTTCGGCGGTCTCATCTTGCAGCCATATGATCTCGTTGTAGTCCCACCGCGGCCGCACGGAAAGCGCCATCTCATGAGAAGTCGAGAAGCGCGTAAACCCGGCCAACAAGTCACGCACGCGATCAAACTCAAGCAGAGCTTCAGCACTGCGGGGGTCAAAGGGCACGCCAGTGGTCGTCGAGCCAACCTCGAGCGTGGATTCAGATTCTGAATTCGCCTCAGTCATGCTGGAAATTCTAGCAAGCTTGATGGTGTGTGCCGTCAGCCACCCAGAACGTCGCCAACCACCAAGCCTGATTCAGCGATGTATTCAGGTGCCAGAATCTTCTTCGATTTCGGTGGCTGGACACGCTTCACGAGTATCTCACCACCAATTGCGGCCACGCTAAAACCGCCATCGGCGACGCCGGTCACCGTTCCAGGCGCGGATTCACTAGAGCCATCGATTCGTTCGCTATCAAAAATCTTCAGCTTCACATCTCCGTGCAGAGTGCTTGCGCCAGGTTGCGGGTTGCAGCCTCGGATCAGGTTGTAGACCTCGGCCACCGGCTTTGACCAGTCGATCTCCCCGTCAGACGCTTTGGTCCAGCTCTCGTATGTTGCCTTCGACTCATCTTGCACGATCCGAGGCGGATCACCTGCTCGCACTAGCTCAACTCCCTCAACCAACGCATCGACTCCCATCGGGAATAGGTGGTTGAAGTAAAGCGAGCTAACGGTGTCATCAGGCGTGATCTCAACTTCCTTCTGGAGCAACACAGGCCCCGTGTCGAGTCCTCTGTCAGGCCAGAAGATCGTCAGTCCTGTCTTAGTATCACCGTGCATGATCGCCCAGTTGATGGAGCTTGGACCGCGATGAAGCGGCAGCAGCGAAGGGTGGTACTGAATGGTGCCCAGCTTCGGAGCATCAATCATTTCGTCCGGCACGATGTCTGTTACAAACGCCATGACGCACAAATCGGCATTGAGTGACTCAAACGCCGCAATCGCCTCCGGAGTGCGATATCGGCCGTACTGATGCACGGGCACATTGAGCTCAATCGCCGCTTCTTTCAGCGGATCGAATGGCCTACCCTCACGGTCGGGTGGAGGGAACGCTCCCACAACCTCGTCTTTGCCGACTTCGACAATCGCCTCGAGCACAGATTTGCCAAACGCCGATTGTCCGATGATCGCGATTCGCACTGAGAGACCTCACATTGCATGCAATTGGAAATATTGAAAGCCCGCTAAAGATACACGTACTTGTGGATCGATTTATTCAGGCGTGACTGGGTTTCGCAAGTCCAGGCCCCTGCCTCAGTATCGCGAATACAACAGGTTTACTCTGGGATTGGCCGGCTAAACACCTTGAAGTTCGCCGGCCCAAACCCGGCCGATTCAAGGAATGACGCGTCCCTCTCATCTTCGTCCATCAATATGGAGTAGATGTTGTCGAGGCCGGACTTCTTGCAATCTTCGACGAGCTTATTCACGAGGGCGTTGCCAACTCCTCGTCGTCGATACGCAGGATCAACCGCCAGCGCGACGATACGAGCGCCCGGCGGCAACCCGTAGGTAGGCATCTGGCGTTCTGCAACGATGAAGCCGATCAGTTGTTCACCATCTTCAGCGACTGCGCACCCCCAGGGAGGGTGTGGGAGCGCGTCCAGATAGCCGCTGCGCAATACTCGATCTATGTAAACATCCCAAGCCTTGGAGCGGTCCGCACCGTGAATGGTGTGATCTAGACCCTCAACCGCATCGATATCACCAAGCACCAGTTGTCTGACGTTCATATAACTGCCCTCGGACTCTTAATCACTCTTTGCCACCCCAGTCCGGATACTCCTGCTCAAATTTCCGAATTCGCAGGTAGTCGCGAAGCCTCGCGAATCCTGATGCCGCCTCTCGTATCGCCTGATTGGGCTCATCCTCGCTGGAGTTGCGAGCCAGCGCCAAGTGCTCAGCCATGAAATGGGATTCAGCACGAGTGAGCGGCTCAAACTCCGCAGTGTGGCGAGCAAGCAAATCGAACCCAATGCCGTTGTTCACCAACCGTGCCAGTGCCTTGCCAGCGATCACGTCCCTGCCGACGAACCGCATGGAGCGTTCATTTCGTCCGCCGGAACTGGGATCGATCAACCCAAGGTCCAACGCGCGCCGAACCTGCTCTACGGAAAGGCCAATCTCTTCTGCAAATGCGTCGAGCTCAAGTGGCCTCATGTCTCTGCTCGCTCGCGGAGCAGTGGCTGGTTCATTCGTGTCGGGTGTCCCAGGCTCACTGGCAACGCCAAGAACGCTCGCCGGATTCGCCTCGTTGAGAACTCGCCCAATCACCCGCAGCGGTAACCCACGTGCTTTGAGATCTTTGATTCGCTCAATCAGCTCTACATACGACTCTTCGTACAGCGCCCGAGTGGCAGATGTCTTCTCAGGTCGCGGCAGGAGGCCTTCGCGAACATAGAAATTTATCGCAGCAGTTGTCATCCCAGTTCTACGGGATAGCTCACTCACTGCCATTTTTGTCGTCTCTGCCATCAGAATCGGCTCGTGATTATGAATTTCAGTTCAATAAATGAAATCTGCACTAAACAAAGTTGCGTAACATAATTGGAAGCGAGTGATCAGGATGGTTCCGTGCACCGGACTGACCGCTCGCTTCCACCATTTAACGCACTATCCTAGCGCTTGCCCAGAATCGACATTTGATGCGCCGGTATCCGTGGGCTACTCCCACTTGAACACCCGGGTGGCCACGGCGAAGATTACGATGGTCCAGATTCCCAGTCCCAATAACTCCGGCCCTAGTTCCAGTAGGCTGGATCCATCCAGGGCAGCCTCTCGCATCCCATCTGCGAGATAGGTGAGTGGTAGGAACTGAACCACGTTTTGCATCGCGCTTGGTAACACATCAACCGGGAAGAATATCCCTGACATAAACATCATAGGTAGAGCAATGATGTTGCTCAACGGCGCGGCCGTATCCTCTGTCTTTGCCAAGCCTGATATCGCCAGTCCAAGCGAGATGAACAGCGCGCCACCAAGCAGCGCCATCACCGTCAGTGATAGCCAGGCCGCAACACTCCCACCAACGGAAACATCCAGGATCAGCGCTCCGGCGATCAGCAAAATATAAGCCTGTACGAGTGAAATCGTCAGGCGGGTGATGACCTGCCCAACCAGGAAGTGATTGGCGCCAATAGGCGTTGCAAACAATCTGCGGAGCACACCCTGCGCCCTGAACCGCACAAGGCTGAACACCACACCGAAGATCCCCGCCTGCATGATCGCCATAGCTGCAATACCGGGCACCAGGAAGTCGGAGAACTCTTCTTCGTCTACTTCAACACTGGACTCTTCGATACCGAACCGATTCGCAAGAACGAACTCGGCAGGCACATCACCAATCTCCAGGAACAAACGATTCAGAGCAACGTTCAGCACCGCTAGCGCAACGGCTTTCTCCTCAAGCTTTCGGGCATCGGCCCGAACCGATATGAGTGACCTGCTCGACTCCGCAGCGAACGCTTCTGGAATGATGAATATGGCGTCAAGATCACCGTCATCGAGCTTCTCGCTCAGGTCCTCCTCATTGCCGATCGTGATGTTGAGAGCTTCATCGGAGCCAGAACCACCCAGCAGCGTCATCAACCGCGTCGACGAGGTCGATTTGGACATATCGACCACCCCAACATCTGGTGCGTTGAATCCGCCGAAGTTGATAAACCCAAATATCACCATGATCACAGCCGGGAAGAAGAGCGACCAGAAGACGCCCTGCCAGTTGCGGAAGTACATCTTGAGGGAGGCGATGGTCAGCGCCACATAGAAACTCAAGACGACTCCCTCAACGCATGTCCCGTGTGATGGATAAACACATCTTCAAGATCAGCCGGACGCATCTCTCGGTCTTTTGAGAAGCCGGTAGCTAGTAGCTCCTCAACCAGTTCCGATGGCGACCCCAGGCGAACGATCTTTCCCGCGTCCATGATCGCAACCCGATCGCAAAGCTCCTCCGCCTCTTCCATGTAGTGGGTGGTCAGCACGATCGTTGCGCCAGAGTCCCTTATCGACGAAATCAACTCCCACATATGCCGCCGAGCCTGCGGGTCAAGCCCGGTGGTTGGCTCATCAAGAAACAACACCACGGGATCATTTACCAGCGCAACCGCGACTGAGAGCCGCTGCTTCTGTCCGCCCGATAGCGTCTTGTACAGCGCATCCTGCTTCTCCGTGAGATCAACGCGCGCCAGCAACTCCTGCGCGTCCACTTTCCGGCTGTACAGCGAACCAAACAGACTCACCAGTTCGTGCAGTTTAAGTTGGTCGAAGAATTGCACAGATTGAAGTTGAACACCAATGATCGACTTCACGGCTCGGGGGTCGCTTTTCACATCAATTCCATCGACAAGCGCTAACCCGGAGTCGGCCTCTCGCATGCCTTCAAGTATCTCCACAGTCGTCGTCTTACCGGCACCATTGGGGCCAAGAATGCCAAAAATTTCGCCGCGATGAACCTCAAAGCTGATGCCGTTGACGGCTACCAGTTCGTCATAACGCTTCACCAGCTTTTCGACCTGAATTACATCACTATCGGCAACCGGCTTGGAGCTCAAAGGTCAAGCCACCAGAGAAACATGATTTCGTCCTTCATATCTGGACCCTCGTAATATGCGTGGTGAACAACCCCTCGCAACTCACACCCCATACTCGCGTAAAACCTGCATCCCGGTACGTTGATGTTCTGTGTCTCGATCTTAAGTTGCGTAAGTCCCTCGTCCCTGCTCCACTCGATAACTCGATTTACCAGTGCCTTCGCTATCCCGCTGCGTTGATTGAGTGGATTGATCCGAATATCTGCCAGCACTGCCAGATCATCTCGGCCATCCAACATATGCATACTTGGCGTACGAGAAGCTGCAGTCGCTCCACCGATTGGATGCCCATCTTCCTCGGCGAGGAAAAACGTCCAGTTCGCCCCATCAAAATCGTCAATCCAGCCCGGCAACGCGGTATGCCCCTCTGCCAGATAGTCCTTCACCCACGGTTCATCAACCACACGCTCAGTCAGCCGAAACCCACCCAGAGCTTGATCAACAATCTCCACGTCAAAGACTGAATCCACGCGAAAACTCATGGGAATCTTCTCGTAGGCATCAATCTCGGAAATATTGATCTGTCGAATCTGGAACAATGGTTTCACACTCCGGGCGCGTTCCCGGTCAGTTCAATCGGAGAACACAGATAGGGCGAAACTAATTCGCTCCATCAATGAAGTATGTCAGATCAACTTACCTACACGGTCGATGAGGCCAACGCCCTGCTGCCCTGGGTCATCGAGCAACTCAACAACGCTGCCGGTGCCCTGAAGGACTCTCAAGCCCTACAAGCAAACATCGACCGCCTCCGAGACATGTCGCGATCAAACGGACATGGCGATATAGATCAACAGGTCTCCGACGTCACCGATCAAGCGAAGTTGGAGCTTGAGAAGATCAACGGGGCACTTGGCGCGCTGAAAGAGAAGCAGATATTAGTCCGGGACCTGGAAACCCAGTTGATCGACTTCCCGGGCGAACTCAACGGTGAGCGAATATGGCTCTGCTGGATCAAGGACGAACCCAAAGTAGCCTTCTCGCACGACCAATCCACCGGATTCGCAGGCCGCCGACCCCTCCCGTAAAGCGGGCTTCCAGCTCGGACGAGTTCGTGTGGCAATCCGGGGAGACCCATCCCATCCACCCACCAAGGCATTGGCGCACCCGCCCGCTCCGCTGTATCCTGCGCTCGCACTCGTCTCGCACTCGTACACTCGTACACACAAGGACAACAAATTGGCATTCGATGTCGTGATCACCAATGGCACCGTCGTTGACGGCACTGGCGCAGCGCCGGTCAAAACGGATATAGGCATTGAAGGCGATCGAATCACCACACTTGGCGATCTCTCTTCAGCCGGCAGCGCACGAACCATCGACGCCACCGGTCTCACCGTCACACCCGGCTGGATCGACACCCATGCCCACTCCGACGGTGCTCTCCTCAACGATCCCCAGCATGCCAACGGATTGCGACAGGGCATCACGACTGAAATTCTCGATCAGGATGGCCTCTCATACGCCCCACTGAGCCATGAGGACTATCTCAACTACCGTCGCTACCTCGCAGGCCTCCTCGGCGAACCGCCAGAAGACCTCGATATGTCGACTATCGCCGCTTTCCGCAGTCACTACGATGGCGTTGGCATCAACACCGTCTGCCTGGTGCCGCACGGCCCACTACGCATTTCATCCGTTGGATTCGTCGATGCACCAATCCGAGGCGCTGAGATGGAGAAGGCCAAAGCCCTGCTGCGTCAAGGACTCGACGAAGGCGCACGCGGTCTCTCTACTGGGATGTCCTACTACCCCAACGCGTATTCAGACACCGAAGAGCTAATCGAACTGTGCAAAGTGGTTGCTGAGTACGGCGGTGTCTACGTCACGCATCTTCGTGACCACGAGACCGACCGTGGATTCGGCGGTGGCGGCGTAACAGAAGCACTCGAGATCGGGCGTCAATCGGGTGTAAAAGTGCATTTCTCGCACTACCGCACGCAGGCTGACTCCGCAGGCAAAGTAGACGAGCTAATGGCAGAGATTGACGCCGCCAAAGCAGACGGCGTTGATGTCACTCTGGAGTGCTATCCATACCCGGTTGGCTCCAGCTTCCCAATGAGCTACTTCAGCGGTAATTTTCACGAAGGGGGTGCGGACGGCGTCCTTGCCCGCCTGGCAGACCCGGTTCAGCGGGCGAAGTACATCACCATGCTGGAGAACTACAACGTAAAAGCGTTGGCAGAAAACAGCTGGTCCGTGATTGGCCCGGAGTCACACAAGCACCTTGAAGGCATGTACTTCAGGGACGTGGCAGCCGAACGCGGCGTCTCCGTGCCTGAAATGATCTGTGATGTAATCCTTGAGACGAAGCTCTCATGCGGCTCTCGTGGAGCGCCACCTCACAGCGCGCGACTGTGGCGACAGGTTGAGGCAGACGTGATGTCGCTGCTATCTCGCGACGACTACATGATTGGCAGCGATGCGATTCCAATTGGTGAGGTATGCCACCCACGAGCGTTCGGCTGCTTCCCAAGAGTGGTCGGCCGTCTACGCCGTCGCCTGGGCTATCCCATCGAGCAGGTGGTGCAGCGCCTCAGCCAGAACCCGGCCAACCGATTTGGTCTAACCGACCGCGGCGTGCTGGCAGAAGGAAAATTTGCAGACATAGTCGTATTCGATGCTGATCGCATCATCGACCAGTCCAGCTTTGAGGACCCGCGCGTTCACCCAGCAGGAATTCCGTACGTGATCGTGAACGGCAAGATTGCCGTCGATCACGAAGAAGTTACCGGCGTTCTCGCCGGCAAACCTATTCCCTGAACAGACCTGAGTTAGTTGACGCTAACTGAGACCGGAGCGGGGGTGTCGACGTCCCATTTGTCACACCAGGTTTCGATGGCTTCGATCACAGTGATCAGATCGCGGCCCATGTCCGTGAGTTCGTATTCGACCCACGGAGGAAGCGCGTTCTTGACCTCTCGGTCCACGATGCCTTTGTCCTCAAGAAGCTTGAGGCGGCGGCTAAGCGTTACCGAGTTAAGCTCACCAATCGAATCCTGAAGTGCACAAAAACGGGCTCGTCCATTGGCCAGCGCGTGCAGGATCTGGAGTATCCACTTCTTCTCTAGAAGCTCCATACCCTTCAGTGCATGACATTCTGAGGCGATTTCTGTTCTTTCGTGCAACATTCTTGCAGGTTACCGTTTGATCTATGCCGCATCAATGACGATTTCATAGTGATATGGCAGGAATTTCGTGGACTGGTGCAGAGTCACTCAGCAGCTATAGCGACTTTTGAACACGGCGCGAACTGACCCAAACTTGCCTGTTGACCAACAAGAGAACAAGCTCTACGGTTCAGATGCAAATTTTCGCAGGAGAGAAAAATGTCGTGTGAAGCCGATGCGTCGGCAGCAATCAGAGAAAGAGGACTTCGGGTGACAACGCCGCGTACGCAGGTGTTGTCTGAACTGATGCACGCCTCCGATCATGTGACCGCTCGCGATATGGTCCAACGCATCGAGACCGCGTGGCCAAACACGACGCCTTCTACCGTCTACCGAACCCTCTCAGCCCTGCGTGACGCTCGCCTGGTATCGGAGACGCTTATGGCTGACGGCGAAACGATCTACCAGGCCGCTGTTCACGGGTCCCACCATCATGCGAACTGTCGAGAATGCGGCGATGTGATCGACATCCCAAATGAATACTTCGCTGATCTGCAGCAGCGCCTCAATTCAGATTTTAGCTTTCTTGCAGAGCTAGACCACATCGCCATATCCGGACTGTGCGAGCGCTGCCGGGAATGAGTTCTCTCGGACGGAACCGAATTGGCCGCTGAACTTGGGCTGGTGCTAATCGGCACTGGCATTGGGCTTGGCATGCGTCATGGCGTCGATTGGGATCACATTGCCGCCATTAGCGATGTCACAAGCACCCACGAGAGCAAGCGCAGGGCGTTGGCGATGGGCACGCTCTACGCCATTGGACACGCTGCTGTCGTTATCGTGCTCGGTTTCGCCGCGATCTGGTTTGGTGCGCTTCTCCCAGAAGCAGCAGATACCTACCTTGAGTCCATCGTCGGACTGACCCTGATCGGACTCGGCGGTTGGATATTGCTAACAATGTGGCAAACTCGAGGCGACCTAGTTCTGAAGAGTCGCTGGATGCTCGTGTTCGACGGTGTTCGCTACATCTACGGTCGCCTCACTCGGACCAAAGAACAGTCCCAACCACAGCAGCAAGGCCCCACACGCGGCTATGGACCTGCAGCCTCAACGGGTATCGGGATGATCCACGGTATCGGCGCAGAGACTGGCTCTCAGGCGCTACTTCTGGCGGCAGCAGCGGGCGCGACATCCGTTGCCGCTGGGAGTTTCCTGTTGATCGCGTTTGCCGTGGGGCTGGTCGTGTCCAATACGCTGATCGCCCTCGCCTCAGTCTTCGGTTTCATCGGCGCGGGCACGCGAAAATGGACCCACATTATCCTTGGCCTGACAGTAGCCGGGTTCAGCCTGGTCGTAGGTTTCATGTTCCTCTTCCAGAACGGCGACTTTTTGCCGGGATTGCTAGCCTAAATCCTCACGCTCTTGGATGGCCTTATTCATGGCCCATCGAGGATAGATGTCCGTCATTGTCATTCCTGGCAACGGCGTCCCAAGGGGTTGCGGCGGAACTTTAAAAGGGCCGATGTTGCCAAGCATCGAGGAGTAAACGTATCGAAGCCCTCGACGCCGCATGTTTCGCCCAGACGGAACGTTCCAGAGCGCCGCACTCGCGAATATCACTGCTCCCTCACCCAGTATCCAGTCACCGGTAGCCGACCACACTGCTGAACCAAGGCCCTGAGATTTAGCGTCTGGCACCACATCAATTCCGATTTCGTAGACCTTGAATCCATGATCGATCACTGAACAAAGTGATACCAATCTCTCACCCTCGTAGATCCCGAAGTAGGCGATCGCTTCATCGACGTCAGCACAGTGCCAGAACGTCTTGAAATCTATGAGGGCAATCTGCTCCGACGTAAGTCTCTCGGCGGCACTCCCTGAATTCGGAATCCACGTCGACGCGTCTGCTACATAACCGGGAGCCGGTCCCCAGACATTCACACCATCCGGAAGAGTCACGCGGCTGAGGTCATATGCGCCGGTAATCGAAAACAATAGATCGGGATGCATCTGCGCCGACAGCTCGCCAAACGACTCAAGCCACTGATCACGCACTGCGAACGCCGACTGCATGTTGCGCCGCACACCAAACACAGGCTGACCATTCACTTGATCGGGCGCAGACACCACCAGTGGCTCGCTGCCGGAGTCCGGAAACGGACACCCCAGAGTGTCCTCAACCCACGGCCGTACGAGGTCAAAAAGTTGTTCATCAGTTGTCATCTACGGCAAGTCCAGGCTGATCGCCAGTTCAGAGCTGATCGACTTGTACCATTCGATCACTTCACGATGGTACGGAATACCTTCTTTGGTCCGTTTCTCCATCTCTTCGCCTTCGCTCAATCCAGGGTACAACACCCGATCGTGACCCTTGGCAGGAGGCGTGTTCTTGAGGCCGCTCAGAAAATCATCTACATGCGACTTGAACTCATCCAACCCAATCCACTGTTCGATGTCGTAGGCCGCAAACCATTGCCCGCCGCCGCCGGTGATGAACCCTGCACCAACGCCAGTGAGTGAGTTGCACCAGATGTCGACCATTGCACCAAGGCCATAACCCTTGTGCGAGCCGTTCTCGCGCGTGCCGCCAAACGGCAGCATGTAGTACTCGCCGGGTGCTGGTGCATCGGTTGGCTCCAAAATAGGCTCGCCGTCCATGCCTGTGATCCAGCCTGGTTGCAGCTTTGCGCCGGTGCGTTTTGCCAGCGCAATCTTGTTCGCAGCAATCTGGGTGGAAGCGATATCGAAGAGGAATGGGTGCTCCTTGCCGGAAGGTGCAGCCCAGGCGATTGGGCAAGTGCCTAATCGAGGCTCCGCACCAAACGTCGGCACCATCTGGTTGCCACCGGGACCCGCCATGCAGTGGCCCAGCATGCCCTCGTTAGCCGCCATCGTCGCATGGTATCCAGCGCCACCAAGGTGGCCTGCATTGATCACGGTCGCCACGCCAATGCCAACATCACGAGCCTTCTCGATAGCCCGCTTCATAGCGGTTGGTCCTACGGTGATCCCAAGAGCGCCGTCAGCATCGATGTGAACCATCGTCTTCGACTCACGCAGCACCTTCGGCTCGGCCTTGGCGTTCTGCGCACCGCTCATGAAATCCGCCACATACCGGCGCAGCATGTTCGACACACCGTGGGTCTCAACCCCACGCATGTCGTTGGTCACCAACACGTCAGCCGACTGCTGAGCGTCTGACTCAGACATCCCAACTTTCGTGAAAATGGCCTCTGTAGCCGCGAGAATCTGTTCCCGCTGGACGTAAACGCGATCTTCTTCTGGGACCTTGAACCTGTCGAGCATTTGCTTGGAATCCTATTTGCTGGGCGATGGGCCGTACCGATATGTGCCGCATGGTACTCCTGCAAGCCCGCACCCATCGTATGCGCCCAATTTAACTGCCCAAGCAGAACTCCAGTGTCAGCTACAGTCCGAACTGCGCGTGGTCACGAACGTTGCTCCACCGACATCGCCGCCACCCCCACCGTGCGAATGCTCCAACTCTGAGTTAGCAATGCTGTGAGTATGACTGCAGTCACCGGTAGCGCTTTCGCCGTCTGGTCCCGGCGGACCTTGCAGACCTGGTGGTCCTGACGGACCTATCAGACCGGTCTGCCCAGTTGATCCAGTGAGTCCAATCAATCCTTGCTCGTCTTGAGACCCAGATTGACCCTCTTGGCCATCCACCCCTGATTGACCCTATCCGCCCGTTACGCCGGTGTCGCCCATCGGTCCTTGCAGACCAGTTAGACCGGCTGGTCCAGACTCACCTTGTGCTCCTGATGGTCCAGGCTCAGGCGTAGGCAAGCTCGCAAGCTCTGTTTGAACAAGATCCCTAACCTCCTCTGCCGTTAGCCCGGTCGAACACCCTGCCATCACTAGCGTTGCCAACGCTAGCAGAAAGATTCCAGCGTTTCTAATTCGCATCTTCGCCTCCTGAAAAGCCGCTTCGGACATGAGCCACACTTTAGCGGCTTGTACATCACTGAAATCTTACAGATATCCCACCTGCAAATTCCGCGTTGCCCTAGAATGCACCCCGCACGACAAAATACCAATCCCACGTAGGTCCACCCACACATGAAAATCGAAAAAATCGAAGTCACCGTCTTCAACACACCGTCCAAGAAGATGAACGATACCGACGGCCACACCCACCCCGGCCCTGAGCACGACACCGAGCAGGCGTTGCTGACAATCACGTCAGACGACGGCCACTCCGGCTACTCGTTTGGCTCGCCAGAGGGCTTGCGGCCGTATGTGATCGACAACTTCGTCAAAAAGGTCTTCATGGGTCAAGACCCGCTGGATCGTGAGCGCCTGTGGATCGACCTCGCCAAGTGGCAGCGCGGCAGTGGGGCCAATCTGACTGACCGCAGCATGGCCGTGGCCGAGATGGCCCTATGGGACCTCGCAGGACGTGCAAGCAACACGCCTGTATGGAAGATGCTTGGCGGCTACCGCGACAAGGTGGCAGCATACGGATCCACGATGTGCGGTGACGAGATGGTGGATGGTCTTGCGACGCCTGAGGACTACGGCAAGTTCGCAGAGTGGATGGTTGAGCGCGGCTACAAAGCCATCAAGCTCCACACGTGGATGCCGCCGGTCTCGTGGGCGCCCAGCGTGAAGATGGACATCAAGGCTTGTGCCGCCGTGCGAGAAGCCGTTGGCCCGGAGTTCCCGCTGATGCTGGATGCCAACCACTGGTACTCCCGCATGGATGCCTACGAGCTGGGCAAGGGTATCCAGGCGCTGGACTACCGCTGGTACGAAGAGCCGATGGACGAGCACTCCACGGAGTCGTACCGCTGGCTCCGTGAGAAACTTGATATCCCAATCATTGGCCCTGAGTACGCCTACGGCAAGTTTCACACCAGAGCAGAGTGGATCGCCAGTAAGGCCTGCGACATCACACGAGTGGGAGTCGCGGACGTCGGCGGAATCGGGCCGAGCATGAAGGTCGCCCACCTGGCAGAATCATTCAACATGGACTGCGAAATCCACGGTGGCGGAGCCGGCAACCTCAACGTCATTGGCGCCATCTCCAACACAACCTGGTACGAGCGAGGTCTGCTGCACCCTTTCGTCGACTACGAAGAAGTTCCAGCCCACCTCAACAGCATCGTCGACCCTATGGACGACGACGGCAACATCCCAATGCCAACCCTCCCCGGCCTTGGCGAAGACATCAACTTAGACTACATAGCAGAACGCACGGTTTCGAAGGTCTAGGCAACGCGCTCCTCGCCGGGCAGGCTCCACGATTTACCCCCTCTCCCACCGGGAGAGGGCTGGGTAGTCTGGCGATAACAATAACTGTGCCGCTTGATAAGGCAGCGTTAGCCGCTTCGGATCATCCTGGAAACCCAATGTCCGACCAACCACTCGTCACGCGTTCAGTGCCTATTCAATAATCTACGTACGCAACATGATCCCCATCCGAAATTGTCGCGATCGCAATTTGGTCGTCGAAAGCCCAGCGTCCTAAGTCTGCGATCAACTATGGGCTAGCGCTCTTGCTCACAGTTGGCTTTCGATACGGAATCTGCTTTTTAAGACCCCAATAAACCCAACCGTTTGTCATGTAGCCCGATACAGCGACTGCGGCGGCTGTGAGCGTTTCGTACTGAGTATCCCCGATCTGTACTTTTACAGTACCAAGGACCTTATTTACTCCGACTACAGTTGCCTCATTTTGGTCTGACCTGACCCCCTCAAACGTATCCAGTTGAAAGATCAGATACTGGAAGTATTGAAGGGAGGCAGAAATGCCAAGAAAAGGACATAGCCCGGAACAGGTACTCAACAAACTCCGGCAAGTC
>Ga0302133_10000187_pt1 | contig 36393 bp, 20 predicted proteins | sample CB9_331_MG_FD_203121 | JGI IMG/M metagenome (GOLD analysis project Ga0302133, IMG submission 203121) | Marine microbial communities from Western Arctic Ocean, Canada - CB9_33.1 | ecosystem: Environmental > Aquatic > Marine > Oceanic | place: Canada: Western Arctic Ocean | collected 2017-09-19 | reverse complement strand
AAACTTACGACTCATCCGTGAACCCGTTCATCGAACAAAAATGAATGTCCTGTCAACCAGACACCAAATACAACACTTCGCCAATGATATCCAGGTTCAGGCCGGTATCCGGACACGCTGCTAGCCGGACTCTCCAAACTGCCTATTTACTGCCGGATTGGCGTGGTATTGCGGTCGTTCGGCAGGTCTTGCCGGAGTTTCGTGGCAATCACCGCCAATGGGCAGAAATAAAAGAAAAAGTTCTTCGAGAGGTCTTGACCAGTTGCGGCGTTTTGCAGTATTTATCCCGCCCTATTCTCACCTCTCTCTGCTGAATCACACACTTCACACAATTCGTACCGGTTTCTGCGGCATATCCTTTTTGCTTCGTTTCGTCAGAACTCAAGGCGGGTTCCTGGCACTTGCGGGCGAAGTGGTTGGTCTCGTTTGTGCGAGTTCCAGCCATGTCGATGCGACCGGCTTTAAGAATCACGTCATCAATTGACAGCGGCACGGATCGCAAGCTTCCGGGCACCAAAGAGGAGTAGAACGTTGGCCAAAACATTCGGTTTCATTGCCTGCACGACATTGGTTGTCGCTTCGGTTTGGGTGGCTAACTCGTCGTCGCCCGTCAAAACAATCGAAGCTGGCTCCGGTCCTGGCGGGCAGGGGCAGTTTCAGGTCGGAGGCGGGAACGGCAATCGGCCGATCAACGCCAACGACTACCTCGAACTGGGCAAGCGTCATTATCGCGTCGGCCAAACGGCCGAGGCAATTCGCGCCTTCGAAGATGCCCAGTCGGCACCCGGCGGACTGACCATGTTCCAGCGTAACGATCTGAAGCGTTACCTGGCACGTGCCCGTCGGGATGCGAACGGCCCGGCCACGACGGCCCCTCTCAACGACACGCCTGTCCCCGGCGGAGCCTATATCATTGCCAAGCAGATGCTCGGCGATGCCCGGATGCACGCCACCCGCGGCGATATTGCCCGGGCCATGCAATTGGCAACGCGAGCCAAATCCTTCCGGGTGAATTGGAAAGCCAACGAATTAAGCCCCGAACAGTTTCTGCAGGAATTGCGGTCGGGGAAGGACCCGGCCAAAATCGGTGCAGAATTCGCCGGTGCATCGGCTCGCCCGAGTTCATCGACACCAGCCGAAGCCGGTAATCCGTTTGCAACAAATCGTCCGACGGTCCGCCAGGTTGGCGGAGTGGACGATCAGCCACGAATCAGTCCGCGTCTTCCAGTTGCGGGCACTCGCTCGGTACAAGATCCGAACACGCACGATCCCGTCCTTTACCCGTCCGGACAAACCGGTGATTTTCCGCCGGTGAAAGCACGGGCTTCACAGCTTCTGCGTCAAGCACGTTCCGAATTGATCGCCGGCAACCACGAACAGGCACGGGCCAAGGCATTGGAAGCTCAGCGTCTGAACGTTTCCTGGGGTCTGTTTGAAGATCGACCGGATCAGGTTCTCAGAGCCGTCGAGCGACGCTCGGGCGTTGTGAAACTGGAAAGAGAAGCACCCAGCCGACAACCGGTTGCCGGAGCACTCCCGTTCCCAACCGAAGCAGCACCAGTCGAACAACCGCGTACCAAACCTTTCCCCGTTGCAGACGCCCCACCGTTCCCCCCCACGAAATCGACAAATCCTGGATTTCCTCCCAGGGGCGAACTGCCGGTCAATCCAGTCGCGGAAGTCTCCCCCTTCGAGGCGCCGACACCAACGACTCCGAGGTCCGATGCAGCCGCTCGTGCGATGGCCTCGAACATCGCCCGCAAAGCGCAGGGCGCCGAACTGTTGAGTCAGGCGAAAGAAGATGCACGGGCAGGACGCTTTGCCTCGGCTCGTGACAAGGTGGCTCAGGCAGAACAACTTGATGTCGTTTACGGCCTCTTCGAGGAACGTCCCCAATTGGTGGCTAAGGAGATTAATCGCCTGGCATCCAATGCAACTCTCGCCCAGAAGACGGCAAAACCATTTCCTGCGGTCGGAGTACAGACTGCTCCGGCAGTTAATCCGGGCGTAGCGAAGAACAAGGCAACCAATCAAAAGGTTCAGGCATTGCTGGCTGCCGCCCGCCGAGCATTGCAGGCCGGTAACATCGACGAGGCCCGTCTGAAAACAGAAGAAGCGAAATCCTTCGACGTTGTATTCGACTTGTTCGACGATCGTCCCGAACTGGTGGCGGCACATATTGAAGCAGCCGAACGAAACTTGAACACGATGATTGCCGATACGAAAAATCCGGTAGAGACGCCCGCTCCGCCGATGCCGTCGCGTGACGACAATCGACGCGCTCGCGAATTGCTTCAGGCAGCACGAAAAGACATCAGCGAAAGCCGCTACGATGTCGCGAAGCAGAAGGCACTCGATGCACAAGAACTCGATGCGACCTACAGCCCGTTCGATGATCGTCCCGCAAATGTGCTGGCCGACCTGAACCGACTTCAGGCTCGGGAAGTTATTGCAAACCGCCCACCGTCAAAGGCAGCACCGTGGGAAAACATCAACGAGCCAACCGTGGCAAATCAAAGTGACAAGCGACAGGCGACTCAACTGCTGAAAGAGGCGAAGAAAGACCTCGAAGCGGGACGAATTCCCGAAGCACACCGCAAGGCTTATGAAGCAAGTAAGCTCAACGTGGCCTACAGCCCGTTCGATGATCGCCCGGAACTCGTGCTGGCACAAATTGATCGTGTCGCACGACAAGGCGGAACAAACAACGCTCTTCCAAGTACCTCCGACGCTCCCAGACCGGACACTGTCCGCGACTTGCCGCCGAATCTTTCCGGTCGGCGTGTGGCCGCCGTACTACTCAAAGAGGCTCGCCAGGATATCTCTGCCGGACGCCTCAATGATGCTCGGCGGAAGGCAATGGAAGCAAGAGATTTGAAAGCGACCTATGGGTTGCTGGCTGATCGTCCCGAACGCGTATTAGAAGAAGTGGACCGTTTACTGGCCGCGAATCCGCCGCGTGACCCGCGGCCGCTGCCAATCGCCAACAACAATCCACCAAGAGTGACTGATCCTCGGATGCCGGTCGAAGAAAATCCGTTCATCGCGCCGGAGCCATTCGACTCATCGGCCGATCAGCAGAATCCGCTGGCTGTCGTGCATCCGTCAGGTGTCTCGGCACTCGAATTGTACAATCGTGGCATGTTGGAACTGCGACAGGGCAATCGGCATGCGGCTTATACGTCGTTCCTGGAAGCCTATCGGTCGGGTCAACAACTCGATGCCCGCAAGACACAACAGTTGCAGGACTTCCTGCGAACGTTGCGGCCGACTCGCGGGCAACCCATTACGCTTGTTAGCGGGACAGGCGACGATGGTACAGAGATTCGCCCAGCCGACGGCAGTGAGCCGGGCGGAATCGACATCGCCGAACGCCAGGTCGCTGTCAAATTTGACCGCTTACGGACGGAGATGCTCAACGCCATCTTCCAAGCCGAACGGTTGAGAGAAAAGAATCCCGATGCTGCCTTGAACGTGCTGGAACAGACAATGGCAAAGGTCGAAGGATCGGACCTGCCGAAGGAACTGGTCGGACCGTTGTTGCGACAGTTACAGAACTCGCAACGATCAATCCAGGGATTCATGAAGCAGCACGAACCAATTATTGCCATGGAACAACGCAACGAAGAAGTGGAAGCGCAGATTCGCCGTATCCGCGAAACGGAAGTTCGCGTCGAGCAGGATTTGGCGGATACGGTCGAAGAGTACAACGACCTGTTCCGTCAACGACGCTACGCCGAAGCCGAAGTCCTCGCCAAACGGGCCGAGGACCTTCAGCCTGACAACCCGGTTGTGGTCACGATGAAATGGAAAGCACGTTTCGCCCGGCGTAACCAGCGGATCAACGAGACCCGCGACGCTGCGGAAGATGCACGGGTGAACGTGAACCACGATCTCGACGACGATCTCGTCTTCAGTGTCGGCGACAAGTCGCCGATCGACTTCGGTGATCCGAAGGAATGGGCCGAACTTACGAAGCGCCGCAAAGCATATGGTGCGACCGACAACCGTCGTCGGACGAAGGAAGAAACGCGGATCGAGGAAAGCCTCAATCGGCAGATCTCACTGCACTTCGATGACGCTCCGCTGAGCGAAGTGATGAAGCATGTGCAGGCAGTCACCGACGTCAACATCTGGCTGGACGGCTTGGGCCTGCAGGATGAAGGTGTGAACACAGACAACCCGGTCACAATTCACGTGGACGGTATTATGCTGAAGAGTGCTTTGAACCTGCTGCTGAAACCAATGAATTTGGCCTACACCATCGAAGATGAAGTTCTGAAGGTGACCAGCCGCATGCGGGAGCAGGGACAACAGATTGTCGTCACCTATCCGGTGGCCGATCTGGTCGTGCCGATTCCCAACTTTACCGGTCATAGTGGTGCGACCGGCATGGGTGCGACCGGCCAGCCGTACAGCGGCTTCGGCGCCTCCGGTGGAAACATGAGTATTCCCGCGATGGGTGGTTTGCAGAGTCCCGCTGGTGCTCAATTCCAGGTGAACGACCCGGTGGCAAGTAACGGGTTTGCTTCCGACGCCTGGTCGGGTGCAGCAGTTTCCCCCCGGTCAAACAGTGGTGGATCGGCGGCCGACTTCGACACGCTGGCCAGTCTCATCACACAGACCATCGAACCGGATTCGTGGAACGAAATCGGCGGACCCGGTTCGGTTCAACCATTCGAGACGACGTTGAGCCTTGTCATTCGTCAAACCCAAAAGGTTCATGACGAAATCAAAGACCTGCTGGAGCAGCTGCGTCGATTGCAGGACTTGCAGGTGACAATTGAGGTGCGGTTTATCACCGTTGCAGACCGCTTCTTCGAACGAATCGGCGTCGATTTTGACTTCAACGTTCAGGATAACGTTGGCGATGATCCGACATCCCTTCCGTTCGGCACCGTGCTGCCGGCGATGCAACAACAGGGCCAACAAGGCCAACAAGGCCAACAGGGTGTTGGCGGTATTGGCGGTGGTGATGTGAATGGCTTACTACCGTTCCCAATGGGACTGCAAGGAAGCAACCCGGCAGTCGGTATGGGCGGTATTGGCGGCCAGGGTGGCCAGCAAGGTGGCCAACAGGGCCAGCAAGGCCAGCAAGGCCAACAAGCCCAAGGGGGCCAAAATATGGGGTTCTTCGATCTGCCGAACCCACGGGCAATGACTGCACAGGATAACTGGGGAAACGGTGGCTCGATTGTCGGTCTGTCGGCTCCGGGACAGTTCACTCCCGATCTTGATGTCTCCTTCCGTCAGGGATCGTTCGATATCGGTGTCCCCGACTTCGGCGGTTTCAATCCCGATGCTGGTATTCAGGTCGGGCTGGCGATTTTGAGTGATATCGAAGCGTTCTTCTTCATTCAGGCAGCACAGGGCGACGAACGGTCGAACCTGTTGTTCGCTCCGAAGGTAACGCTGTTCAACGGACAGCAGGCAACGGTTCAAAGTACCGTGCAACGTCCGTTCGTAACCAGTTTGATTCCGACGGTTGGTTTCTTCTCCGTCGGCTTCACGCCGCAAATTACCGTGCTGTCCGAAGGCGTCACGTTGTCGGTTCAGGCAGTCATTTCGGCTGACCGGCGATTTGTCCGGCTGACGGTTGTGCCTTCCTTCACCAACATCACCGACGTGTTCACCTTCTCCTTCCAAAGCAGTGGCGGCGGTGGAGCACAGCAGGGTCAACAGGGTCTCGGTGGTCAAGGTGGTGCGACCGGCCAACAAGGACAAGGCGGCGGACAAGGCGGCGGCGGTTTTGGCGGCGGCGGCGGTGGCCAGCAGGGCTTCGGTGGAATCGGTGGTGCCGGTTTCGGTGGACTTGGCGGCCTTGGCGGTGGCGGTCAGGTCGGTATCGGCGGCATCGGCGGCCAAGGTGGCCAAGGCGGTCAACAGGGTCAACAGGGTCAACAGGGTCAACAGGGTCAACAGGGCCAACAGGGCCAACAACAGGGGCAACAAGCCGGCGGCAATATCACCATTCAGCAGCCGGTCTTCGAAATCGTCAACGTCACCACAACGGTCAGTGTGCCCGATGGTGGTACGGTTCTGCTGGGCGGTATCAAGCGTCTGCGTGAAGGCCGCAACATGGCTGGTGTACCGATTCTGAACAAGATCCCCTACATCAGTCGGTTGTTCAAGAATACGGGCGTTGGCCGCGAAACGGAAAGTCTGATGCTAATGGTCACGCCGCGAATCATCATCCAGGAAGAAGAGGAAGAACTCCTCGGAATCTTCTAAGATCGATTCGTTCTTCGGTGAAGTAAAAACGAAACCCGCTGCAAATCATCACGATTTGCAGCGGGTTTTTCTTTTTTGGTTGGCGGTCAGCCTCAAACAATCAAAGCCTGAAGCGCAAGCGAAGGAGTCGCACAGTTTGGCTTATCGCGCGATGGAAACCGCCGGAATGAATGCCTGAAACTCAAGCGAAGGACGATGCCACAAATCTCCTTCGCTTGCGCTTCAGGCTCCTGTTCGTTGACGCGCTGTCTTACAACTTCCACGGCTTGCGCATTGGCTGGTCGATCAGCGTATTCGCTTTGTCATCGCCCACAAATCGCTCCTTGGCTGGGTCCCATTGCAGGGGCCGGCGGAGCTGATACCCCAAATTCGTCAAATGGCAAACGGTCCCCGTACGATGTCCGATTTCCGCCGTGGCAATCGGCTGCTTCCGCGAGCGAATTGCATCAACCCAGTTTCGGCGATGATTGCTACTGGGGGCGACGCGAAATTCACCCGGCCCGAATTCCTTCGCGACCAGTGTTTTCGGGGTGGATTCGAGAACCGGCCGATTGACGTAAATCTTGCCCTCGGTTCCTTCGAATGTGCAACCGGACGGTCCACCGTGAAACATCTCGACGCCATTGGCATAGGTCAATTTGAGTCCCACATTTTCTCCCTTTGCCGGCGGTTCAATCTTCACCGGCCCGCTCCCGTCCACGCCGAGCGCCCACTGTGCGATGTCGAAATGATGAGCGCCCATGTCGGCGACCCCGCCGCCGGCAAATTCACGATACATTCGCCAGGCGGGAAAGTGATTGTGAATTCCTTTCGGACAAAGAATCTCGTTGTACGGTCGAAACATCGACGGGCCAACCCACATGTCCCAGTCGGTTCCCGTGGGAACATCCTGTGCCGGAAGATCGCAGGGGATATTGGGCGCGCCGACACCGATGCGGATTGTTTTCACATCGCCGATGTAACCATTGCGAATTAACTCCACCGCTTTGCGGAAACGACCGCCGAATTCGCTCCGCTGTTGGCTGCCGGTTTGAAACACCACCTTGTTCTTTGCGACCGCTTCGACCACCTTGCGGCCTTCGCCGATGGTCCGCGTCAGCGGCTTTTCGCAGTAGATGTCTTTCTTTGCATTGGCCGCCATGACCGCGGGAATAGCGTGCCAATGGTCGGGCGTTGCAATCACGACGGCGTCGATGTCGTCGCGGTCCAGTAACTCGCGAAAGTCATCGTAAGCTGCACAGCCTTTGTATGTGCCTTTGGCTTTTTGCTTGGCGTATCGTTTTTCGACCGTTTGCTGCGCGTTCTCCTTTCGTTCCCGCACGACATCCGACACGGCCACAACCTGCACGTCGCCGTATCCTAGGAACGAACCGAGATGCCCCCGTCCCATCTTGCCCACGCCAATGAACCCGAGATTAATTCGATCGTTCGCTTCGGTCTTCGACTGACCGAACGCCAGAGAACCCGAAACGATGGGAGCCGCAGACGCAGCCACCTTCAGGAATCGACGCCTTGAGATATTTCTGACGTATGACATGCACGTATTCCCCAATAAAAAGGCATTGCAAAGTTGACGTTTATCCGGGCCGAACAACATTCGCGTCGGCTCAGTTTCAACCAACCGATTGTATTTGCTGTTCTGGCGGCACTCCAGCGACCGCCTTCCTATTCCGCCCGCTCGATGACCCGCGGCTTACCCTGTTGATCGATGGCAACGTATGTGAACATCGCTTCGGTCACGCAGTAACGGTCTTCCTGCGAATCTTCCAGCACCGGCTTCACCCAGACTTCCAGCTTGATGGAGAGTGATGTTCTGCCGATGCGGGTGCATTGGCCATAACAACAAACCACATTCCCCACCTTCACCGGACGATGAAACGTCATTCCCTCGACGGCAACCGTCACCACGCGACCGGCGGCAATTTCCTTCGACAGAATACCGCCACCGATATCCATCTGCGCCATAATCCAGCCGCCGAAAATGTCGCCATTCGCATTCGTGTCGGCCGGCATCGCCAGCGTGCGTAATAATAAGTTGCCATCGGGTTGCCGTTGTGGGTCGCTCATTGGGATTACCATTTTCAGGATTGGTTAGCCGCTTGCGCGTCGCGGCTAACCGGGTGAAATTACTTCTTGCGAATCGGCCGACCATAGGCATCCACTTCCTGCCGGGCCGTTGCAGACAGCGGGGGCTGCATCGTCGCATCGATGACACCGCGCAGCTTTCGCTTTGCGGCGGTGGCTGCGGCTGTCAGATTGCGCGCGTCGAGCGCGACTTCGCGCATGCCGACTCCGCGAACGTCGAACAAGCGTCCGTCGGAGAAGAGTTTGTAACGACGATCGAGCGCGAAGATTTGCCGCGTGTAACCGGCCTTATCCCAACCGGGACGCGGATCGTACCAGAAAAACACCGAATCGCGCGGCGTACCTTTCTTCCCAAACAGTTGCGGCGCGAAGCTAACGCCGTCGGTCTTCCAGTTCTTCGGAACAGGTTTGCCGGCCAGTTCGGCCAGCGTAGGAAGAAAATCAGTCGAGTCGATGAGATCGTGCGAAACGCCGGGCGAAATCTTTCCCGGCCAATTGGCGATGAACGGCACGCGAATGCCGTTCTGTGTGACTTTACTTTTGCCGCCGACCACTTCTTCTTTGCCTAAGTGAGAGGTGATGCGTTTGTCGGTACCGTTGTCAGAATAGAACAGGATCAGTGTCTTCTCTCGCAGGCCGATCTTTTCGATTCCCCTCACAAGTCGTCCGACCACAAAGTCCATGTACTCCACCATGTCCTTGAAGTATTTGGTATCTTCTTCGAGCCTTCGTTTCGGATCGCTCCAGACTTTGGAGTGCGGTGTCGGCACCATCGGCCAATGCGGTAATGCCATCGGATAGTAAACGAACTGCGGCTTCGCGCGGTTCCGTTTCATGAAGTCAAGAATGTAATCGACCGTCAGGTCGTCGCCGTATTCTCCTTCGACGGCCTTGTGCAGTTTGCCGTTGCGAAGAAATGTCGGGTTGGCGTAGCGGGAGCCTTTGTCTTCGGTTTCTTCGGAGTGAAACAGCGAATACTCATCGAAGCCCGCGTCTGACGGATGCGTTCCGGTCCCGCGGCGTTTTTTGGCACCCGGAAAATCGGGCGGGTCGTACGATGTCAACTGCCATTTGCCGGCCAGACACGTCTCGTAACCGAAGTCACTCATCATATGGCCGAACGTCTTTTCGCCCTTGGGCAGTATGCCGAAATACAACCAGTTCCGGTGGTTGTACTTTCCCGTCATAATCTGCAATCGCGTGGGCGTGCAGAGCGGCTGCGCGTAGGCGTGCGTGAAGCGCAAGCCGTTCTTCGCCAACCGATCGAGGTTCGGCGTCGCGTAGTCGGTCCCGCCGTAACAGCCAAGCCCTTCAATGCCAACGTCGTCGGCCATAATCAACACAATGTTGAAAGGCTTCGCAGGAGCAGCGAGCGCCGGAGTTGAAACGGGTAAAAATGCCAGGGCGACCAGCAGCATAAGACTTCTGAACATCTCGACCTCATCATGATGTTTGAAACAACGGCGAAGACAGCGCGATCCAATTATGGACTTTCTCCATTCAGCCTAACCCATTGTGTCTCGCGCCGCATCCGTTCATGGTCAAACTCTTCGACAACACCCAGCCCAGGCGTGTGTGGCAGGAAACGAACTCCGGGAACGCCAAAGGCGAGCGGAGCAAGCCGTCATCCCAAACCGGCAGCTTGCTGTCGAATAGCCGTTCAACATGTCCTACGACAGCAAGCTGTCGGTTTGGGTTTTCGCGCCGCTGCGCGGCTCTTGGTGTTTCCAGCTTGGCACGCCCACATTGCGAACACAATTGGCCAGGCACAGCTGACATCGCGACTTGCTTCTCCGTTGTGCAATTGGCATGATCGATGGTCGAGCGTCCGTTATCGCCATGTCCTCAATACGACTACACTCAGCCAGCCGGGAGATCGACAATGACTTGGCGTTTCTTCGCAGTGATTTCAGCCACATGCTTCGCATTTGTCGCGGGGTCAGTCGATGCGACACGAACCGATGCCGCGGATAAAAAACGTCACAACATTTTGTTTGCCTTCGCCGACGATTGGGGGCGTCATGCCAGCGCTTATGCGAAGGTTGATGGCCCAGGCGGATTGAACGACGTGGTTCAAACACCCAACTTCGATCGCCTGGCTGGCCGGGGAGTCTTGTTTCGCAATGCGTATGTGAACGCGCCGTCGTGTACTCCCTGTCGCAGTTCGCTGCTCTCGGGGCAGTATTTCTGGCGGACAGGACGCGGGGCAATTCTGCGTGGAGCCGTCTGGGATTCGAAGATTCCGACCTATCCACTTCTACTCAACGATGCGGGATATCACATTGGCAAGACGTTCAAAGTGTGGAGTCCCGGCATTCCGGCCGATGCTCCGTATGGCGGGCGAAAATATTCCTATCAACAGGCGGGCGGCCGCTTCAACGGCTTCTCGCAAACCGTCACCAAGATGGCAGCCGCCGGAAAAACGATCGACGAGGCCAAGGGCGTGCTGTTCGACGAAGTCCGTGGCAACTTCAAAAACTTCCTGGAGAAACGCGACGCCGACCAACCCTTCTGCTACTGGTTCGGTCCGACGAACGTGCATCGCAAGTGGATCAAGGGATCGGGCAAGAAACTGTGGAACATCGATCCCAATTCGCTCAAAGGCAAGATGCCCCCGTTCCTGCCCGATGTCCCTGTCGTCCGCGAAGACATGGCCGACTACTTTGGTGAAGTTGCCGCCTTCGATGCGGCGTTGGGTGTTTTGCTGACCGAATTGAAAGAGGCCGGCGAACTCGACAACACGTTGATTGTCGTCAGCGGCGATCATGGTGCCCCCGGTTTTCCGCACGGCAAATGCAATCTGTACGACTTCGGCACGGGTGTCCCGTTGGCAATTGCCGGCCCGGGAGTTGTCGGCGGCCGCGTGGTCGATGACTTCGTCAACCTGCCCGATCTGGCTCCAACATTTCTCGAAACAGGCGGCGTCGATATCCCCGCCGTGATGACGGCTCGTAGTATTTGGCCGACGTTGAAGTCGGATAAAGAGGGGCTGGCCGACCCGTCACGAACGTATGTGCTGACCGGTCGCGAACGCCATGTCGAAATCGCCCGTGCCGGACATCTGCCTTATCCACAGCGAGCGATCCGCACGGCGAACTATCAGTTCGTGATCAACTTCCGTCCGGACCGTTATCCGCTCGGCGACCCATATCGACTCGATGGCGACAACCCACCAACGACCCGCGAAGTCACCGAAAATACGCGCACGACATTGCCCGATGAAGACGCCGGCCCAACCAAAGCCTGGCTCGTCGATCACCGCAACGACCCCAAATGGAAACGTTACTTCGACCACGCCTACGGCAAACGTCCCCGCGAGGAACTTTTCGACATGCGGAAAGATCCGCATCAAATGACAAACGTGGCAGCGGATCCCGGCAATGCCAAGATTGCAACCAGGTTGCGCGAGCAACTGATGTCGGAACTGAAACGCACCGGCGATCCCCGTTTGATCGACAACGGCAAGTATTTTGAAAACCCACCATTGGCCGGGCCCGTACCAGCCGACGCCCAACGACCACGGCGGAAGCCGGCGCCGCCTAAAAAGTAACCGGAAAACACGCAGAACAGGTCGGGTGAATGCGGATCTCGCGTTTTTCTGAACAGGAGAGCACAGAGGAAACAGAGAGCCTCTGTTTCCTTCTATTCAAATTCGATCCACTATTGATTTTCCAACGGTCGTGTGGATTTCAGTAAGACTGCATGATCCGTCAAATCGAACGCTGAGGAAGATGCTGTTTCTTATTGATGTCTCCGTGTCTCCGTGTCTCCGTGTCTCCGTGTCTCCGTGTCTCCGTGTCTCCGTGTCTCCGTGTCTCCGTGTCTCCGTGGTATAACAACTTTGTGTGAGTCACGGCCTGTCGCAATTTGTAGTACGAAAGCAAAAGCAAAATGAATCGACCCAGCAGTGCTCGCCACACACCCAGGCTTGAGGGGTTCGTTTCTCTTCCACGAGTAGTCATACGCTTCGTTGTCGCCTTGGCTGTACTCGCCGTCATTGGTCAAGCCGGTGTTGCCGCTGCGGAGAAGCCGAACTTTATTTTCATCAACATCGACGATCTCGGTTACGGCGACATCGGGCCGTTTGGGGCGAAGCAGAATCGCACGCCGCACCTTGACCGGATGGCGAAGGAAGGGCGAAAGCTCACCTCGTTCTATGCGGCACCGGTTTGTTCGCCGTCGCGGGCATCGCTGATGACCGGCTGTTACCCCAAGCGGGTACTTAGCATTCCGCACGTGCTGTTTCCCGGAAACGCGGAAGGACTCGATCCGAGTGAGATCACCGTTGCCGACTTGCTGAAAAAACAAGGATATACGACCGGTATCATCGGCAAATGGCATCTGGGCGATCAGCCGGAGTTTCTGCCGACGCGACAGGGGTTCGACTATTACTATGGCCTGCCGTACTCGAACGACATGGGACCGGCAGCCGACGGGGTGAAAAGCAATCTCGGACGACCGCTGCCAAAAAATGCCGGTAAACGCCGAGGCCAACCGCCGCTGCCGTTATTGCGAAACGAAACCGTTTTGCAACGTGTCCTGCCGATCGATCAGCAGATGATCGTCCAGCGGTACACCAACGAGGCCGTCCAGTTTCTGTGGGAACATCGCGACGAGCCGTTCTTTTTGTACCTGCCACATTCGGCCGTTCACTTCCCGCTTTATCCGGGCAAGGCATTTCACGGCAAATCAAAAAACGGCCTGTTCGGCGATTGGGTTGAAGAAGTCGATTGGAGCGTCGGGCAGGTGTTGGAAACCCTGCGGCAATTGAAGTTGGATAAGAAGACGCTCGTCATCTTCACATCCGACAACGGCGGACAACCGCGACACGGTGCCGTCAACAAGCCATTGCGCGGCGGAAAAGGATCGACGTTTGAAGGGGGCATGCGCGTGCCGACAATCACCTGGTATCCCGACAAGATTCCGGCCGGCACGGAATCGGCTGCCATTACCAGCACGATGGACATTCTGCCGACGTTGGTCAAACTGGCGGGCGGCAAAGCTCCAACGGATCGAAAGATCGACGGCGTCGATATCTGGCCGATTCTCGCGGGAAAGAAAGACGCCAAACCGCCGCGTGAGACGTTCTATTACTATCGCGGCTTGAACCTTCAAGCCGTGCGGCACGGCGCATGGAAACTGCATCTGAGAAGTGGCGAACTTCACAATCTCGAAAGCGACATCGGCGAATCAAAGAACGTCGCGGAAGACAATGCCGAGGTCGTCGCGAAGTTGCGTCAACTTGCGGCCGACACAAAAAACGATCTCGGCATGAAAGGAATCGGCCCCGGCTGCCGGCCGTTGGGGAAAGTCGAAAACGCAAAACCACTAATCAGTCACGATGGCAAACCGCGCGAAGGGTTTGCCCAGACGGCCATTCATGCGGGCATGGGCATCATGATCGGGGAAGTGACACCCACTAGCGCGATTGCACAGGTTCGGCTGACGCAGACCGATCAACTTATGAACAAAGACGTTGCCGGCATCGCTGGAGTGGTGAGGTTTTCGATCAAATCGAATGGCGGTAAGACACAGAGCCTTGATGTGAAAGCGACCGCAGAACGCGACTTTATTGCCCGCATCGCCTGGAAGTATTTGAAAGCCGACACGGAGTATCTGGTCACAACGAGAATCACGTCTGATGTCGGCAGCGTGCGTGTTGGTCCGTCGGCCACGTTTCGCACACATCCTGGCGGGAATGGTGAAAGGCCGGTCAGTTTCGTCGTTGTCACGGGAATGAACTACGCGAAATTTCATGGCGATGGCCGCATCGATCGCAAGATTCACCTGGAGAACAACAACACCGAACTGCCTCGGCCATATGCCAAGCCCGATAAGCATCTCGGCTATCCCGCGCTCGATAGCATTCGCAAGTTGCGGCCCGATTTCTTCGTTGGTACCGGCGATAACGTTTACTACGACACGCCCAAAGAACCACGCGCAGAGACAATTCCTCAAATGCGGCAGAAGTGGCACGAACAATTCGTGCAGCCGCGTTACCGTGAGTTGTTTTCTGTCGTACCCACGTATTGGATGATCGACGACCACGATTATCGCATCGACGACGGCGATAACACGGGCGATCACAAACCGTCACCGGAAGAGGGACGGCGGATGATGCTGGAACAACTCCCCGTTGCAGCTGCAAACGACAGCGATGCGAAAACCTACCGTACACACCGGGTGAGCAAAGACCTGCAGATTTGGTTTCCAGAAAACCGCATGTACCGCAGCCCGAATGCCATGAAGGACGGCCCGGACAAAACGATCTGGGGAGCCGAACAGAAGGCGTGGCTGGAGAAGACGCTGGCGGCCAGCGACGCGACATTCAAAATTCTGATTTCACCGAACCCCATGATCGGCCCCGACGATGCCCGCAAGTTCGACAACCACACCAACATCGGCGGCTTCCAGCACGAACGCGACGAGTTCTTCGCCTGGCTGAAAGAAAACGGCGTTGCTGAGAACTTCTATCTCGTCTGCGGCGACCGCCATTGGCAGTACCGTTCGATTCATCCGTCCGGTCTGGAAGAGTTTTCCTGCGGCGCACTGGTCGATGCCAACTCCCGCCCCGGCCGCAAGCCGGGCGACCCCAAATCGACCGACCCCAAGGGTTTGATCAAACAGGTGTATTCCCAGAAAAAACCATCCGGCGGTTTCCTGTTGATCGAATCACAACCCACCACCGCAGCGAGCAGACCAACATTATCGTTCAAATTCCACGACGAAAAAGGCGTCGTGTTGCACGAGCATCAGAAGCGGGCAAAGTAAGCATCGACTCGTACCCAAGCTCCAGCTTGGGTACGCCGATTATACATTTCACTTTCGTGTCACAAGCTCTGCGTCACGTCGGGCGAAGCAGAGCTTCGCGTAGGCCGGTTCCCAAGCCGGAGCTTGGGAACCAGAGATGAACTCCGTTCTTCAGAGTTAACACATCATGACAACATCGAATATCCACAGTCGCTGGCGTTCCTTCCCGACGCTGTCACTCTTCGTCGTCGCCTTAACGACGATAGCAAATGCGACAAGCGCTGCCGACCGGCCGAACATTCTCATCATCTCCATCGATGATCTCAACGATTGGACCGGCGGCCTCGCTGGGCATCCGCAGGCGAAGACGCCGAACATTGATCGGCTGGCGAAACGGGGAACGTTGTTTCGCAATGCCCATTGTCAGGCACCAGTTTGTACGCCATCACGGGCTTCGATGTTGACGGGGTTGTACCCGACGACCACCGGGCTGTATTTCCTGCAGCCGGCTTTGGAAGCCTCAAAGATTGCGATGAAGCGGCCGCATTTGCTGCGGCATTTTGCCGAGGCGGGTTACCGCACAATGGGGGCCGGTAAGTTCGTTCACGGCAACGATGCGAAACATTACCAGCAATACGGCGGCGGCATGGGCGGGTTCGGGCCGTTGCCCAAAGAGAAGATCGCCCACAAGGAAGGACACAAGCTGTGGGATTGGGGGCCGTTCCCCGAAGACGAAGCGTTGATGCCCGATACCAAAGTGGCCGACTGGGTGATCGAGCGGTTAAACGAGAAACGCGAAGAGCCGTTTCTGCTGGTGGCGGGATTCTGGCGGCCGCACGTTCCGTTGTACGTGCCGCCAAAGTGGTTCAAGCCCTTTCCGTTAGACACAATCAAACTGCCCGAAGTGCTGGCGACCGATCGCGACGATCTGCCCGAGTACGCCAAGTTGTTAACCATCGGACTGCCCGCACCGCGGCACGAGTGGTTCATCGAAAACAATGCGTGGGAAGGAGCCGTGCAGGCGTATTTGGCGAGCGTACTGTTTGCCGACTATTGTGCAGGCCGCGTGCTCGACGCGCTTGATGCGAGCGAACACCGTGATAATACGATTGTGGTGCTGTTGTCCGATCACGGTTGGCATCTCGGCGAGAAACAGCGCTGGGCAAAGCGGTCGTTATGGCACGATGGCACGCATGTGCCGTTGATCGTCGCGGCTCCCGGCTTTGAGAAGAATCAATCGAGCGAACGGCCGACCGGTTTGATCGACATCTTCCCGACGCTGCTGGAACTGACCGGATTGCCGCCCCGTGAAGACCTCGAAGGCCGCAGTCTGGTTCCGCTGATGAAGAACCCCGAGGCAAAATGGGATCGCCCAATTCTCACATCGTTCGCCCCGAAGAATCACTCGTTGCGTTCAACCCGCTGGCATTACATCCGCTACGGCGACGGCAGCGAAGAACTGTACGATCACGAATCCGACCCGCACGAATGGCACAACGTGGCCGGTGAAAGTGCAAATGCAGAGATCATCGCCAAACTGCGCCGTTCACTACCGAAGCAGGACGCCGCACCGTTGATCGGACCGAAGCAGAATTGGGAGATTGAGGCTTGGCGGGCGGCGGAGAAGCAGAGCCGTGGGAAGTAGAACCAGTTGAATTCGGCAGCATGCGGCCTGACCTGCTTTTTGATTACAATCGATGTGTCGTCGCCGATATGGACTACGGAACCCAAGGAACAAGGGAACTTTTGGCTAAAATGTCGCATCAACCTGATGAATTGCCAATCCAATCCGACGAGTCAGCGGTCCATGAAATCGACGCGAGAAAACGCCGCGCGCGGTATCGAATTATCGCTTGCGGCATTTCTTGCGGAATCGCGTTTTTGCTGTTTCAAGTCGCGCGGAACTACCTGGAGAATCGTCCCATCTACCTGGAGAGCCCCGACCCAGAATCGGGCATCCGGCTCATCTTTGATGACCAGTTGGGCTGGAGAAGTGTTCCCGACGACGAGTCGATGACGTTCGGGAAGAAGTTGACAACGAACTCGCGCGGCCTGCGTGATCGCGAGTATCCCTACGCAAAACCGACCGGAACGAAACGGATTCTGGTCCTCGGCGACTCATTCACCTGGGGGTATGGAGTCGCCGATGACGAGACCTTTGCGGAAGTGTTGGAGCAGCGCCTGCAGTCAGTCGAGGGTAAGTGGGAGGTCATCAACACCGGAGTTTCCGGTTGGGGTACAGACCAGGAGTATCTGTATCTGACGCAGGAAGGATTTGACTACTCGCCTGATATCGTGGTGTTGGCTTTGTTCCTGGGCAACGATTTTACAAACAATGCCAGTTCCAAGATGTACAAACGCGACAAGCCGGTTTTTCTGGATCTCGATCTCCAGTTGGCCAATGTGCCGGTGCCCAAACCCGCCGACAACGCGCCGGAGATCAAGTCGCGTGCAGAACCCCTGGAATTGTCCGCCGCAATTGTCAATAAGATGGCGAAAGAGTGCGACCGACACCATTGTCAGCTAATCGTCAGTTGGTTTGGCGTCTATGTTGACCCTCAGAATGTGTTCTATCTGCAAACCGCTGCAAAATTCGAAGAATTGCTCGTAAAATCCCCACATGTCCACCTCCTCAACCTCGACAGCGAATTCGTCGATATGAAAATCGAATTGCAGACGCTTGTGGGAAACAATCGTCGTATGCACTGGGGTACAGACGGCCACAAGATCACTGGGGAGATCCTCTTCAGGTTCCTCAAAGCGCCTGGTCTTCTGGAGTGATCGAAAGGGTCGCTGGGATCGTTACGCAGCGAAGTTCCCTGTCGAGTGCTTCATTCATGCCACCTGTTCCGACTGTCCACTGAACCCCCGGTGTTTGTTCAGGAATTCGAACGGAATCATTCAGTGACGAATCGGCTGGGGCTCCCGTTGGTCGCTCGCATCGACACACTGGTTTCCATGCCGGGGCTTGAGAACCAGTTGAAGGTACCTACGCCGCTATCGCTACATCTTCGCTGCGCGCTGCGAGACGTCGGTTGTCTTTTGCTTCGCGGCTGCTTCAGCGATTCGCTGCGGTTCGCTGAGGAACTGCATGCGGTTCTCGTCATTGGAATGCAGGTAGAGCTTGCCGCGGAAGAATGCGCCGTAGCGAATGTCGCCCGGCACAGCGCGGCGGCCGGTTGATAATTCCAGTGGATCGTGGCCGGCAAGTTCCGGAAGATATCGGTCCGGATTCGCTTTGAACAGCACCAGTTCGGCGCCGTTCTGAAGATGATACAGACTGCCGGCATGTTTCCATGCAAACTTGCTGCTCCCTTTTTGCCACTTGCGGTCTTTAGTGATGGCAACCGGGCTGTAGCCGTTGAGCGTTGGTTCGATAATCGCTGCGGCGGGTTTCGCGCCGGCTGCGGCAAGCGACCTGACATCGACTTGCTTGTTGGCCTTCGTCAATTGCGAAGCGTAGGTTCGCGCGGCCGCAAAGCCACTGCGGCGGAACAGAATGTTTCCGTTGGGATCGACATAGACGTCGCTGGGATACGCATCGATGCGGAACTTGTTAATTAGTTGCTCGTGGTGGTCGCCATTAATCTTCACGCCGACCGCGGTTCGGCCCAGTTTTGCGGTCACTTCGGCCGTATTCAGCACCGAAGCTTCCATCTGTTGGCACGGGCCGCACCAATCGGTGTAGAAATGCACGACGAGTGGCAGTCCGAGTCGCTTCGCTTCGAAGTAGGCATCCGAATAACTCTTATGCCACCCCTTCGTCACCTTCTCGGCCGCAGTGGCACGTTCTGCGATAAACCCCGAAAGAAATAAACACAACATCAGACAGCACTTACGCATCGTTACTCTCCTGCAACAGATGAGTTTCCGTGTGCGGTTCCCTGCCGAACCGTATCCTGTTAACACTCCAGCGGCAGAGTCCCTGCCCGAAAACATCAGCCCCAAGTCCCACTTGCAGAGCTGACGAAATGCTGCGTTCCTGCGCAAATCCCAGAGATAACAGGACGCATAGGTAATCTGGGGTGGTTGTAATGTCAACGCAAACAGTGTTGTGATTTTGGAAAACGGGTGCTTTTACGGCTTATTTGTTCCCGGATGTGAACTGGCCCACATTCGGCTCGCCGCGGGATTCCGCCAATCGCGATTCGTGCATTTCCCCGAAGCAATTTCTTTCCACCGACATGAGCGGGGGTGGCATCATTGAATCGCCGCACCAGCTAGCGTACTCTGTACATTGGGAGCGGCTGATGTGTCCCCATCGTTTAGGATCGACGAAAACTGCAGGAGAAACACCAATGCGCGGGCATGTGAATCATTCGGTATTCCGGAGCCTTGTTGCTGTCGTGCTGGCGATATCGGGCGGCGTGGCTTGCGCGTGTTCGGTGCCGGTCTTTCGCTACGCGTTGGAGAAGTGGAAGTCCGACACTTATCAAGTTGTCGTCTTCTACGATGGCCAATTGACCGACGAGCAACAAGCGGTCGTCGATAGTCTCAGCGTGGATGGCAAAGCCGGTAAGCAGTCGGCCAACGTGCAGGTGCACGCGTTTGACGTCGCGAAACTCGACCCGCAGGAAGATGCCGAGCTGATCGAATTGTGGAAGGCCGAAGAGACCGACGAGTTGCCGCGAATGGCTTTGTACTATCCGCCGAATTCGTTGGCGCACGGCCGCATCTGGTCGGGTCTGCCAACGAAAGACGCCGTGGACAGTCTGCTCGATTCCCCGGCACGTCGCGAAGCGGCCCGCAGAATTCTGAAGGGCGAAACGGCCGTCTGGGTTTTCATTGAAGGCGGTGACAAGAAACTGGACAACGAGAAGTTTCAGATCCTTGAGAAGAATCTCAGCAAGGCCGAGCGGACGTTGAAGTTACCGGAAGTTGATGCGAAAGACGTGGCCGACGGACTGGTGACGATTGATCCAACGGAATTGAAAATCAAATTCTCGACGATGCGACTTTCGCGCGACGATCCGAAGGAAGCAAGCTTCATTCAGATGCTGCTCCACAGTGAACCGGACTTGCTTGACGCGGAATTCGAGGGACAGCCCATCACGTTCCCGTTATTCGGTCGCTGCCGTTCGCTGTACGCGTTGGTCGGCAATGGCATTGTCGAGGGGACGCTGTTGGAAGCCTGCACGTTTCTCATTGGACCATGCACTTGCGAGGTCAAAGCCCAGAACGAACACGGTGTCGATATGCTGTCGTCGGTCGATTGGGATTCGCTTGTTGAGCCGGCTGTCGAAATCGACAAAGAACTGCCGCCCCTTGCCGGGCTGGGTGCATTCGCATCGCTGACGCGCGACGAGTCGGCTTCCACCGATCCAGAAATGAGGGGTGATCAGGAAACGGCGGCGGCATCGGCTGAAGCACCGGGTGCCGGCCACAGCGAAGCAGCGGCGGCGAGTTCGTCATTCTCATTTGCAGGCTCGGCAGGCATGCTTGTCTCAGTCGCGGCTGTGCTGGGACTGGGAATCATCGGCGTCGTTTGTGCCAGCGTCTTTCTCTTCAGGCGAAAAGAAACTTGATCCGCTTCTGCGAAGCAACTCTCACAAAATGGCGAATGACAAGTTTTCATTGGCGAACTGGAGTTTCTGCATGAATGTCTGGCGGCTTGTTCTGCGAGAGATTTCGCATCGCAAATTAAATTTTGCAATGGGCCTCGTCTCGGTCGCGGTCGCGGTGGGTTGTTTCGTTGGAGCAAGAACGCTGCTGCGGGCCGATGAAATCCAAACCGAGCAGGCCGGCAAAGAGCTGGAAGACTCGATGCGGAAGATCACCAAGGGGCTGGGATTTAACATCCTCATCCTGCCCAAAGATCAGGATGTCAATGAACTGTACACCGAGGGGACGCTGACGAAGTCGATGCCGTACGAGTATGTCGAACGGCTGGCCAACTCGGAAATTGTGACGATCAACCATCTTCTGCCGATGGTGGTTCGCAAAGTGCGAATGTCCGAGATCGACAAGATTGAGTTGCCGCCGGCTGAAGCGGAAACGTCAATGTACGTCATCGGCACGCGGGGCGAGGTGCCGTTGGTGCACCGCGATTTGAAAAAGCCGCTGGAAGACCATGTCCCCGCCGGGACAATGGTGGTGGGATTTCAAATTGGCAAGAAACTCCAGCTCAAACCCAGTAAGCCGAGCAAGAAGAAATCCGGCAAGAAGAACGCCAAACAGGGCAAAGCCAAAGACGCGAAGCCCAAGGTTCTGGAGACGGTCAATTTTCTGGGCCGGGAGTTCAAAATCACCAAAGTCAAACCGGAATTGGGCAACAGCGACGACAGCACGATCTGGATCAATCTCACCGAATCGCAGGAGTTGTTCGACTCGAAGAATCTAGTGAATGGCATTCTGGCGCTTGAGTGCAACTGCGCGACGGCAGATCGCGTCGCAGAAATCCGCAGTGATCTGGAACGCATTCTGCCGGGTACGCAGGTCATCGAAAGCGGCCCGCCCGCGCTGGCGCGTGCCGAAGCCCGTAACCAGGCGAAACAGGTCGCCGATAGTAACCTCGCACAGCATCAGTCTTTTGCCGGCGTGCTGGTTCCGTTGGTGGTCCTCGGCTGCGGAACGTGGATTGGCCTACTCGCATTCGGAAATGTCCGGCAACGATCCTCAGAGATCGGTATCCTGCGGGCGATTGGCCTGCGCAGCATGCAAATCCTCTTGATCTTCCTGGGCAAGGCGATTTTGATTGGCCTGATCGGAGCGGTCGTCGGCTACGCGGCCGGTTTTGGTTTCGGCATAGCGATGGGCACTCTGCCCGACACGGCCGATGTGTGGTCGCAATTGTTCGCGCCGGAGTTGCTGTTGGCAACGCTGTTGATCGCACCGGCGATTGCCGCGCTGGCGAGTTGGATACCCGCCGTGCTAGCATCAAGGCAAGACCCGGCCATGATATTGCAGGCCGATTAACTCGCTCCAGCGATTAAGCCGCCCCGCTTGTGGGGCTTCTCACCAGTTACGCGACAGTCACACAAACCACCTACAACTGACGACGCCCCATGCTGCTTGAAATGCAAAACGTCTCGAAGACCTATCACACTGCGAAGAGTGAAGTCTGCGCGCTGAATGATTTGACGCTCACCATCGATGCGGGTCAATTTCAGGCGGTGCAAGGACCGAGCGGCTGCGGCAAGACGACGTTGCTGCTCATCGCCGGCGGTTTGCTGGCTCCCGATTCCGGGACCGTTCTCGTCGATGGAACGAATCCGTATTCACTGCCGCCGAATGATCGCGCACAATTCCGGGCGACCAACATCGGATTTGTGTTTCAGCAATTTCATCTCATTCCCTACCTCGGCGTGCTCGACAACGTACTTGCGCCTGCAATCGCCAGCGGCCGATCGGATGCACAGGCACGGGCTGAAGAACTGATCGCCCATTTCGGCATGCAGGATCGTCTGCATCATGTCCCTGCGCAATTGAGTACGGGCGAACGACAACGAACGGCGTTAGCACGGGCGCTGCTGAATGAACCGAAAGTTCTGCTGGCCGACGAACCAACGGGAAACCTCGATCACGAAAACGCAGCCGCGGTCCTCGGTTACTTAAAAGAATTCACGACCGGCGGCGGAGCCGTGCTGCTGGTAACGCACGATGATCGCGCCGTCGAGTACGCGGAAAGCGTGACAAACATCGACGGCGGCCAGATCGTCGCCCCCCAACCTGCCTGACCCGCCAATAAACGGTAATCAAACCGACAAAAACCCACCGGCCGCGTCCGGGGGGATCGACCGTGAGGAGATTGTTCCATGCGTATCATCTGCGCGACGTGCGCCGTCTTGTTGCTCTCAGCGACATTGTGCACATCAGCCCCGGCTGGCGACTGGCCGATGTGGCACCATGACGCTGCGCGCAGTTCGGCCTCGGCCGATGACTTGCCCAAGTCGCTGCATTTGCAATGGACGCGCAAGCTTCCCGCTGCCCGACCGGCATGGCCCGCTTCACAGACCAAACTGCAATTCGACGTCTCTTACGAACCAATCGTGCTGGGCCGTCGGATGTTTGTCGGCTCGAACGTCAACGACAGCATTACCGCCTACGACACCCGCAGCGGTGAGGAGTTGTGGCGGTTCTACACCGATGGCCCGGTCCGTTTCGCTCCCGCTGCCGAAAACGGTCGCGTCTACGCATGCAGCGACGACGGCCATCTGTATTGTCTCGACGCAGAGTCCGGCAAACAACTCTGGAAGTTCAATGGTGGACCGGCGGTGCGGCCCATCATTGGCAACAAGCGGCTCGTCTCCAGTTGGCCGGCACGCGGCGGCGTGGTTCTGGCCGACGGCAATGCCTATTTCGCCGCCAGCATCTGGCCTTCAATGGGCGTCTTCATTCACGCCGTCGATGCAGAAACCGGCCGCGCCCTCTGGAGTAACAGCGAGACCGGGGCGATGTTCATCACGCATCCGCACGGGGCCAATTCTTTCGGCTCGGTCAGCCCTCAAGGAAGCCTCGCCGTCTCGGGCAATCACCTCATCGTGCCTGGTGGCCGCACGCAACCGGCGGTTTTCAATCGCACCACCGGTAAACTCGAACATTTTAATTTCGGCAGCAAGGGGGGCGGCGGTTTTGCCGTCACGGCCACCGCGAACGGTTATGTCGTCGGAAAGTCCTATGTCAGCATCGATGGCGGCAAACAATTGGCGGCGGTGAATGCGCAGGTTCTATCGAACGGTTGGCTGATCGGCTCAGCCGGTGGATCGGGACCGATCGTCTCACAAACCGCCATCGGCGAAGTACGCGTAACGACATCAAAGGATCGCAAAGGGAAGCCCGTCAAGAAGACGACTCTCGTGCCGCGCGGTAAACGCAGTTTCACACCCGCCGGTCCGTCGCGCGTCTTTCTAACAGCGGGCCGCCGTCTCTACGCGGCCGATGACAAAGGGCAAATCGCAGCCTACGAACACGAAGCTGTCACCGACTCGAAGCAGAAGCAAAGCCCCCTCTGGTCGGCGAAGGTTGACGGCGAAGTCTGGAGCATGCTCGCCGCCGATGACCGCCTGTTTGTCGTCACCCGGGATGCGACCGTCTATTGCTTCGGTGCAAAACACATTGAGCTGAAAGTCTTCGAAACCGAGATCACGCAGGTCAACAGCACTGCGGGTAGTCCGACAGCCCAGGTGGTCAAAACGCTTCGCAAATTGTGCGGAAGCGACGCCGGCTATGCCATTTCGCTTGGCATCGGTTCATCGCCGCTCATCGGTGAACTCGTCGCGGGAACCAACCTGCACGTTGTTACCGTCGATGCGGATCGCGAACAGGTCGAACATTTTCGTCACAAGATGGATGCAGCCGGCCTTTACGGCAACCGGGTTGCCGCGCATGTGGGTGACCCGGTTCGATTTCCGTTTCCCCCTTACATGGCAAGTCTGATTGTCTGCGAGACGGGCGCGGTCAAAGGGGCAGATGCGATCAAGGCGCTGTTTAAGCCGCTGCGTCCTTACGGCGGAACGGCTTGTTTGCGAATCAGTGCGGAAGAACACGCCGCGTTTGTGAAAGATGTCGAGACGGCTGGATTGCAAAAAGCCGAAGTGACCCGGCACGGCGAGTGGACGGTATTGAAACGTGTCGGGGCTTTGCCCGATGCGGGAGTCTGGACGCATCAGTACGGCGACGCCTCGAACAGTGTGGTCTCGGCCGACAAACGCGTGAAAGCGCCGCTGGGCGTGTTATGGTTTGGCGGCCCCTCGAACGACAAAGTACTCCCGCGACACGGTCATGGACCGACGCCACAAGTTGTCGGCGGGCGGCTGTTCATCGAAGGGGCCAACATGCTCCGCTGCGTCGATGTTTACACGGGCCGCGTCTGGTGGGAACGCGACCTGCCCGGGCTGGGCAAGTTCTACGAATACACGGGGCATCAACCCGGTGCGGGAGAGATCGGCAGCAACTACGTTTCGACGGAAGACCACGTTTACGTGGTTCACGGCCACGAGCTTCTCGCACTGGACGCCACAACCGGCGCGACGAATCGTCGTTTCACTTTGAACGACACAGCCGCCGGAAACAAAGCCTACTGGGGTTTCCTCGCCGTGCACGACGATCTGTTGATCGCGACGTCCTCGCCGGTGAAAGTCGACGAAGGCAAAACTGCCAGCAGCAAGCCGGCCCCTGCTTTGAAAGGTTACAGTTCGCTGATCAAGCCGAATGAACAGTGGCAGTATCTGGCCGGCTCCGACCCGCGGGGACATTGGACGGCCGTTGATTTCAAGCCGACGGGCAGTTGGAAGACGGGTCATGCCGGATTCGGTTACGGTGACGGCGATGATCGCACCGTACTGAAAGACATGGAGGACAAGTACGCGCGGGTCTATCTGCGCCACGAGTTCGAGGGCAAACAGGCCATCGACGCGATCAAGCTCGCGTTGACCGTCAACTACGACGATGCATTTATCGCCTACTTAAATGGGACGGAGATTGCGCGTGTCGGCGTGGGACAAGGAAGCGCCGCCAAAGCCTCGAAGATCACCTCGCACGAAGCGGCGGGATACGAAACGTTTGACGTCGCAAAGTTTCGATCCATCCTCAAACCGGGCCGCAATGTGATCGCGTTGGAAGGTCATAACAGCAGCAGCGGGAACAGCGATTTCAGCCTCGATCCTTACGTACTCATCAAGAACGGCGGCTCGAAGACTCCCCCCGGCAGCACCAAGCCGTCGAAACCAAAACCGCCCGCACCGACGCTGGCGGGTCTACTCAAATCAGCGCAATACGCCTCGGCGAGCCGTCGGCTGGTGGTGTTCGACCGCCACACCGGCAAGATGCTTTGGAGCCGCGACGCCGAGTTCAACTTTCGGCACAACTGCATCTGTGTTGCCGACGGCAAGCTGTTTTGTCTCGATGGCATGAGTCCCAAGAAGCTCGATTCGCTTCGCCGACGCGGTCTCGATGCCGGTCGCAAGGCAAAGCTCTATGCTTTCGATGCGCAAACCGGCAAAGAAATCTGGAGCACAACCGAAGACGTGTTTGGCACGTTCCTCAATTACTCGGCCGCACATGACGTTTTAGTGCAAGCAGGCAGTGCGTACCGAGACCGCGCCAAAGATGAAGTCGGCACCGGCATCGTGGCTTATCAGGGCAGCAACGGCAAAGTCCTCTGGAAGGATCGCAGCCTGAAATATGGAGGCCCCTGCCTGTTGTGGCGAGACAAGATCATCACGAACGGTGGCGGCGGATTTCAGCTTGAGTTATTGACCGGCAAATCGACCGGCTGGAAATACAGTCGCATGTACGGCTGCAACACGGCCGTTGGCAGCGAACATCTGCTGACGTTTCGATCCGGAGCGGCCGGCTTTTACGATTTGGCCGGCGATAGCGGAACCGGCAACCTGGGCGGTTTCAAGTCGAGCTGTACCAGTAACCTTATTGTCGCCGACGGCGTGTTGAACGCACCCGATTACACACGAACATGCAACTGTGCTTATCAAAATCAAACGTCACTGGCGATGATCCATATGCCGGAAGCCGAACTTTGGACATACGGCGCGGTTTCAAGCAACGCAGAACAGGTGAATCGTATTGGCGTGAACTTTGGCGCGCCGGGCGATCGCCGCGACAAGAGCGGCACGCTTTGGCTCGATTACCCCGATGTCGGCGGGCCTTCGCCAAAACTCACTCTCAAGGTCGATGCCGACGAGCCGCGCTGGTTCCGCCGACATTCGTCATTAGTCGCAGGCAACGGCCCAAACTGGGTGGCTGCATCGGGTGGCATCGGGATTCGGTCGGTGACCTTTAATCTGGGAAAATCGAAGACGCTGCAGCGATACACAATTCGCCTGCATTTTTCGGAGCCTGACGATGTACGACCGGGTGACCGCGTTTTCTCCGTGTCACTGCAGGGACAACCGGTGTTGGAGAGTTTTGACATCGCCAAAGCGGCTGGCGGGCGAAACCGGGCCATTGTGAAAGAGTTTGCCGACATTGAGCTTAATGACACCCTGAACATTGCGCTGCGTTCGATTCAAGGAAAACCACCGCTATTGAGTGGTATTGAAGTGGTTCGCGCGCAAGAATAGGGCTACGTCAGTTTGTGCGGAATTAGAACCGTAGGCGAGCGGTCGGCTTCATGCCGGTCGTTGTTGTCAGATTCCGCAAGCATCCGGTTGTTCGAACCCTATGGCGGGGTGATGCCAACACCTGCCGAAGACTGTTCCAGAATCGTTGAGGTCAATGAATGAAATCGGCTGAATCAACAACACTCCGTTCATTTCGCCAGGGCGCTGGAAACAACGGCTTGGTGATTGTGCTGGCATCGCTGCCGTTGGTTGCATTGCTTGCGTGGATGCTGATGAGCCCCGGCGACGATTCGTCGTCGCCCTCGACCAACGGCAACGGTTCCCACCAGACGGCTAATGGAACCGGCAGGGCGGCGAACGGCGACGGCACAAATGGTAACGGTCATGCGAACGGCAACGGAGGCGGTGAGGACAAACTGTTTATGTACTGTGCGGCCGGCATGACGCTCCCGGTCGAGGCGGCAACGAAAAACTTTGAGTCCGAAACCGGCATTCGTGTGCAGTTACAGTTTGGCGGATCGGGAACCCTGCTGAGCAATGTGCAGGTCGCAAAACGCGGCGACTTGTATCTGGCCGCCGACATCAGCTACATCAAGATCGCACGCGAAAAAGGACTGCTCGTCGAGTCGCTGCCGCTCGCGCGGTTCAAGCCGGTCATCGCCGTACAAAAGGGCAACCCGAAAAACATTCAGTCGATCAAAGACCTGTTGCGCGAAGACGTCACCTTCGCGATCGCCAACCCTGGGGCGGCTTCCATCGGCAAGGTGACGAAAAAAGTGCTGACAAAAACGGGGGAGTGGGAACAGATCGAAGCGGCGGTCAAAGTGACCAAAGCTACGGTGAACGACATCGCCACCGACATTTCTCTCGGAACCGTCGATGCGGGCATTGTGTGGGACGCCATCGTCAAGCAGAGTTCCGACGAACTTGAGATGGTCACGACCGAACCCTTCGACGCTGCCGAGAAGGAAATCACCGCCGGCGTGCTGAAGACCTGCAAGAATCCGACCGCCGCCCTGAAGTACCTGCGGTATCTGCAAGCGCCCGATAAGGGGCAGATCGAATTCGGACGCTACGGTTACAAGCTCATCGGCGGCGATGCCTGGGCCGAGTCGCCATCACTGGTCCTGTTCAGCGGTGGCGTCAACCGTCTCGCCATTCAAGACACCATCAGCCGTTTTCAGCGACGTGAAGGCGTGACGGTTAATGTGAATTACAACGGCTGCGGCATTCTCGTCGGCCTGATGAAAAGCGAAAACGTGCCCGACGCTTATTTTTCTTGTGACACGTCTTACATGACACAAGTCCGCAATCTGTTTCAAACACCGCTGACGATTTCCGAAACCGACATGGTGATCATCACTCGCAAGGGCAACCCGAAGAACATCACAACATTGGCCGACCTCGGTCGCGAAGGAATGAGTATTGGCGTCGCCAATGAAAAGCAGAGTGCGCTCGGGGCGTTGACTGCTAACCTGTTGAAGCAACTCAAACTGTACGACGGTGTGCGAAAAAATGTCAGTGTCGATACGCCAACTGCCGACTTGCTCGTGAATCAACTGCTCGGGGGAGCGGCAGCCAAGCTCGATGCGGCCGTTGTTTATCGCGTCAACTGCTCGCAGGTGAAGGACAAGCTGGAGGTCATTTCCATCGAGGAAGGCAACCCCATCGCTCGGCAACCGATTGCCATCTCACGCGAATCGAAACACAAGTACCTGACGCAGCGGCTGGTCGATGCAATAACAACAGCCGAATCCCGTCGCCGGTTCGAGGCAGTCGATTTTCGTTGGCGCGTCGATTCGGAGCGACCATGAGCGGCGCGACGGCTCCAGATGACGAACCCGCATTGTTGCGAGTCGGGTCCGACGTCCCTTTCTATCTTTGTTTCGGCGTGATTGGCAGCGCGTACGTTCTGCTGATTGCAGGCATGTTGCTGGCCGAAATGGGGTACACGACGCCCGGCGATATTGCCTCGACGCTCAGCGACCCCAAGGTGCAATACTCGATTCGGCTGAGCCTGATTTCCTGCACGATCACCACGATTCTGGCATTGTGGGTTTCGGTACCCATCGGCTACCTGTTGTCGCGGCACAATTTTCGTGGCAAGGCGGTCGTCGATGCGATTCTCGATATCCCCATCATTCTGCCGCCGTTGGTTATCGGCCTCTGCCTGCTGATTCTGTTTGCCAGCCCATTCGCGGAAACCGTTGAAGGTGGATTGAAGGCGATCGAAAATACGCTGGCCAATAATCTGGTTCCCGCGGCGTGTTTATTGGGTCTGATGATATCATCACTGCTGTTTTTCTGGGGGACACGCCGACGCATCGCATCGCCGCGCACCAGAATTGTGATTCCATTGCTTCTCAGCGCCGTGCTGTTTCCGCTCGTCACCCATCAATATCTGCTTCCGTCGCCGCCCGACTGGATGCCCGTGATCGAAGGGTACGAGCAGGAACAAGTAACATTTCGCGATCAATCGCCGTTGCGGCGTTCGCGGTCGGTTTATTCGATCGAATACACGGCAACGGGAACCGTTGAAGAAGTGGTGAATCTGCTCGATGCCCCGTTGTCGCAGAAACCGTTCACCAGCCGGAATGATGTCGAACAGGTGGGCTACGACGGACTTCCCGATGGAAAGCAGTTGATCGTCGCGGAATTCACCGCCGATGCTGACGCGCGATCTCCCCAAGCCGGGGAGTTGCATTTCCTGCTATCGCCTCGCAAGGACGAATTGCGAATTCGGCAACTGACAGAGCAGGCCGACGATTTCGATCGTGAGATTCAAAGCGTCGAACAGCAGATTGTGGATCTGCGTCCTCGCGATTTTGAGAACACTTTGGGCGGCCTGGAAGAGAACCGCGATGATGCACGCCAGCTGGCCGATCGCGGGTTCGGGCAATTGGACGATCTCATCACGCAACTCGAAACAGATAGCCCCGGCGAGAAACAACAGTTGGAGTTGAAGAGTCTGCGGAGCCGACTGGATGAATTGCGAATCGCGATCTCTGCACGCACGAAGACTCGTGGCGAACAGTCGGCTGACGATCAGGGGCATCTGTCGAAATTGTTTGACGAACTCAAAGCGATTCGCCGACAGATTGATCCGAACCAGCCGCAAATTGACACCTATGAACGGCAGGTCTCACAATTGAGCGAAGAATTGGGCCGCACGCGCGAACAAATTGAAACGCTGAAGAACAGTTGGAAGACGGAGTCGGTTGCCTGGAACATCCGTGCCGACATCGTTCGCCACATCGAGGATTCCCGTGCCGATTTCATCCCGCTGCTGACGTTCCCTGTGACGTATGAGATTCCGAGCGTAATCCTGGCTCAGTTTATGGTGGCATGCGCTTTTGCCGTGCGGACCATGCGAGTGACCTTCGATCAAATCGACACGCGGTTCGAAACCGTGGCGCTCACACTTGGTTGCACGCGAGCGCAGGCGTTCTGGCAGGTGGTGTTTCCGCAAACGCATCGGGGACTATTGGCAGCCGGGACGTTGGCGTGGGCGCGTGCATTGGGCGAGTTCGGCCCAATTCTGATCTTCTCGGGTTCGACTCGCATGAAAACAGAGGTGTTGCCGACGACAGTTTTTCTGGAAATGACCACAGGTAACATCGCCGGTGCCGTGGCGGCTTCGCTGGTGATGATTGGCGCCGCAATGATTGTGCTGATCATTGCAAGAACGTTTGGACTTCGCAAAATGGGCATTTAGCCGCGGGGCTTGCCCCGTGTGTCTGTGCGTGGGGCAAAGATACGGCCCGCGAGCGGGATGGCTCAATGTGTGATCCGTTCCCGTTGATTTCTTGTGACACGAAAGTAACAGACGATGCAGGTCACCATTGAATTTACCGCTCAGTTGAAACGAGCGGCCGGTACCGCGGCGGAGACTGTCGATGTTGAGACGGGTTGCTCGGTGCAAGAACTCGTGGCAGAAGTCGCAGGACGACATGGCAATCCGCTATCGGGATTGCTGTTCGCAACCGACGGCACATTGCATCCGTCGATACTGCTGTTCGTCAGCGACGAGCAAGTTCGCTGGGAGACTCCGCGAACACTCTGCGATAACAACGTCGTGACACTTCTCTCGCCCATTTCGGGCGGTTGAATCAAACCAGCAATCGAACCCGCACGTAATCAGACACGCGAGAACCATGCCTGATCCAAAACCGCTGACCGACGAAGAACGGGCCGTTTACGAGTGGCAACTTTGGGTACCCGAGTTCGGCGAAGCCGGCCAGGAACGGCTCAAGGGGGCATCGGTGCTGGTCTCGCGATGCGGCGGTTTGGGTAGCGTCGCCGCGTATGAGTTGGCGGCAGCCGGCGTTGGAAAACTTGTCATTGCGCATGCCGGCAACGTCAAACCAAGCGATTTGAACCGCCAATTGTTGATGACGCACGACTGGCTCGGCAAATCTCGCGTTGAATCGGCCGAACGGCGGTTGAAGGAACTCAATCCCCGGCTGGAAATCGTCGCTGTCGGCGAGAACATCAACGAAGAAAACGCCGCCGGGATTATTGAGCAGGTTGATCTGATTGTCGACTGCGCTCCGCTATTCACCGAACGGTTTGCGATGAACCGTCAGGCCGTCTTGCAGGGCAAACCCATCGTCGAGTGCGCCATGTACGACATGGAAGCGCAGCTCACTTCGATCATTCCTGGGGAGACACCTTGCCTGGCGTGTCTGCATCCGGCTGATCCGCCGGGGTGGAAGCGCGAGTTTCCCGTGTTTGGAGCCGTCTCGGGAACCATTGGATGTCTGGGCGCGATGGAGGCGATTAAACTGCTTGCCGGTTTCGGCGAACCGCTGACCGGTCGAATGCTTACCTGCGATTTACGTGAGATGACGTTTCGGGTTCGTTCTCTCAGTCGAAACTCCAATTGTCCCGTTTGCGCGGCCGACTAAGCATCGGCGATGACACCGACTATCGATAGCTTTGGTCGATTGCTGTCGGTTTCGCCGGTCAGTTGGTCGAGCTGTGATTCGATCAACTCAAGTCGGTGGGCGATGCGGTCGCGATTATTGAACCATCGCTCGCGCCATTGATCCAGAACGATGTCGGCTCGCTGCTCGGCTTGCCTGCACCCCGCGAGGCTGCACTCCAGTCGCAGTAACGACTGACCCAGACGCGACTTGACCATACAGAACTCCTGGCGGGCGACACTGGGGATAGGACGCAGAATCGTTTCCCGTCAGGTTCTACCACTTGTGGTGGAACAGGAAAGTCACTCAGGCTGCGTAAGACAGATCGACTCATCTCGATACGAAGCTTGAGGTGTTTGCGGATGTTTTGACGACAATCAATTCAGCCGGAACGGATTATGCCGCACGATGACGACCGTCACAAACGAGGCGAAAAGTCCGACAATACCGCCTGTTCGGGCGGCTCGGTCAAGCAGAATTCGCCGCAGTGATCAGCGTTCGGAATGCCCGCTGATGGTCCAATGGCGGTCGCTTGTTTGTTCGGCCCAGCTTGGCGGTACGTTCAGGTCCGATAACAGCCCGCGGATATCGTCCAGTGTGAGAGCGGCATGCAGTGACTCGCGAAACATCTTCTGCTGATGCGGATTCTCTTCGCCTGCGTAGGTTTGAACAATCTGCTCGACGGTTTCGACGTCCGGTGGCCGCAAGAGGTCGCGAACGAAGAGCAGCCCGCCCGGGCGCAGCAAGCGGACCATCTGAGCGAGAACTTTGAGTGGTTCCGCAATGTGGTGGACGATGCTGTTGGACATAACAACGTCGTATGTCCCGTCGGGAAAGGTCAAATCCTTGGCATCCGCCCGTTCGAGACGAACCCGGTTGATTAACCCGGCCCGTTCAATGTTCTGGCGACCCAACTGCAGCATTTCGCCAGCCAGATCAACGCCAGTCACGTGACAAATGGCAGACCGCCGACAGAGTTCGATGGGAATCTGAGCTGTCCCGGTTCCCACGTCGAGTACGTGTGGGTTCCCTTTGTCGTAGAAGCGAACCCCGCCTTCCGTCCTCGCTGCCTCTGCCAATAAATCATCGACAAACGCGCGATTGACTTCACGGTGATTCATTGCATCGTAATCGATGGCTTCCTGGAGGGTGTCCATCACCTCCGGTTCGAGCGTTCGGGGTAGCATATGGCACTAATGTGAACGGAGAAATGCGAGGCGGTCAATTCAGGACTGCCGATTGACCACAAGCCGCCCAGAAGCGCCAATGAACAACCAAACGTTTTCGCAATTGTAGTAGATAAAACTGCACAAAAAAGCCCAGCTCTTAGAAAAAGAGCTGGGCTTTAAGTAACAACACGTATTCGGCAATATGTCGGCCGGGGCCGGTGGCTTGCTGTCAGTCGTCAGCTGCTTCCGGCGGAGTTTCCGCTTCGCTTTCGGCTGCTCCGACGGCGGCAAGTTCGGGTTCCTTCTCAACAGTTGAACCGTGGAAGTCGAGTTGGGTCTGGCCTGCGACTTCCGTAGTCGTGACGGCGATGACGTTCTGTCCTTCAAACGCACCGCGAAGCAGTTCTTCGGAAAGCGGATCTTCGATATACCGCTCGACCGACCGGCGAAGCGGCCGGGCACCGTAGTCGAGACTGTCGTCTTCCTGGCCTTTGTCGATGATAAAGTCCTTCGCATCGTCGCTCAATTCGAGCTTCAACCCGCGTTCTTCCAGCCGTTCGCGGACCTTGGCCAGTTCGATATCGACAATCAACTTCAGATCTTCCGCACTCAGCTTGCGGAACACGACCACTTCATCAAGACGACCAAGAAACTCCGGCTTGAAGTACTTCTCGATGTCGTGCATGAGGTTACGTTTCATGTTGTCGTAGCTGGTGTCGGCGTCTTTCTTCTGGAAGCCGAAGGCGTCTCCACTGGCAATGGTCGCTGCGCCGACATTCGTTGTCATAATGAGAACGACGTTCTTAAAATCGACCTTGCGGCCGAAGCTGTCGGTCAGGTGACCTTCTTCCATAATCTGCAACAGCATGTTGAAGACGTCGGGGTGGGCCTTCTCGATTTCGTCCAGTAGCACGACCGCATATGGCCGTCGGCGAATCTTCTCCGTGAGTTGGCCACCTTCTTCGTAGCCAACGTATCCCGGGGGAGCACCGATCAATCGGCTGACGTTGTGCTTCTCCATGTACTCGCTCATGTCGATCTGGACAAGTGCTTCGTCGTCGCCGAACATGAACTCCGCCAGCGTCTTTGCCAACAGCGTCTTGCCGACGCCAGTCGGACCAGAAAACAGGAACGCTCCCGTAGGTCGCTTGGGATCTTTCAATCCGCTACGACTGCGGCGGACCGCTTTGGAAATCTGAACGATTGCCTCGTCCTGACTGATAACGCGCTGGTGCAACTCATCTTCCATTTGCAGCAGGCGAACCGTGTCCTCACTCGAAAGCCGCGTGAGCGGAATGCCGGTCATTTTGGCGACGACCTCAGCAATGACTTCGGCATCGACGACGCCATCGGTCTCTTTCGACTTTTCACGCCAGTCGCGGGTGAGTTGCTCTTTCTTCTTCTTGACCTTGTCGGCCTGGTCACGCAGGCTGGCTGCCTTTTCAAAATCCTGATTGGCAACCGCTTCTTCCTTGGCCTGGTTGAGCCGTTCAATTTCCTCTTCAATCTCTTTGAGATCGGGCGGGCGGACCATCGACTTCAGCCGAATCCGTGCTCCCGATTCATCGATCACATCGATGGCCTTATCCGGCAGGCAACGGCCGGTGATATAGCGGCTGGAAAGTTCAACGGCCGCCTCAAGGGCGTCGTCAGTAATCTGCACGCGGTGATGCGTTTCATACCGATCGCGAAGGCCCTTGAGAATCTGAACCGTCTGAACCGGTGTCGGCGGATCGACCATGACCGTTTGGAATCGGCGTTCCAATGCGCCGTCTTTTTCGATGTACTTGCGGTACTCGTCAAGCGTGGTCGCACCAATGCATTGCAGTTCGCCACGACTAAGTGCTGGCTTCAGCACGTTCGAGGCGTCAATCGCACCCTCGGCTCCACCGGCACCAACCAGCGTGTGCAATTCGTCGATGAACAGAATGGTGTTCTTGGCCCGGCGGACTTCGTTCATCACCGCCTTGATCCGCTCTTCAAACTGCCCGCGATACTTCGTGCCGGCCACCATCATGGCCAGGTCGAGTACCACAATTCGCTTATCGCGCAACGGCTCGGGAATGGTGTTATCGACAACCATCTGGGCAAAACCCTCGACGATGGCGGTTTTACCAACGCCCGCTTCACCCAACAGCACCGGGTTGTTCTTCTGCCGACGGCAGAGAATCTGAATGACGCGTTCGATCTCGTCCTGTCGGCCGATCACTGGATCGAGCTTATTTTGCCGCGCCAATTCGGTCAGATCGCGTCCAAAACTGTCCAATGCCGGCGTCTTGCTTTTGCCCGCTTTGCCACTTGTGCCGCTGCCGCCACGTTCGGTCGGCTCGCCACCTTCCAGCCCGTGACCGAGCAGGTTCAGCACTTCTTCGCGAACGTCTTCCAGCTTCAGGCCGAGGTTCATCAGTACCTGGGCGGCAACGCCTTCCTGTTCGCGGAGTAATCCAAGCAGCAAATGCTCGGTGCCAACGTAGTTGTGATTGAGGTTCCGGGCCTCTTCCATTGCGTACTCGGTCACCTTTTTTGCCCGCGGTGTCTGGGGCAGTTTTCCCATGGTGACCATGTCGGGGCCGGACTGAACGATTTTCTCAACTTCGAGGCGAATCTTTCGCAGATCGACTTCGAGATTCTTGAGCACGTTCGCCGCAACGCCGGAGCCTTCTTTGACGAGGCCCAACAGGATGTGTTCGGTGCCGATGTATTCGTGATTGAAACGCTGGGCCTCCTGGTTGGCCAGCTGCATCACTTTACGTGCCCGGTCGGTAAATCGCTCGTACATTCGAGGTTACTCCCTGATCTTCAAGCCGCTGAACATGACTGCCCCACAAGACGATTCTTGTGCACCCAGCCGGCCGAATTGCCACCGGATTCCCCGCCGTGACGGGGACATCCGAAAAACTGTTTGTTTTATGGTCGATTTTAAACACTGACGCCGCACCGAATCAGATCGGTTTTCGACGATTACTTACAAGATAGGCCACAGCGAGAGCGATTGGCGAAAAAACTGCTGCGGCAACCCGCTGTGAGGGCAAAAACTCGGGGATTTCCGACGATTGAAGCAGCCCCGCTGCCAATTCCGGCCACCCTCCTTGAGAATCGCAATGTCTGTTTTGCCAGTCGCGACGGTCGAATTGGCTGCCGCGTCCCCATCCCATGCAATATGCGTGCCAGACATGCTCGCTCATCAAATCGAAAAACCGCTACAATCGATCCTGT
>Ga0302133_10000186_pt1 | contig 36591 bp, 33 predicted proteins | sample CB9_331_MG_FD_203121 | JGI IMG/M metagenome (GOLD analysis project Ga0302133, IMG submission 203121) | Marine microbial communities from Western Arctic Ocean, Canada - CB9_33.1 | ecosystem: Environmental > Aquatic > Marine > Oceanic | place: Canada: Western Arctic Ocean | collected 2017-09-19 | reverse complement strand
GACTCGCTGAGCGTATACTCAAGCATCTTCCACACTCTTCTAAGAAGGACGATGTCATGTTCGAGAGCCCGATGCTACAGATTCACAAGGACACTCCCATCTTTGACGGCCAGTTCTCCAACCGCTGCTATTCTGAGTCAGTCAAGCAGGCATTCATCAACTTCCGCGAAAAGGCGATTCGTGAAGGTCGCTATAGCCCCGAGAACGACGAGATTCTGACCAACCAATGGAGCCGCATCATCGTCCACTTGCCATATGCATTCCAAGGTAAGAGGATGTTCCCGGATGTCTTCCGTCACGACAGGAGACATCTGCCGATGTGGGCAGAGATTGTCGAGCAGATTGGCCCAGAGCCAATGCCTGAGGACTTCCCGGACACATCTGAGGGGATTGAGGAGTTCGAGCGAGCGAATGATTCGTACCGTAGACTAATCTCCAAGACAGATGCATTCCAGATCTTCGTGGATGAAAAAATCGAGAGAACCACCCGCGCATCAAGCCTGATTGGCAATCAGTATACTGGTTCTATCTTCCTCGCTCTGATGTCGACCATGGAATCCGACTATATTGAGAACATCGATATGTCAGGGGAGAAGCTTGGGCTGTGCGGCTACGGTTCGGGTGCTAAGGCCAAGGTCTTCGAAGGCATCGTCCAGCCCCAGTGGCGCGAGATCGCTTCAAGATTCCACCTCTTCGAACGCCTGTCTGAACGCCATCCAATCAACAAGACGGTCTACGAGGCCCTGCACAGGGGCTCCCGCAAGCGTTCAGTGGTCAAACCGAACGACGAGTTCGCACTAGTCAGCATTGGTGCCGAGGGAAATCTCGAGGGTCAGCGCGTGTATCGCTGGGCCGAGTAAGCGCTAACGATTCCTCACTCGGGTGCTATCGAACGGTTGATAACAATCCTCTGAACCTCTTGGGTACCTTCGTAAATCTGGGTAATCTTGGCATCGCGGAAGAATCGCTCGACGGGAAAGTCAGTTGTGTAGCCATACCCTCCGAGGACTTGGACCGCCCTCTCAGAAACCCACATTGCGGTATCGCCCGCGAAAAGCTTGGCCATGCTGGCCTCCTTGGTGTGCCTGGGGCCTGCATTCTCGTAGTGCATCTGCTTGGCCCAAGCCGCCTTGTAAACCATCATTCTGGCCGCTTCGGTTCGGGTAGCCATGTCTGCGAGGTAGTTGCCGATGCTCTGGTGGTGGGCAATCGGCTTGCCGAAGGCGACCCGCTCGTGAGCGTAGTTCAGTGCCGCCTCGTATGCCCCTTGCGCGATGCCTAGAGCCTGAGCAGCGATTCCTATCCTTGAGTTGTCGAGCGCATTCATGGCTATTGGAAATCCCTCTCCGGAGCTCTTTAGGACATTCTCCACCGGAACTTTACAGTCCTCAAGAAGCAGCGAACAGGTGTCGCTAGATCTAATTCCGAGCTTGTCCTCCTTCTTTCCAACGGAGAAACCATCGAAACCTCTCTCGACGATGAATGCCGTCGTTCCCCCGTGCTTCTTCTGACCGTATTCAGGATGGTCAACATCCTTGGCGAACAGCACGTAGATGCCGGCGCTCGCGCCGTTGGTTACCCACATTTTCTCGCCGTTCAGGACATAGTGGCTACCATCCTCGTTCAGTTTCGCCTTGCATCCGAGTGCAGCAGCGTCGGTACCTGCTCCGGCCTCGGATAGAGAATAGGCCCCAATCTCGCTTCCAACTAGTCTCGAGAGGTACTTCTGTTTCTGCTCGTGGTTGCCGTGCAGGGCTATGGTCTTCGAGCATAGTCCGACATGTACGCAAAACATCACGGAGAACGATGGATCGACACGGGCAAGCTCCTCGACAATTATCGCTTCCGAGATGTCGTCGACTGGGCTACCTCCATAATCCTCGGGTATCGTGATGCCCTGCAGCCCGGATTGCTCGCAGAATGCCGCCCATTCCTCAAGGGGGGCCCGCTGCGCTCTGTCACGCTCCAAGCAAGTCGGGGCGAGTACGCTCTCAGCGAAATCGCGTACCATCTCGCGAATCATGCATTGTTCCTCAGTCTCGCGGAAATCCATCTCTCTCCCCATGCAACCGAGGCGGGTTTCGTTGTTAATCCCTCGTGGTCTTCTGAGGGGCATCCCAATCGAATAGTTCAAATTGCTCATCTGAGCGGCCGAGTTCGGTATAACATGGCGAACGGCGACTATTCCGAGTTCAGCATCGCACACGACCGTAGGTACACGTTGGAACATCTTTGGCTCCAAGCGTTGGATGACAAAGCAAAATCGGTGAAGGTCGGAATCAGCGAATTCATCCGTGCTGAGTACGGCAACATCGTCAGAGTAGTACTCACTCGCCCTGAGGATGATAGCGAGTTCAAGGGTGACTCCGATGCCGAGGACAACGATGACGACTCTCCTCAAATCATGGGGAGCGGTGACGAGGTCGGGTCGGATGACCTGTTGATTACCATCACCACCAGCTACAATGGCGTGATTGAGACACTTCTGATAAATTCCCCTTTCTCTTGTAAGATTCTGGAACTGAATGGGGAGGTCGAAGACAATCCAGACCTACTCAACGACGAGGCCTATGGGGACGGTTGGTGCGTGATAGTGGAGCCACACGAATTCGACGAGGACCAATTCCTCAATCAGGAAGAGTACATTGAGATGCTGAACGAGTTGCCCTAGGGCCAACTGAGTGCTGTCCACTCTTCGTGATCTGAGTCTCTCCAGTTCAACTCATCCAGTAACGACAGAACTCTTTCTGCAGTAGGCAGGTCCCGTTCTACCTGGATTCTGTGCAACAGCCCCTTCAGACGCCCCATCCTCGGACCCGGATCCAGCCCGGTGGCAGCAACCAGAGTGTTTCCGTCTATCAGGGGGGCGTTACCTGCAATGAGGGGGCTTAGTGTGGCCAGAGCCTCGACGAACTCGGTGGTTTCTTTCCCCAATCCGTGCGAATAGGCAATGAAAGCATTCTGCCACTCTAGAGGGAGAGCAGCACGGAAGCGGCGAAGCCCACCAATTTCAGTTGTCACAGGGGTATTCTTCGCGTCGTGAAGGAACGCGACTTGACGTAACGGCCCCTTTGCCATCATGAGGGCATTGCGTAGATTGCCCGCGAGGGCATTGCCCTCGGACGGGTCATCGCTGCACAGCAGAGCGAGATTGACCAGAAAGTCGGTGCAGAATGATGGTGATACGGTACAGGCGATTCTAGGTAGGACATGTTCCAGAACACCGTCTTCATGCATTTGCAAGATTACCTCTCCAGCATTTCTACCTCCGAGAATCCTTTCCATCTCCATTCCAATCCGTTCTCTGGAAACCCCATCGAGCATACTGAGGTTCCCTCTCACAGCAGATCTCAACGAGGACTCCATGTCCCGCATGCCACCAGTGGAATCTAGGAATCGGTACGCCCTCATTATCCGTAGACCATCTTCACCAAGCCTCTCGCTTGCTTCACCTACTGCCCTCAGGACGCCCGCTCGTAGATCGGACATACCGTCATAGGGATCTATCACATCGCCATCCGAGTCGATGGCCATCGCATTTATCGTGAAATCTCGCCGGGCCAAATCATCCTCTATACTCTGGCCAAATTCTACCTGATCTGGCCTCCTGCCATCGCCGTAACTACCTTCGCTTCGCAACGTAGTCACCTCCCAAGTTCCATCAGAGATATTATCTTTCAATCGGACAATCACTGTACCATACTTCTCCCCTACCATGAGAGAGCGCGGAAACAGTCCCTTGACCTCAGCAGGCAGCAGTGTAGTGGCAATATCTAAGTCAGTTTCGTGACGGCCCGAAGCAGCCTCCCTGACCCATCCTCCGACTATCCACGCCTCGCCGGCCGAGCGCAGCCCTTCCAACACCAGCCTGTCGGCTTTGCTGAGGTGCTCATACGCGGATCCCATGTTGCGCCGACGGCCTTCTGGACATGATTGCTTCGGGCGTTAGGCATATTGGGAAACAGCCCCTCGGCTCTATGTGAAGGTCGAACTCGTACCCGTCGAAACTCTGCTTCCACACGAGCAGGTAGAGGAACATCGAGTCGACAATCTAGAGAAGATGACTCTACGCTGGAAGGCTTACACTAAGCCCTTGCTGGTCGATCGCAAGACAGGCACAATACTGGACGGCCATCACCGGACTAGCGTTGCGAATAGGCTGGAGCTTCTGTGCCTGCCGTGTGTACGGGTCGACTATCTCGAAGACGACCGGGTGACGCTGACTGTTTGGCCCCGCTGTGGACGCGACTCATTAGAGAAGGAAGAGGTCGTCGAAGCAGCGCTGTCTGGTGAACTGTTTCCCCCTAAGACATCCAGGCATCTTCTCTCGGATCATCTTCCACCGATTTCGATACCGCTGTCCAGACTCTTACAGCCAGCAATAGAAAATTAACCATCTAAGGTATGAGATCCTCGTGTCCGCCAAACATATCCTGATCATCATCTTCGGGCGAGCCGGGGTTGGCCATCTCAACTGACAGATAATCCCCGAACAGCGGCCACATGGGGCCAAGCCACTCCATCTCCATTAGCAGAAGTTCCATCACCGGGTGCTCTAGAATCTCGTCCTCAGTGGATTCCTCATCTAGGAGAGGCAGGTCGATAGGAAGGTCTCTGAGGGATATGATTAGTCCCTCCAACCTATCGATAGTTTCTTCTTCGATTTCTATTACTTCAGCCATCAGATCAAGTAAGTCTTCAAGGTGTTCAGCCAGAGAATGCGGATCTAGAGGAGATCTCTCCGACTCAGCGAGATCCATTGGTCCGAAAACCACCCCTCCAAGGTCGGTATCCATCCAATCATTACCCTGCCGCTCCCTCTTGAGCAGCCTTTGGTGGAGCGGACCTCCAAACGGACCTAGCACGAAGCCGCCTTCCTCGACCATCGACTCCACCTCGGGAGCTAGTCCCCTGACGGCTCCAGTGACAAGTACTCTGTCTACTCGTCTGCTGAAGTCCGCCCAACCCTCTATGGCATCAGGTGGCAACGCCCTCAGCAGGCCCATCGAGCGGTGTAGTTCCAATCTCTCGCTGGTATGCTGTAGGACCTCATGGTGAGGCTCGATGATAGTCACAGTGCCGTCTGGACCGAGCATGCAATCGAGGAGTGAAGCAAGATACCCTCCCTTGGAACCCATCAACAGCACGTGCTGCCCCTCTCTAATCTCAAGGTGGTGCAACAGGGTCGCTACCATGTGAGGGGCAGAAATGGTCTTGGCCGCACCGCTCTCAGTGACTAGGAATGGGACTGGTTTGTCCATCAGGAACGGCTCCGTGTCGTAGTCAGTAAAATTTCCAAGGTCAACGGAATTCATAGCTTCGGCGATTCTGTCATCGACTGGTACCCCTGCGGCCCTGAGCCGTTTGACCAAGTCGGAAATACCCTCCACACACACCCCTCTGTATTGTCATCCAGCCGCAGAGGATTTGAACACAACGCCCGTGCGCTCTCTTAGGGTCCGTGGTCTAGGGGTTATGACGTCGCTTTTACAAAGCGAAGATCGCAGGTTCAATTCCTGCCGGACCCACCAAGCGTAAAACGACGTCAGACTCCGTCAATCGCACTATTGAGTCCATATTTGACTCTGAGACGTGAGTGAAACTCTCAAGAGTGTCGGCCATGGCCGGTGAACGTGGTCGAAGAGACTGCGGGACTGGCTTCCCGAGTGACCCGCCGACTTCGCATGCGAGGTTGGACCGTATCGACTGCCGAGTCTTGCACTGGAGGGCTGCTGGCATCATTGATCACTGACATCTCCGGAGCGTCTGAATGGTTCAAGCAAGGATGGGTGGTCTACTCCAACGAGTCCAAGATGCGCGAGCTTGGTGTCGAGAAGACAGCATTTGACGAGGGCGAGGCCGGAGCTGTTTCGCACGAGGTCGCAGTGCAGATGGCTCAGGGAGCGCGCTACCAGTCGGACTCGGACGTGGCAATCTCCATCACTGGCATTGCTGGACCAGGAGGTGCGACCGCTGACAAGGAGGTCGGCAGGGTGCACGTGGCAGTAGTAACTGAGGATTATTTTCTAGTCAGGAGGATGGACTATGGCGATAATGACCGGCTGGACAACAAACGCTCTTTCGCCGCCTTCGCATTCAGACTGGCCCTTGAGACTCTAGATAGGGTGGAAGAGAACGAGGAGAGAGAGTCCAAAGCGTCCAACGGGCAGGTCGAGAGTGCTGAGATAGACACCTCCGGGCTCGATCCGTCTGACGAGGAGTGGGAAGGCAGCATGATCTGGCAGGGCACCAAGAAGACGGTGGCCAAGGAGATCTCCGAGGTCGATCTCGCTTCACTCACAGATTGGGATGACTGAATCGGTGCCTATGGCACCGGCACGGAATTCCTGCGATATTATCATGAGCGTTCCCGGCACACCCGCTGAGGATGGTCGATGAGGAATGGGCGAATCGGCAGCGTCAACTGACCGCTGCGGGGCTGCTCGTGCTCGGTAAGGCGGCCCAAGAGAGGATTCAACGCCTCTCCGACATCTCATCCTTAATCGAAGCCGCCCAGAGATCGAATGTGGTAATGCTCAGTGAGAGGGCCGTGGAAGAGATGCTGACATTGGTCCCGACTGAGGAGGCCATCGATGCGCCTCAGGACATTCCAAGGTCCAAACAGGCAACTCTGCCGGACCCGGAGAGCCAATCTGCTATCGGCAGGACACTGGCACCCGTAGGGCCCCAGGTGCTCGCCCCTCCTGTGCGTCGCCACGGCCTTGATCACTACAATCTCGACGACTTCCCAATGCAGGCCAAGGATGTCGACTCGGAGATTGAGATTCACTTCGATATCACAGGCAACTCGACTACGGAGGGTAAGATGAGCGACATAAGGTCGTGCTTCTCTGACAGGCTGCGCCAGATTCGCCAGATGATGATCTCGGGCCAAGCTCTGCCGCGCCGCCCAATCAGTGTCTCGGAGGCGTGGCGCAATAGGCAGCGTCACTCGAGTCGAGATTACGAAGTCACTTTGGTGGGTCTTGTCAGCGTGGATAAGTGGTCCAAAGGAGGCTACCTGTGGTTTGATGTCGAAGACGACTCGATGCAGATTAGGTGTATGCTGAAGGAACCCTCTGGAGCATCTAACTTCCACCCATCACTGGATGGTCTGATGAATGACGATGTAGTCGGAGTCAGCGGGCACTTCGTGATAGGGAACAGGGACCCATATTTCTCGGTGAGCGACATCCACATGCCTCCATTGGGAAGGCATTCCAAGTCCGCTGCCAGCGAGGCCGAGGCCGTCTCAGCCGCTTTCCTGTCCGATGTTCATGTCGGCAGTAAGACCTTTCTAGCACCCCAATGGGAGAAGATGATTGAATGGTTCAGAAAAGACCCTCTAGCCCGGACTGTGAAGTACTTCGTACTGAGCGGCGACGGTGTCGACGGTGTGGGCATCTATCCGGGCCAGGAGCGTCACCTCGCCATCAAGGACCTGTTCAACCAGTACGGCGAGCTGGCAAGGCTACTGGAGGATCTGCCTGACTGGGTCGATTTGATGATCTTGCCGGGTAACCACGACGCGGTTCGTCCGGCCGAGCCGCAACCTGCGTTGGACCCAGAGGTCCAACAGGACTACTCGGACGCAGTGTTCGTGGGCAATCCCTGCGACTTCAGTCTGCACGGCGTCCGTATACTGGCATACCACGGCAAGAGCATCGATGACTTCGTCGCAGGACTTCGCTCTGTAACTTACTCATCACCGGAATTAGCGATGAGGGCAATGATGGAACGCAGGCACCTAGCTCCGTCATGGGGCGGAAAGACCCCGCTTTCCCCCGAGCCGGAGGATAGAATGGTCATCTCGACTGTCCCCGACATCTTCGTGACCGGCCACGTGCATGGGCACTACGTCGGCAATCACAAAGGAACCACGATGGTACACAGTTCGACCTGGCAGGATCAGACCGACTACCAACGTATGCTGGGGTTCCAGCCCAAGCCCTGCATCCTGACAATCGTCAATCTGCATACGCACGCCACGGCCTCAATCCCCTTCGCCTGAATCGGGAAAGTCCTCACCGTCATACAAATGCTGCCAGAGATCACGCAGATCATCGCCTTCTACCACCGGCACCCCTGCTCCCTTGAAGGCATCCACAGCCCTCTGCCGGGCCGGGTTGAAACCGATGAACTGAGAGCCAGGGATCATCATTGACAAGTCTGTGCTGGAATCTCCCACTGAGACGATTCCCGACGGGTCAATTCCCTCGATTCTAGCCAGTTTCTCCACCAACAGCCCCTTCTCGTGCGAGTTAACGCGCGAGGGAGTGGGCCCGCGCAGCCAACCGTCGCCATCCCAGTCGAAACCATTGGCGACCCAGTCATCGACCTTGAGCATCGATGCTATACTCGCGACGAAGACATCTACGCCTGCGGAGACTATGGCCACGAAGACCCCCCTCTCCTGCAACTCGCGCACGACATCACGTGCCCCGGTCATCAGGGTGATGCCGGAATAGCATCGCGCGATGTCATCACGATGTATGCGAGGCTGCACTGCTGTCCATAGGCGTATGTCTTCTGCCATGAACTCGTCATCGCTGATTTCACGATTGAGGAAACGTTCCAAGGTCTCGAGGTTTTCAGTCCCGAAGTAATCGTGAATGTTCTGCCACGAGGAGCCGTTGTCTGTGAGCACACCATCGCAGTCAAAGACCACGGCACCAAGTTCACTCATCGCCCCTTCGCGGTGCGCGGGTGGTATAGTCCCTGCGAGGGAGATGGGTTGATGGGAGCCGCTGAGTTCGGCGGTGCGTGGCTGACACAGGGAAGGCTGTCAAGGTTAGAATGCTGTTCTTCGGGCCACTAGCCGAGAGGTTAGGTGAACGCGAGATTGAGGTCGCACTCAAGTTTGGAACCACCGCCGAGCAACTAATCGACAGGTTCGAGCTCTCAGAATACCTCGATTCGGGCCTCAGAGTGGCAATCGACGGCCAGATAGGAGCATCTCTTGATGTCCCATTGGCCGACTCTTCCGAGGTAGCCTTTCTCCCTCCTGTTTCTGGCGGTTGACGGGCCACCGAGCCGAAGCATTTGAACGAGAACACTCTCACCTAGGGATGATAGCATGGCAATAGGAACTACAGAGATGGCGATTCTGATTGGATTTGCAGTACTGTTCTTCGGCTCTAAGAAGATACCAGAGTTGGCCCGCAGTCTTGGATTGGCCAAGGGCGAGTATGAAATGGCAGTGAGTGAGGTCAGAAGTCCATCCGAAGCCGAGCATGATATGGACAGAGGCGGCATGACTGATGATGTCGCTGACGAGGCCGAATAATCAGTCCCTCTTACGACTCAGTTTGAGAGTGGAACCACAATCGGAACAGTTTCCCAGTTCTCGGCGGGAACTAGGTGTGTCGGGAGAGGGGAGTACCGCCCCGCACCCCGTGCAGCGCAACTCCCAGGACCAAAGTGAGCTTATGCCCTCCATGGTCACAGAGAGCCAAGGCACTCCACCTAACTCACACAAATTCTGTAGCCTGTAATCGTCAGTTGCCAGAGTTGCGGCCCTCTCGATGGCCAGCGCCAGCAATTCGAGGTCGACAGGTGACAGGCCAGCCATGTCTCCTGTGGTGGTGGCGAGGCCACTGGCTCGAGCAATCGCAGCAGATCCCGGAGATGCCCATTCTAGCGCTGCTGCGTCGAGCATAATCTCACGATCGGGCGATATTCGGGAGAGCTCAGCTCTCTGGGAGGGGACAACGAGGCTGCCACGCATTCTCTCCAGAGGCCACGCGATTAGTGCAGCGGTGTCCAAGACCTCACCCGCCGCCATGCTCGGGCGGAGGCTGGCTGTGCTTTCAGGGGTCGCCTCCGTGCCTAGTCGGTGTCCGCGGGAAGCAACGTTCATCCCGAAAAGGATGGACGAAGGTACGTGTTAGAGGGTGTTATAGGCTCGATAATCGATTGGGCGGGTGAATGGGGTCTGCTGGGTTTGGCCGTCGTTTCGGCCTCCGAAGCAGCCTTCCAACCAGCACCGCCCGACTTACTGGTCATCCCTATGGTCCTCGGGACTGATAGTTCCCTCGATATTCTAGCCATCGTCCTAGTCGCTACCTTATCGAGTGTGGCCGGAGCAGTAGGAGGATATGGAATCGGTGCCTATGCTGGCAGACCGATACTCGGGCGTTTTGCCAGCGACGCCACAGTTGCCAGACTCGATGCCCTGATGATTAGGTACGGGTCCGCGGGCATCTTCATTGCAGCAGTCTCTCCGATTCCCTACAAGGCGCTGGCATGGGCGGCGGGAGCCGGTAGGATGGACCTCAGGATGTTCATCTTAGCGGGTCTCTTTGGTCGAGGTATAAGGTTCGGTATGGAGGGAATAGTGCTTGGGATTTGGGGCGACGAGTTCCTCAATCTGATTGAGAACCCTTTAGCTTGGCTGGTCGGCGGATTATTGGGACTGTTACTGTTCTTGCCTTTGATGGGCTGGTGGTCGGGACTAGCGGAAGCAGCCGACAGCGAGTAATGATTCCTGACAAACGCGACAACCCACGACCCTTAACCCCTGCAAGCATCTCCGATTTCGCATGGCAAGGGCGCCAGCGTGTGCAACACGCACGGTTTCCATCATTGCAGTGCTGACTACCCTGCTCATTGTTTCCGCTCCCTCCGTTGCCGCAGATCAGGAGGCCACCTGGGTGCGAACATCCCCTGGTGTGTGGATGCTGGAGGACTCTCAGGGCCTGCTGCACGAGCCGCAGCCTGAGGCAGGACTGTTCCTCAGCCCTGTCGTGGGCGAGTTGGTAGATGTTTCAGTGAGTGGTTCGACGGCAGGGACATGGTCCATCAATGGAATCCTCTCATATGGCCAGCAGGAATTCCAGCAGGACGCCCCGGATTCTCAAGGTAGAGAACCGATCCTAGATTTCTCACTGCCAGTCGTTCCATATATCTCTGCATTCCTCGCAGTCATACTTTTCTCTCTCGCTTTGGTTTCAGCGGGAGATGAGCCGACAAGGGCGAAGATGGTCAGGTCCATGGGCCGCTTCTCACAACTCAGGGTCACTGAGGGTTCCGGCACACTGGCCGGAACCCACCAGAGAGGGCGACTCGAGGGCTTTCTTACTGCACACCCCGGCTGCCACCTCTCTGGCATAATTCGTGCTCTTGAGATGGGTAATCATCAGGCAGTGCACCATCTCAGAATTCTAGAGAACGAGGGCCGTGTGTGGTGCAGGCGCGACGGTCGCCTACTGCGCTACTACACTTCGGCAGTCGACCGCGCCGCAGAGTTATCCAACCTACCTCGTCCGGTCGATGCCAATCAACTCAGTGATGTGGCTCTGATGGTGCTGCGCTCGATAGTCGAGCAAGAGGATGGACGACCCTCTCCGACACAGAGGGAATTAGCATCGAGACTTGAGACTAGTCAGCAACTGGTGGGGCACCATCTGAAGAGACTTGAATCGCAGGGACTAATCACCCGCAAAAGGAGTGGATTGCGCACCAATCGCCAGCTTACGGAAGAGGGTATGAGGCTATGGGCGACGCTTGTAGAACCTCTCTCTTCGAGGCTTTGACAAATCCAATGACCCACTTTCCTTTAAGGTGAAAAGAGGCGCCCTCTGGTTGATGTACAGGACTTCCCGAGAAAGAAACAACCGTCGCCGAATCCATACTGGTCTTTTCCTAGTTGCCCTGATGCTGGGTTCTGGATGCTTGGGTGCCACCGATGAGATTGTTGAGCAGCCAGAGCCGTCGGTAGTGACTGCCAGTGTGACTATCGAAGGCTCGCCGACCTCGGCCAGCAATCTGATCATCGCAAACGCTGTCATTGAGGAAGGAACCGCCCCTTTCATCGCCAACTGGCGCCTCGATGGTGTACTCGTCCAGACATCCAACAGCTTGGCCTACGATGCAGGATTCCTCTCAGTTGGGACTCACACCATCGAGGTAGAGTTGACTGATTCGATGGGTGCCTCTACTGTGTCAACGGTCATATTCACACTGATTGAGCCTAACAGGGCGCCTACTGTCTCACTTGAACTTCCTTCCGAGGGCATTGCAGGAGTTCCCATTGCTTGGTCCGTGGACGCTACCGACCCTGATGGCGACAATCTAGTGGTAGAGGTGGACTTCTCGGATGGCGCCACTCTGCGCGACCTCTCTGGTCAGCATATTTGGGGTGAGCCGGGAACCTACTCGGTCCGTGTATCGGTCACTGACACCTCGGGCTTCCTAGCCACTGCGCAGGAATCGATAAGAATAGACGACGCGAAAGCCCCATTGCTCACCGTTTCAACCAATCCCTCCCCTCAGGGGCGCATACACCTCAATCTGGCCGGTGAACTCAGCATCGCCACTGTAGCAGAGGATCCAATGGGACCAACCTCTGTCTCGATCGACTGGGGCGACGACTCCACATCCGACCCGGCTATGGTCGATGAATCGCATCAGTACTCCGAAGAAGGAATCTACGTGGTCCGTGTGACTGCCACAGGACCCACTGGAATTACCACTGAGCGCGTGTTCCACGTCGAAGTGGTTTCAGTCGCCGACGATCTAGAGGCCGCGCAGCTCCAAGATGAGCTGGAGGGTGAGGCTGAGGAGCAGTTGGAAAACGAAGTCGAGCAGGGGCTCGACCCTGACGGCGATGGTACTGTCGACGAGGTTACCGAGGCCCAGAGCGACTCTGAGTATGACTGGCAGTCTGATTTCGACTCAGACGGGGATGGATACTATGATGACGACCAAGAGGTCGATGACTGGGTGACCACCGATGAGGAATCAGTGCGCGACGAGGTTGGCGACGAGGAGGAGGCCGACACCATCCCGAGCGACCCCCTGATGATTCAGAGCAGCGTCGTCAACGAGGATGAGATCCCCTCGGAGGACGAACTCGCCCCAATCCCACTCGAAAACGCAGCGAGGACTGAGATAGTCGAACCCGTGTTCGACGAGGCATGGGGAGAAATCGATGACTCCTCTATGCAAGAGCAGACCTACTCGCGTTCCATCTCGCAAGTAACGGCCACGTGGTGGAACGACAGTTTCTGGGAGGACTGGGATAACGACGGGGTCGCAGAGACCCTCTGCCACAGGACGGTAGGCGTGTTCTGGTTCGACTCGGACGGCGTCCCGGGTCCCGAGCGCATCATCCTAGTTCGCAACACTCAATGCTCGCACGACCGCGACGGCGACGGGCAAGATGACCTCTTCTTCACACGCTTCAGAGGGATGGACCTCGTCGATCAGAATTCAGATGGCATACCCGAGCGACACGACGTCCTGACCAGGACCGTGTGGACTTGGGACAATGGCACCTACGAGGACGTCAACATACACCTGTTCGTTCATGCCCGGACCGATGCCGACCAAGATGGTAATCTGGAGCGCAGGGTTATCTTGAACCGGGATCAGAGGATGGTCGATCAGGGCATTGGCTCGGTCCTGACCGCCTACTTCTCGCACTCTCGACTCATCCATCGCATCGATAGTAACGATGACGGCACTCCCGAGCGCTGGATGGCAATCGACCACACTTCATGGGTCTGGGACCCCACCGAGGACGGCAATGCCGACCGCCATCGTGACAACCTGCGAGCGGTCGTAGTCAGGGACACCAACTCCGACGGCAACGTCGATGTGGTCCGCGCGCTTCAGCAGAACACCGCTCAGTTCGACAACGACTCCAACGGCGTCATCGAATTGCAGTGGACATGGCGAGCGGGGGTCCTCAAGGTCGACACCGACCACGACGGCGACCTCGACTACACCGCCCGCATGCGAGGCTGGCACCAGCACTGGGACTGGGGGATGGTGGAGCACCACATCCACCGGTTCGCACTGACTCGCATGGTCGACGACGATGCGGATGGGACGCTTGAGTGGAAGCAGAGGATCATACACATGTCCAATGCGACCGACTGGGACTCCGACCACTACCTAGAGCAGCGCGAGTCATACACTGCTACCCTGACATGGTGGGACCCCAATGAGGATGGCTCTGAGGAGCATGTCTTCAGACGGGTTAGGGAGACGTTGTACCTCGATGAGCACGCCCACGGATGGACGTATATCTCCGAGGAGACGCGCTCGATGGAGCTATGGCGCAACTCATGGCAGCAGCCGCATACCATCCGTATCAGAGTGGCCACCTTGACAGCGTGGGACAACAACTCAGACGGCAGTCCTGATACCTACCACTATCTGAGTCGGACCTGGCAGGCAACTGATACCAACGACGACGACTTCCTCAACCGTAGGGTGTTCCACCGTCACTACATGGGGCAGAGGGACGACAACGCTGACGGCAACGTGACTTCCGCTGTCAATAACAACATCTGGCACGCGAGAAACCTCTCGCTCTCTTCCACCGGTAGCATCGAGGTACTGCAGGAGGGCTATCTCTCACACTCCGTGTTCGAGTGGAACATCAATCCCCAGGGTCATGCTTACCGCACCAACAGCACTTGGGTCGGATTCCAGATTGACTACGTCGCCGGCACCTCCCAAGGCCTCACCGTCACGGTCATCACCATAGATTCCGACCAGGACGGCACGCCCGAATCGCAGACCATAACCACCGCAGGATCGGGCAACCCTCCCTGACGAATCGTTATGGGGGGGGCGTCTGTCGTCACCTCGTCGCTCCTGTGGTGTAGCACGGCCCATCATTCCGGGTTTTCATCCCGGCGACTCGGGTTCGAATCCCGACAGGAGCACCAATCATTCCACTTCATGAACATCCGTGGGAATGCCTCTGGAAGCTGCCTGTTCAATTACTATTCTCGTCCACTTGCTAGTCGGAGATGGCATCGCCAGGATGTGCGAGGCCCCCCTCAGAATCTTTTCAGTCAGGGTGTTAGCAGCCTCGCCCCTGCCTCTGTCAACCAGACTCCTGTTAGGGTCACTCCACTCCTCAGTGAATACAGCTATCGGAATCGAGTTGTTGTCGGCCCAGCGCTCGGCCATGTAGTCAACTCCGCTCGCACCGCCAACAATAATCATGTCCGGGTAGCCGTTATCATCGACCCAAGATTCGACGGCAATCTCGAAGGCCATGAAGTCGTAGAACCTACTCGATCCAACGATAGCGAGATTAATAATTTCCCCATCTAGATTGAGATCGCGACTCCCGAGCCGCTCGACCGTGTCTTGTCCAGCATGACCTGCCATGGACCAGTCGAGGGGGGTTGTGAACAATAAACATCCCCTGTCAATGTGCGATTCAGTCGTTTTCTGGATTTTTTCTTCTTCTATGGGAGAAGGCAAGCAGAAGCCCAGCCATAATCACTGGAATGTTCGGGCGCGAGTTGATATTGGACCGTCTGTTCGAAATTACCGAGGAACAGCAATGGCTCTGGATATCGAGGCTATACGGGGCGATTTCCCTATCCTGGGGCGCACTCTGCCTAATGGTAAGAAACTCGTATACTTCGACAACGCCGCGACCTCGCAGAAACCACAATGCGTCATCGACGCCATGTCCCGTTACTATGAGGAGTACAACTCTAATGCCCACCGTGCCAACCACACTCTTGCAGATGAGGCCACCACCGCTCTTGAGGGCGCCCGGGATCGAATATCCTCCTACTTCGGGACCTCTCCCGATCAGATGATCTACACCAGCGGCGCCACAGAGGCAATCAACCTAGTCGCCTATGGCTGGGCACGAGAGAATCTCAGCGAGGGAGACGTCGTCGTTCTGACCGAGATGGAGCACCATGCTGACATCGTGCCGTGGCAGCAGTTGTCAATCGACAAGGGCGTTGAGGTCAGGTACGTGCCGATAGACACTGAGTCCTTCACTCTCGACATGGATGCCTTCGAAGTGGCTCTGGATGGTGCCTCGCTGGTCTGCGTTGTACACACGAGCAATGTTCTGGGGGTACGCAATCCCGTAGAGGACATCGTAGAGATGTCGCACTCCGTTGGTGCGCGGGTGCTAATCGACTGCGCACAGGGTGCGCCACACGAGAGGATTAACTTCGACTCTCTCGGAGCCGATTTCGTCGCCATCTCAGCTCACAAAATGGCCGGGCCCACAGGAATCGGGTGCATACTGGTGAAGCGAGATGCGATGGCCGAGATGGGTCCGTTCATGACCGGTGGCTCGATGATTAAGCGAGTCACCACCGAGGGCTCGACGTTCCAAGAGGGCCACGCCATGTTCGAGACCGGGACTCCTCGGATTGCTGAGGCGATAGGATGGGGTGCCGCCGTGGAATGGCTCGACCAGTTCGACATGAGGGAGATCCACAATCATATCAACGATGTCGCTTCTTGGACTGCAGCCCGGATGAGAGAAATTCCCGGAATCAGGATATACGGCCACCCTCAGAGGGAAGACAGTAGCGGAGCCGTCTCCTTCCTACACGAGAGCATCCAGTCTCAGGACCTTGCATTGCTTCTCGATGAGGGCGGTTTCGCCGTCAGGTCTGGCCATCACTGCGCCCAGCCCCTAATGGATGCCTTGGGAGTGCCTTCGACAAACCGTGCCTCGTTCTGGATCTACAATACCATGGGAGAGGCGGAGTCCTTCGTAGAGTACCTCGGCCAAGTGGTGAAGAGATTCGCCTGACCGCCTAGTCATGTTCAAGGCTGGCCTCTAGGACGCAGCGGTATGGCAGAGGGTAGGAAGTGGCCCGATCACCTCGACCCTGTGGTCGAGGAATTCCGCGCCTGCTTCGACGCGATGGAGAGATACGAGCTTTTGTTCGGATATGCCAAATTGCATCCGTCACCGCTCCCTCAGGAAGAGTGGAACGACGACAACCAAGTCCACGGTTGCCAGTCTAGAGCCCACGTCATTTGTTCAGTCGATGAAAGTGGAAGGTTCCTCCTGAGAGGGGGCGCTGATGCCCAGATAGTGCAAGGCCTGATGGCGGTGACGGCGATTGCCGTTAACGGCATGAATCCCTCTGAGGTGGCTGAGATGGAGCCTGATTATGCCGAGGCGATGGGTATCCGCTCCTCGCTCACTCCGAGCAGGGCCAATGGCTTCCTGAATATGTTCAAGAGAGTCCGCGAGGAGGCGGTCCTGCTCCAATGAGGCACCACCATGGTAGAAGAGTCCGATATTATTGTCTCACTAGGGGAGGTAGAAGACCCCGAGATGAAGATTTCAGTCACCGAGCTGGGGTTAATCTACGCCATCAGAATTGAGGAGAGAGGTGAGGAAGTACACGCAGAGATTGACATGACTTTGACTAGCCCAGGCTGTCCGGTCGCACCTGAGATTATGGCTGCAGTACATCGCTCAGCTCTAGCCACTGAAGGAGTGGACAGTGTCCACGTGAATCTTACATTCTCTCCGCCCTGGGATCCCCGAATTCACGCAACTGAAGACGCGAGATTCGATTTGGGCGTGTTCTAGGGGGACTCGGCTGCACTCACTGTGTTAGCCATCAGCATAGCTATGGTCATGGGCCCGACTCCTCCAGGGACCGGGGTCAACCAGCCAGCGACTTCCCCGACTCTAGGATCGACATCACCGGCGAGTTCACCGTCATCTGCCCTCGAAATCCCGACATCGACTACGAACGCGCCGGGCTTAATCCAATCAGCTTTCACAGTGTGAGGCCTGCCGATTGCTGCCACTACGATGTCAGCCCCGCGACACAGCGCCGCTACATCCTCGGTCCGCGAATGTGCAATGGTCACCGTTGCATCCACTCCTCGCTGGGCCAGCATCAGTGCCATTGGCATACCCACTATCCTTGAGCGCCCGAGCACAACTGCTTTCGCACCGCTGAGTCCGGTACCGTTCTCTTCGAGCATCATCAGCACACCGGAGGGAGTACATGGCAGCAGCCCGCTGGCATCGCCTTGCACCAGCTTACCGAGGTTAGCAGGGTGGAATCCATCGACATCTTTCTTCGATGAAATAGCCGATGCGACGATGAGCTCGTCGACCCCCTCGGGAGCCGGACTCTGGACCAGAATCCCGTGCACTGATGAATCGGCATTCAGTTCTGTGACCACTTCAAGTATACTTTCTAGTGTAGTGCTGAATGGCAGATCAATACGGGTACTCAGGATACCACACCTCTCACAGGCCCGCTGCTTGTTGCGGACATAGACATGACTGGCCGGATCATCCCCGACGATTACCACGGCAAGATGAGGGAATACGCCCTTCTCCCTGAGGGCTCCGACTCGCTCTCGCAACCCCTCCTCGAGACTGAGTGCAAGCGCCTTCCCGTCCACTATGACTGCACTCATGTCAGCCTCTCGGAACGACTCGCCCTTTGACCTTTCACAGTGAGATTTTGGAGCCTCAGGAGGGAGTTGAACCCCCGACCGTCTGATTACAAATCAGATGCTCTACCAGGCTGAGCTACTGAGGCGCGCTCCAAGACAACCGACCCAGACTCTTGAACCCTACATCCCGGAAACGATGGTATCAGGGCCATCTTCATGCACCCAAGTCCCCTCGAAGGAGCGTGCAGTTAGCGCCTGAGAGCAACCTCAGGGCCAATACGGTCCTCGCCGCATGGGTGTGCATAGCCCTCGGTAGCGGCATCATCCTCACATCCGGTATCTCTGCTTTCGCCCTAGCCGTAGCCGTTCCACTTGCAATTGTTGGAATCGTGCTTCTGATCGTCGGATTAGGGATGGCTGCCGAGGAGAATGCAGATCCCGAGAAGGTTGCCGCATGGGAGCCCGATTCCACCAAGATGCCAGATGCCGGTCGGGTGATGTACCGGGTTGACACTACTCTGGAGTCACCAATCAGGACCTCTGTGCTATGTGGAAGGTGCGGTAATCTCGATTGGGTCGACGGACCAAAGCCGAAGACCCACTCTTGCAACTCATGTTCGACTCTTCTCTGGGAGTCCGAAGAGGAGTAACCGCCGCCCCTAAGGGCGGCGCATCGACAAGCATCAAGTGGACGGTCCAATTCGGCAAGGTCCAAGGTGGTACGATGGATCTAGGCAACAACGAGCGCCGGATGCTGCGTGTGATGCTGTCAAAACCTGCCCACTCATGGTCTCTGGAACAACTACTGTCGGAGACGGGCTGGGACGATCAGGTCCACGTAGCCGGAGCCGGAGCAGGCCTCGCAGAAGCCGGGCTAGTAGAGGTCTTTGAGGAGCGAGTAAACTCAGTCTCACTAGGCGAAGAGGGTTCATCGGCCGCATCTGCAGGATTGCTCGAGGCCCGACTGTGGGGGTGGATTAGCGAGCAGCAGCCAGACGACAGGACGATGGCTGCATTATCATCTGAGTTCGAGCGACACGAGGCTGGCCCGGGGGTCGGATTGCTCAAGGCTCTGGGAGTCAGGCTCGAGGCAGGCTCCATGGTGGCTGAGAACGAGGGCTCGGTGACTTCTGCCATCGAGCAGAGGTCCGCATTCATCGAATCCCTATCGGGCGGTCCCCTCGAGCAGTCCGCACTGGACGCCGACATGGTGAGTCACTTCTCATCCCGCAAAGGTCTGATTGTAGTAGAGGGACGTGTTTCACGGAGCTGGACCCTCACTGAGGTAGGATCCTCTGTCGACGCATCAACGCTCGAAGAAGTTGACCTGATTGGAGATGTCACTCCCGAGTTGCTCCAAGGAGAGGACTGGAGGGATGCGAGATTCAAGCCGTTCGATGTCAACGCCCCCACTCCTACTCCCTCTGGAGGAAGGCCTCATCCACTACAGGCACTGATCGAGATGATTCGCTCGGTCTTCCTCGAGATGGGATTCTCCGAGATCGAGGGAGACTTCGTCCAGTCGGCAGGCTGGAACATGGATTCGCTGTTCATCCCTCAGTCTCATCCGGCTCGAACCATGCAGGACACCTTCTACCTCTCCGAGCCAGAGCAGATCGAGGTCGAACAGGAGTACCTCGATTTGTGGGCCAAAGTGCACGAGCACGGCCACGACACCGGTAGCAGAGGGTGGGGAACTCCCTTCGACCAGAGGGAGGCTAAGAAGGCACTTCTGAGGACCCATACCACGGTCAACACCGTCCGGCACATCGCCGAGAACCCGCACAAGCCCTGCCGTGTGTTTGGAATCGGTAGGGTGTTCCGTCAGGAGTCGATAGATCGAACGCATCTCCCGGAGTTCTACCAGATTGAAGGTATCATCCACGAGTCCGAGGCCAACCTGCCGATGCTCATCTCAACGCTCAAGACGTTCTACTCCAAGATGGGTTTCCCAGACGTCAGGGTGCGCCCCGCCTATTTCCCCTACACCGAGCCGAGCGTCGAGGTAGACGTCATGTGGAGAGGAGAATGGCTCGAGCTCGGTGGCTCCGGTATTTTCCGTCCCGAGGTCACAGAACCTCTCGGGACCGAGTGGCCCGTTTGTGCTTGGGGTTTGGGACTAGAGCGCTTAGCGATGCTTATTCTGGATTTGGACGATATCCGCGAGTTATACCAACCCGATCTAGAGCGACTTCGACGGATGCCAATCCTCTAATCATAATCACTGCCATAGCGAGCATGGCGATAATCGAACCCCCGTTAGGGGGAATTATCTCAGAGGGCAGGGCTATCAGACTGAGGCCCTCGGTTGACTGCCCTCCCGGAGGGGGGCCAGGATTACAGTCATCTGGAGGCGGACCTATTCCTGGGCCCCAAGTCTCTCCATGCCCAGCACAGGGGTCATCTTCTCCTCCAGAAGACAATTCACCTCTGTAGCAGTTGATGAAGTAGGGGAATCCAATTCCCCCCTCTCCGTTCTCCCATGTGCTGTGGTAGTGATAGATGCCTTCTGGCCAATCCGGTGTGGCTGCATAATGACCATTGCACGAGTCCAAATCCCCAAGTTCGGCTACGTACTCGTAGTCATCGATTCCGTTGTAACCGGTCTCACCATCTTTGAGCCTGTATGACGAGGTCATTTCAGAAACCTCCTCATCCTCATCCCAGCCGACAAATCCGTAAATTGAGTAGCCGTCGAGGGCAAATCCAATTATCGGAGAGTGTTCGGTCACCGTCCTCGATGATTCTATGCTGTAGTTCAACCAAGTCTGTTCACCTTCAGGGTGCCAATGAATACAGTTGCCGTCGGCATGATAGTGATACTCGCCACCAGGTCCAGAGTGCCCGAGACACAGGCCCAACCAGATCTCTTGCCGATCTTCCTCATACGCTCCCTCATGGCCGGCCACTGCATCACCCCCTGGGCCATCTTCGGGCCCGTAGATCGCAACTCCGTTGACCGCGAACGCAATAGCCCCCCTATCTGGCGCCATCGTACAGCCATCAGATGAAACACTTGGATTGCACATACTGTCATTGGTAGGCTCCAATGGAATGACCCATGCTGAGTCTTGTTGACTCGCATGGGAGCCTGGTCCTGAGTGGAAGTCATGATTGGGCAGGCCGTTGGTACTGATTGTGATGTTCCCGTCCTCTATGACGTAACTGACATCGCAGACATGGTTGTCGAAACCAGATGTGTTGTAATCATCAACGCCACCGCCGAATCCGACGTCGGTGTCGTTGCATAGCAACGTCATGTCCCACCATTCCTCAGAACCAGTCTCAACTACGGGCTCTGGCTCTTCGTCATACTCGCATGAACCATCGTCTTCTTCGGCGTCCTCGTCGTAGTTACTGGCCTCCGGGTCGGTGCAACCGCGAGTAGGTTCCGGCTCTGCCGCTGGCTCAGTGACTGTGATGTTGAATACCTCAGTCTCGCGCGAGTCAACCCAGGTACCACAGGTCCCCCTAACCGTGATGGTCAAGTTCTCTTGGATGTTTGAGAACCCTAGGTTGAACCTACCATCCTCATCGTATGGCAGATTGAGGTTGAACTCGGCTATGTCGCCGTCAGACCACTCTAGATTGCAGGTATCCATGCTCTGGTGGACCAAGACTCCCGAGGCTGTGGTGCTATTTCCTCGCTCGACAGTTATCTCGTTGCTGCTGACTACGATTACCGTGTACCCCTCGTCAGGGTACTCAATCATGAATGTGGCTGACCACCTCGATTCTTGGCCGATGCTGTCAGTGGCCACTATCTTGACTGCGTGGCTCCCGATTCCAAGTTGGGAGATGTCGATGATTAGATTACCGTCGGTATCCATCTGATGCTGAATCTCGATGCCGTCGAGGGACACGGACAAAGTCAATTCGATCATCTCCTCGTCTGTGATGCTCAGACTCAGTGAATCGATGCTGCCGATGAGGATGTTGGTCGGAATGTCGCCTTCAATCACTGGGGCTAGGTTCTCACCCTCCTTCTGGACATCGAAGAACAGTACACCGACCATCACGCTGACAATCATCAGTCCCGCGAGAAATAGTGAGCGAGCCACTCCATCGTCATCTGCCATATCTCCGAACCAGAAACAGAGGTATTTCAAAGAGACAGTATCTATTATTGCATTAAGCTTCATCTACCAGTTCTTTCAAATCGTGAAGGAACTCATCTGCTTCCCAGTAAATTCCAGAGTAGGCGACACGCTTGCGCAGCTGTTTGTCGAGGATGAAGGTCACTGTCGTGTGGCCAACCTCGTACTGCCCCAAGGACTCTTCATGAGGATCCGCCCCGTCATCATCACTGCTACCCGTACTCGTGACTATGCATGACAACCAATCCCCATCCGATCTCTCGTAGCCGTCGTCGCACATGCAGTGAGCCCCGCCTCCTGAACCCATTACCCAGCCACGTCCATTGCAGTCCACACCAGGGGGCAGGTTGTCGAGGACGGCGTTGCTGGCAGCCCAAGCAAGGTGAGTACCAGCACTGAGGGTAATGGATGAGATGCTCTCTTGGGCCTCTGCCCAAGATCCGTTCTCTACATCCCATACGTGCAGCACCCACGACCATTCACTATCCGACTGCCAGTCTCCGAGGACCCCCTCAGTCATGTCATAACTGATGTTAGACTCGCTGAAAACCCGCATAGCGAAATCACTCCCGCTCAGGCCCACTCCGTCTTCGTCGTGGTGGAATGTTGAATTGTCGGGGTAAAGCACTGCAATCCGATTAGACTCATCCCCGGGCGGCTGACTGGCGTTTATGTGCTCGTTATCCACTAACACATTCCACGATCTGTACGTATCTTGGAGGGTGGTTGTCGGCCCGGTTAGGTGATGCCAATCGTAGCCCATCAAATCGGTCCACTCAGCGAGGTGGCTGATTGTGTCTCGAGCCGGATCTATTGTGACTGAGATAATTACGACTTCATCGGAATAATCACCGAGGTTTTGGTCGATGTAGTCTAGGTTGGCCGAAATGACTAGGCATATATCGGGGCAAGATGTGTAAACGAATGCAACGACTACGACTTTACCTTCGTATTCAGAGAGTGTGAACGACTCTCCATTTTGGTCGAAGAGAGTGAAGTCGGGCGCTTCAGGCGGTTCTCTATACTCAATACCAAACAAATCAACTCCATCCTCAGATGCAATGCACCCGGGAAGAATCAGCATGCAACTCAGCAGCACAGCGACTGATTCAGCGCGCATGCTCACTCTTCCTCATCCCCCTTCACGTTGCGAATCGCCCAGACGAAGACCGCCGCACCGGCCAGCAGGACAGCAGCGCTCAGCAGTTCGCCCTCTGCGCCGCCCTCGTCGTGGGCGTGGTCGTCGTGGTCGTGGTCGTCTGGGGACAGTGTCTCCGTGTGGTCGTCGAGCACTATCGTAAACTCGACTGTGCTCCAGAGCGCGCCATTCTCCATCAGTTTGGCCTCATACACTCCTGCTGTCCAGTTGGCGGGGTCGAGCCAGACCCAACACTCGTCCTCCATGGATGAGGAGTCGGATGGCCCAGCCTCGCAGTTCACATCGTCGAGGCCGTCACCGTCCATGTCGATTAGGACAGTGCGATTATGCTCAGCGGTGTTGTAGAAGATCAGCGTGTCGTTCTGTATTACCTGTGCAGTATTGGGCTGGATCAACTCGTTGCGCATGATGAACGAGAACGTGTTGGCTCCGTGAGCTGCAGCAGTAGGCATCAGCAGAGTAAGAACGAGAATAGCGGCAAGCGCCTTCACGCGCATCTGAATCAACTCAGTCATCACTAGCCTCGGCCTGCCAGAGGGCCGGGTAGTTGTAGCGAGGATCGTAGTCCTCGTCGAATTGGACGACATAGATCCCGCTTACCATCTCGGAGATGTACACGAAGCCTCGGAGGTCGTACTGCAGACCCCAGTCAAATGGTATCATGCATGAGGCCCAGCAGTCAGCCATGTCGTAACCCATCACCTCGGAGGCGTTGTCAAGCCACTCAGGCCCGGAGGGCAGGTAGTAGCCGACCGTGTGAGTGGGTGCGAGTTCGGTAATCGCCTTGAATCCTCGATCGGGCTCGGGGTAGCCGTTCTCCCAGACCAACTCGTCCCAGGCATGACCATGATCGGTTGCCCAAGCACCTGCATGGTAGTGGGCCCAGTAGGCGTGACCGTCGGGGCCGACGTCACCATTGTGCGGACTGTAGATGTAGCCGCCGGGGATGTAGTGCTGAGGATGGCTGCTGCCGTTGGCAAGCATGCCCTGACCCGGAAGCCTCCATTTGGAGACGAGGAACGGCTTGGTCGGATCGGTCGTGTCAATAGTCCATAGGTATCCTGTGTGATTGTCGTTAGAGCCGTATTCAGGGGCGATAATCGTGTAGTGCCTCCAGTTCTGACCGTAACTCGCGTCTTCGGGTCCGGTTCCGCAACTGGCAGGCCATTCTGACATGGGATCGTATTCGCTGATGCCGTCGCAGACTAAATTCTTGAACGGAATTGCGTAGTGGATGTTGCCGTTGCCCCGGCCAGCGTCGAGCCACTCTTCGGCAGACATGTCGGCATGCCCTCCTCCATCGGGACCGTACCACCCACTGTCATCAGACGAGCACCCCATCCACCGACCTATTTCCTGTGGCCATGTAATGCCCATCGCGTCAGCCACCTGCGGTGGCTCAGTGACGTCCACAATCCTCAGGCCAGCATCCCAGTAAGATGCAATCAGAAGTTTCTGCTTGGTCACAGGGTGGACGAAGAAGACGTGATCGTGATTGAAAACCGAGCCGCCGCAGGTGGTCTGTCCCTCGGGAGTGTAGGCCCCCCAGCGGAGTATCTCACGACTCGAGTTTTGCTGCTCATCATTCTGATTCGGCAGCCACGATTCAAAGCCTAGAGGGACATAGAACACCTGTGTGCCCTTGACCGGGCCGCCGCCTGCTACGAGCTCAGGATAAGGGTCGGCACCGAATAGGAACAGGTGACACTCCTCTCCGGACCACAGTGGGTTGGAAGGCTCCCAGTCACAATAGACGTGTACATCTTGATTGTGGAAGCCTGCCGGTGGGTTGTTCCACTCAGCGACCTTAATCGGGCTGGTTTTGTCTCCGACGTAGATGACGTCGAGACGATTCGTCCCACTGTTGGCATCGTCGTCGTTGGGTATCGGGTCGAGTTCGCTGTTGGTAAGTTCGTGGTTCACTAACACCCAGTTATTGTCGGCAGTGACCTTGATGTCGATCATCCGGGCAATCTCTGCATAGTATGTTGAAAGCAATTGTATGTTGTTCGGGTTGCTGATGTCGAGGATCTCGAACTGATTGTAACTAGAGACATAAGCGTAGCAGCCACCGCTACCGTCGGCGTAGATTTCGCAGTCCTCGTTGAAGTTTCCCTCGATGGCTATCTCCGAGTTGTCTCCGGGGGTCGGCGCGACATTCTTCCATTCTGAGGAGCATGGCCGACCAGCCGTGTTGTCCAAGTCTGCAGGGGGTTTGACTTCTCCGTCGCAGTTGAGGTTGTGGTAGTCTATCAGATTCGCATTGGAGGTAGAAAGCCGGTGGGCTGGCATGTCGTTATGAGAGTGATTGGCATCCTCTATCTCGACAACCGGATCGACCCAAGCGTCCGTGCCCTCATCCAAGTCATCCCCGGTGATGAACGAGAGGCACCCAGAGAGAGGCGCTAGCACCATCAGTGCGGCCATCATTAGTATCGGGGCGTTTCTCAGTACTGACATGGACAAGCCTCGCAATCGCCGACGAATACGGTCGGTTGTTCAATGCACCGGTCGTCCGAGCGCTACGCGCTAGGGCGTTATTGATCCAATGGAATGCCGTACGGTTGATCAATATCCAGTTGGACGATGTAGAGTCCCGTGGTGATGCACGACAGGTAGGTGTAGCCCTTATGGTACTCAGCAGCCCAGATGAATGGAGTCCAGCCGAAGTCGTAGTATGCGCTGTCTAGCGGCTCGCCGTCGGCACCGTGAGACAGATGATAGCCAACTGTCGCAGCCATGTGGGCATCAGACTTGTTGCCGCCCGCAAGTCCCGCTGCCATCAGCGCCTCGATATCCATCACCCAGAGCCCCGCATGGTAACTCCCGAGGTAGATCCTACCGTCCCAAGCTCCACCATGGCTGTTATCAGGTAGTCCAGGCAGTCCAGTTTGGAAGATTTGAGTGTCGGCGTTATGGGGGCTGAAAAGCAACCACTCCTCTCCGCCGGGGATGTGGTGGTCGAGTGCGAACGGGCTCTCCCACCCGTGGATTAGCCGAGGCATGAAGCGAACGTTGCCGTTGACCTCCTCATACGGAGTTGTGTCGAGCAAATAGGCCATGCCGGTGCCAACAGTGGTCTCAAGGACCTCAGTAGCGAGAATGGTCAGGTGCATCTTGCCCGGAGAGTATCCGAGGTGTGAGGCGTCGACCATGTCGTCAACCGGCTCGGCGTAGTGTATGTAGGAGGCCCGACCGCCATTCTCGTTGCTAGTGCAGCCACAGTCGATCTCGCCGTCGCCGTCGAAGTCCTCGAACTCCATCCATTGTCCTACTTCCGGAGCCCTCCAGGTACAACCGGCCTGTGTGCCCCCCGAGAGTCTGCATAGCGAGCCGTGCCACATGTACTCGACGAGGTCTTTGTTGGGGTGTGGGACGTCAGAGACGTCGAAGATCCTCAGGCCGGCCTCCCAGTATGCTCCGTAGATGTAAGTCCGACCGAAGCGCGGGTCGTTGGAATCTTCTCCCGGCCAGGTCTGCACGGTCATGTCATGGATGTAGATCCAACCGCCCAGAGTGGACTCCCAACTTACTTCGGCCTCACCTACCTTGACAATTCGCGGCAGGTCACCATAGCCAGCGAAGTTCAGGTGGGCAACAGTGATGCCCCCGCAAGCATCGCCCTGACCGACGTCACAGGATTCGTAGTCAGGGTTGGCGACGAAGATGTACCACTCGTTGTCTATCATGTGGGTGTAGAGGTTGTGCGGCCCACTTGGGTGGTCGACGTCGTACCACGCATCAACAAAACTAGGATCAGTCTTGTCGGTGACATCCACTAGAGTAACAGTGACTTGTGCAGGGTCTTCCCAGTTGCCCACATTTGGATCTGCGGCCCCAGGGTCAACTATCTGGTTCTGCACTATGACGTACTCCCGCCCGTTGTACTCGAGATATTTGACATCAAGGACTTGTGTGTTCGGGTCGTAGTACACGCCAGTGACCGTGGTGTTTGAGGGATCGGTGACATCGACGATATGCATCTCGGTCCATCCGGCGATGTAGGCGTAGGTCTTGCCATCAGGAGAGTCTGCGACCTGAATCTCGGCATTACCCGGGGCTGTCAGTTCGTTGAATGAGACAGGCTGGATATTATCTGTGTACATCATGTGTTGGCTTGCATTCCTGTGGTCATGCCCCTCATCCTGCATCAGTGGGTCGAGCATCATGCCAGAACCCGCACCACCGTCATCTGCCACGTCTGACATCATCATTGCGGCAGTTGCAGCCGCCACTATGCAGACAGCGAGCCCGATGGCCAGAATGGTGCGTTGCGAATCCACTGGTCGCCGCGAGCCTGCCGGTCATGTTGAAGCCATCGCCCCACTACGGCGAAGCGTGCACAGAGTCTGTATGTTGACAGTCGCACTATCGCTGCTGCTACTGGCCGCCCCGGCCGCTGCTCACGACACCAAGGAGTACACCATGCTTCTAAAGGAGGACGGCATGACTCCAGATGGAGTCTCTTCAGGCATTTTGGTTTCCACGGACTCGTTATTCTTCTACAATGTTGACAGTCGCGAGGAAGTCATTCACAGAGTCTTAATCGACGCCGACGGGGATGGAGAGTTTGAGGGTGTGGACGACATGGCGACGGCTTGGTTGAGTCCCTCTTGTGAACTCGACGAAAATGACGACAAAGTCGACCCTAATTGCGAGGTCACAGAACTTGTCCTGCTAGACCCCTCCAACGGGCTGCTACCTGGTAACATCTCAATGCTCCACCAGATTGACCACAACCAGTCTCTGACCGAGTCGGCCTTCACCGTCAGTTTCTCTGCGGATCAACACACGGTACCGGACAATCTTCCGACCGGGTCCGAAGAGGGGCAGTCAGAGGACAACGACCTCCTCGCGCTGGTCTTGATGACTTCATTGGCAGGGATAGTAATCCTCCTGCCTAGACTGATGGGTTCAACCGAGGACGAGTGAGTCCTGAGCGACGGTCGCACTCAAGAACCCCAGCCGATTCGAACTGCCAAGGGCGCTTAGCTCAGCTTGGAAGAGCACCTGGTTTGCAACCAGGTGGCCGGGGGTTCAAATCCCCCAGCGTCCACCATATCATAATCAGAAAATACCCAATAAGAAGCCAATTAGGTATATCGTAACTAGAACTGCCGGCCCGTAGAACAGAATGGCCTTGAGGGAATTCCACCAACTTCTCTCAGCAAACTGTTCCTCAAGTCCGTCAGCTACAGCTACACCCAATTCTTCTATCGGTGTTAGAGGCACGCCCCTGCTATGGAGTTCAGACATTCAATATGCCTACTCTGCAGTTAGTTGGGCCAGTATCTTCAGTAGGCCCCTGAGGGTTACCTCACTGATTCCCGAGACCTTGCAGACTTCGCTTTGCGTCCTCGGCGAGGAGCTTTCCTGTGAAGCCTTGTAGATGATTACGCCGGCGATTCCCGAGGGCTTCTTGCCCTGCCAGTCTAGGTTGTCCTTGACGGTGTCCCAAAGGCTCCTGACATCACCTAGCACGTGAGGTGGCAGGCCGAGGTCTGAATGGAACTTCTCAAAGTACTCCTCCGGTCCGGTGATGTGATGCGTCCCCAGCATCCTAGCAACAAGTCTGATGGTCCGTTTGAGTTCTTTTTCCTCAACTGCCTTGGTCATGTCGAAGGCCTCTGCGATATCCTCTATCCTGCGAGGTATCTTAGCCTCCCTTGCGGCGATGTAGACGCAGGCTGCGGAAACGCCACGGATACTGCGTCCGGTGACGAGACCACGTTCGACTGAGTGTCTGTACAGAGAAGCCGCCTCCTGCTCTATCTGTGACGGCAGATCACCGCGGTCGCGGATGAATTGCATTGCCTTCATGAGATTGCGACTACGACTGTCCCGGGTCTTACTGCGCTGGTCGATACGCTGTCGACGCCTCCACCCGCGCAGTGCCTTGCCAGACATGCCGTGTCGCTTGGCACCGCCTGCAGTGAGGTCCGAGCGACGAATCTCGGTAGAAAGTCCCTTGTCGGATAAGGTGAGTGTTGAAGGTGCACCCACACGGCTCCTATCGTCGCCGTCAGAGTGGTTAATCCACTCTGCCCCGGGGTCAATCATGTTCTCGGCTACAACGTAGCCGCACTCTGAGCAAGAGGTCTCGCCTCTGATGTCGTCGGAGTCCCATGAATTGGCCCCGCACACTCTGCAAGGGCCTGTCATAGATTCCGTGCCACGCTCCTTAGACGGGCGTCGCGCAGGTCGAATCGGCTTTGAGCGGCTTCGCTTCTGGGAAGCACGCTCAGATTCGCCGGTCTGCCTAGCAGTGTCTCGTTCCATCTTCTCAACTCGCAGTTGTATAGTAGGGTCCTTATTATTTAAGTCTTCGTTTTCGTTGCTCATTGTTCTCCCTCCACTTGCAAGTCTCTTCTCAGTGGTCCTCTTTCCCGTAACTTCTTGCACCCCTCGACCCTCCTTCGACACGTGTCTGAAGACGGGCTGACCAGGACAGCGCTGTACGAGGCCCATCTCGATGCAGGTGCGAAGATGGTTGACTTCCACGGTTTCGAACTACCAATCTGGTACTCTTCGATTCAGGAGGAGCATCTAGCGACGAGGGCCGGTGCCGGCCTGTTCGACGTGTCTCACATGGGCTTCCTCCGGTTCTCCGGCGACGGTGTTCGTTCATGGCTGAGTGGCATTTCGACTCAGGAGTATTTGAACTTCGCAAGCGGCAGGTGTGGATACACCCACTTCCTTGATTATGAGGGGTACATCATCGACGACATGATCTTCGCAGTGAAGTCCGAGAACGAAGTCCTTGGAGTTCCCAATGCATCAATGGTTGAAGTAATGCTCGATTGGTTCTCCTCGCTTCTTCCAGACGACGGCTCGATCACCATCGATGATATTTCGGATGAGACCAGTATACTCGCCCTCCAAGGGCCATCGTCAATTGCTGTGCTCAGAGAGGTGCTTGGGGAGGCCAATGCTATTGGCAGGTTCCGGTGCCAAGAAATAGCCGGCAACGAACTCGGAATCTCCGGATGGATACAGGGTACCGGGTACACCGGAGAGTCTGGGGTTGAGATCTTCTTGAGCAACACTGACGCACCACGTCTGTGGACTGCTTTACTCGAAGCAGGCGTCGATTCGGGATTGGTTCCGGTCGGACTAGGGGCTAGAGACACCCTACGCCTCGAGAAGGGCTACTTACTGTCCGGCCAGGACTTTCTCTGGCCCGGCCTCGGCATTGAACCGGTGGCCAATCTGCCTGATGGCTTCCTAGCTAGGGATACCGGAGAGACTGCGGTGCCGTACGGCCTCGACACTGAGCACGACTTCGTCGGAAATCATCGTGTGGCCGAATCGCTCAAATCTGGAGCTAAGTGGCATGGGCTGGAGTGCTTGGAGAGAGGCCCCTCGCCAAGGCCAGGTCACGCCGTTCTCTTAGCCGATGAGGAGGGTGCGAGCGTGCTCGGCTATGTCACCAGCGGAGGTCCCTCGCCGAGTCTGGGGCGAACAGGAATTGCCATGGCGTACCTACAGCCATCTAGTCTGGGTCAAGAGGTCTGGATACAGTCGAGCCCGCGAAAGAGGGTCAAGGCGAGCATCAGAAGACCACCATTCGTGTGATTTACACGAAAAGTAGAGAAGTCCGCCGGGCAAATCCTCATTGCTGTTCACCCTTTTCACGGACCATGATGGAGGGCGCCCGAGGGACTATAGAGGCCGTAGCGATCAAGAATCTGCAAGAAGTCCTCCGTAAGAATGGCATAAGCGCAGAGGCCTTGTTCTCAAAGTACGACTTAGATGGTAATGGCAGTCTTTCCGAAAACGAGTTCGCGGCTGCTCTCGAGTCGATTACCGGCCAGCAGGCACCTGCGGCTATACTGAGGGCAGTGTTCGGGGCCCTTGATACCAATTCAGACGGCTCGGTAGATCTCCCCGAGATTTTGGCTATGATGGAAGGGGATTCGACTGAATCAGTCCCTGCCGGAGAGGGCGTTTCAATCTCCGACCATCCCAACGAATCATACAACGGAGAATACGATCTACAGGACATTAAAATCAACGGCAAGGCCCTGTACAAAAGCGCCCGGGGAAACCGCCTTTACTTTTACAACGCCAACAGTGGCGGCGCACCCTCGTGGAGTCTCGATGACAGAGAGCAGGATGGCAGCAACGACTGGTACAGAGGTGGCTGGTCGCGATCAAGGGGCGACGGATCACTACCTACGGGAACCAGAAGATGGGTCGGCGTGGGCAAAATCACCATCTCCGTTGTTGGCGAATCGAGCGAGTTAACCGCCGATGATACCGCTTCCAGAGCCGCTAAAAACTTCTCCGGCGACGAACAAATCAAAATCACTCTGCCGCGGTCTTCGTTCAAGAGCGGTGAAAAAATCAGTTTCTCCTTCACTACCTTCGAACTACCCAATGACGCCTGGATAGGAATCGTACCGGCAGAAATTCCGCACGGCGACGAGGCAGTCAACGACCAGCACGAAACTAGCTACGAGTATCTTGAAGGCAGGACCCACGGTAGTTTCACTTTGCCCAACCCAGGACTAGGAGAATGGACTCTAAGGTTACATGACACCGACAACAATGGGCGCGAGTTAGCCTATGTGCCGTTCACTGTTGCAACCGATGAAACACCCTCTTCTCCTCCAGATTTCGATGCGGGCAAATCTGAATTCGACATGGTAACAGACAATTTCACAGAGCTGATATCTAAGTTAGAACAGTCTGTCAGTGATCAGGGCATGTCAGTCGAGCAGGCCAGAGAGATTGCCAATTCTGAGGTCGAGAAGGAGATTGAGAAACTGCCTTTCTCCATACAGTCCGCCGCTCGAAGAATTTGGAGAATTCGTGCCAACTCTGTGCAGGAACAAATCGTTTCGAGGATGTCAAGCCCCGAGGCCATCGCTGCTGGAGCAGCCGCAGTGGGTGTTGCCGGTGTAGTCGCTGCTGACATGCAGGAAAACGCAGAGGAAGCACCGGCGGGGGGAGCACCTCCTGAGCCGACAAGGTCGGAGGATATGCGCAGACGAGCCAACGATATGGGATACGCCAGCCACGATGAGTGGCATGAGGAGCACCATATCGAGATCCCCGACCAAGTCGAGATCCCCGACCAAGTCGAGATCCCCGACCAAGTCGACATCCCCGACCAAGTCGACGTTCGCGAACGAGACGGATCGCGGACCTGGCATGACAGTCACCGCGTCACCTCATCTGATAGGGTATCTGTTCCGGATAGAGTCGAAGTTGGCACACGCAGGAGGCCCCCTCCTTCTCGTAGGAGGATGGAGGCCTCAGAAGTCGCCGCACGGGTCGCCGCATCTGTGGCCGATGCAAACGTTCCGGCTGTCTCCATCGACCTCTCTGACCTCTCCACCGCATTCTCCGAAGCTAGGATGCTCTCGGACCAGAGGAGGCTCGCCGACTCCGTCGAGGGGCAATCTCAAAACATTTCAATGAAGGTCACAACAGCCCCCGAACGCACCTTCGGAATAGGTGTGGACGACGCCTATAGGGGTGGAAGCACTGTTATTGCCGAAATCCCCGGTGTCGGGGAGGTCGAGATCCGACTTCGAAACGATGCCGATTCGAGCTTGTTCCAAAGCGGCTCCGAGCACTCGCTGGACACATCATTCACCGGGTGGAACGGTATCCGCAAGCGACTGATACTGAGCGCTCAGTGACCCGCAGCCTCGAAGGCCTCAGCAATCATCTCCTCAAGGCTGATCTGTGGTCTGAAGCCGAACCTCTCCTCAAGCACCCATGCATCGACGATTCCGAAAACCTCTCCCTCATCGCTCTGTCCGAACTCTGGGTCGCACCCGGTCCTCTGCTTATAGGACGCCGCTAAGTCCTCCATTGAGATTCCCTTGCCCGAGCCGACTGCAATGCTCTCTCTAGTCGGAGGCGGACTTGAAAGAACTGCATCGACCACTCTGACTAGGTCTTGGACGTGGATGAAGTCCTTGAGATCGGATCCATCTCCCGGGATGTTGATCCAGCCAATCTGGCACTCCTCAGCCCATCTATGTAACAGGCCGTTGCCAGGCGGACCTTCCAGAGGTACACCTTGGACATTCGATGCCCTGATGATACTCACAGGCCGTTCAGCCTCAGCCCGTTCCAACGCGTTCTCCTCCACCCACAACTGCCCCTCGGCCGCGATGTCACGAGGGGCTAGTGTGGACTCGAGTCCGTAGTACGAATCTCCAGGATTCCACTGTGGGTGTACACGCAGGGTCCCTAGGATTACCAGATGTAGCCTACCGTGCCTATCGACTGCATCTAGAATCGGTCTGGAGGCCTCCATCATCGAGATGTAAGCCTCCCTGTCAGTACGCCCCACCGAGGTGTCGATGGGGCGCGAATTGATGTGTATCAGGGCGCGGCAAGGAGTTAGCATGGCATCGAGAGAGGTGGCGTCAGAAAGCACCTCATCAGGCACCACTACAGCGGAGGCACCGAGCATTTCAGCGATGTAAGGTGCGACGAACGCGTCAGATGCCGAGATTGCGACCTTCATGTTATCGAGACTGACTCCCTTCGGACGATTAAGAGTGTGCCGGTGGTCCGACTAAGCCACCGACGAACATTGAAGACTCTCGCTATTCTCCTCGATGCGCCGAGAGGCGGGAGAATGCCACAGTGGACCAATTGCCGAATCTCGGAAGAGAGCAAGAGATGCTCAGTGAAATGGGAATGAGTTCGCTCGACGAGTTGTTCTCAGATATTCCCGAAGACATCCGAAGAGACACCCCTCTGCCCCTTCGAGGTCCACAGTCCGAGGAGGAGATATGGGCGGACGCCCAGCGACTGCTCGGAGCCAATGTGAGCCTTGACGACAGGCCAAGCTTCCTCGCAGCCGGACTTGCTAGAAACTTCGTCCCTACGATGGTTGGAATGCTCGCGACCCGCGGAGAGTTCCTGACTTCCTACACTCCCTACCAGCCTGAGGTCAGTCAGGGGATGCTGCAGGCGATGTGGGAATTCCAGACGATGGTGAGCGAGCTGGTCGGTCTGCCGGTGGCAAACGTCTCGATGTACGACGTATCGACAGCAGTGGCAGAGGCCATCACTTGTGCAGTGCGCGTCCATCGGCGTAAATCGACACAGAAAAACGTCGTCTACGTCTCCATGTTTGTGCCTCCTCAAAGGCTTGAGGTAATCAGGAACTACACTCAGGGCAGCGGTCTAGAGATTAGGATTCTGGAACACCTCGAAGATGGTCACATAGACATGAGCTCCGCTGCCGAGGCTGCAGGTTGCTGCGCTGTCTATGTGGAGCAACCGAGTGCCTTTGGTATCCTTGATCCCGGTCTGATGGATCTGAAGGCGATGATTGGAGAGGAAACGGCACTCATTGTTGGTGTAGACGTCGTATCTCTCGGCATCGTCGAGCCCCCGGGTAACTGGGGTGCAGACATTGTTGTCGGCGAAGGTCAGCCGTTCGGCATCGGTCCGACCGCCGGCGGGCCGATCTACGGTATCTTCGCCTGCGGCGAGGGATACACTAGGCAGATGCCAGGAAGAATCGTCGGTCTGACGAAAGATGTAGACGGAAAACGCGCATTCACACTCACGTTGTCGACACGCGAACAGCACATCCGCAGGCACCGTGCGACCTCGAACATCTGCTCGAACGAGACCCTGATTGCACTGATGGGGGCCATGCACATGGCGCTCCTAGGTCCACGCGGTATCGAGAGGTTGGCTCTGCGTGTGGCCTCAGCCACCGAGGTCACGAAGAGAGCGGTCGCCTCAATCGACGGTATTGAGTTGGTCGATCCTCAGGCATGCAACTTCAGGGAGTTCGCCGTCAGGCTGCCCGGAAAGGCATCAGACGCTCTGGTCCACCTAGACGCCAATGGGGTACTTGGCGGATTCGATCTAGGGGTCTGGTGGGACGGCATGTCTACATGCCTCCTCATCGGTGCCGACGAGCGCACTAGCGAGTCTGACATCGAAGCGCTCGTGACAGGACTTTCCTCATGGCTCGAGGGGGCTGGCTCATGAGCGATCTGTTCGCATTTAACGGCGCCGAGGGCGCAGGTTGGTCTCAGCCCTCCCCTTCGCTGGGCGATGATGAATCATGGTCCACAGTCCCAGAGTCTCTGCGCCGCGTTTCCCCTCCTGGTTGGCCCAGAGCCAGCGAGCCGGAACTGGTTCGCCATTACACTTGGTTGTCGAGCCGGAACTTCGGCATCGACACTGGATTCTATCCTCTGGGTTCGTGCACCATGAAGCATAACCCCCGGCTCAACGAGAGAATCGTCCAACTACCAGGAATAGACCGTATCCACCCCCTGCAACCAGAGCACCAGATACAGGGGCTTCTAGCGATATTCTTTGAGATGCAGGAGATGCTCGCAATCTGCTCAGGAATGGACGTGGTGACGCTGCAACCGGTTGCGGGGGCGCAGGGAGAATTCACCGCCATGCGCTGCATTCAGGAGTACCATCGCAGTATTGGCCAAGATCATCGCGACAAAGTCATCATCCCAGACTCCGCACACGGCACCAACCCCGCTTCGGCAGCGATGTGCGGCTATGACATCATAGAAATCCCGAGCGCGACCGACGGCAGAATCGATCTCTCCGCACTTGAGGAAGCACTGGGCGATGACACCGCGGCGATGATGATCACCAACCCCTCTACGCTCGGCGTCTTTGAACCCGACATCTCTCGGGTCACCGAGATGGTTCACACAGCCGGCGGTCAGATGTACTACGATGGTGCCAACTTCAATGCCATCCTAGGCAAGACTGACCCTGGTCGGATGGGTTTCGATGCAGTTCACTACAACTTGCACAAGACCTTCAGCCAGCCACATGGCGGTGGTGGCCCGGGCAGCGGCCCGATTGGGGTGAAGTCACACCTCGCAACCTTCCTGCCCAGTCCGATAGCCGATCGGAGGGAGCGAGTTGGAGATGACGCTAAGGGAGTGGGCGACGGCTACTGGTACGTCTGGAAGGAGGTGGGTGAATCCAGTATCGGTAAGGTTCAGCAGTGGCACGGCAACTCAGGTGCCGTGGTCCGCGCCTGGGCGTTCTACCGTAGATATGGCAGAGAGCTAGAGCGGATGAGCGAACACGCTGTCTTGAACGCCAACTACCTACGCCACCGTATCTTGAATCCTGACTCGGACACCGCGGAGAGGATGCACGCGATGCCGCTAGATGGAGTCCCTGCGGAGGTGGTGAAGCACGAAT
>Ga0302133_10000184_pt1 | contig 36713 bp, 39 predicted proteins | sample CB9_331_MG_FD_203121 | JGI IMG/M metagenome (GOLD analysis project Ga0302133, IMG submission 203121) | Marine microbial communities from Western Arctic Ocean, Canada - CB9_33.1 | ecosystem: Environmental > Aquatic > Marine > Oceanic | place: Canada: Western Arctic Ocean | collected 2017-09-19 | reverse complement strand
GGAGTTGGCTGGAGATATCGATGCGCCGATCGCTCTGGTCGAGGTCCACCCGACTCACGAGCGATTGGAGATGACTGTCGTCTACCTCGACGGCGCCGACCGCGATGAATGAATCATCCTTCGGTGTGGCACGTCGCTTGCTTGAACGGGCTGGCCGGGACTGATTCTTGGGAGGATAATTCTTGGATTGGCGACAGGTATTTTTTGGCGCCCGAAAACAACTTCATATCGTATTGGGCGAAATTGTGGCAAAGTAAAACCGAATAACTGAATGTATTCTAGTATACTAATTATAGATTCAAGAATGGGTAGCATAATTTTATTAGAAAACCGCAATAGGCAAACATGAGTATTATGGATGAAGATTTACAAAAAGAATCAACTTGGGCTTTTGGAGCATTAGTGATTTTTGTCACTTTTTTACTTTTTGCGGGTATTTCTGAAGTAAGTGAAATAGCAATTTCAGTCGGGGCTTTCGTAATAAGTTGGATTGGTATAAGTTATTTTATCAAGAATTTTGGTCCAGGAGGCACTTCGAAACAGGATTTGGAAAAAGAGCTCAAATGGTATACAGCTATCCTCATCCTATTCCTTGCAATTATGACATTTATTGGAAAAACAGATGGGGAATTGGAATTAACATATTCAATATATGGCATATTGGTCTTTGGTTTTAGTTTAATATGGATAATTCGTAGTACTGCAATTAAATATTTCAGTAAATAAAATCAGCCTCATATCTCGAAGTAAAGGGATACCTCATTGGCGATTGGAGATGACTGTCGTCTACCTCGACGGCGCCGACCGCGATGAATGAATCATCCTTCGGTGTTCATTCCGCGATGTTTATCGGTATATACTTCGTAAAACAATTATTCAAGCATATTTGTTGGAACAGATCCATACACATTTGCCTCTGAATCGCCCTCTTGAACGAAGAGGTAAATTAAGTAAATCGCTCCAACAAGGGGGATTAAACCAATGAAGAACCACCAACCCGATTTTCCGAGGTCATGTAGCCTTCTTACAACAAGAGTTATTGCTGCCGGAAGAAGTAAAACTGGTAATAGTGCGATGAGTCCCTCATCTATACTAACTGCTAGGACCGTACAGAGTATGTTAAAAATTCCTCCACCCAATACGAACCACCAATATTCGGAACGTGAAGAACGCCCACCTAAACTAAAAGAGTTCGATACTCCACTTTTCATGGCATCCATGATTGGCATTATATTAGCAGGTCTTCCTGTATGACTTCCTTCCATCATCCTTCTGCCGTTCACGCAATTCATCATAAAGTTTGACCCGTCATCGGATTCATTCAATCAAAGAATGAATGAATTCAATAGTCTCGCAGTCGAGTTCATGTACCCTCGCAGCAAGTAGTTGGGTATGCCCGTGCGGACCTTTGATGCAGCCGGCACAGGCATCGACCCATATCGAAGGCTTTCGGCTTCGCAGACCAATCTCTGGGCCTCGTGTCCGCGGAAGTGGTTCTACGCCTATCGGCATGGTCTGAAGGGTCCGATGCCACCTGTGATAATCCGTGGAAATGCCGCTGAATCATGCCTTTCGCGCATAATGCAGGAATCGCCAATCCTCATCGCTCCAGACTCCACCACACTCCTCACCTCTCCGCTCACAGCGGACAAGGATCCCGACTACGACGACACCACGAATTGGCTCGCGAGTCGGCTCGATGCGCGGCCTGAAGGTGATTGGCCGAATTCGCGCGAGGCGCTCGAGACGTGGGCGCTCGCGCGCCTCGACTTCCACTTCGATGCTTGTTGGGAGGCTGCGGTTCACAATTGGAAGCTCACCAGGAACCGTAGCGGCAGCATCGAGGATGCTGACGAGGACGAATGTCGAGTTATGATCGCTGCCGGAATACGCATGCACCTCGACGAGGTTGAGCGTTGCTTGGAAGCGAATGGCGGGCCGATGCTGGAGGCATGGAGAGCCGGCGAGGCTCGGCCCGATTCACCAGCTCCTGATGGCTTCCCTCTCATCTGGAACACACCACATAAGGCGGCGAGAAGTTCCGGCGAAGTGACTTGGTGCGAGGCTTGGGAATTGGCGCGACCGTGGTTCGTTGACCCCGATGCTGGGCCGTTCAAGCAAGCGACGTGCCACCCCGACGGATGGTTCCAGGGCGAATACGATATGATCTATCGATGGAATGGGAAAATACGTATCATAGACATCAAAGCGAGCATCGGAAAAGGCGACCGTTCAGGCGACTATATCGAGCAACTGCGCCTCTATGCTTGGCTCTGGTGGGAGACTCACGACCACACTGAGGATGTCGAAGGACTCGAAGTCTGGTACCTCGGAACAGGCACTGTGAAAGTGATCCGAAAACCGACTGAAAGTGAATTGAAAGACTACGAGAAAGAGCTCAAAGAGTTGTATCAGAAATTGCGTGCGGGCGATCCGAGCGAGGCGGATTGCCCGACCAAACCCGCCCCCCTGCGGTTCTTCGAGGAGGGCGGCAAGGCAGCAGACCCTCCAACCGACCCCGACCCGAATGCGAGGTGCATCAGATGCGATTATCGCGGCTTGTGTGAGAATGTCGAGCGTGACCTCGACCTGCCTCTCGAGCGCCGAATCGAGCGCTTCGGACACGCATGGCCGATCACACCGTTCGCCGAGATCGTCTCGCGGGTTGACGCAGTGGGGAATGTCGGTCTTCTGCGCGGACCCGAATTCGATGAGAAGGGTGTCATCACATTCAGGTTCGACCTCAAAGAGGGCTACGACAAGGCGGTCGTCAAACCCAGTTATGGCAAGAATCCAACGAATATCTCTCGGGCTATTGCCAATGGGGCGAGAGTCCGTGTCAAGAATGCGATTCCTGGAATCTGGCGGGGCAATATCGAGCTGTTGCTCGATGAGGATTCAGAAGTCATCATCACCGACGATGAGGATGAAGCCCCGATCGTCGAAATCGTCACCCAAGTCAATGTCGTCGGCCGCGTCTGGTCGATCGACGCGATTCCGAATGGTGTCGATGTCAAGCGATGGGCAGTGACGCTTCTCGACCAGAGCGGCGTTTGCAGTGTAGTCGCCTTCAGAGGTAGTATTCCAATCACCGCAGCCTCTGTCGAGCGTGGCGATGAGGTTGCGATTCTGAACGGCACGATCGGTGAGTTTGGGGGCAGGGCTCAAGTGAAGTTGTCGCCCTCTTCGAAGGTTGTTCATCTCAGGGCGAATGATGAGTTGCCGGCTTTCTGAATGAGAGTGGGTATTTCAGTAGCGCGAAATCACAGATTTCGCTTGGCTGAGAGCTTTCATTAGGATTTAATTCGACTTCAAAATGAAGCGCCCTCAACCGTCGACGCAAGCGGCGGTGATGCTTCATTTTGTCCAGCTTGAAATCGATTTTATGGCGCCGAGAGAGGGATTTGAACCCCCGAGTCCAAGGGACAGTGGATTTCGAATCCACCGCAATACCGGGCTATGCGATCTCGGCAGCGTGCCCGCCACCTGCGATTCGGTCATAAGTCTGACTCGCCACCCACCGAGCATGCGAATCGAGGTCGAGCATGGCGACGAGGTCCTAGTCGTCGAGAGCGAGGAGGCGATCACGATTTCAGAAGTCCTCGATCGCTTGTCGATTCCTTCCTCGACCGTGCTCGCGGTTCTAGGTCAGACAATCGTCCCGCACACATCGGTCATCAGCGAAGACATCCGCCTCGAACTCGTCGTCGTCTCAAGTGGTGGATGAGTCTCACCACGCTATGAGCATCGAGTCGAATCAGACGTAGAAGTCATCAGACTCGGCGCCTAATCCGAGATGTTCCTCGAGACTGCCCGAGACCTCGATGCTCGCGAGCAATTTCCGAGCCGTCTCCTCAGTGGTATCGATGTCGAGGTCGAGTGGCATGGCGAAGGCTTCCTCGATCCATCTCGCCAAACGGTCGGCCGCTTGAACATCGGCGCTGGCACCAACAGTCTCAGCGACCAGTGCCACGGTCGGTACATCGTGAATCGGCGAGAGGCTGACGAGCAGCCCAGCAACACCGATCATCCCAGCCTCGGGCTGCTCGCGCGATACAGGAATGTCATTCGCTTCCAGATTCGCCCGCACCGCCGCATCAGCGCAGATGACGTGGACATCCTTGTCCTCGACATCTGCAGCCAGACCAGCCAGCACCAGTAATTGTGGAGTCGAGCCGGCCTTGGCAACGCCCAAAATCGCTTCAGCGACCTCGTGTTGGCCGGCGGCGGTCATCGGTTGCAAATCGCCGCTGATAGTTACCACATAACGCCCATCGGGTAGCATCACACGGTGAACCATCATCGAGGGAGGAACCAGCAGACCATTGTCATCGAGTGTCGAATGTGGAGGCATTTCTGGGTGCAGGATTCTCGCGATGAGTGTCGAAGGGTGCTTCTTAACAAGCGCATCGACAACCAGCTTTCCAACATTTCCGACGCCGGGCACAGCCTCCAAGAGAGCCGCGTGTTGGGGAAGTCCGTCGTCGATTAACCAATGCATCTGAGTCCGATTCACTCTTCCTCATCCCCCTTGCGAGGAGTAGGGAGTTTCTCGATCCACTCGTCGCTTCCAGCGTTTTCGCGCTGTCTTCGCCGCGCTCCTTGGGCATCTTGCGGCGAGAATTTCAGAGGTGCGACAGTAATCATTTTTCCACCGCAATCCTTGCATTCCTCGCCTAGGCCATATTCGCCGCAGGCCGTACATTTCTGAAGTCTCGTCCGAGCCATCCCAATCCTCGTTCTGCAAAGCCCATTCCAGAGGTCTTTGAAGTTGTAGCATGCTTGATGCTGCTTCACATCCGTTCGATGTCGATTGAACCATCTACCGCCGCTATCGCTTCGCTCGCTGCGACCTGAGCGTTCTTCCACAACGATTCGGCCACCTCGTAATCTGGCGCCTTGATGTCGATGCGGTAATGTGGGGCGCCGTCGTAATGGCAAGTCAGTGTTGATTCTTCGATGCCCTCTGCGCAGGCTTCTGCTGCGAGGAGGGCCTCGCGGATTGCGTTGACACCGCTCGGTCCCCAGACTTCGATGTCGAATTGGCCGCGAATCTCGACGAAAGGTGGGACGATGTTCTCAATGGCCAATTCGGTGACAACGGCCATCCAGTCACCGCTGAAGCCGTTGTCGGAAAGAGCAGTTTCAGAGATGGCGCACTCTTCCAAAGCGCCGTAGAGACCGCCGAAGATCTCCATCATCTCGTCTGAGATCTCGGTGGTCTTCGCTTCATCCCAGCCGACGCGCTCGGCTGCGACCTTCATAATCTGCGTAGCGCGCATCTCGTTCTTCCAGGATTGCACCGTATCCTTGCGCCGCTCGGCCGAGACGGACTTGATCGATAGATCGACCCGCCGTCGGTCGCGGCGCACACCGATGACCTTGGCGACGACGCGCTGACCGACACGCAGATGGTTCCTGATACTGCGAACCCAGCCGGCGGCGACCTCGCCGATGAAGACGAATCCTTCGCGCTCGCCGTAACCATCGAGGTTCAGGTAAGCGCCGTTCTCTCGAACGCTCTTGACAGTACAAACCAGAAGTTCGCCTTCAGATGGCCACGGTTCTTCTGAATCGCCAGCCAATCGTCTGCCCCCTTCACTCGAGGACGTCTACGATTGTGCTACCTGAGAGCTGAGCCTTACCGCCTGCCGGTTTGGCCAGAGTCGCTCCGCAGATTGAGCAGGCGATGTGTGTGGACGCCCTTTCGAAGATGATAGCCTCATGTCCGCAGTCGACGCATGTGACTCGTAGAAAATTCGCTTTGCTCATGCTGACCCCTCAATCATCTCTCTATGAGCTCGAACTTCTTGGCGCGCTGCGATGCTGGCTGGTGTGCCTTGCCCGTCTCGGAGCAGCGGTAAAGGAGGTTGACGCGCTTGGTTGGCTTCTCGCCACTCGGCTTAGGTCGAGGGAATCCGCGGTAACCTGCAGTGACTCGACGGAAGCGACGCTGACCCCACTTCAACTCGCTCGCGCGTCGCTTCTTGACGCGCTCGACAGCGTGCAGAGTGTGCTTGCCAGCCGATGGACTGTAGCGCATCACTTTGCGTGGCATCTTGACCATTGCTTAGCACCTCACTGTCTTGCGACGACGCGCCCACCTATGACCCGTATATGATTGTGTCGAGCCGATTCAAGCCCCCTTCAGGGGCTAAGTCGAGCGGTCTCAGCCGTCAATTCAAAGAATCAGACACCGCCACCCCGCTTCATGCTGACGTGGGGGATGCAGGTTCTCATGGGTCTCAGCCTGCTGCTCGCTGCCTTCTCGATGGGGCGGATGGGTCCTTCCTTCGAGCGCAGTCGCTTCGGCTGGCCCTTGGGTGCGCTCGGCCTCGCTCTGATGGTATTCCTGCCCGAACCGCCGCTCGACTTCGAACCCGGTTATGCTGAGTGCCGGAGATTGTACCACTGCCAATGGGTTCTGCGAGACCAATATCTCGATGTCTTGATCGGTTCATTGTCATGGATCGTTCTCGCTCTGCTGGGCTCGCTGTTGATCATCAGAGGCTCTTCGGTCTACGGCAGGAACAGGCCGCGCAGCGTCATCGCTGGATGGGCTCTGGTCATTGCGGCCTGGTTCCTGATATCGAGGATGTGGTTCTACGAATCCATCATCTCGGAACCCTTCTTCATCCTCCTCGGACTGATTGTCCTTCTCAGCATGGCTGCGACCATCTGGATCCATGTTCAGGTGGTTCGATACACCGAGTGGAATACGCCTCGAATGCCCAAGATCGCGCCGCTGGACGAACGCGAGAGCAGGATGGTTACCGAGATGATCCGGCGCAATCTCGGAGGTGAGGTGGAATGATCGAGATACTTTCGCTCCCCATCGAGGAACCGATCTATGTGGGTACGTGCATTGGTGTGGGCATGGTGACGGTGAGTTTCTGCTTCCTGATTCATCTGCTGGCGACATTGAATGAATACCATCGGCCGATTCTACCGATCCTAGCTTCTCTCATATTCCTCTTCGGACCGGCTCTGATGCTAGGGGCGATCGATGGTCAGGACCAAGAAACTGGCAGGATGTATCTCTTTGAACTGGATTATTTCAAGAGTCTCTTATTCCTCCTGCTCGACTTCGGATTCTCAACCTTGTTCATGTTCCTGCCTGTGCTCTTCGCAGCCGGAACCGTGCAGATGCTGAGAATCACCTTCGCGCGTTCAGCAGAGGACCCCCTACTGGCTTCCTTCGACGACTGAGCGACCCCTTGGGGTCGATGACTGCGCTCACTCATGCTCGCCCCTCTCGCATAATGGGGCTCGGCATTTGCGTGCATAACGCTCATAACACGCCGGTCGGTCGCCGCGCTGTCCTAACAGGTGGTCATCATGTCAAAGGGTACTCCAAGCATGGGTAAGAGGCAGAAGTCCACCCACATCCGTTGCCGCCGCTGCGGCAAGCATTCCTACCACAAGCAGAAGCGCCAATGCGCTTCATGCGGCTATGGTGTCACAGCCCGAAAGCGCAAGTTCCGCTGGAGCAAGCGCAATCGCTCGCTGGCTTACCCACCGAAGAAATGAACGTTGGATAGCCGGAAATGGCTAAGTCCCTCTCCTCTCAGGCAGGTATGATACCCGATGTGCGGAATCATCGGCCTTGTCGGACATCCTGACTCTCAAGTGGGCAAGACTCTGTATGACGGATTGCTAGTTCTGCAGCATCGTGGACAGGATGCTGCGGGCATCGTCACGAGTGACTCTGACAACATCTCGCACCGCCGCGCAAATGGTCTGGTTCGCGATGTCTTCCGCCTTCGCCACATCAAGAATCTGGAAGGCTCGATGGGAATCGCCCACGTTCGCTACCCCACCTCGGGCTCATCCTCCGCCGCAGAAGCCCAACCATTCTACACCAATTCGCCCTTCGGGGTCAGCCTTGCGCACAATGGCAACCTGACCAATCCAGAGGATGTCATCGCCGGCTTGCTCGAGCGGGACCATCGGCGCATCAACACAAGTTCGGACAGCGAAGCGCTGCTCAACCTGTTCGCGGCCGAGATCCAGCGCTGCGTCAACGGCCGCGTAGGTGGCCTATCGGCGCTCAGCGAAGAGGACATATTCCGCTCGGTCACCGCCATTCACGACCGAGTCGAGGGCTCGTACTCGGTCGTCACCATGATCACCGGATGGGGAATCGTCGCTTTCCGGGACCCATTCGGCATCCGGCCACTGTGCATGGGAACCTGCGAGGTCGACGGCTTCACCGAGACAATCATCGCCTCCGAATCGGTGGCGATGAAGGCTCTCGACTTTGAGTTCGAGCGCGACATCCAACCTGGAGAAGTCGTGATCGTGCGCATGGACGGGGCAACGAGCGCGAGAGTCTGCCACGATTCACCGATTCATCGACCGTGCATCTTCGAACACGTCTATTTCGCACGGCCGGACTCCAGAATGGATGGAGTCTCAGTTCACGGGGCGCGCCTCAAGATGGGGGAGAAACTAGCCCAACGAATCGCAGTAGAGCGCCCCGATCACCAAATCGACGCAGTCATCCCAGTACCCGATAGCGGGAGGATCGCCGCACTTGAGTTGGCGCGGGAATTGGGGGTTCCGTACCGCGAGGGTTTCGTCAAGAATCGCTACATCGGTCGCACGTTCATCATGCCGGAGCAAGAGATGCGGAAGGACTCTGTTCGAAAGAAATTGAATACGATTCAAGCTGAATTCGAAGGCAAGACGCTGCTCATCGTCGATGATAGCATCATACGCGGAAACACAAGTCGAAGAATCGTCGAAATGGCTCGTGAAGCCGGCGCGAAACACGTCTACTTCGCCTCCTCCTCTCCCCCCGTCGTGCATCCGAATGTGTACGGGATCGACATGCCCGCGAAGCATGAGTACGTGGCTTACAACAGGACTGTCGACGAGATCGCTGAAGCGATTGGCGCTGATTGGTTGATCTATCAGCATCTCGATGATCTCGTCGAGTGTTGTCTCGGTGCTGGTGGTGAACATTTGGTGAATTTCGATTGTTCTTGCTTCGATGGAAAATATGTTGCTGGCCGAATCGATGCGGATTATCTCACCGAGCTCGAGGAGAAGCGGAAGGATTCGGCCAAAGCGTGACGCGCGCGTGACGAATTTTTCTGAGATTCCCAAAATCTGCGAAATTGCATGCGTCGATAATCTGCCAAATGGCAGGATTCGTTTCCGGCTCGTGCGCGCGACAGGATGAAAACGACGGTGGCTCGTTCAGGCTTCGTGTTGCCTAGTATCGAGAGCGTCTCGCTCATCGAATTAGATGAGGCGCCGCTCTCGGCCTGTGCTCTGCCAGAGGCATGTTTCGCGGTCGGTACTGACTCGGGTAGACTGCTTATCTTCCAGAGTGAGGGTGACTTGTTGGGTGTTTCTGAATTCGGCAGTTCGATCATCGGGCTGGTCGCTTCTGGTGATTCGGTGGTGGCTGCGACGAGCCTAGATGGTGTGACGGCTCTGCAAGGTGAACCAAAGTGGACTGTGGATGTGGCTGCTGGCTGCGAGATCATTGTCAGCTCGGGCGACGGGGTGTTGCTCGCTGATGGTGCAGGTGCTGTGTCGCACATGTCCTCTGAAGGCGAGATGCTGGGGCGCGAAGTCCATGGTGAGGTCACCGGACTAGCTTCGAATGCAGACGGTTCGGTGACCGCAATCGCCCTCTCGAATGGGCGATTGCTGATCATTGAGCAGAACGGAGGCACGCTGCATGATTCAGCGGCTGCCGATGATGATGTCGAGACGATTTCTTGGATGGAATTCCGTCACGATGGTGTGCTGATGGTCTGCCGCGATTCACTCGGAATGACTCTCGATGAGCGGCCCGAGAATCGATTGGAATGTTGGCATCCACAGAATGGACTCATTCACACGACAGAACTTCCATCCCGAACGACTTCCTTGCTACCGACTGAAAACGGGGCACTGGTCGGCTGCTTCGATGGCAGCATCATTCGGCTCGAGGTTGGTTCAAAGGACTACGAAGAGGTTGCCAGACTGGATTACTCGACGAGCAGTATCATTCCGTGGGGAGATGACCTGCTCGTCGCATCATGGTTCAACATAATCCGAATGACCGCGGTGGGCGAGACCATCTGGTCATTCGAACACACCGGACTCGTCACTCACTTGCTCGACCTCGACAATGGCACGATAGCCGCCTTGGGCGAAGCACCCGCGGGCCAATCCCCAGCACCGATTGTCATCCTCGACCCTGACTCAGAACCGAGACTTCCAGAAGATGATAATTTCGATTATGAAGAACTCAGACCAGCTGGCGATACCCATGCCGGAGGCCTCTCGGAAGAAGAACTCGAGGCCGCCGACGCACCACCAGAAATGGCTGCCGACACAGCAGAACTGATTGGGGCGCTGGACGAGGAGATGGAGATTCTCACAGAAGCGCCAAGTGTCGAGGTCGACTTGCTCGAAGACCTCAGCGCTTCCGCCCGCGCCATCAATCTGCCACCCATCGCCGACGCGGGGGATGAGAAAACCACCGAAGCCGACGATGACGGGACAGCAACCATTCTGCTCGACGGCAGCAGGTCGTACGACCCTGACGGCAGCATCGAATCCTGGGCTTGGCAAGATGCGAAGGGACGAGTCATCGGACACACGCCACAACTCAATGTCCGACTCCCGAAGGGTGTGCATTCCTTCGAATTGACCGTCACCGACGACCGTGGAGCAAGTGTGACGGCAATCACCACAGTACGAATTCTGTGAGGCGCGAGAGGTTCATTCAGTTTCAGTCGCAATCTTCACATTCAATGAAAATATTGCTTGAAGCCATCCACACGATGCGTGCGTTATTCTCCCAAGCATCCCCATCAGACATGCCATCAAACTCGATTCTCACGCCATTGGCCAGAACCATCGGGTCAACAGTGGCATTGACTCCCCACGGGTTATCGGCGTCAGCACCGGGAAAGAGGTCCCACGCAACTTCGACCCCGTCGTCGACGCCGCCAGCAAGCGTCTCGAACAGGCGATATTCGAAGGAGACCGAGCGGCGGCCGTAGTCGTCCACTTGGAAGGCGCAGGAGTGGGTCGGGCGAGTCACCGAAGTGTTCGCTGCAACTGTGAAATTGAGCCTGCAGACCTGTCCGGCGAGCGTTCCGGACTGATCATTGCCATCGTTATAGCCGAGAATCAGCGTCAACGAGCGGTCCTCGGTCGATTGCCCGTGAATGATCTCAATAAGCGAGAAAGTCAGGCCGGCATCTCCGCTGGGTTCGATGTCGAATCTGTCGGCGATGCCGTCACCATCGGCGTCGGTGATTTCAGGAATATCGCCGATAATCGAATTGGCTAGCAAAAGTCCGGTGAGAATTCCGATGACGAATACTAAACCGATTGCCATTCTCACTTGTGGCGAAGCGAATAACGAGTCATCTGCCACGCTTCACCGAACACATGTGTTCAACTTGAACGCTGTCCCGTTTTGAACAGCCCGAATATCGCATTTCAAAGAGTTGCGAACAGTGTTCAAAGAGCTGCGAGTGCAGCCTTGAGGGCTGGCACAGCCTCTTCCCAAGTCGCGACGATTCCGTAGTCCGCGACTCCGAAGATCGGCGCCTCAGGGTCCTTGTTGATGGCGACTATGTATTTGCTCGAGCGCATTCCAGCGAGATGCTGAATGGCGCCAGAGATGCCGACGGCGATGTAGAGTGAGGGCGTCACCGTCTTGCCGGTCTGGCCGACCTGCATGCGGTGGGGCAGACCCCATTCATCGACGACGGCTCGGCTCGCGCCGACCGCTGCGCCAATCATATCGGCGACCTCTTCGAGATGGGTGAAGTTCTCTTTGGAACCTAATCCTCGGCCTCCGGAGATGATGATATTCGCTTCGGCCACATCGAGTCTCTCGCTGGCCTTGGCGATGGCTTCCTTGACTGCAACACTGACATCAGCGCTCTGGTCAACCACGTTGATCGGTGCGCTGCCACCATCACCCGCAGCCTCGAATGCGTTCGAGCGCAGGGTGATGACACAATCTCCTGAAATCGTCGAAGTCTCGACCGCCTTCCCCGAGTAGATCGGGCGAGTGATGGTGATTCCAGCCGCAAGAGCGGTCGCATCCTGAACGATAGCAACGCCGCGCTTGGCTGCGATTCGAGCCCCAACCTCGCGTCCGATAGGAGTTGCAGCTGCCAAGACGACACCGGCGCATTGTGGCGCCAGAGCGCTAGCCCATGCGCCGCCGTCGAAGGAACCGAAGCAGTCGCCAACCATTGAGACGACCTTCGAAACACCAGCGATTGTCGCGGCTTCTTCAGCCCCAATCCCACCTGGTACCACGACCGTTGGAGACCCGCCCAGAGCACTGGCAGCGCCTACGAGTTGTGCGGTTGTAGAGTGGAGTGAGCCTCCTGTAGATTCTGCAATAACTGTGAATTCCATACTAAACCCCCCTCAAATCACGTTCGCCTCATCGCGAAGTTTGCCCACAACCGTCGAGACCGAATCGGCCCCCTCGAACTTCTGTCCTGGAGGTTTCTCGGCCGGTGGTGAGTGTGAATTGATGGTGACTGATGCAGCTCCGAGATCGACGCCGAGATCGCCCGCTGTCAGAGTCTCGATAGGCTTCTTCTTGGCCATCATGATGCCGCGGACATTGGGTCGGCGCATCTCGGTTCGGCCCTTGTCGAAAGCGAAGACACAAGGGGCTGAGACTGCGACTCGCTCGCTGCCGGTCGCACTTGGCCGAAGAGCGGTGTAGCCATCGCCATCGGCGGAGACTTGCGAGACCAGCGTGACGCACGCAGCTCCGAGGAGTTCGGCAACGCCCGGACCAGTAGAGCCAGCGTTGGTGTCAGCGGCCTGCTTGCCGCAGAAGACCACCTCAGCGCCGCTGTTTGTCACAGCAGCAGCCAGAAGTGCTTGGACTTGAGTCGAGTCGAGAGCACCGATGTTCTCGACCGAGACGTGAACCAGATCATCGGCACCGACCGCAGCAGCATCGCGCAGGAGCTTCTCGCAGCGTGCCGGCCCGGCGGTGATTACGACGATGTCGTCACCGACAGAATCCTTGAGTTGCAGAGCGGACTCGAGAGCGTATTCGTCGTAAGGACTCATCGACCATTTTGAGACGGCGCTCTCGTCGACACGACCCCCACTGACGGTGATTTTCGCCGTCGTGTCGGGAACCTGTTTGAGGAGTACTGCTATCGTCATCTAAAGGCCTCTTGGACAGGCCCGCGACCGGAGACTCATCTATGAAGATTAGGCAACCCACCAGAGGTGGATTCGGCAACGGTTTCGTTACTTCAAGCGTCGGCGATGGTAGCCAAAGCGTCCTTTTTTTTCGAATCGGTGCTACATCTCCTTTGATTGCCGGAGGTGGTTCTGATTTTCTGATTTCACTCGAGGCGAAGCCAACCGCGGATGACTTCTTCTCCGAGCGGCTCGCCACCATCGGGCATTGGATTTTCATCAGTGATTCGGTAGGTGCCCCCCTCTTCAGTGAGAGTCAGATAACGAGCTGAACGCTCGAGTTGCCAAGGTCGATTATCCCAGTTCTGTTCAGCGACCTTGATTCGTTTTTCCTTCACTTCGACGATGACCGCGACGTGTCCAGCGCCAAGGAAATCGCGCTCAGCCCGGTCATAAATCAGCAGATCTCCACGCCGCGGTTTTGTCGACCCACCATTTTCGCGAGGGTCAACTCCACGAGATTCACCGTTGGGTTTTCCAGCAGACTTTGTCTCAGCCCACATGTCCGCAGCCGTCTCGACTGAGCCGAATGTGACTCCGTACTTGACGAACCAGAATCGGCGGGCAAATTCAACACACATCCACTTAACGCCGGTGTAGACTTCTCCATCATTCGTTCTCAGCGAAGCCTCCTCGCCCGAGTCGAATGTCGAGAAGGCGTTCGAGTGTGCGACGACACCGTCCGAGATGCCGATTACCTCGCCGAATCTGGCTGCGAATCGCCAATCGTCAACCGCAGTCATGGGCAGCCCTGCGGGCCTACTCACATTTCATTGTCATGCAATCCCGATGCGAACGAAGAGCCACCCCTCAGGCCTCAACGAACCTCGCCGTCAGCGTGAAAAAACGACTCAACTCAGATTTCACGGGTGAAGGCCTGAATGCCGGTGATGTGCCGCCCGAGAATCAGGTTGTGGATGTCGTGTGTGCCCTCGTAGGTCTTGACCGATTCGAGGTTCGCCATGTGTCGCATGATGCAGTATTCGTCCAGAATCCCGTTCGCCCCATGGATGTCCCGCGCCATTCGAGCGATATCGAGAGCGATGTCGACATTGTTCATCTTCGCCAGCGAGATATGCTCGGCGATCCAAGTCCCAGCATCCTTCTTCACACCCAGATGATAAGCGAGCAGTTGTGCCTTTGTGATTTCACGCAACATCCAAGCCAACTTGTTCTGAACCAATTGGTAGGAGGCGATTGGATGAGTGAATTGAATCCGAGTTCCGGCGTAATCTCTGGCTGAATCGAAGCAGGCCTGAGCCGCTCCGACAGCCCCCCAGGCGATGCCGTAACGAGCGTTGTTGAGACAGGAGAACGGACCCTTCAAGCCCTTGCCATCCGGTAGGATTCGGTCTTTCGGAATCTTGCAGTCGGAGAACACCAACTCGCTGGTGACCGAGGCTTTGAGCGAGTGTTTGCCCTTCATCTCAGGCGCCGAGAATCCTTCGTCTCCCTTCTCGACGATGAAGCCACGGATGACTCCGTCGAGCTTTGCCCAGACGATAGCGACTTGAGCGATGGTGCCGTTTGTGATCCACATCTTGGCCCCGTTGAGCAGGAAGTGGTCGCCCTTGTCCTCTGCCTTGGTGATCATGTCACCGGGGTTCGAGCCGTAATCCGGCTCGGTCAATCCGAAGCAACCGACCCATTCGCCACTCGCCATCTTCGGCAGGTAGTGATTCTTCTGCTCCTCGCTGCCGAATTCCCAGATCGGGTACATCGCCAATGAACCTTGAACGCTCGCGAATGAGCGCAGACCAGAGTCCCCTCGCTCCAACTCGCGGCAGATGACACCGTATGCGGTGTAGGAGAGTCCGGGGCAACCGTAGCCCTCGAGAGGTGCGCCGAGCACGCCCATCTCACCGAGGGCGACACGCCACTCATCAGGGAAGACGCCATCTGCGCAGGCTTGCTCGATTTTCGGTAACACCTCCTCCTCGACGAAGTCACGAACCATGTCGCGAACCATCCTCTCTTCTTCTGTCAGAAGGGAATCAACATCGTAGAAATCGAGGGCTTCGTACGGCATCTGTTTCAGTCCGCTCCCGCGGACTAGCCCAAATGAAGGTTCCCTGCGGATAGAGAGGCGCGCCGGACGGAGGTGTCTGGAGTCTCAGCGTCGGCGCTTTCGACGCTTCTCTTGAGCCAACTCTCGCTTCGCTTCCTCGCTGCCGAAGCGCTCGGTGCTCCAATTCTGGAAGCGCGGTGAGATCGAGTAGACGATGGTCAGCAGAACCAGGGCCGTCGCCGCCGGAATGCCGAGCATAATCCAGAGGTCGAGAATTCCTCGATCTCCCTCAGCAGGAGGTGCGTATGGTACGATCCAGCCTCTGCTGGTGACGAGCCAACCGGTGTCCTCGCCCACTCCCCAGGTTCCGACGATGCGGTCGCTAGAGACATTGAGGTCGTTCACGTCTTCTTGTTCGAGCCAAGGGTAGGAGGCGTTGCGGCTGATGTCGTGTTCGAGCAAGCCCGCTGGCGTGGTCACGATGATGGAGCGATCGCCGGCTTGGGCTTCGATTCCGACGAAGTAAGCGTCGATGTCTGGGAATTGGTTGATGTCCGGAATCGCCTTCGACAGATCGTTCGGATCCAACTCGATCATCGCGACGATTCTATCATCGGCGACAGCCACGCAATAGCGCGTTTCTGCTGTCGGGCATTCGATTCCCGTCCATGGGTAGCCGGTGCCTCCGACCCAGGTGAAAGTGTGGTCTCGGTCAATGACTCCGATGCCTTCAATGGCCGCTGCGACGACGCACATCATGATCGCTGGATGGCAGTCCATCGCCATGATCGGACTCTCGCCCAGACCCGCCAGAGAATGGACCTCCGCACCTCCGTCAGCATCGGCTCGAAGCCGCCAGATCTCGCCATTGCTGGACCCGACGTAAGCCCACGATCCGCCGGTGTTCCACGCCACCGCCGTCAGGTCGGCGAACATCAGGCTGGCCTCCGCGGCGGCTTTCTCGATCGATTGGTCCTGCTTCGCATAGCGCAGCACCAGACCGCCTTCACCGACGATGAACGCGGTCTGACCCTGTGGATGGAAATCGGCGTCGAGCAATTGGTTCGAGCCAGGCCAGATCAACTCGATTTGCTGGCTCGGGTCTGCAGCGTCCAGAGCGCGCAGGTAGGACTGCGCGCCGAAGACGATGGCGGTCTCGCCATCCGCATCAACGGCGACGCCATTGAGTCCGAGATCCTCGTCGGACAGACTGATGCCCTGCCCAAGTTCGACCGCCGAGGCCGCGAAGACACTTGGTGCCATCAGCAGCAGCACGGTCAGCCCGACCAGTACCGATGGGGTAGGCCCAGTCCGCGAGGCGGGAGCGAGCGAGCAAGTGGTGCGCAAGGTTCGAGACATCGAGGAAGTGCTGCGCATGGGGGTCGCAGATTGACTATCGGTTTAGGTCTGTGGGGAAAGGGTAGTCCTTACTCAATTACTCCTCCGCGTGGATAGAAAGTGAAGCCTGATGAGAGGCAGGATTCAAGACGGGTTGCGACTCGCAGCGCCTCATGGAGAGATTCGACGTCAAGCGCGGAGTTGTCAAACAAGTGAGTGCAGAAGGGGGATTGGCAGCGCTTGCAAGTCGACATTTCGAGAATGTCGAATCCTCTGATGACAACTCGTTCGCTGGCTCTCATGACATCATGGTCGAAATCGGCGGTCACTATTGCGAGAAAGGCGCACTTTTCATCAATGTCAGAAATGTTCCGCCGAATTTCGATGACCCCGAGGCGATGAAGACTGCGATGGACAGCCGTCGCCGCTGGATCGTTTTCCTCGACGATGCGACCGGCTACAATTCCAAGCAGCGCGGCGACAAGGCCAAGGAATGGGGCAAGAAGGCTTCAAAGGCGAAATCGGCCGTATCCGCAGCTCATCATTTCATCAAGATGGCTTCCGACCTGTCGGCTGATATCGAGGCTCAGGCGCAGGCGATGATCGCTGAGATCGAAGAGGCGCTGGAAGCGAATGACAACACTCGCGCCTTCGGTCGCGGTGAGAAACTCAACAAACTGCTCAACCCCTGAGGCAACCGAATGGCAGCCGACGACCCGCTCGCTTCGCTCAATTCCGCGGCGCGCACGAAGCTTGAGCGGATGTTCGCGAACGTCGATGAGGTCGTCGGCGTCGAGCACGTGGCTGCGGTCCTCGCAGGCGCTCCCAGCCACGGCGGAGACAACGTACTTCGAGCCTATATCGGCCTTGAACCGAGTGGCAAAGCCCATCTCGGCTATGTCATTCTGGCCGAGACGATTCGCAACATGCTCGCCGAGGGTGTCAACGTCCTCGTCCTCCTCGCCGACTGGCATGCTTGGGTCAACGACAAGTTCGGCAGCGACATGGAGAAGATCGGTATCGCGGGCGAATACTTGACCGAGGTATTCCGAGCTCTGCTCGACTCCCCCCAAGAGGGAGATGGCGCTGGTCAACTGCGTTTCATCAGCGCCGGCGAAGTGATGGATTCGGGTGCTTACTGGGAGCGGGTTCTGCGCTGCGCCAAGGGCATGAGTCTGGCGCGTGCCAGACGAACTTTCAGCATCATGGGTCGAGACGAAGATTCCTCAGACGACGACCTCGCCGCCTTCTTCTACCCGCCGATGCAGGCGGCGGACATATTCGAACTCGATGTCGACATCGCATTCGGAGGCATGGATCAACGCAAGGCGCACATGTACATGCGTGAGGTCGCCGACCGCAACGGCTGGACAAAAGCGACCTGCATCCACACGCCGATGCTTTCGGGTCTGAAGGGCAAGGGAGCGGGTAGGATGGACTCCTTCGATCACAAGATGTCGAAGTCGGATCCGAACAACGCGATTCTGCTCCACGACACTCCCAAGAGCATCGAAAAGAAACTCCGCAAGGCCTTCCTAGAGGTCGGTAAAGATGATTCCGCAGTCTTTGAAATCGCTCGCTTCGTGGTTATGCCAGGCGCAGGAGAATTGCGGGTTGAGCCCAAGCCTGAATTCGGCGAGCCGTCGATCTGGAGCGATATCGATGCATTCGTGGCAGCCGTGGGAGACGGCTCGATACACCCATTCGACGCAAAAATGGCGGTCGCGAGAGGCCTCGCAGAGGTGCTCGCACCGGTGGCGAGCCATTTTGAGACGAATTCGGCTCTCCTCGACGCTGTTAACGAATTGACTGGCTCGCAGTGATGTGATTCCACTTCTGCATCGGGTGCACAAATGACGCCAAAGGCATGATAACCCCACTTTCATGGCGCCGCATTACTGGAGGATGACTCATGGCAGGCGTCGGAATCGATGACATTGCAATCCACTTCCCCCGATTATACTTCGACATGAAGGATTTCGCCGAATTCCGCGGCGCGGACTATGGTAAATTGAACAAGGGATTGGGCCTCACTGCGATGGCAATCCCCGATGTGCACGAGGACACCGCGACGATGGGCGCCAATGCCTGCAGACGCTTGATCGACCGCAACGGCCTCGAGCCATCGAAGATCGGTCGCCTCTATCTCGGTACGGAATCCGCCCTCGATGGCTCCAAGCCGACCGCGACTTACATCATGGATATGCTCGAGCAGCGCTACCAAGCACGCTTCGGCAAGGATTGCTTCCGTAATTGCGACGTCGTCGACCTGACCTTCGCCTGCATCGGCGCCGTCGATGCCATGCACAATACCCTCGATTGGGTCGCGCGCGGGGGCGAAGACGAGGACCGCATCGGAATCGTCGTCTTCGCTGACAATGCGAAGTATGACCTCGGCTCCGCTGGTGAGTACACCCAAGGAGCCGGTGGAGGCGCGATTCTGATCCGCCACAATCCGCGCCTCATCGAGATCCCAGACATCTGGGGAGTCTCGACGATGCCCGTTCACGACTTCTTCAAGCCACGCCGCGAGGTCGAAATCAAGACCGTCGTCGAAAACGTCCTCGACCTCGCCGAAGAGTCCGGTGAGAAGCTGAGAAGCGGCTTGCTGGAGCGAATCCTGAAGATTCTGCCCAAGTCGAGCAAGAAGGATCACATCATCTTCGAGGAGCACACGCTGAAGATCCACAAGGACACTCCAGTCTTCGACGGTGCATTCTCCAACCGCTGTTATTCGGAATCGGTGAAGACCGCTTTCATCGACTTCCGAGCTAAGGCCATTCGCGCTGGTCGCTATGACGCGGCGAATGACGAGATCCTCACAGAACAGTGGAATCGAATCATCGTCCACCTGCCCTACGCATTCCAAGGCAAGCGCATGTTCCCCGACGTCTTCCGCCATGACCGCAGGCATCTGCCGATGTGGGATGGGGTGTTGGAGCAGATCGGTCCGGAGCCATTTCCCGAGGACTTCGAAGATACGCCGGCGGGTCTTGAGGAGTTCGAGCGAGCCAACGACAAGTATCGCAGACTGATTTCGAAGACTGATGCTTTCAAGGAATTCGTCGAGCGCCGAATCGAGAAGACTCAGCGCGCTTCGAGTCTGATAGGCAACCAGTACACCGGTTCCATCTTCCTCGCCTTGATGTCGACGATGGAATCCGACTATCTCGACGATGTCGAGATGGAAGGCAAGCACGTCGGCCTCTGCGGCTATGGCTCAGGTGCCAAGGCCAAGGTCTTCGAAGGAGTGGTTCAGCCGGAATGGCGCGAGATTTCCAGCCGCTTCCATCTCTTCGAGCGTCTCTCAGCTCGCACTCCAATCAACAAGACGGTCTACGAGGCTCTGCACCGCGGCAGCCGCAAGCGCTCGGTGGTCAAGCCGACCGGCGAGTTCGCCCTGGTTGAGATCGGCGGCGAGGGCAAACTCGAGGGCCAGCGCGGATACGCTTGGATCGAGTGACCAGTGCGCCCTGCGCGAGCGGTCGAAGCCATCGCTGAGTGATATTCTTGGCATAGACTCGGAGTTCCCAAGCTGATGGTAACAGGAATGAGCGACGATATCGTCGTCGATTATTCCGAAGATGAAAACGCTCGATTGCGGCGCGGGAATCCACTTTGATCTAAGGTGCGATTGCGCGGTTGATGACGATGCGCTGGACTTCTTGAGTGCCTTCGTAGATCTGTGTGATCTTCGCATCGCGGAAGAATCTCTCGACCGGGAAATCGGTCGTGTAGCCATATCCGCCGAGCACCTGAACCGCTCGCTCAGCAACCCACATCGCGGTGTCGCCGGCGAACAATTTCGCCATGCTCGCTTCCATCGAATGGCGCGGTGCACCCTCCTCGTAATGACGCTGCTTGGCCCACGCCGCCCTGTAGACCATGAGACGTGCCGCCTCGGTCTGTGTCGCCATGTCGGCGAGGTAATTTCCGATGCTCTGATGCTGGGCGATCGCCTTTCCGAAAGCCTGCCGCTCGTGTGCATAATTCAGCGCTGACTCGTATGCTCCTTGCGCGATACCAAGCGCTTGAGCGGCGATTCCGATACGCGAATTGTCGAGGGCATTCATCGCGATCGGGAAACCCTTCCCGGCACCTTTCAGCACATTCTCGATCGGCACTTTGCAGTCTTCGAGGAGCAGCGAACAGGTGTCCGACGAGCGAATCCCCAGTTTGTCTTCCTTCTTGCCGACGCTGAATCCTTCCATGCTCGCATCGACGATGAACGCCGTCGTCCCGCCGTGCCGCTTGACGCCGTAATCGGGATGGTCGACATCCTTCGCGAAGAGCACGTAAATCTCCGCGCTCTGTCCATTCGTGACCCACATCTTCTCGCCGTTGAGCACATAATGCGTGCCGTCTTCGCTGATTTTCGCGCGGCAGCTGAGGGCTGCCGCGTCGGTGCCGGCCCCTGCTTCCGAGAGCGAATAGGCGCCGATCTCACCCGCTGCAAGTCGTGTCAGATAGCGTTGTTTCTGGTCTTCGTCACCGTGTAGAGCAATGGTCTTGGAGCAGAGGCCTACGTGAACGCAGAACATCACTGAGAATGAAGGGTCAACGCGAGCGAGTTCCTCGACTATGATCGCTTCTGAGATGTCATCGACCGGATTACCTCCGAATTCCTCTGGAATCGTCACACCTTGCAAGCCATATTCGCAGAATGCAGCCCATTCATCGAGCGGCGGACGTTGTTCGCGGTCACGACTCAGGCAGGTCGGTGCGAGCACCTCTTCGGCGAAGTCACGGACCATCTCGCGAATCATGCTCTGTTCCTCTGTCTCCCGAAAGTCCATCCCCACGCCTCGGTTTACCGAGGATTGGCTCCGTTGTTAATCTCTCGCTGTGGCCAGGACAGAGCATATCCGTCAAGCGAATCATTCAAATCCGACGCCAAGAGCGGGGCGGTCGGAGATAATCATGTCAGAGTCAGATTATGCTGAATTTGGAATCGCCCACGACCGCGTTTACACCCTTGAACATCTATGGTTGCAATCATTCGACGTCAAGAGTAGAAGCAAGCACGAAGAAGATCAGGTCCATGTGAAGATCGGTCTGAGTGAATTCCTTCGAGCCGAATACGGAGACATCGTCCGCGTCGTTCTCCCTCATCCTCAGGAATCTGGGAATTTCACTCTCGATGTCGACGAAGATTCTGATGTCGAGCAATTGTCTTCAGTAGCCCCGCCATTGGCTGGTGATGAGATCGGTCTGGGCGAACTGCTCATCACCGTCCGCACCACCAAAGACCGCATCCTGATCAATGCGCCATTCGCCTGCAAGGTTCTCGAACTTAACGGCGACGTCGAGGATAATTCGGACCTCGTCAACGATGAGGCTTACGGCGATGGCTGGTGCATCATCGTCAAGCCGCACGATTTCGACCCGAATCAATTCCTCAATGTCGAAGAGTACATCGAGATGCTCAACGAACTTTGAAATTCTTTGAATCCAAGGCTTCGCGGCCCCTCGGCCGCGACTTTGCTCGTGAGCAGCCCACGCGCTATTCGCGTGAACGATTCCATATGATCCCGCTTGGATTGATAATCGGATTCTGCGGATTTATCGAAAATCGCTTGCTGTATCCGTTGAATCTTGAGTCATGGTGACGCGGGGCCGGCTCGTTCGTTGACTGGGGGGGCGCGCAGTACGAGCCGAGGCTCTCTGTGAGTGGTCGATATCATGGCCAACAGAGGGCAGGCCAATTCTCTGACTCATCTTCTCGCCAGTCGATCGAATCCAAGAGTTCGAGCACCTCCTCGGCAGTCACAAGGTCGGTTTCTATCTGGCGGCGATGCAACCAGCCCTTGAGGCGGCCGAGACGCGGGCCGGCGGCGAGGCCGGTGGCCGAAATCAGAAGATTGCCGTTGACCAGTGGATTGTTGCCGACGCGAGGCGGAGCAATCGCCGCCGCCTCCGTCGCATAGGCTTCGCCCGCGGCGCCGAAGTATGCGACAACCTCGGCCTTCATCGATTCCGAGAGGGCTGCGTTGTAACGGCGCAGAGTCGCTTGGTCGGTTTGCAGTGAATCGCTATGCAATTCGTGGACGAATGCGATTGTCGCCGCTTCATCATTCGAGAGGCGGAGTAGTCCCTTGAGATGCGAAGCGAGGTCGGCTCCGCTCCTGAGGTCATTCGAACAGAGGATGGCTAGGTCGACCGGAGCTGCGCCAGAGAAGTCCGCTTCGAGCCGCAGTATCGTCTCCGGCAAGATCTTGGCGAGAACTCCGTGTGAATCCATCTCAGCCAGAATCCGATTCGTGTTCTGTCCTTGCAGGATCTTCGACAACTCCGCCCATTTCCGCTCTGCGGAGACCTTGTCGAGCATCGCGACGTTTTCTCGAATCGCCGCACTGAGATCTGAATCGAGGCGGCGATAGCCGAGCGTGCCACCGCTCAGGAAGCGGAAGGCTCGCATGATCCGCAGTCCATCCTCTGCCATCCGCTCGACCGCATCGCCAACCGCTCGAACGACCCCTGCAGCGAGGTCTTCACGACCGCCGAAGGGGTCGATGACTTCACCCGACTCGGAATCGAGAGCCATCGCGTTGATGGTGAAATCGCGTCGGGCGAGATCTCCCCGAATATCCTCGCCGAACTCGACTTCGTCGGGTCGGCGACCATCACCGTAGGTGCCTTCACTGCGCAGAGTCGTCACCTCCCACGAGGGCTCGTCCTGCGCAGAATTCGATTTTTCATCAGGCAGCACCAGAATCGTGCCGAAAGCCTCGCCGATCATCACCGTGCGAGGGAATAATCTGGCGACCTCGGAAGGTCGAAGAGTCGTCGCCATGTCGACCTCATCGGCCGTTATCCCCGCCAGAGCATCGCGAACCCAGCCTCCGACGACCCAGGCTTGGCCGGCCGAGTTGAGCCTCTTGAGAACGGCGATGTCGGCCGCCGTCAGACTCTCGGATAGGTCTGCCATGCAGCCGCTTCGTGACCTTTCGCGCTTCACTTCTTCGGGCATCAGACATATTGCTGAACGCCTTCTCCGGGGCTCATGGAGGTCGAATTGGTGCCGCTTGAGGTTCTTCGAGCGCACGAGCGGATTATTTCTGAGAAGGTCGACCAATTGGAGCGAATGACGCACCGCTGGAACGCATTTACCAAGCCACTGCTCATCGATCGCACCACCGGTACCATCCTCGATGGACATCACCGCTACGAAGTCGCGCTACGGCTCGAATTGCAATGTTTACCCTGTGTTCTGGTCGATTATCTGGAGGATGCATCGATTGAGTTGGATGTCTGGCCGAATTGTGGGCGCGACTCGATCTCGAAGCAGGATGTTGTCGATGCCGCGATGGCTGGGGAGTTGATGGCCCCCAAGACGAGCCGGCATCGCTTCTCCGATCATCTACCTCCAATCGCTGTGCCTTTGTCACGGTTGATTCTGCCTGCATTGTCGGATGAATGATCCACATTGAGGAGATTCAGAAGAATCGGGTCGAGTTCGCTGCTGCTCAATCGAGTTCGGCGAGCAGATTCGCTGCTGAGGCAGCGATCTGCTGGTCCGGGTTCTCGACGAGTGATTCGATGATTGTTCGGCTGGATTCGCTGACCGGCCGGCCGATCATGTCCTCGATGAGTCGGCTTCTGAGTTCGGGGGAGCGAGTCGAATCGGTCAGGAGTGACTCACGGATTGTTGTTGTCGATTCGTGCCGTGCGCCTCGCAGGAGGCGCGCTGCGAGATTGTCGGATGAATCGCTGCTGAGAGCGTCGGGCATTCCTGAGATGTCCCACCAATCGATTCCACGCAGAGTGCGGGCGAAGGGGGTGATGAAGCGCGGATCTTCGTCGCCAACCCAGTCGAGCAGTGTGGCAGTCGGCAGTGTCTTGCTCGTCGCACGACCAATCAGAACGGCTGCGATCCTCGCCTTGGCCTCAGCAGATGCCATGTCTGCGAGTTTGGCCAGACGCGAATCGTAATCGCCGGATTCAGCTACCTCGGGATGGGTCTCGAGAATTCTGATGCCAATCTGTCGAACACCCACGTTCTCGTCCTGCAAGATGCGAGATAACAAGCCCGAATCGAACCCCGAAGATAGACTGAATCGGTGTGCTGCGGCTCTGCGAATCGCTCTGTCATGAGAATCGAGTGCCTCCTCGATCAGTCTATCGGGAGCCTCGGCAGCAAGCAATCGAGCCTCCCAGGCGGCGAGTCGGATCGCCTCATCCGAATCAGCGCAGAGTCCTGCCAGAATCGCCTCGCCAGCGCGCCCCGCGCGCCCCGAGATCGAGGCAGCCAGCAGGCGTTTCTGACGCTCGCCCGAGCTCGCCAGCCGCTCGAACAGCGCCAGATCCTTGCTGGCAGCCCAGCGCTTCACAGCATCCATCGCCTTCTCGCGGAACCATGGATCTGAATCTTCGAGAAGTCCAACGAAACCCTGCAACGCCTCGGCATCGTCCATCTCGAAGAGGTGACGAACGGCTCTGCGACGCTGTCGCACGTCGCGATTGTTGAGCTTGGCCAACGCGCCTCGAACAGTCATCGAGCCGGCCACCGGCGAGGCTGCGATGAAGACTCCGCTTCGCCAATCAAGGAACGAGATCTTCGTGGCCGCCGACCATGGGTGGATCATCCTCGTCCCAATCACCCGGTGATTCGATATCGATGGAGAGCAGTTGGCCGAATAGCGGCCACATCGGCTCGAGCCATTCCATCTCCGCCATCAGCAGTTCGATGACTGGGTGCTCGCTGATGTCGTCCTCGCTCGCCTCTTCATCGAGAGGCGGAATATCCGCTGGCATCTCGCGCAGCGATTCGACCAATTCCTTGATCCGAACAACCGTCTCCTCATCGATCTCCATCAAGTCGACAATCATCGCCAGCGCGTCTTCGATGTGTTCAGCCAGTACATGTGGGTCCAGTGGTCCGCGCTCGGCATCTGACAGATCCATCGGTCCGAAGATGACGCTGCCGAGTTCGGTGTCGAGCCATTCGTTGCCTTGTCGCTCTCGCTTCAGCAACTGCTGTTGAACCGGCCCCCCGAAAGGTCCCAGAACGAACCCTCCCTCGTCGACCATACCCGCGACCGAGTCTGGAATCTCGCGCACTGCGCCGGTGATCAAGACCCTGTCCACAGTGCGCTGCATCTCATCAGCGTCGTCGAGTGCAGCGACAGGCAGCACCCGAATCACACCCTTGCAATCATGGTATTCGAGCCTCTCCGCAGTGTACTCGAGCACCTGCGTGTGCGGCTCGACAACAGTCACCATACCGCTCGGCCCAACCAGATGATCGATCAGCGCAGCGAGATATCCACCCTTCGCCCCGATCAGCAGCACATGCTGGCCCGAGAGAATCTCGAGGTGGTGCAGAAGAGTGGCGACCATGTGTGGGGCGGAGATGGTTTTGGCGGCGTCATTCGTGGTGACAAGGAAGGGTACGGGCCTGTCGTGCCAGAACATCTCGAGATCGAAGTCTGTGAAGGATCCAATGAAGACTTCAGACATCGCTTCAGACACCGAATCGTCGAGCGGAACACCTGCGCTGGAGAGGCGCTCGAGGAGGTCGTCCATGGGGTTCATCACTTCACCGCAGCGAGGAGATTCCACCACCAATCATTTGAACGCGTCGCGCCTGCGTTCTCATCGAGGGCCCGTGGTCTAGGGGTTATGACGTCGCTTTTACAAAGCGAAGATCGCAGGTTCAATTCCTGCCGGGCCCACCAATCTCGAATGTTATCAATGTAAATCTTCGAGGTTCTGGTGGGCCCTAAATTGAGGAATCTTCGGTTCGAGAATCCTGTCAGAGTTTTTGGTTTTCGATTTTGAAGATTATTCCTACCTCGGCTTCGATCATTAGAGCTGGAGGCATTTTGAGTCGGCGCAGCAGCGCCGGAACATCGTGTCGACTCTCGAGGTCGTCGGTCAGAAGGTGGATCTTCGAGCCCTCGGGAGTCTCACGGATGGTATCCCGCAGTTTCTTGATTGGAATGGGGCATTTGTCGCCGCGGACGTCGAGAATGTGTGGTTCAACGGTCATCCCCCCAAGTCCTCATTCACTGGCTGGGACAGCATCCCTCAATGAACAATACGGCTGGTAGGGTCGCAGAGTTCGGTAGAAGACTCCTCCACAGTCGGGTGTTTCCATTCCGTCCGGGAGAGGTGAAACAGTCAAGAAGGGCCGTATGGGAGAGGGAGACGTGGTCGAAGAGATTGCTGCCCTCGCTTCGAGGCTGAGCAGACGCCTGCGAAAGCGCGGCTGGAGCATCGTCACAGCGGAATCCTGCACCGGCGGACTGCTCGCCTCGACCTTCACTGACATCTCGGGGGCCAGCAACTGGTTCGAGCAGGGTTGGGTCGTCTACAACAACGACGCCAAGATGCGCGAATTGGGCGTCGAGAGGAGCGCCTTCGACAGCGGCGAGGCTGGCGCTGTCTCTCACCAGGTGGCTCTGCAGATGGCGCGCGGAGCGCGGCATCGCTCCGATGCCCTGGTATCGATCGCCATCACGGGCATCGCCGGTCCCGGCGGCGCGACGGCGACCAAAGAGGTCGGACTGGTCCACGTCGCCGTTACGGCTGGCGCTCAATTCATCGTTCGCAGGCGCGACTTCGGTGAGAACGATCGGCTCGACAACAAACGCACATTCGTCGCCTTCGCTCTGCGACTGGCGCTGGAAGCGCTGGACCGGGTTCAGGCCGACGAAGCGAGATTGGCAGCGGTCGAGAATCGCTCCGAAGTACCCCCCGAGATCGACACCTCGCACATGGACCCGAAGTCCGAGCAGTGGGAGGGTAGCCTGACATGGGCGCCGAATGAGACCAAAACCGTGGCCGAAGAGATTCAGAAGGTCGATCTCGCTTCCCTGACTGATTGGGATGAATGAAGGGCGCGGGAATCGGCTCGATGAGCAGGTCTGTGCGATATCATCATGAGCGGTATGGACTGACCTCTGATGGATGTCGGCAGAGGACTGGTCAGCCAAGCACCGTACACTCGCTGCGGCGGGACTTCTGGTGATGGGTGATGACGCACAGGAGAAGCTTCAGACGCTCCCGAATCTGATGCCGTTGATCGAGGCCGCTTCGGCCTCGAACACCGTCATGCTCACCAGTCGGACGATCGACGAGCTCCTCGCGATCGTCCCGACCGAGGCGACGATCGAGGCGGAACCCCCTAGAGTCGCCTCGCTGCAAGCGACTCTGGCGCGGCCAGAGTCCGGCCAAGTCATCGGTCGAACCCTCGCGCCGGTCGGCTCGAGCCAGCCTTCACCGGCGCCGCGACCGCACGGGCTCGAACACTTCCGCCTCGACGACTTCCCGATGCTGGCCCGTGATGTCGATTCCGAGATCGAGATCCATTTCGACATCACCGGCTCTTCGAAGACAGAGGGCAAGATGTCGGACATGAAGGCATTCTTCTCCGACCGGCTCGAGCAGATCCGTAGAATGATGCTCGCCGGTCGAGCCCTGCCACGCCGTCCAATCAGCATCGTTGAGGCGTGGCGCAACAGACAGCGACACACATCGAGAGAGTACGAGGTGACCCTCGTTGGATTGGTCTCAGAGCCTCGATGGTCGCGAGCAGGCAATCTCAGTTTCGTCATCGAAGACGAAACCCAGAACATCGCCTGCTCGCTCAAACCACCTGCCGGAGCCGCACCATTGCACCCCTCTCTGGATGGCTTGATGAATGACGATGTGGTCGGCGTCAGCGGGCATTTCCTGCTCGGACAAAGAAGTCCGCTGTTCCTCGTCAATGACATACATCTACCACCGCTGACCCAGCATTCCAAAGCCTCAGCCAGCGCCGACGAAGCGGTCTCTGCGGCCTTCCTCTCGGACATGCACGTCGGCTCGAAAACCTTCCTTCGGCCGCAGTGGGAGAAGATGATCGAGTGGTTCAGCACAGAGCCTCTGGCAAAGACGGTGAAGTACTTCGTTCTGAGTGGCGATGGGGTCGATGGGGTGGGAATCTATCCGGGTCAAGAACGGCATCTGGCGATCACGGATTTGTTCAATCAATACGGTGAATTGGCTCTACTGCTCGAAGGTTTACCCGATTGGGTGGACGTCATAATCCTCCCTGGCAACCACGACGCCGTCCGTCCCGCCGAGCCTCAGCCAGCGCTCGATCCGGAGATTCAGCAGGATTATTCGGACACCGTTTTCGTTGGTAATCCCTGCGAGTTCTCTCTGCACGGAGTCCGCATCCTCTCGTATCACGGTAAGAGCATCGACGACTTCGTCGCCGGTTTGCGATCGATCACTTATTCGAAGCCTGAGATGGCGATGAAAGCGATGCTCGAGCGTCGGCATCTTGCTCCTTCGTGGGGCGGCAAGACCCCGCTTTCGCCCGAGCCCGAGGACCGGATGGTGATCAGCCAGATTCCGGACATCTTCGTCACCGGTCATGTGCATGGTCACTTCGTCGGCAATCACAAGGGCACGACTCTGGTTCACAGTTCGACTTGGCAAAATCAGACCGATTATCAGAGGATGCTGGGATTCCAGCCGAAGCCTTGCATCCTCACCATAGTCAATTTACACACACACGCTACAGCATCAATCCCCTTCGCCTGATGGAATTCGAACCATCGAGAACACAGAGCTCGCGCAGGGTAACATTGGAAACAGCGTCGCAGTCATTGTGGCGGCTGCTCACGAACAGGGCATTCCGCCTCTGCGTCTCTGTGTTCGCTGTGGTTCATTCTGGGAAGTGTTCGCCGAAGATCGGCTCCCAGATGTCTCGCAGATCGCGACTTTCGACCACTGGTACACCCGCTTTTTCAAAATCTCCCGCGGCGCGGTCGCGCGCTGGATTGAAGCCGACGAAGCGCGACCCTGGAATCATCATCGAGAGATCGGGTCCCGAATCACCGACCGAGACGATGGTCGCGGCCTCGAAGCCGTTGATGCGCGCGAACTTAGCGACCATCGCCCCCTTATCGTGTGAATCCACCAGAGTCGACTTGGACCCAGTCATCCAGCCATCCTCATCCCATTCGAAGCCGTTCGCAACCCAGTCGTCGACTTTGAGCATGTGTGCGATCGAACCGACCAGCAGATCGACTCCCGATGAGACGATTGCCACGAGAATCCCCCTCGCTTGCAATTCTTGCACAACCGCGCGGGCCCCCGGCATCAGTTTGACACCTGAATAACAGCGCATGATATCGTCGCGGTGGATATTCTCCTGTACGGCTCGCCACATTCTGATATCATCCGCGACGAACTCCTCATCTGTGACCTCCTTGCGCAGAAATCGGGCCAGCATCTCACTGTTATCCGTGCCGAAGAGTTCGTGGATGTTCTGCCACGACGAGTCATTGTCAGCCAGCACTCCATCGCAATCGAAGGCGACGGCTCTGACCTCGGTCATATCTCCGTGTGGCTCAGTGCAGTGCGTTTAGACCCTGCGAAGGGCAGAGACGGCTTCAACTTCGAGTGGCGGGTCGACCGCAGGTGGCTTGATGGAGGGCTGCTCTGTGGGTTGAGCATGCCCGAAGAGGACTTGAGTGAGTTCGCCATCAAGGTGAAGATGCTGTTCTTCGGACCGTTGGCGGAGAAACTCGGCGAGCGTGAGATCGAGGTCGCATTGATGCATGGCTCGAGTGCTCGCGATCTGATCGAGAGATTCCATTTCGAGCCCCTGCTCGCAACAGGTCTGCGAATCGCTGTTGATGGCGAGATTGGAGCGGACCTCGACGCGCCGCTGCGTGACGCCTCGGAAGTCGCTTTCCTTCCACCCATGTCCGGTGGCTGACCTCACGGCTCCGCCCGGAGACGTGAATCTCCCTTCGTCCACTTGCGCTCTTGCCCCGAGTTTCGAACTTCTCGGGCTTTGGCATGCCGAAGCATTTGAGTGAAGGGTGCATCAGCGAGAGCCGAGCAACATGGCATTCGGCACCACTGAGATAGCGATTCTGGTCATTTTTGCGATTTTCATCTTCGGCGCGAAGAAGATTCCCGAATTGGCTCGAAATGTCGGCCGCGCGAAGGGTGAGTTCCAACAGGGTCTGCAGGAAGGGCTTTCTGATTCGAGCGCCGAATCCGACATGGATCGCGGCGGTATGACCGAAGCAGTCGCTGATGAGAGCGAGTGATTCTACTCGACTATGTAGTTGATTCAGCGAACTCTTCGCAGGCGCAATTCTGTGCCGCAATCCGGACAGTTTCCGTGCTCACCTCGGCGCCTGCTCGGTTGCTCTGGTGGGCTTTGGGTAGCGCCGCAGCCGACGCATTTCAGGGTCCATCTCCAGTTTTCGACGATGCCGACGGCCGCGATTGGATTCCATTCTATTCCAAGTGCTGCGGCGATGTTCTGCATTCTGTAATCGTCTGTTACGAGGGTCGCCGACCTCTCAAGTGAAAGTGCGAGGAGAGCGAGGTCGATATTCGACAAGCCGGCCATGTCGCCGGTCTCCTTCGCTGCTGCGCCAGCCTGTTCGAGAGATTCTGCTGAGGGTTCTGAGAATACGACCCCGAGGCTGTTGAGGATGGCTCCGCGATCCGGAGAGATGCGCTGCAATTCCTCTTCTTGGGCAGCAACGACCAGCCCGCCGGCTAGTCGCTGCAGAGGCCAGCCGATGAGTGCGGCGGTATCGAGTACCAGAACATCAGCCATGAGCCGGCCTGAGAGTGGCTCTCATATCAGGGGTCGGGTTGCTGAATTCAGCCTGGCCGCGGGCGGCAACGTTCATCTCGATTCCCTCGCACGTTGGAGCATGACCAGCCTCATCCCGCAGGAGATGATCGATTCGGTCCACGATTGGGCCGATGGACTGGGCTACCTCGGTCTCGCTCTGGTCTCCGCCAGCGAGGCTGCACTGCAACCCGTTCCGCCAGACCCGCTGGTTTGGAATATGATTCTGGGCGCTGACGACGGACTCACGGTTGCTCTGATCGTTCTCATCGCAACTCTCTCGAGTGTCATCGGGGCATTGGGAGGATATGCAATTGGGGTTTACGGAGGTGGATTCGTGCTCGAGCGCTTTGTCTCGACAGCGACGACTGCACGCCTCAACATCCTCGTCGAGCGTTATGGCGTGACTGGCATCTTCATCGCCGCCGTTTCGCCGATTCCATACAAGGCGCTGGCTTGGATCGCCGGCGCTGGCCGCATGGATCTTCGCCTCTTCGTCGCCGCTGGCCTCGTCGGACGCGGCTTGCGATTCGGCATACCGGGAGCATTGTTGGGAATCTATGGCGAATCGATGCGTGATTCTCTGACTTGGACCACTTTCACGGCTGCTGCCCTTCTGGGCCTAGCGATCGTCATCCCCGCTGCGAAATGGTGGCAGAACCTCCTCGATGAGGAAGAATGAACCATTTCTCGCTTTGACAAACACGACACCCCACGCGTCTTATACCGCTCACGAGGCTCTCATCAGCACATGAAGGGGGGCGTGAAGCGAATGAGGATTGCTTCTCGGGCGGCGCTGGTGAGCGCTCTGTGCCTCGTCCTTCTGGCTGCTATTTCGACTCCGATTGCGGCACAGGAAGGTCAACTTTCAGCCGAGGCCATTTGGATGAAAGATGCTGAAGGCCGTTGGTGTCTAGAGGCTGATGATGGCGGTTTATTCTATGCTGAGCCGATTCCTGGGGTGACTCTTCATCCTATCTCAGGAGCGAGCGTTCTAGTGACGATGACGGATGTCGATGCGAATACCTGGACCATCGATTCTGAGACTTTCCTCACGATGTCTGGGGGTGAGCCTGAACCGGTTGATGGCTCTGGAAGTGAAGGCGCGAATAACGGTGAGAATGGCGAACCAAGTGACTCGGGCCTGGCTTTGCCTAGCCTCGCTCTGCCCAGCAATATGATGGCTCCTCTCGCTGCCTTCTTCGCCACACTGCTCCTCACCTTCGCCCTCGTCGCCAGCGTTGACGAACCAACCCGCGCCCGTGTGACAGCCTCGCTAGGGCGCTTCTCCGACCTCTCTGTCGTTGAAGGCCCCGGAACCCTTGCAGGCAATTACCAGCGAGGCCGAATCTCTGGATTCCTGACCGCGCACCCCGGCTGTCATCTATCAGGCATGATTCGCGCCCTCGAACTCGGAAATCATCAGGCCGTCCATCACCTGAGGATCCTCGAGCATGACGGCAAGGTATGGTGCCGCAGAGACGGCCGACTTCTGCGCTACTACACCGACCGAGTCAATCGCGAGGCAGAACTCTCTCGATTGCCCCGACCGGTCGATGTCAATCAACTCAGCGATGTCGCTTTGATGATCCTCAAATCCATCGCCGAACAAGCACCCGACGCAACCGCACCAACCCAGCGAGAACTCGCAGCCAATCTGAAGACGAGCCAGCAGCTCATCAGCCACCACCTGCGCCGGCTCGAAACCCAAGGCCTGATCAGCCGCGAAAGGAAGGGACTGCGAACGCGGCGAGTGCTCACAGCCGAGGGCGAGAGAACCTGGGCGAGGTTGCAGATCCCAGAAATGACATCCGCCTGAATTCATTCGTAGGATTCACCTCCGTAATGGAACTCTCCGTTCTTCCGTTTAGACGGTCGAGAGGTTCCCCTAATCCACTCCTGTGTCAGACGTTCCCACATATCACTCAGTAGAAGGCTAATTCGCCACCTCGCGGCGGATGACAAACCCGACGTCCCACACGCCTCTAATAGCGCGCGCGTAGCCCAAAACCGATGAACAACCGAAAAACCGCATTCAACCGCCGCTGGCAAGTCGGAATTTTCCTCGCGATCCTGATGCTTTCATCTGGCTGCATCGGCGCCGCCAAAGACTCCGTCGACGTTCCTGAGGAAGCAATCGTGGTGACGGCAACAATCGACCTCGAGGGCACACCGATGACCTCGGCCGACTATGTCACAGCAGTGATGACCGTGACCGAAGGCGATGGTCCGTACATCGTTTCCTGGACTCTTGATGGTGTTCTCGTTCAATCTTCAACGAGCCTGCGCTATGATGCTGGATTCCTCACCGTTGGGGTGCATCAACTCGACGTATCGATCATCGACTCACGGGGAGGGGAGGGCGAAGCGGCGATTCTGTTCAGCATCGCCGACGCCAATCGAGCTCCGCTCGTCGATCTTGACCTGCCGACAAATGGCATCGCTGGAATGCCCATCGAATGGTCAGTGACCGCAAACGATGCCGACGGCGACGATTTGAGCATCGATGTCGACTTCGCCGACGGAACAACCGGCAAGGACTGGTCAGGCAGCCACATCTGGGCCCATCCCGGTCAATACATCGTCGAGGCGACAGTGACCGATTCACATGGATACGTCGCGACATCGCGCGAAGCCATCCACATCGACCGCGCTGACGCGCCGACCCTCGCAGTCACAACCGACCCGTCCGGCGAGGGTCGAATCAGCATGCATCTCATCGAAGAGATGGTCATCGAGACCTATGCTGAAGACCCTCTCGGCCCCGTCAACGTCCGCATCGACTACGGTGACGGCTTCGCAATCGAGCCAGCCGACGAGTCGGAGACCTACCAGTACTCCGAGGCTGGCATCTACACGATCACCGTGACCGCCCGCGGCCCCACGGGCGTCACGGCTCAGCGTCTCATCCACATCGAGGTCGTCGGCGACATCGACGACTTGGAGGCTGCTGAACTCCACGACGAGGCAGAGGAGGAGACCGAGGAGGTCCTGCTGGACGGACTCGACCAACTCCTAGACCAGAATGCAGACGGAATAGTAGACGAGGTCGAAGACGCCAACAACGAACAAGCCTACGATTACGAGGAAGACTTCGACCCCGACGACGACGGTGAGATGGACGACGAGGAGGAGATCAACAATTGGCAGACCAAGGATGACGACACGATCCGCGACGACGCCGGCGAAGAAGCCGATTCCGACGAGGTCGAGAGCGATCTGCTCGACGCAGACGCTCAACTCACCGCCAGCGAGAGGACCATGTCTGAAGCAGAAAACACCCCAATGCCGAGCATCCAAACTGCCTACAGCAACATCGTCGAGCCGGTCATGTCCGCCGCTTGGGACGAAGTGACCGACGAATCGGCGCAAGAATCCACATATTCTCGCTCGGTCATGACCGTAACCAGCACTTGGATCAATTCCTCACACTGGGAGGATTGGGACGGCGACGGTGTCGCCGAAGTCCTCTGCACCACACAGGTAGCCAGTTATTGGTACGACAACGATGGCATTCCCGGCCCCGAGTGGATTTACCTGTGGCATGTGGAGACCTGTGCGCACGACCGCGATGGGGATGGGGTTGACGACCAGTGGCGCTATTGGTACCGAGGCTTGATCATCCGCGACCTCAATTCAAACGGCATTCCTGAGGTTCGAAATTCCTACAATTACAGCCTTTCGATGTGGACCAATGGCAGCATCACCGACCGTAATTGGCAGATGACGACAAACGGCATGACCGACCTCGATGAAGACGGAAATCTCGAGCGTTACATCGCCTACGATCGCAACGCTCGCTGGGTCACAGTGAATGGTTCTTGGTACAATTTGATCCTCTGGACCTCTGAAACCGAGATGGTTTGGTGGACCGATTGGAACGATGATGGAACCAAGGATGTCGAGTACATCATCGACCACCGAAACTTCCGTTCTGACCCCAACGCCGACGGCAACCGTGACACCCGTCGTGATTACCTGCGCAGCATCACCAGATTCGACCGAGACCGTGACGGCTCGGTCGACCTCAAGCGTTCGGTCCAGCAGTGGACGAACGCTTACGACAATAATTCAGATGGAGTCATCGAACTGCATTGGACTTACAGAGTCGCTTCGATGAAGGACGATACCGACCGCGACGGCGACCTCGAGCACACGGTTGCGATGAGGTCGTGGTCAACCCATTGGGATTGGGGATTGATCGAATACCGCATCGATTGGTCGTTGACAGTGGACCGAGTTGACGATGACGACGATGGCAACCCCGAGACTTTGCAGCGTACCTTCGAGCGGAGCAATGGCAGCGATTTCGACACCGATCGCTTCCTCGAGCGCGAGGACACCCTGAACGCGCAGGTGCGCAAGTGGGATCCAGACAGCGATGGCGTCTGGGAACACACCTTCCGGAGGGTTCAGATGGGAACTTATCTCGATCAGCACGCGCATGGCTTCGTCTACTCTGATACTTCGGCCTGGTCGGTCGAGCGCTGGCTCAATCCGAGTACCGACCAATTGTGGTTCATCCGTATCGCGGTTCACAATGTTCGGGCGTGGGACAATAATTCGGATGGTGCGACCGACACGATTCGCAGCAATGTCTGGTGGTGGAACGCCGCCGATATGGATGGCGATGGATTCCTCGAGCGGCGCGTCATCCTCTTCTACAATCACGTGCTGATCGACGATGATGCCGATGGCAATTATTCCTGGCAACGAATCAGCTACATCTACCATCTACGCGTCCTTGATGCCAATGGCACGCAGATTCAGGGTTGGTACATGCATTATGTGATGTTCAGGCACAACATCAACCATCTCGGTCACGCCTTCTACACCAATGTGACCTACGTGGCTTGGGCGTGGGATGCGAGCAATGGTTGGACGCATGTGATCACGACGACGTGGCAAGCTTGGGACTTCGACCGAGACGGCGTCGTGGACTCCACCAACTATACTTCTGCGCAGCAGTCGACTCCTCCGTGATCCTGCTGCCCAGCAGAGCACACCGCCTTGAGGGGCAAAACGGCTCGCCAGTCGCCCGATTCGATTATGTGGGGGTCGCGGCTCGGCGGCTTCATCGCTTGTGTGGTGTAGTTCGGTCCATCATGCCGCCCTTTCGAGGCGGCGACCCGGGTTCAAATCCCGGCACGAGCACCATTTCCCCCGGTCGCGGGCGGAGCATAGGGTAGGGACTCCACTACCGAGCAGTCACTCGGTGGGAATGCAGCAGAATTGGTTGGTTGGGCTTACCGTGGCACCCATGAAACTAGCAACCAGTGGATAGGGTTGACCTAGGAAACCCACACAACCACTGGTGATTGGCTGGGTTACGCCTTCGATACATCATCATGTTCCTATCAAGAAATGCTGAATTAAGTCACGGAGGAAGAATTAAACAACTTCTGAATTATTGTGGAAAACGTGTTCTTCCACATTAGAATCCGTGACCTCGTTGCATTCGCTCTGATCCTTCTCATGTTGGGAATGAGCGCTTCTTTCGGAATCGCCTCACAGGATGAACGGAAATCTACCTCTTTGGAAGATGAAACTCCACTTCTTCTGACCCAC
>Ga0302133_10000178_pt1 | contig 37035 bp, 36 predicted proteins | sample CB9_331_MG_FD_203121 | JGI IMG/M metagenome (GOLD analysis project Ga0302133, IMG submission 203121) | Marine microbial communities from Western Arctic Ocean, Canada - CB9_33.1 | ecosystem: Environmental > Aquatic > Marine > Oceanic | place: Canada: Western Arctic Ocean | collected 2017-09-19 | reverse complement strand
ATGGAACCGCTTACGCAGCCACGAAAAGATGACGCTCGTCGTCGAAGGACGTTCCTTCCAAGACGGAATTCTGCAGGAATTCGCCGCTTAGAAACATTTTCATAACACAACAATTGACAATAGCTCCGCACAGCCCGTTGACAGATTAAGGCGACGTCGCGGCCGTAGCTAACCAGTAAAGACCGTTTGAAGACACGTTCTTAGGCGATGCCGACGAAAAAGCGGAGTTTTCTGAGATTCTCTGGCAATTCTGCAACAATCGGAAGTAACACTACGGAGACTTTGTGAAGTGTTTGAAGATCATGCAATTAATGTGGAAACGCGTCTGGGAAAGGGCGAGGCGGAACACAAAGCTGTCGAACATTGTCTGGAGAAATTGCAGGAGCCAGAGCGACATCTGCTGTTGAGCGTGTATACTCGAGGTGATTTGATCACCGAACAACAGCAAACCGTTGATCGCCAAACGACGGCACAGTTGAATTCCTTCCCACTGCATCCAACCTCTTCCTCCCTCCACCAAGGAATCCACATGAAATCTTCAAGACGAGGATTTACCTTGATTGAATTATTGGTGGTTATCTCAATCATGGCGATTCTCATTGCGCTTCTGCTGCCGGCCGTTCAACAGGCTCGGGAAGCAGCCCGGCGATCCACCTGCAAGAACAACATGAAGCAGGTTGCGCTGGCCCTGCATAATTATCACGACACACACCGATCGTTCCCTCCGTTTATTATCAATCGCAATGGGAATCCGTCGCGGATTGGCGATGTGGACAAGGGGGCCAACTGGCTCGTCTTTCTGCTGCCCTTTGTCGATCAGGCCCCACTTTACCAGCAGTGGGATTTCGATATTCCGGCCAACCAGAATCCCGGTCGCTCGACGGAACTGGCCATCTTCAAGTGTCCCAGCGATCCGCAGAGCAGCGGGAATCACTGTGCCTATGCCGGCGGAGGTTGGGCGCGCGGAAACTACGGCATGAACGTTTCCCCGTGTTCGCACGGGCTTGGCGGTGCCAACGGTTCCCTCGGAGGCATCGGTGGCGCGAACCACGTTGTCCGCTTTCGCGATGTGTCGGATGGAACCTCCAACACGGTGGCTGTCGATGAAATTCGCGCGGGCTTAAACGAGCAAGACCTTCGGGGTAGCTGGGCCATGCCGGGACTTTCTGCCGGAACGGCAGCCATGTTTAACGATGCCAGCGCCCCGAACAGCCGCGAGCCCAATTCGGACGACATGGAAAACTGCACGGTCTCCGGTCTGGCCGGTGATGGAAGTCGCGGCATGGGCTGCTTCGACAGCAGCAACACCGGGCAGATGACGGCACGCAGCATGCACGTTGGGGGATTGCATTTGACAATGGTCGACGGATCGGTGCGATTCGTGAGCGAGAACATAAACTTCCGGCGCAATGAATTCGGCTGCGCGACTGTTGGGCCACGCGGTATCTGGCAGTCCATTCACACGCGCGCTGGCAATGAAGTCGTCGGAGATTTTTGAACCAGTGACGGGAGTATGAGATTTTGGGGACCGCTAAAGTTATGCTGAGGAAAGTTTTCGCCGTGAAATCCTTGCTGTTAATTACACTGCTGCTCGTTACAACATCAGGTTGTGGCTCGAGCGCGCCCGGTGTGGCGGCGGTGAAGAAGCAGATGGCTCCCGAACAGCTTGCGGTGGGCGATCCCGTTGTGAATGGCATCGGCATGGTGCTCGTCCCCATTCCCTCGGGGGAATTTCAAATGGGAAGCATGGAACCGAAATCAAAGAAGGGCCGCTTTGAAAAGTCGGAGGCGCCGCAACATCGAGTCAAGATCACCAAACCGTTCTTTCTGAGCGTTTGCGAGGTCACCCAACTGCAGTACGAAGACGTGATGGGAGCGCGGCCGTGGGAGGGTAAACCGCTTGTGGAAGAAGGCCCCAACTACGCGGCGACGTATATCGGTTGGCAAGATGCCGTGGACTTCTGCGAGAAACTCAGCGAACGCGAAAACGTGGAGTATCGCCTGCCGAGTGAAGCGGAGTGGGAATACGCCTGCCGCGCAGGGACCACCGAGACTTTCAGCTTCAAGGCGAAAAATGCCGATTTGGCCGATTACGCCTGGATCGACCAGAACGCCTACAAAGACGGCGAGCAGTATGCTCACCCGGTGGGGCAAAAACTCCCCAACATCTGGGCCTTGTACGACATGCACGGCAACGTCTGCGAGTGGTGCCAGGATTGGTACGCGGGTTATGACACAAATCAGAAACAGGCCGTCGATCCGACCGGCCCGAAGAAGGGGCGCGTCCGAGTTTGGCGTGGAGGCAATTTCGCCGATGCCGCGGGCAACGCTCGATCTGCCAGCCGATTGAGTTACGGCCGCGTTGGCTACCGTCCCGATTTCTCCGCCGGCTTTCGTGTCGTCAGGACTTTCAATACCGCCGAATGAGTCGCTTTGGAACCCGCCGTTCCGCGGGCCGCGCCGCCTGCATGTTGGCCCCCGGTGGAATCGTCTGGGTGCCGAGATGCGGCTTGGTACCCGCTTACTTTGAACGCGTCTTCGTCTCGGGGCGGTCGATGGCGAAGTTGATTGATTCGAAGCCGGCCGCGCGTGACGCGTCATAAACGCGGATCATATCTCCCAGCGGAACCTTGGGCTCAATATCGAGGATGACGGGGATTTCCGTCGTCGCCGCGGCTAGCAGTTTCAACTGCCGTTCCAACTGATCGAAATCACTGTAGATTTCACCCCCCTGATTGACCTGCACTTCGCTGCGGCCGCCAGGGCCGGTTCGCAAATACAGCCAGACTTCACCGAACGGTTTTGGCGGCGCTTCAATCGGATCGGACTCGATTGCGCCGGCGGCGAGGTCGGTCGGCAACAGCGACTCCTGAATCTGCCCGGTCGAAGCACACAACAAGAAAATGAGCAACAGGAAAACAACGTCGATCATCGGCGTCATCGCGGCGTCGTTGTGCCGTTCAGCGTCGTGGTGGTTGGGAATACGCATGGTTACGAACGACATAAAAATGACAAATGAATAAAGCCCACGGGCTGCGGCCCGTGGGGTACCAAACGCAATTACTTCGCAACAACGGGAAACTTCACGCGGGTAACGCCCGCACGGGCGCAGGCAAGAATGATTGGCTCGATGGTTTCATACGGTACCGTGCGGTCGCCGCGAATCCGGACTTCAAATTCGCCGCCGAACTCTTCAGCACCACTCGTAATTCTCGCTTCAACTTCGGCCACCGAAACTTCTTTTCCACCCACGTGCAGCACCTGGTCGGCGGTGACGGTGACAACCAGCCGTTTCAACTCGGTTTCTGTTTCGTCTTCGGTCTCCGCCGCTTCCGGCAAATCGACCTCTTCCAACGTTTCGCTACGAACGAAGTGACTGGCGGTCAGAAAAAAGATAATGAGCAGGAAGACGACATCGATCAACGGCGTAATGTTAAACCGCAATCCGCGCCGACGTTTTTGGGTTGGAATTTTCATGGTGTGAATTGCGAACGATGAATTGTGAATGATCAGACGACGCGAAACCGCAAGCGGTGTCTCCTCTCTCCTTATCTCCCCTTCTCCCCCTCTGATTTCCCTGCCGCGGGCGACTTGCGTTTCGACAGCGTGCGGCGTTTGAAGTCGGAAAAGAGATGCTCGGCCATCAGGGTGGCTTCGGCGACCAATCCGTCGATGCGGTTGCGAAAGATGGCGTAACCGGCGAGTGCGGGAACGGCCACGATGATTCCCATAGCGGTGGTGACCAAGGCATGAGAGATGCCGGGGGCGAATTGTGAGACCTGCGGGCTGGCCTGGTTCTTGAACTGATCGAAGGCGGCGATCATGCCGAGGACTGTCCCCAGCAGACCGAGCATCGGTGCGATGGTGCCGATGATTGAAAGATATTCGATTTTGCGAAACAACCGGGCAGCCCGCTCGACGCCGGCGTCTTCCATTGCCTTTTCGGCTGCCTTGTAACCAAAACTAATTTCGGACAGTCCCTCTGCCAGCATGTGACCGAGAAAACTGGGCGAGTTTCTGGCGAGCTGTTCGGCGTCGCTGAATCGGCTCTGATTAATGAGCTGGTGTGCTTCTTCGGCCAGACCGATGGGGAGCAAAGCACCCCGGCGAATGCTGAGCAGATGCTCGACAATGAGCGCGACGGTTGCGACCGACAGCGCAATAATGATCCAGCCGATTTTTCCGCCGGCGTTCAACAACTCGCGTATTCCCTGCGGCTCTCCCGATGGAGAATCCACGGCGGCAGCAGCTGGATTGACTCCGTCTTGAGCGGCAACGCGAGTCGTCGATGAGACGACCAGCAGGATCGTCGCTGAAAGAACGACCAAAAGGCATCGTTTTCGTAATCGTCCGAGCGAATTCACAACAATGTGCTTCCATGCCAAAGGTTTGTTTGAGTACGAAACGGCAAGCGGGTTCTATTCGTCTCGTGAGGTTTTCGCAGGCGTTGATTCCTCACTCTTTAACAGCGAGGCGGCTTCGTCGGCGAAGGGTGTGCCGACGAATCGTGTGGTGACTTCGCGATACAGCGCGCGCGATTGGCCCGACTGTCCGACTTCTCTTAGCGCGTCGGCCGCTTCGAGACAGGCTCGCGCCGCGAGGTGAGTGTCGTCATCGTAAACCAGGGGAACCCACAACAGCGCTGCAGCGGCCCGGTCGTATTCTTTGCGCACAAGATGTCCGCGTCCCAGTACGTAGAAAGGACCGCCGCGAATATTCTCGGGCATGTCTTCGATTTTGGACTGCCAGCGTTTCATTTCCGACGGGGTGAGGTTGCCCTCGCGAACGCGAAGCCGCCACAACTGCGCGCGTGCGAGCAGTCGAATGCGGAGATTGATGCTGGATGCCAATTCGTTCATTTCGTTTTTGGCCAGTGCCGTATGACGCACGTCGGCGAGCAGATGACTTGCTCCCAGTAAGCGGGACGCTTCGGTGTTGAGGTTGATCCAGCCGAGCGATTCACTGCGGAGCGCGGCGGTGATGTTGTGCGTACCCCACGTTAGCGGAGCCAGTTTGAACTGCCGCGTCGTCTGGTCGCTTTGCCAAAGGGCCAGAAACTTCGATCCCGCCGCGATCAAATCTCCACGGCGCAGCGCACAGCGGACAAGCATCGCGAGGATATCGCGGCGAACCCAGTCGCGCGTCTCTTCAATCATGGCGAGTTCAAACGAGGCGACAGCCCGTTCCATGTCACCTTGCGCAAAGCTATTCAGCCCTTTCCTGTGCTGTTCGGTTTGCGGCGTTCGCACCTCGACAACTTCGTCGGCGTCGTAAGTGCTGACGCTCGTGTTGTCCCGACTGCGGATGGTGAGTTTCGTGCCTGTGAAATCGACGACAATCCCGGAGTGGGTGATGCGGCTACCGCTGCGTTTTCGCTGCAGCACCACTTTATCGACCGGCTGTTTCTGTGCGAAGGTGACGGACGTTGTGAGTAACAGAAGGATCGCGAAGAGGGTCAGTACCCCACCGAATTTGATCCGGCCAGTCGGGTGCCACTGGCACCCATCGAACGAGGGTTGACCAGATGCCTGCGAGCGCGCCGCGGTGCGACAAACGGGATTGGGGGGATGGGAAGGTGTCTTCATTTGCGTTTGAATTTTGTGACGTCGCGGTAGAGATAATTGCCGCCGTTCTGGCGTGCCAATCGTCTGAGAAAGTTATCGACTTTCAGGTCGGGATATTTGCCGAACTCGATGCAATGAATCCGCGTGCGTCCCTTGTTCAACTGTTTGATGTCGTTCAAGTCGGCGGCGCCCAGTGGGTCGTCGGCATCTGAGAGAAAGTAAACGACTTCCGGCCTGAGTCGCAGCGCTTGCTTCAGGGCGAGCATGTGGTCGGTTCCGCCGCTGGTGCGGGCGCTGTTAATGTTCTGGCGAGCGAGCGTCTTGTTGATACTGTTCGCCCAGACGAGCGAACCGTCGGCCGCACCGGGCAACTTCATAATGCGCGTGGATTGAGTGTAAAAGATAACCTGAAATCTCTGCGTGGCATCGAGCGCCTGGATGCTTTTATTGAGTTCCGCCTTGGCAGACTGGAAGGCAATGCCATACATACTGCCCGAGGCATCGAGAACGTAGGTGAATTGTCTGGCGCTGTCGCGAATGCCGAAGAACGACGTTTCGCCTTTGTCGAGAGCGCCGGCGCGGGTCGGCTGGAATTTTCCGATCGATTGAATCGTCGACTCGACAGAGTTCCCTGACGAAAAGGAGGGCGGCGCGCCGCCGCCGCCACCGAGAACGTCGGGTCGCTTATCGATCTTCGGCGTTTGAATTTCGGCGGGTGGGCTGCTGTCGATCAGCGTTTGCTGCACGTCATTGTCGAGCGGCTGCTGAAAGATTGCGGACGTGTCCGTCTCTTCGGTAGCGCGTTCCACCAACGCGTTCGACTCTCTGCTTTGAAATCCAAGCTCCCGCATTCCGGCATCCGGATCGCCAGTGGGCTGTCCTTCACAACTCTTGAGGCTCGTCGCAACAACGAACAGCAGTAGCGCGTGCAGCACGAAAGAGATGAACCAGCTGGGAATGCCGGCCAGTGACGAAGAGGGCGTTTGCCTTCCCGCGAACTCGGCCTGCTGTGCTGGAGTGGATGCTGACATGGTATGGGTTTCCGGAAAAACTCAACGTCGCTGTACGGGTGCCACTGGCGTGTCGCCAGTATCCACCACGTTGCACTGGCGACACGCCAGTGGCACCCGCACGCGTTGTCTTAGAACGTTATTCGATTCCTCGTGTTAGTGTCTGCTGTCGGCCCGATTTGCCGCGTCGCGTATCTGTTGAATGTACTTCGGGGTGACGTCCAGGGGGAAGACTTTATCGGGGGGGACGAAATTAAATGCGTTTTCATCCAACGGAGCGTTCAAAACGACATCGACGAAATTGAGCGACAGCATCGACCTGAGCGAATTGCTCGAACGCGGTCGCTTCAGGTAGAGAACTCGGCGGGGAAACAGACTGTCGCGATCGAAGTAGAGACGGACCATGTCGGGCATGTGCTCGGGCAACCGTGGCAACTGTCGCGCGTCGGCGTTCGCGCGAAGTTCGTCCAATTCTTGTTCGTCGAGAAAGTTTTTCAAAACGTCAATGTTCCAACGGCCCTGAACAACAAGAAACGGTTTGCCGTCAATCTTCTCATTTCGCACCTTGCCGAATGCCATCGTGTGTTCGAGCGAGCCAAGTAGCTCGGAAATACCGCCCACTCCGAGTTCGGCGAATAGCAGACATTGATGCTGTTGGTTGTGCCGGGCGGCTTCGCGCAAAATCTGCCGGACGTCGCGGCGTGTGATTCGCCGTTCGATGCCGGACTTCTTCTCTGAACCGTCCACGGTATCTGGTTTATCGACCTCTCTGCCGGACGTATGCGAGGTCCATAACACCTGCCCATCACAAACCTGCAGCATCGAGGCTCGAAACTCTCCGTCCTTACCAAGACGAAGTTTCAGTGACATTTTAAGTTGAAGGTCGCGACCTTGCAGGTAGGTTCCATTGGCCCGAAATTTTCGGTCGCCGATGACAACCGTTTCGATCAGGTTCGCCTTCACCGACCGGTAACCATGAATTCTGTAACGGGCACGCTGCAAGAGTTCGGGAGCAGTGATTGCAAGTGGTCGCTCGTCGCTGTCGGCCTCGGTCTTTCCGTCACGATTCCCGGCTGTCGGACTGCCATCCGATACTGATGGCGCATCACCTTTCGCCGGGCTATCGGTTGAAGCGGTTTGCGCGCCAGCCGCGGTGAATGAAAGCCAGATTGCGGCAATCGCGACGAAAACCGCAACTGTTAAAATGGGTGCTTTTTTCATCTTGTTCCGAAAAAAGGGATTTTACCAAAGATTCACGACGTAACGGACCGAAAAAAGAATTGTCCCACGTCGCAGCAATTGCTGTGGAGGCGAGCGGTCCCTTGGATTGGCCGCCAACTGGGAATTGCAGACAGCAGCACACTTTAGTCCGACAGGCACATTGGGGTCGACCGCAATTCATTGGGGCCGATCTCACCGCTTCGGCGGGAATTGCCGGACGACCTGAACAAATTGGAATCGGAACCGAGCGCACGGCGCGCGGGGAATTTTGGAACGGGCATACGAAACCTGAAAGGCACCATTGGTGCCAAGTCGGGGATTGGGAGAAAAGGGTCGTGATGAAATACTATTTCTTAGGCCTCGCCACGCTAGTAGTCGTAGTTTGTGGCTGCGTTGTGGATGGCGGTCAGGTGTTTCCCCGGCGCGATGAGTTTCACGCCCCACCGGCCTCCATGTTGACTCGTCCCGGGCCGATGGTCGATGGACCGGGTCCGGGCGTTATGGGAATGTTGGCTCCACCGCCGGCTCACATGATGGCGGGCCGTAACACACAGGTGCAATTCGTCGATCCTCCGGGAATGCAAATCGGCTGGCAAATTCGTGAAGGGTACGCCGAAAACCAGCTCGTCTCGGGCGGTGGACGCTACAACTTCCGACAGGGAGCAACCTACCGTCTGAAGCTGAAGAACATTCCCAACCGGGAAGGTTTGACGCTGTATCCGACGCTGCAGGTTTACCCGGCACATCCGACGACCGATGCGTATCTTTCGCACAACAGCGTTCCGATGGAACTGAGCGACGAGGATCTCGATCAAGTCGAGAGCAACAACTTCGTCACCAAAGTCATCTACCTACCCGATCCGCGATTCCAGGACCTGGCGGTTGTGGGATTGGCCGAAACTCTGGTTTCGACGCGTCTGGAACCGGGTGTCGATCCGGTCGCAGAAGCCGATCGTCGCGGCACAATTATGCTCGTGATGCGAATGGGTAACATGGACATGGAAATGCCGGCAGGAAGCGGCGGCAACGCCGACAGTGCCATGTGGCAAGGCGGAGTGTCTCCCGCATCGTTTGCAAAAGTCGATGGCGAGAAAGGGCAACACGTCCCTCCAATGCCAATCGGGCCGGCTGGAAATGGTTCGCTGAACATGCCGGGACCAATGATGATGGCCGGTTCGGGACGACCCGGTATGCCGACACCGAGTCCGGTGGCCGGTATGGGAGCAATCCCGGCGTGGGGTCAACCCATGACATCGACGCCGATCGGATTGCCGGGGCCTCCTCATCTGCCATTCGGACGGCGGGCCAGTTTGAAGTCGCACACGATTCGCAATCGTACGAAGGTAAACCTGCCGAAACCTGTTGATCACCTGTTGATCGATGTCAGCCACGAGCCGGGCATCAGCATGCCCGCACCGGTGAAGTACATTGAGTACAAGGAAAAACATCCGGTCTATAGTCCGGGTGAAATGTCCCACCCGGCATGGTCCCGACGATAACGCGATGACGGTTAAGTGTTGAGAGTCAATGACGGACGCAGTGAGCCGCCGGGGGTTGCCCGGCGTGTTTCCGACACAGTGGTGTCCCACTTGCAACTGCAGTTCGGAAGTCCTTAACCCTCGCTTGCGCTTCGGGCTGTTATCAATTAATAAATTGATCAACTGTTTCGCCTCGTAAAACGGGCATGTTGTCACGAGAGATTGACGTGCTGTTTAACGCGATTCATAAACAGAAGAGACGCCGACGCCTTGAAGTAGCGCTGCTGGCAGGTTTGCTGGCTGTTCTCTTCAACTCGACGGCATCGGCACAATTTCAGGGTGTCGGGGGTCGCTATCATCCGCTGAACCAGCAGACCGCGCCGGGAACGGCCGGGCTTTGGTCGGCAATAATGAACCCTGCGGCGGCGCGGTATCATCAGCCGGTTCGAGTTGAACTCCCAAGGGGAGGACAGGTCACCTTCTTTGCCGGGCCGGAACGACGTGCCGTTGCTCAGCCCGCCCCTGCAGTTGCTGGTGTTGCTGTTGGTCATGTTTACCGATTGCGAATCAGCGACATGCCACAATATCCGGGTATCGATCTGTTTCCAACAATCGAGATTCTCGATCGTCTCCATCCCCCCGCGGGCAAGCTGTTCGAATTTCCCGTGCCGGTACAAATTACACCGGAGGAAATCGATCTCGCCTTACGAGGAAATCTTGTCACGAAGGTCATCTATCTGGAACAACCACAGTTGGCCGACCCGCGACCGCAGTCAGACCTTGTCGGAGCCAATGTGGTTTCCGCAAGCCAAAACGCCCTGGCCGAAGCGGACCGGCGCGGACGACCGATGGTCATTCTTCGACTGGGCGGAAGAGTTCCCAGCCGACAGGACAACGATGCGAGCTTCTTCGGCTCGGGAGCAAAGATCACGCTGCCGCCGAAATCGACAGCGAATCCAAAGCCTTCAATTCAAAAGACATCAGCGGCGGCACAAGGCCGCAACTCGTTGCTTCGGACAAGGATGTCCAACCTGGCACCCATCACTCGGTAGGTAATCGACTAGCTCAATGACGATGACGGCAACGAAAATCAATAACATTCGCAAGACAACAGATGCCGCAAGCACCCGCCTGCAGCACCGTGCAGGCCACATGTTGGTGTCACTCTGTTTGACGGGTGGGATGTTGCTGACGTGTTCGTGCCTGGGTGGCGTTGGCGGGAGAACGGCTTCGCGTGATCCGTTTCTGCAGCCGCCCGATGCTGCTTCACCTGTTCAAAATGTTCCGGCAGACCCGGCTCCCGTGCGTGTGGCCGAGTTGCCGCAACCGATGAACGGACCAGCCACGCAAACCGATTCCCATCCGATCGAACAGATTGCTTACTCGCAGCCGAAGCCGGTGGGGGTTGTTCGGCTTCTGGAATGGCAGTCGCCATCACAATCGATGGATACCGGGCGGCGCGTCGAGCCGGCCATCTACTCCACTCCCACCGTGGCACGCACTGAAATCACTCCAGTCGCATTCCAGGCTGCCGCTGCCCCGAATGCGGAGTACAACATCAGCGATGTTGACGAACACACAGATGAGTACCTGCTGGACGGCGGAGACCGGGCATTGCCGATTCACTTCGACCGCTTCAATCGTCTTGGTGTCGATACCGAAGACACGATTGCAGAATTCTCCGACCATTTGGGCAATCGGCACGTGAAGCCGACGAATCGCGTGGCAGTCTACGCACCGCGCTTCGGTTCAGTGCGAACGGTCACCGGACCGGGAGCGGGGACGGCGGTTGCGTTGTTTGCGCTCTCGTCCGACACCAGCGGAACGGCAGGATTGAAAAACCGACGCACGCCGCTCAATCGAACTCAACGCGATGCCATCAACAGAATCGATGTCCGTTCGCGGCCCAGTGGTGTCGAAAGTGGCGCCAACCGTCGGGGCGTGACTCAATCGACGGCGCTGCTGCTGAACGTGAAGCCGGTGAAGGCGGCCGAAGACCTTTCGTTTGTCAGTTCGGGACGCTTCCTGCAGACCGAACGGGCACGGATCGCAGCGGGCATTCAAGCAGCCGCCGTCTGGTCGCGAACGCAATCGCCGGTCATCGTCGCCCAAGACGACGGGCTACAAGAAGCATATGCCTCGTTTAAGCCACAGGAATTGGTCGGGCTGGACGATGAACACTTAACGAAAGGCGAACTGCGAATCGTGAAGCTGGCCGACCGCAAGACGGCCAAGCCTGGCGATGTGATTACCTTCACAATTCGCTACGACAACTTGGGCGACCGAGACCTGAATCACATCCGGATCATCGACAACCTGACGCCGCGTCTGGAATATGTGGAAGACAGTGCAACATCGGACCGTGCCGGACGGTTGGACACGGAAGATAACGGAGAAGGTTCGCTGGTATTGAAGTTCATTGTGGACCGCCCGCTTCCCGGTCATGAGGGAGGCGTCGTGACATTCAAGGCACTCGTTCGCTGAATTGACAAGCTGAACGCTCAAAAAAACACCTGAAGATGCTCGGATTCCCGCGAATCCGGACCCGCCACGTTCCGCGTGGCGGGTTTTTTTACGCCCCGATGAATCCAACGCCCACGGGCCGCGCGCCGTGGGATCGAACGGCAACCGTTGTGAATTGAATGGAGTGAGCGCCATTCAGTTCCCGCATCTGCCCGTATTTATCATTCATCAATCACCGTTCATCCGTTTTCCTTCACAATTCGTTGTTTCTTTTTGAGAAAGTGGGAATAAACGATTGCGAACGGGGATCAGAGTTGTTGGAATGGCCCCTTCGTCGGGGCACGCCCAAAGATGGGCAACCCGGAATGGGGAACACTTTTCAGTAACACGAGGAATGATTCGATGAAGAAGCTGACTGCGCTGTTGATGATGCTTTGCTTGGGACTGTTCATTGTTGGTTGTGGTGGTGGCGATGACGCCGCGACCGATGGTGTCGATGCTGATGGTGCCGACAGTTCCATGAGTGACGGTGCGATGAGTGACGGTGCGATGAGTGACGGTGCGATGAGTGACGATGCTACTGGCGATGCTACTGCTGATGGTGCCGGCGATGCCGCTGCTGATGGTGCCGGCGATGCTGCTGCTGATGGTGCCGGCGATGGTGCCGGCGATGCTGCTGCTGCTGCTGCTGATGGTGCCGGCGATGCTGCTGCTGATGGTGCTGGCGACGCCGCCGCTGACGGTGCCGAATAAGTGATTGAATTTGGTTGCTGCTACCAATGTGGCAACCGGGATCGCTCGATTCGAGCGAACCACACGATAATTAGAAAACCCCCGCAGTCACCGACTGCGGGGGTTTTCTTGTGCGCGTTCCACAAACTCTGTAAATCAAAGCCTGAAGCGCAAGCGAAGGAGCTTGCTGGCATCGCCTTGGAACCATCCTTCGCTTGCGCTTCAGGCTTTGATATCTAGCAACCGTTAGAGAACCAACCCTACAGAAAGATCCACGTCATAATGAACGACAACGGCAGCAGCACGGCGCAACTGTAGGCCATGTAGCCGAAGAAGCTCGGCATGCGGACGTTGTTCTTTTCGGCAATCGCCTTGACCATGAAGTTGGGGCCGTTGCCGATGTAAGTCATCGCACCCATGAAGACGGCACCAAGGCTGATGGCCGACAACGCCATCACGCCGACGCCGGCAACACTGGCTCCATCGGTCCCCATCGAACGGGCCGTTTCAAAGAAGACGACGTATGTGGGAGCGTTGTCGAGGAAGCTGGAAAGTACTCCAGTGCCCCAATAGAACTTCTGAGGCGAATCGACGCCGAGCGAAGCTCCGTGAAGGGTCAGCAGTTGCACGGGAGCCTGCATGCAGATGAAGATGCCGATAAACAGCGCGGCGACTTCGAGAATGGCGTCGTAGTTGAACGAATTCTGTTTGCGAATTTGCGTACTCGTACTCCACAGCGAAATCGCAGTGAGCCCGAGCATCATCAGTTCGCGAAAATAGATCGGCGCGTGCCAATGAGTTCCCGGCACGGCCTTGGAGGGATCGAACAGAATGACGCAGGCAATGATACCAGCCAACCACAGGAAGTTGACGGACCCCCGCAGTGCGAAGGGCTGTCTGGTTGCCGGTTCAGCTTCGACCGTCTTTTGATCTTCGCTACGGTAACGCAGCGAATCCCAGATGAAGTAAATGGCCATCAGGCTGATGTTCATGAACAGCCACATCGGCCACAGGCTGAGCGTCCAATCGAAGGGTACACCGCGAAGGAATCCGAGAAATAACGGCGGGTCGCCAATGGGCAACAAACAGCCGCCCGTGTTGCAGGCGACAAAGATGAAGAAGACGACCGTGTGAGAAACGTGCTTACGGTTGCGGTTGGCAGCAATCAACGGCCGAATGAGCAGCATGGCGGCACCGGTCGTGCCAATAAAACTCGCCATCAATCCGCCGATGCCGATGATGGCCGTGTTGAGTTTGGGCCGGCCCACCAGATGTCCTTCGACGGCAATTCCGCCACTGATGACATACAAACTGAATAACAGCGTGATGAAGGGAATGTATTCGACGAGAATGGCGTTCTTCAGAACCGTCACAGCGGCCGGCCAACCAGCGGCCGAAAGCGCGTGTGATGAATGATCGACAACACCGTGGCCGTAAACGAACGCGTAATACAGCAGCGTCACACTGCCGAGAACGCCGGCAATTAACAGCCGATTCCAATTGCATTCCCACCAGTGTTCCGTCTTGCGAAACAGCGGCAACAACGCGATGCACAGCAACAACACTGCAAACGGGGCGATGCTGTACAAGGCCGGAGAAGCAGCGACGGGATGAGCTTCCGACCCGCCGTGTCCGTGTTCGAGAGCATGGGCCGACGGAGCGCTGACGTGCACGGCCGCAAGCTGCGAGCCGACCAAATGCCAAGCCGCATACGTCACAGCAACGGCTGCAATGGCAGCAATCACAATCTTGCGAGAGACGTTATGCTGATCGCAGGTCAGGGCGTCGACTTGCATGGGATTTCTCTTTGATGCAGATGGCGTAAGTCGGGGGATTGAAATCGAGTCGGCTGGTGGGAGGAATGCGAGATTTCATCCCGTCATTCCCATTGCCGATCAAATCGGAAGGTTTACAAGGAATATAGGCCGCGTTGCCGAGTGCGCCGGACACATAACTCGCGCCGAGAGCAAATGCGATACGCAAGATTCCGGTTCGACAGATCAAACCGGTTGTATCGGCACCGATGTCGGCTATTCGCGCGGACCGGGATCGGTCAATCCCTGCACCAGCATGACCAATGCGCCCAGCAGCGACAGCCCGGAAGCGACCCAGAAGATCCCACCGCCCAAGTCGAGACATTGGACGCGGAATAGATACAGATCGAAAGTCTGGCTGCTGAGCAGAAAGAAACCGACCAGCGGCGCAAGCATACCACGGACGCCGGTCAGGCCGACGTGGATGGCGTTGTACAACGAAATGTTCTCGTTGCGCGCGAAGTACAGACTACCAGTGAGCCAGTTGATCGTCCCGCCACCGTTGCCGATCGCGTGAATGACGGCCCCCACAAGAAACGGCCAGACTTGTAAACTCATCGCCCCATAGGCATGCAGGCTGTAGGCGACCAGTTGAAACGTGTTAAAGATCGCCCGTGCGATCATGGGGTTGGTTCGGTCGAGAAACCGCCCCCAAAACGGAGCCGACGTCATCATGAACATCACCGGCAACACGGCGAATACCAAGCCAACGATCAGAGTTTCGATTGACTGCCGATCGAGATTCCACGTTTCAAGCAGCAATCCCCGCAGCATTTGTGGCACCAGACTGGCAACCGATCGCTGAGCAATCACGTCTTCGCGAAGAACTTCGGCCACGTACACCATCGCCATATGATTCGCAAAACCGGCCAGCGCGAAGCCGCCTTGAAAGCAAAGAAACCGGCGATCGGCAAGAAAAATCTTCAGACCGTTCCAGAACGCATGATGCGGCCGGACGGCGTCGTCGCGCGCGAAGACGTTGTTCCTGGAAATCGGCAATCGGGCGTAATACAGGGTCGAAACAAACATTAACGCTGCCACCACCCAATACAGCACCCAGTAGTAATCGGGCTGGAACGTAAACCACCAGTATCCGGCCAGCGTGACGATGAGCGCCGAAACGGCGGAAACTGCCTTCACCCAGCCAACCGCCGCTCCGCGATGCGTGACCGGGTAGTTCACCCGGTACATGTTCATCTCGCCAACGCGTGGAAACACACGCACAATAAATGCGGCGCCGACGGTCAGCGTAAACAGCGTTGCCCCGCCGACCGGCGAAATGGTGACCAGCAACAGCGCGGCCACCAGAAGATTGGGATAGACCACCAGCGACCGCATCGGAACCTTGCGGCCAAGCCAACTCACCAAGGGACTGAATAAGCTGCTGCCGCCAAACAAAATCGCAAGGAGCGCCAGATGTGTTTCAGTCCCGCCGACAATCGTTTTCAGAACGACGGTCGAAAGCAGAAACAGACAGACGAACGCGCCGGTGCCGATGTTGTAGAACGATTCGAGAATGAGCGCCGGCCGATAACGGGCCGGCACACGGTTACGAATCCAAGGCGAGTTGGCCAACCGGCTGCGCATACGCTCCTTCACTGTCACTACCAAAGAGAACGATCAACGGACCATCGCTTGCAGTTTCGCCGTTGGAGAAACCGGGTTTCTGGATTGGGTCTCATTCGCCGCGCAATCGGCGACCGAGTTCTGCAATTCGTGCGCCGCATGCGGTGCGGGCTTCTGCCAAACCGGCGGGAGTCGGGCTTCCCGCTTTGACGTAATCCAGAACAATGTCCTCGGCAGCCATCAGTTGTTTGCACGCGCCGGGAACTTCCGAAGCAATCTCGATTGGAATCGTCGAGACGCCGTTACAGTCGCCGTGCAACAAATCGCCGGGGAAGATCATCAATCCGCCAACGGTCACCGGCACGTGGACCGAGAGAATGTGACAATATCCGTGAGCACAGGTGGTTCCCGCTGTGAAGCAGGGAAAATCAATCGCCTTGACCTGATCCAGATCGCGGCCCGTTCCCGATGTGATCAGTCCCTTCGCACCGAACGATTTGTACGTCGTACACATCACTTCGCCGAAGGTGGCCGACGTCGTCGGTTCGTCCAGATCCTGAAAGACGACAACCGGCGGTCCGGGCAGTTCTGCAAAGGCGGCCACCTGAGCATCCATGCCGGAATAAACATCGCCGGAACGCGGAGCGGACATACTGCGAAATGTGGTCGTCGAAGCGTAGCCCACCATCGGCGGCATTTCGGGGAAGCACGACTTGATCGAGTGGTTCATGTATCCCGTGTTGCGCGGACGAATGTTCCACAGCTCGATGACGTTGCAGACGGTGGGAGTATCGTATTGGGCCAGGGCAGCTAGTGTCTCTTCGGAAAGCGCATTCGTCGCCGTCATCGGGAGGGGCCTTTCGTTGGTTGCTGTCGATTGAGGAACCGCGGTGAAACGCGTTCCGGCAGGTCATTGGACCTGAATATAGCCGATTTGCGTCTCACGCGAAAGCAGCGCGAACTCGTTCGTCACAGCTTAAACCCTTGCATGCGCGGCGGACTGGTAGCGCGGTGGACTGGATTTCGAGCGTGTTGTGTGTTGCGTCAAATTCGCAGGAAGATCTTCCGCCGATACAGCCACAGGCAAATGAGCCACAGCACGAACACGCGGGCCAGACTTTCCCAGAACGGGGCGAACGCGAAGGTTTCGCTGAACAGGTAGTCGTGCGAAACGGTATGAAGATTGAAGAAGCGGACGGTGAGCGGATCCAGCAGGGTATCGACGCTCTGCAGATGAATCTGCAGGATCTTGCTGATCCACGGTTTGAGCAACTGCGCCATGCAGTACATGGCAATCGAGTTCATGCCGACAACCACCAGCGGAAACGCCCACGCTTTCCAGCGGCGGACGTCGATAATCCAATACAGCAACCCCAGAATCCAGAACGTCCAGCCAGCGCTGAATACCGCCCAACTTGGCGACCAGATCCGCTTCACAATGGGACAGAAACTCCAATCGCATCCGGGTATTTTCGTGGGCCAGATGGATGTGTCGACCGCCATCGCGGTCAAAAAACAAATGCCGCCCGAGAGGAACAGCCATTTCAATTTCTGCATGTCGCTGCGGTCGCCACGGATGAGACGGCCCGCCATGACGCCGAACAACATGGTGACGATCGACGGGATGAAATTAAGCGTCTGGTACCCGCCCTTGTTCACCCAATAGGTGCGGCCTTCCCACTCTTCGGTTTCACGCGGGAACCGGCTGAGATACTCGCGGTCAAAACCGGCGGCGGCGTTGGTGTGTTTGTTCCAGTGTGAGGGCAAACCGCTGAACTGATTGAATTCCTCGTCCGCATCCAATTCCATCTGCTCGGTCACAACCGTTTTGACCTGCGCGAGCTCCGCAGCAGGAATCGTGTACTGAAAAAAGTAGAACCAGTACCCGCCCAGAATGCCCGCCACGGCGACAAGCTGCACCACCAGATTCCATCGCCAGAGCAGATACACAAACGTGTAACCGAGTCCGATTTGTGCGAGTACGTTGGTGAAGATGAAATTGGTCTGTCCGTTCCAATTCGACGACAGGAAAATCGCCAGCAGCACCAGCATCAGCGACCGCACAATGGCGTGACACAACATTCGCAGCTTCGATTGCCCCATCGCTGCGCGCTTGGAGTAGGAGAAGGGCATCGAAACACCCACCATGAACATGAACGACGGCTGAATCAAATCCCAAAACGAACAGCCGGTCCACGGAACGTGGCCAAATTGATATGCGAGAACGTCCCAGAGCTGGGTCCAGGCCCCCTGCCACGGTTGCCCGCTGGCCTGCTCGATGACCTGCTCCTTGCTCTGGTCCCACACGCGCGCAAAAGCGAGTCCGCCGGAAGCCATCGCCAGCATGACCAGCCCGCGATAGGCGTCGAGAGACACCAGCCGCTTCGACGGTTTCGGCTTGGAAGACTTGGCCATAATGTGCGACTCGTAAGATGTAGGTATGTACTGTTCGTCAAGTGGCAAAAACGATTTGACGCAAAGTCGCGAAGGTGCAAAGCTCCGCAAAGAGTTCGCTCTGATCTCGATGCCGCAATGGACTTGAAGAGAATCTGTGCAAGAGAATTCTCAAATAATTCGATCCACTCGTCGTCAAAGATAAATACTGTTCCACCCAAGTCATGGCCTTGGGGTCGTCTTCTTTGCGCGTCATTTGCATCTCTGCGACTTTGCGTAAAAAACAAACACAGAGTTAGCAGTCTGAGTTATTCACCTTGAAAACGTGCTTGCATTGCTTCGTAGTCTTCGGGGGTGTCGAGATCGTACAGCACCGATCGATCTTCGATGGAAATCTCCCTAATGTCGTTCTTGTGCCATCTTACCAGTTCGTTCAGCCCTTTGTCGCATGGAATCGTGGCAACTTCGTCGGCGAGTGACCAGCGAAAGAACGTCGGATGTCCGCGGCGGTCGTCGCAGCGGGGAATCAGAATGGGGGCATCGCTCGCATTCCATGTCTCAATAAGCTGCGCGAGAACGTCGGCAACAAGCAACGGATGATCGGCCGGTACGAGCAGCCAACCGTCATCATCCGTTGGGGTTTGCGTCGCCCGAATCGCATCGAGCGCATGCTGCACACTGCTGCGCATATCGGGCGGCGGTGATTGCGGCGCGACAACAGTCGCGCCGGCCGATCGCACTTCCGCCGCCAACGCTTCATCATCTCGACGCAAAACGACCACGCGACCGGCAATCTCCGGGCGATCAAGCGCATCGAGCAAATGCCGGATGACTGTTTTTCCGCCCAACGGCAACATCAATTTCGGTCGCCCCATCCGCCAGCTCAAACCGGCAGCGGGAATCACGGCAAAGAGTTTGCGGGTGGGATGCATAGTGGCTCGGACTATTGACGTCGCAACATTGCCAGCAACCGGTGCGGCAAGATATCCTCAGCACATCGGATTGCGATCCGATTGTCAACGGTCAAACCCTGGCTTGCGCTGCGGGCTGGTATTCACAACGACATGCGAAGAGTAAATCAACTGTGCAAATTCTGCTGACGAACGATGATGGAATTCATGCGCCGGGGTTGCGGGCGTTTCGCGATGCGTTACTCGAATTGGGCGATGTGACGGTGGTGGCGCCGGCGATTGAGCAAAGCGGCGTCGGCTTGAGCATCACTTATCGACACCCGCTGATTGTGAACGAGGAATTTCGGCAGGGGAGACACTATGGCTGGGCGGTGGCCGGCAGTCCGGCCGATTGTGTGAAGCTGGGCATGCTCGAATTCTGTAAAACGCGGCCCGACATCATCGTCAGCGGTATTAACGCCGGCGCGAACACCGGCATCAACGTACTCTATTCGGGAACCGTTGCCGGCGCGATTGAAGGAGCATTTTTCGGCGTCACATCGGTGGCCGTCTCGTTGATTCATTCAGAACAACCAAACTTTGAAACGGCCGCCCGCATTTCCGTCGAGCTGATCGCGCAATTGTGCGATCAGCAGCCGCGTCCCGGTTCGCTGTGGAACATCAACTTGCCGGAAAACCAGCCGCGCAGCGTGAAGATGACCTCGCTGGGCGTGAAACGTCACGTCGATCTGATGGAGAAACGAACCGCTCCCAACGGCCGCGCTTATTTCTGGAGTGGCTTCGACCCAATCGGCGATCACAAATTGGAGCCCGGCACCGACACGCGGGAACTGGCCGACGGCTACGCCACCATCACCCCAATGCACTTCGACCTGACCGAAGCGCAAACGGTAGCGAGCATGCAGGACGTGGAGTGGGAAATTTCAGCTGATTGAAACGGCCCATCAGTTGCGGTGCAATGCACGGCTGACTGCCATCTGTTCGGTCGCAGCTAACTTGCTTCCGCGCGATACCGCTCGTGGAGGCGATAGTACCGCATGACCCAGAAGGCGTAGAGATAATCGATCGCGGCCGCATTCAGACCGGTGGGTGGGCCGGTTGCCTCGAACTTGTAGAACGGGCCGGCTTTCCAGAAGTAAACTTCGTGCGGACGCTGCGCATCGATCCACTGCATGTCGCGCGTCTCGATTTTCTTGCCGGGACGGTAAAAACGGTCGAGTGGGCAGCGACGCAATTGCTCAATTCCCGTCGCAACAATAGCCGGCAGTTGACGTGCCGTCTCGGCGCCCTGACGCCCGGCAATATGCTTAAAGACCTGTTCGTCGCTGAGAATGCCGGCCCACATAAAGTTGCAGAGCGCGTTGCGTTCGCGTTCGATTTTTCGCATGGTCCAATACATTGTGCGGCCGAGACGGAACAGAAATTTCTCATCGAGTGCGCGGTTGTTGCGTCGGGCGTCATCAACTTCGAGTGCCAGTCCCACAAAGGCGGCGTTCAGTACGTGATTGCGGTCGTTCATGCCCTTGACGAAAACGCTGTTGCCCACGCGTTGCGGCCGCACGAGGTGTCACAGTGGTGACTGATAATAAACGTGGTGTTTGTCACGGAGGTGATTGAATGCCCGCCGGATGCGTTTGTTTTCGGAGGCGTCTTCAGGAAGTTGGTGATGGCCGGTTGCGACAACCGAGTAAGCCACCTGCGCATTGAAGGGGACGCCGACGCTTCCGACAATCGGCGTCATCTTGCCATACTTCGTCGGCTTGCCATCCTTTTCGGTCAGCTTGTAGTTGTGATCGATGACGTGCAGAACCAGCGCGGCCAAATCGTCGCGGGCCATTTTTTGTTGCTCGGCCGGCAGGTCTTTGTAGACGTGCATCATCAACGCGGCATAACCGCCCGCAACTTGGTTGTACGTTCCCTTTGCCGCTTCACTGCGATAGTAAAATGTGCGGCCGTCGGGTGAGTCGTATCGATGCTTCGCTTTTCCAGCGGGAGCGTCGATTTCAAGAACACAGCGGGCCGCCAAACCGGGTTGCCCGGTGACCTCGATGAATAGATGCAGCCCTTCGATCAACCGCCCGATTAACGCCAGCGTCTGCTGATCTTTGGTGACGGCGTACTTGTAGCACATGGCCGCCAGGAAGGCCCCGTGCCAGGTGGCATTGTCGTCCCCAAATTGCGGCACCGGCGGTTCGCCGACCTTCGAAAGTAAATTGGCATAATGATGCACGTGGTTGTATGAAGTGAGATGATAGCGGCGGATCACCCATTCAAAATATTCCGCTTTGACGTCGAGCGGAATCGATACATCATCGCCGCCGAACGCATTTCGCAGTGACTGTTGATACGCGCGCAGCGATTCTGCCGTGTCATCGTTGGCTGCCGGCACGGCGGCGGCCAAAAGGTCTGCGGCGTGCAGACACTCACTGCTCAGCCCGAGGAGAATTCCCAGGCAGACAGCAATGCATAACGGTCGTCGTGCTGATACATGCATTGGGCGACGGTCTCCGGCGAGACGTTGGCGAACGGTGCGACAAGAACGAACGGAAGGCGATGAAAGGCCAATCTTCGGCGCGTCGAAACCCGGTATGGAAGCGGATTCAGGCGAATGCGGCAAGAGCGGTTTCAGCCCTCAGGAGGCCTTCGAATCGCTACTCTTCTTTTCGGTCTCTGCAGAGCTGGTCGGTGAGTCCGTTCCGCTAAAGAACGACTGCAAAACGAGCATGATCGCGCCGGTGACCAGAAAGACGTCGGCAAAGTTGAACACGGGCCAGTTGTATTCACCGAACGTGAACAGCAGGAAATCGCGCACGGCGAACAGCAGTTGGCCGTTCACTTCGCAGCCGTGCAGCCCGACTCGATCCCACAGATTGCCCAGAGTGCCCGCCATAATGAGCGAAAGCGCGACTGTCAGCCATTTGCTGATCGCGGCACCATAGACGAACAGCCAATAGAACACCCCGATAGCAGCGACGACGCTCAGCAGGGCAAACACCCAGGTCCAGCCTTGACCAATGCCCCACAGCGCTCCTTGATTGAAACTGGTGAAAAACCGAGCCGCTATCCAGCCTTCATCGAGATAGGGGCGGCTTTCCCCCTCGCGATGCGGTGGGAAGTCGAACAGAGAATGTTGGCCCTCGAATGGACGCTCAACGTAGCCGTCGCCGGGGTATCCCAAGTCGGCAAATACGGTGTGCTTCGTCCACAAATCCCAGAAGAGACCGCCACCCGCGAGTAGCGCGAATACAACATAGCGGCTGGCCGGGACCGGCTTCATCGGGTGAGTTCTTCGCGTTTTTGCTCGCACTGCACACAGTTACGGGCGTAGGGAATCGCTTTCAGGCGGGTTTTGGGAATCCACAACTTGGAAGGGGCTTTCCCCTCGATCACGCACATTTCGCACTGACCGTAAGTTCCCTTATCGACGCGATTGAGGGCGTCGATGATCTCGTCGAGCACTTCCTGGTCGCTTTCGACAACCCGCAACGAGAAGTCCTGCTCGTAGGTCAAGGTCCCCAACTCTGCAATATGGGTGGGGCTTCGCGAATCGCTGCCGCCACTGCTGCGGTCGAGAGCCTCGGCGGTCAATTGTTCGACGTCGCCCCGCATTCGGGCCTGGGCAGAGAGCAATAAGTGCTTGAACTGCTCAATCTCGGACTTTTTCAGCATCGAACGCAAATCCCATCAGAGGAAGAAGGGCAATCACAACCTGCGACCATTATGCCCACACCAATTCCAGTGGTCAAGTCGCCGGATTCCGTGGTTCAAATCGAAGCAAGCGACGGTTTGTTTGGCGAGCAATCTTCGACGGGAGTCTTCGCGAACGGCCATGCAATCGACACAACCAGTTGGTAAACAACACTTAACAGCATTGCGTCGATTTCCAATGGGGGTGGTTTCAGAACCTGAATCCGTTGCTTGTGTGTGCAGCAAGCGGTCTCTACGATGGTCGCGATCTGCCGTCCCAACACGCCAATGCATCGAGTGAATTTCATGTCTGAGAATCAGATTCCAGAAGCCGGAGATCGTGCACCGGCAATTCACCTGCCGACGTATCCGGAAGGCCGCATTCGCCTTAGCGAATTCAAAGGCAAGAAAAATGTCGTCTTGCACTTCTACCCCAAGGACGACACTCCGGGATGCACGACGGAAGCCTGCGGATTTCGCGACGATTTGAAAACATTTGACGCCGCCGACACGGTCATTCTGGGAATCAGTCCCGACGCGGTCGCCTCGCACGAGAAATTTGCGAAGAAATACTCGCTGCCCTTCACGCTACTGGCAGACGAGGAACGCACGGCCTGCGAGAAATACGGTGTCTGGGTCGAGAAAAGCATGTACGGCCGTAAGTACATGGGGGTACAACGGGCCACGTTTCTCATCGACAAGCGGGGGAAAATCGCCGCCGCCTGGCCCAAGGGGAAGGTCAAAGGACACGTCGAGGAAGTCGCCGCCGCAGTGGGCGAACTCGATTAGCGCGACCACAAAAGCCTGAAGCGCAAGCGAAGGAGCTTGCCGGCAACATCATTCGCTTGCGCTTCAGGCTTGAATTGAGGACATCATTTTCGTGTCACGTCTCAAGCAAGAATTTCTTCAACCACCCGCGATTCGACCACACCGGTCAGTCGTTCGTCCAATCCACTGCGATCGATCGATAGCCGTTCGTGATCGATCCCCAGCAAATGCAGAATTGTCGCGTGCCAATCGGGAACGCTGACTTTGTCCTCGACGGCGGCGAAGCCGAGTTCATCGGTCGCGCCGTGGACGACGCCCCCTTTTACGCCACCGCCGGCCATCCAAGAACAGATGGCGTTCTTGTTGTGATCGCGGCCCGCCTTCTTCGGGTCTTTGTCCGCCGGAAGCTGCGCGATGGGCAGCCTGCCAATCTCGCCCCCCCAAACAACGAGCGTTTCGTCGAGCAACCCACGCTGTGCAAGATCGCGTAGCAGTGCGGCGACCGGCTGATCGGTTCGGTCACACGCGTTTTTCAGCGACGTGCCGATGTTGCTGTGGTTGTCCCAGATCTGGCTGTTGATAAACAACTGCACGAATCGCACGCCGCGCTCGACCAAACGGCGGGCGATAAGACACCGCCGCCCGTATGATTCGGTCATCGACTGATCGATGCCGTACATCTTGCGGGTCGCTTCGGTCTCCTGCGACAGGTCGAGCGCATCGCCGGCCACCAGTTGCATGCGCGCGGCGAGTTCGTAACTCGCCATCCGCGCCGCCAGACGTGGTTGGGAGGGACGGTTTTGCTGATGAATTTGATCGAGCCGCGAGATGAGGTCGCGTTCCAATTCGGTCACCGCCGCCGGCTCGGTGAATTCCGGTTTCAGGTTCAACACGGGCGACCCAGTCGCGCGAAAACGCGTTCCCTGATGTTCCGGTGAGAGATAACCCGATTGCCAGTTATCGACACCGTTGACCGGCAACCCCAACGGATCGTCCAGCACGACATAGGCTGGCAGGTTGTCGTTTTCGCTTCCCAGCCCGTAACTCACCCACGCTCCCATCGAAGGCCGGCCGGTGAATTCGCTGCCCGATTGAATCTTGTACAACGCCGGCTCGTGAGTTAGGTTGGTCGTGTGCAGCGAGCGGATCATCGCAATCTTGTCGGACTGCCCGGACAGATGCGGCATCGCATCGGAGACCCACATACCACTTTCGCCATGCTGGGCAAAGTTGTACGGGCTGCGCATCAGTGCGCCGGCGGCTTCGGGGAACTCCACCTCTCCGGCGATCTTGCTGAAGTAATCCTTGCCGTGATTCTTGTCGAGTTCCGGCTTGGGGTCGAACAGGTCCATCTGGCTGGGACCGCCGTTCATAAACAGATGGATGACCGACTTGGCCCGCGGCGCGTGATGCGGCCGCAATTCACGACTTGCCTCCGCGCCGTAGACGTCGCGTCCCAACAGATACATCAACGCAGCGCCCTTCAGGCCGGTTCCAATTTGTTGAAACAGACCGCGACGGTCGATTGCATTTGTCGATGTTGTTTGTGGTCCCGACGTCATACTCTCGTCTCGCTTTTCTCAGTCAATGTACAAGAACGCCGCTGAATTCAAGATCGCGTGACAGTAACTGGTCAATGCGCGGCGGGCGGCCACTTCGGCAGTTGCCGCTTGCGCCGCGCCGGTCTTGTGTGATTCGTCCAACCACCGCCGCTGAAACTCTGCCAACAGTTCGACACCCAGACTGCGTTCCGCTTCTGTTGGTGGATGACCCAGCGCGATCGCATACACACGGCCGACCTGCAGTGCCGGGTCGTGATCGCCGCCGTGCCAGACGCGCTCGGCAAACCGCTCGGCCAGTTCACGCACCATTGCGTTATTCATCAGATGTAGCGCTTGCGGCGCGACGATTGCTTCGCTTCGCTCCAGGCAGTTCGGCCCCATCTGCGGGAAATCGAAATTCTCCAGCAATGTCGGCGTCTGCGTTCGCCGCTGTAAAGCGTAGATACTCCTCCGCCAGCCGCGCTCGGTTCGCTCGACCGTCACCAGGCCATCCTTGCGAACGGTGACTGAATCACCGGGTCCGTACTGCGCGAAATCTAATTCGCCCGAAACACTCAGCAGCGAATCTCGCACTGCTTCGGCTTCCAGCCGATGCAACGGCATCCGCGACAGCAGCGAACCGTCAGGATCGGTTTTCAATGCCTGCGGCGTGACGAGTGAACTCTGCCGGTAGGTACTCGACGTGACCATCAACCGGTGCATCGCCTTGATGCTCCATTTTTGTCTTTGAAACTCGCCTGCCATCCAATCGAGCAACTCCGGATGCGTCGGTTCTTCGCCGGTCGTTCCGAAGTTTGCCGTCGTGCGGACGATGCCCGCTCCGAAGTGATGCTTCCACAATCGATTGACCATCACGCGGGCGGTCATTGGATTATCGGTCTGTGTTAACCAACGGGCCAGCGCCAACCGGCGGCCCGTTTGCTTCGCGCCGGGCCAGGGAGGTTGGACGACAAACGGAGTCTTGCCGTTCGTCAGCACCGACGGCACTCCCGGTCCCACCGGCTCACCCGGCGTCAGGTGGTTACCACGCTTTAGAATGTAAGTCGGCGAAGGCTCGCCGCGCGACCACAGCGCCCGAATGCGTGGCTCCGGTTTCTTTTGCCCCGAGAGCGAATTGATTTGCGCTTCGATCGGCTTTTTCTTCGCCGCGTCTTTTTCCGATTCCAGTTGCTTCTTCAATGCTGCGATCCGTGTGTCGATCGACAGCTGATGCTCTTCCCACGCATTACGTTCGACGGTGGTCACCTGCGTCAGCGTGCGCGGCCCCTGCGATTTGAGCCAGTCGTTTTCGTCGTAGCCGTCTTTGAAAATTGCCGCCAGCCGGTAATAGTCGCGTTGTGGAATCGGATCGAACTTGTGCGTGTGACACCGCGAGCAGTTGAGCGTCATCCCCAAAACGGCCGATCCGAAGACTTGAATTTCCTCGGCGATCACTTCCAGCCGATCCGGTACAAAGTTGGTGATGTTCGCGAATGTTCGGTCAGGAGTCGTCCGCAGAAAACCGGTTGCCACCAGGTTGTCGTACAACTCTTCGGTCATTTCCTTCGCGTTTTCGTAGTCGGCCAATTCGTCGCCGGCGATCTGCTCGTGTAGAAAGCGGTCGTACGGTTTGTCGGCATTGAACGCCCGGATGACGTAGTCTCGATAACGGTAGATGTGCCGCCGGACGCGGTCTTCGTTCTGTGCGCCTTCCGAATCGGCATAGCCGGCCGCATCCAACCAATGCCGCCCCCAACGTTCGCCGTAACGCGGCGATGCCAACAGCCGATCGACTAACCGTTCGTAGGCGCCCGGTGCATCGTCGGCCTGAAACTGTTCGATCTCTTCCGGTGTCGGCGGCAGACCGGTCAGGTCGAAAGTCACCCGCCGCAACAACGTCAGCCGGTCGGCTTCGGGAGAAAGCGATAATCCGTTTGCATCGAGTTTCTTGATGATGAAACTATCGATCGGATTCCGCACGCGCTCGATTGCTTTCACCGATGGAATCGCCACCGGCTTCAGCGGTTGGAATGACCAGAAGTCGCGTTCGACATCGCTCACCAGTGGGTCGGACTGTGTTGTGGCAACATTCGGACCGGCATCCGACGTCTTCAGGCCCAGTCGAATCCAGGTTTCCAGCCGTAGCAACTCGACGGGTGCCATAGGCTTCACGCTGACCGAAACCAGTTGCCGTCGCGGTGGCATCTCGCCCGCTATGATCCGCTTCACCAACAGGCTCTCGCCCGGTTTTCCGGAGACAACCGCAGGTCCCGACTTACCCCCCTTGAGCAGGCCGGTGACCGTTCGCAAATCGAGATTCGCCTCGCGACGGCGTCCGCCGTGACAAGCCGTGCATCGTAGTTGCAGAATGGGCAGGATGTCGTGCTGTGTGTCGACCGGTGCAGTGACTTTGGGATCGCGAAACTTCGCCCCGCCGGCAATCCAGCGGCGGATCGTCTCAATCTCCGCGGCCTTTAACGGCTCGCCCTTCGCGGGCATTTCTCCGTCGCTGATTTTCTTAAGTAACAAACTCGCAGCCGGCTGCCCGGCGCGGATGACGACCCCCGATTCGCCCCCGCGCAGAAGTTGCCTTGCGGTGGCAAGATTCAGTCCCGCTTCCTTCGTCTCCGAACCGTGACAGCGAAAGCAGTTCGCACGCAGGATGGGTTCGACGTCGGTTTCGTAGACCGGCACCGCATCGTCGGCACACAGACGAGTGCCGCTGGCGGCCATCAACAGGACAACCAACCCGAACGAAATTGTCGATGCGCGGAAAACTTGTGACATAGCCGCATTTTACATGAGTTGGCATACAAAGCGAAACGCTGCCGGAACGTTCCCGCCGTTCGATCCCTCGGGCCGCAGCCCGAGGGCTTTGAGGCGTGCCTTTTGCAATCTGAGCCAGCCTCTTGCGAAAACCGATCATTTCGATGGCAGATGATATCCTTCGACCTTCAAGCGAATGCGATACAGACTCTTCCCCGCGGTGATGTACAGCGTTTTCGATTCCGCGCCGCGGCCGAAGCCGACGTTGGTGGGGATTTCGGTTTCGATGTAGGCCAGTTCTTTCCCGCCGGGGGAATAACAGTAGATGCCGGGGCGGGTTTCGTCGCGGACGGCGACCCAGATGTTGCCCGCTTTGTCGGCGATCAGTCCGTCGGGACCATCCTGCGGAGAATAATCGACGAGAATCTTCCGGAACTTCGCGGTTCCGTCGGCAGCCAGATCGTACGCCATCAACGCCATCCGTCCTTTGTACGTCGGCAAGTCCTCTGGAAGTTGCTCAATTCCCGTTGTACCGTTGTCGTTGCTGACGACGTACAACGTTTTCTGGTCGGGCGAGATGCAGACGCCGTTCGGCTTGCCGGCATCGGTGATGATGCGGTGGATTGAGCCGTCGGTGTCGATGCGGTAGACGGCCATCAGCGGCTGTTCGATCGGCTCGTGTCCCAGATATTTTGGATCGCTGAAATAGATGCGGCCCTTCTCGTCGATGGTAATATCGTTCGGCGAGTTGAATTTATGGCCCTCAAACAGTCCGCCGATGATGTAACTCTTGCCGGTCTTCATGTCGGTACGAACAACGCGACGGCCGCCGTAGTCGGCTCCCTCTGCGACGATCATATTGCCGGCGGCATCGAACTTGATACCGTTCGACATTCCGCTCGGTGAACGAAAGACGGTGGCCTGCTTCGTTCTCGGGTCAAACATCCAGATGTGTCCGGCTTCAATCGCGCCATTGTCGTCCTTGCATTTGTGCGAGAACGTGATGTCGCTAAAGTACATCGTTCCATCGGGTGCCGCCGCCACGCCTTCGGTCAACACACAGCCGCCGTCAAACAGCAACTCCAACTTCGCGCCGGCGGCGACAAAGTCGCTCTGGGTTGACGGCAATTCCGCGCTCACTGGCAGGGCGATCGACAGGATGACAACAACTGATAACACGCCATTCTTGATTCCGCGCATGACTCTCCCCAAGATATGAGACAACATTCACTGGTGCAGTACTCGTTTCACTCTATGCTGGACCATTCACCGACCAACTGCAAGTATCCGCCCGAAGGCGGTGCACTTGATTGAACAGAACCATCGGCGTTGAACGCCGGCATCGGAGTATTTGATGAAACTGCAACCTGAGGCACTAAAACAATTTGTATCCCGTGTTTTCGCAAACATCGGCTGCGGCGGTGAGGAAGCCGACTGCATCGGCGATCATCTCGTCGAAGCCAATCTGGCAGGACACGACTCGCATGGCGTCATTCGGACGCCAATTTATGTTGAATGGCTCAACGCCGGAAAGGTCGTGGCCAACCAGAGCCTTGACGTCATCATCGATTCACCGACGCTGACCGTTGCTGACGGACAGCTTGGTTTCGGACAGTGGATTGGCAAGCAAATCACGGCAATCGGCATCGACAAATGCCAAGAGCAGGGAATGTCGATTGTCGCCCTGCGTAACGCCGGGCATCTGGGACGCATTGGGTATTACGCCGAGATGGCAGCCGCAGAAGGATTGGTTTCATTACACTTTGTGAACACCAGCGGGCTGGGAATGTTCGTTGTGCCGTCGGGAGGTCTCGATGCACGGCTTTCGGTGAATCCCATCGCTGTCGGCTTTCCGCTGGCGGGCCGTTCGCCGTTCATTCTCGACATGGCCGCCGCCTCGGCAGCCGAAGGAAAACTGAAGGTCGCCCGCAACAAGGGCGTCCCGGTTCCTGCCGGCTGGATTCTCGATTCCAAGGGGCAACCGACGACCGATCCCAACGATTTCTACACAGATCCCATGGGGGCGATTCTGCCATTCGGCGGCCATAAAGGTTACGGACTCGGACTGGTGGCGGAGATTCTGGCCGGCGCGCTGACGGGGGCCGGTTGCAGTCAACCGGGCAAGACGCAGCTCGAACAGGGCATGCTCTCGATTTACGTCGACCCGCAAAAGCTGCAAAGCGGCGATGCGTTTGCTGCGGAAATCGGACGGTATATCGACTTCGTGAAAACGTCGCGGCCGAGTACGCCCGATGGAGAAGTACTCATCCCCGGCGACATTGAAGAACAAACGCGCGCCGTGCGTCGTCAAGGTTTGGAACTGGACGATGCAACCTGGCAACAACTCACCGGCGCCGCCCAAGCGTGTGACGTACCGCAGGAATTGATCGAAACTGCCGTCATATCGAACGATGGTTGAAAACGATTGACACGTTCCCTACAGAGTCTCTGAACCGAAAAGAGAATTAATCATGACAATCGTTGGCAACGCAGCGTGTTCGTTCGAGCCGGTTCCCGATTGGCCGCAGATTCCCGCTGACGTGGAAATGCTCGAAGCTGTGGGTGTCGCCATCGATTCGCGTGACCGCGTTTACGTTTTCAACCGCAGCAATCGGCCGGTGCTCGTTTTTTCGGCCGACGGTGAATATCTCGACGGTTGGGGAGATGGGCTGTTCGTGCGGCCGCATGGCATTTGGATCGACAAGGATGACTCGCTGTTGCTGGTCGATGACATGGGACACAACGTGCGCCGGTTTTCGGCCGATGGTGATTTGCTGCAGACCATCGGCCCCAGCGGCGAACCTTCGCCGACAAACATTGACGGCATGGACTTCCGCACCATCAGCCACGGTGCGCCGCCGTACAACATGCCGACCAACATTGTCGCCGACAGCGCTGGTGACTTATTTATTACCGACGGTTACGGCAACGCCCGGGTCCATCATTTTACGGTGGCAGGCGAATACGTCACGTCGTGGGGAGAACCGGGCGATGGTCCGGGGCAGTTCAACGTGCCACATGGGCTTGGTATCGACGCCGAAGATCGCCTGTACGTCGCCGACCGTGAAAACAGCCGCGTGCAGATTATGTCCCGCGCAGGCGAATTGCTGGAAGAATGGACCGACGTGGTACGGCCCTGCGAAGTTTATGTCGCTGCCGACGGTTTGGTTTATGTCGCGGAACTCGGCCGCCGCAGCGGACTGTTTGGGTGGGAACAGCCCGACCCGTTATCGCCCGGCAGCCGTATGAGCGTTTTCAACACCGACGGCAAACTGCTCGCACGCTGGGGCGGCGGCGACGATCCCGCATCACCCACCGACTTCTACTCACTGCACGACGTCCAGCTCGATTCCGTCGGCAACCTGTACACCGCCGAAGTCTCAGCATCGGCGTCGCTCAATGCCACGCAACCATCGACGGGGTGCCCGACGTTGCGGAAATTTGTGCGGCGAAAGTGAACCGTTACACTTCACGCCGATTCATCACATTTAGCCGTCCCGCTTGCGGGGCGTTCCAATTAAGTGTTGACTCAGCACGCACGGGCAAGCCCCATGGCAAACCCAAACTGCCAATCCCATTTTGAAAGCACCACACCATGATCAATCTCGATGATTTACCGATTCGTGTTGGGTTGGGGCAGTTTCGTGAAATCAGTGACGAGCGGCTGGCGTTTATTAAGCAGTGCGGCGTCGATGATTTTCAGATGAATACGCCCACACTGCCCGGCGATGGGAAATGGGAGTACGAAGACCTGGCGAAGCTGGTTGAGCAGGCCGAAAACGTGGGGCTGCGGTTGATGGCCTTGGAGAACGTCCCCAATGTCTTCTGGGACAAAATCATGCTCGGCCTGCCCGGTCGCGAGCAACAATTGGAAAACATGATCGAGACGGTCCGCAACATCGGCAAGGCGGGCATCCCCATTCTCGGCTATCACTTCATGCCCAACGGCGTGTGGCGAACTTCACAGAACGCGGTGGTGCGCGGCGGAGCGACGGCGACGTCGTTCCATTTGCAGCAAGCCGTCACGGCCGACGCTGACGAGCAGCGCGAGTATTGCCGTTCTCCTTCGGTTTCCGATACCGTTGGACAGGAGAAAACCGAAGAGGAAATGTGGGAGAACTATGACTGGTACCTCGAACGGATTCTTCCGGTTTGTGAGGAAGCGGGTGTGCGGTTTGCGCTGCATCCAGACGATCCGCCGGTGGAATCCCTGGGCGGCATCTCTCGTCTGTTTTACAAGTTCGAGAACTTTCAGCGGGCCATGGATCAATTCAACAGCCCGATGCACGGACTGGATTTTTGTCACGGCTGCTGGTCGGAAATGCGCGGCGGCGAGGGCGTGACCGATGCCCTCAGGCATTTCGGCCAACGCGGCCAAATCTTCTACGTCCATTTTCGCGACGTGCAAGGGACAGCCGATCATTTCACAGAGTGCTGGCTGGGTGAAGGCAACTGCAATCCGGTTGAAACCATCCGCACGCTGAAAGAGGTCGGCTTCAACGGATTCCTGATTACCGATCACGTGCCGCACCTCATCGACGACACCGATTGGGGTCACCGCGGGCGAGCATGGACGGTCGGTTACATCAAAGCACTGCTGGCCGCCGTCGAGGTGTGATGGTTGAGTCTGGGGTGTGAAACGGTTTCAATGGGATTCCGCAGCTGGGCAGACATTGCTCGAACTTGGCGACGTGACGGCGTGTCCCTAAGATGCGATGCAGTGATTCAATAGAGCGCAGAGGCGATGCAACCCTCCACGTGCTTCGATGACCAACAAACTGACCTCTTGAAACTTTGCAGATTGTGTCATGGCGACGCGAGTGATTCTGGCAATGAGCGGCGGCGTCGATAGTTCGGCGGCGGCCCATCTGCTCAAACAACAGGGCTATGAAGTCATCGGACTATTCATGCGGTCCGGGGTGGCTGAAGAGACCGCTTGCGCAACGACCGCCGGTGAATCGGCATCGGGCGTGGCAACGGCCGTGTTGCCGGTCATCAATCCCCGCAGCAATAAGCAGGGGTGCTGCAGTGCCTCGGACGCCGCCGATGCCCGACGTGTCGCCGACATGCTCGACATTCCCTTTCACGCTCTCAATTTCCAGGACGCGTTCGCGCGGATTAAGGACTACTTTGCCGACGAGTACCTCGCCGGCCGCACGCCGAATCCCTGTGTGATGTGCAACAACTGGCTGAAGTTCGGCCGGCTGTGGGAGTTTGCCAAGACGGTCGGGGCAGAGAAAATCGCCACCGGACACTACGCGCAGATTCAATCGGGTCATTCCGAAGACGATGCCCCCGCGCTGGTTCGCGGGGTTGATCGCTCGAAGGATCAATCGTACGTGCTGTTCGGCATCGACCGCGATTTGCTGCAAAACATTCTGTTTCCGGTGGGCGGATTCGAGAAGACAAAGTTGCGTGACATGGCGCGCGAGGCCGGCATTCGCACGGCCGACAAACCGGACAGCCAGGAAATCTGCTTCATTCCCGACAACGACTATTCCGGCTTCCTCGACCGATATCGCGGGCCGCAGGAAACGGCGGGCGAATTGGTCGATATGGCGGGCAACGTCGTCGGTCATCACGACGGCTATCAGAACTTCACCATTGGTCAGCGCAAGGGGCTTGGCGTGACATTCGGGTCGCCGCGATTCGTCGTCGCCATCGAAGCCGACACGCGGCGGGTTGTCATCGGTCTGAAGGAAGACCTCGCCGGCCGCCAACTCGAAGCCGATCGCCTGAATTGGCTCGTCGATGATCTGCCGACCAACTTTCGCTGCATGGCACAAATACGCTACCGCCACACCGCAGCGGCCGCCGAAGCGCACATCGTTTCGGAAGATCGACTTCGCGTGACCTTCGAAGAACCGCAGTACGCCATCGCCCCCGGTCAGGCGGTCGTGCTGTACGACGGCGACCGCGTACTGGGCGGCGGCTGGATTCGGTGAGTTGGAATTCACGTCCTCAAAGCCCACGGGCTACGCCCCGTGGGACCGAGCGGAACACCGTTGACATTAGTGACATAAGTCTCAATGAATCCAGAAACCAGGGAAAACAAGTATGAGAATCGAACACGTTGCGTTTCACGTTGCCGATCCTGCTGCGATGGCCGCTTGGTATGTTGAGCATTTGGGGTTCACAATCAAGCGGAAGATCGACGAGTCGCCCTTCATGCATTTCATCGCCGACGGCAGCGGCACGATGATGTTCGAACTCTATCGCCAGCCACACCTGCGCGTACCCGATTACCGGGAAACCGACCCGTCGCAATTGCACGTGGCATTTGTCTCCGACGACATTGAGGGAGACCGTCAGCGACTACTCGCAGCCGGCGCAACGGCAGAGGGCGACCCGATCACCCCCGGCGGCGATGTATTGGCCATGCTACGCGACCCGTGGGGACTGGCGATTCAGCTTGCCCAGCGCGCGGAACCGATGGTTTGACGTTGCTCGATCCCGCGGGTTTTGCGGCGCGGCTGAACGCAAACGTCACTTCGTCGGCATCATACGGGCATTCACGTTCTTGCGCCACGCGTGCAATTTTGCGAGCAGTTCGCCGGCCGTCTTCGGTTGTGATCGCGCGAGGTCGTGTTGTTCGCCGGGGTCTTCATTCAGGTTAAACAACTGGATGGTGTTGTTTTCAAAATACTCCAGCAGCTTGAAATCTCCCAGTCGGATTGCTCCGCCGGGGCTTTGCATGCCGTGATTGCTGTAATGCGGAAAGTGCCAGTAGATGGCTTTTCCCGTGAAAGACTTTCCGGTGAGCGCCGGCACGAAGCTCAAACCGTCGGCGTGTTGAGCGGGTCGAGCCGGCAGGCCGGCCATTTCAAGAATCGACGGATAAAAGTCGGTGCTGATGACCGGCACCTCGCACACCGTTCCCTGGTTTCCACGGCCGGGCCATTTGACGATCATCGGCACGCGAATGCCGCCCTCGTACAACCAGCCCTTCGCCCCGCGCAGTGGAAGATTGGATGTTGAATAGGCGAGATCCAGTTTCGACGGCGGGATGACCCGCTTGGGATTGCCGAAGTTGGCCGCCGACATGCCGCCGTTGTCGGAGAAGAAAATCACGATGGTGTTCTCGTCCAGGCCCAGCGCTTTCAGTTTGGCCAGCACACGCCCCAGGCTTTCGTCCATCGCCTCCACCATGGCGGCAAACTGGATATTGTCCTGGTGCTGCTTGATCTTCACCGTCTGCCGAGGCAGCACACGGTGGGCCTGGTGGGACGGTTGCCTGATGAGGAATTCACTCTGCTCGCGGGAGAGTGGTTCGGGCGAATCCGGATTGCCTTCTAAGACAAAAGCCGGGGACTGCGGCCGCTTCATTTTCGCCAGCTTCCTGCGGTACTTCTCAACCAGGTCTGCACGTCCTTGAATCGGATCGTGTACGGCGAAGTGTGAGAGATACAGAAAGAACGGTTTGTCCTTGTTCTGTTCGATGTACTTCAGCGCCTCGTCGGTCAAACGGTCGGTCAGGTAATCGCCCTTGGAACCCTTCAGGCCGTCCAACCGGAACGGGGCATGGTACCCCGCTTTGGGCCAACCTTTGTTCCATCGCGGTACCTGCACGTCGAAACCGTGCGCTAACGGACCGGATGGTTCTTCGCCCAGATGCCATTTGCCGAAGATTGCCGTGCTGTAGCCCTGCGGCTTCAGCGCTTCGGCCAATGTGACTTCCGCAAACGGCAGATGCTGATGAATCTCGGCGTTCTTGAATCTTTGAAACGGAAACTCCCGACGGCCCGGCAACCAGTCGGTCATGTGGAGTCGTGCCGGGTACTTGCCGGTGAGTATGCTGGCCCGCGTTGGCGAACAAACGTGACAGGCGGCATACGCCTGAGTAAACCGCACGCCCTCGGTTGCCAATCGATCGATGTGCGGCGTCTCATAAAAACTGCTGCCGAAACAACCCACATCGCGCCAACCCAAATCATCCACCAGAAAGAAAACAACGTTCGGTGGTTTGTCGCCGCGCGGTCGAGCCTTATCGGCCGACAGCGAGTCAGCGGTGGCGCCGGTTCCCACGGCCAGAATGAATGTTGTGATGAGAAGTGAGGTTTTCATTGGCAATAATCCAGTGCCGTCGTTTGGTAATTTGCAAAAAGGTGACTGGGTTCGACCAACGGGAGCCCCCAGACGAGCGCTTCTCACACGGCACCGCGCCTCCATTGTCTCAGGCTGCAGGTTGACGGCTGATTGCTCGTTGAAACGATGTTATCGGAGTCGATGCAATTTCCGCCAGTGGCACGCTGGCGTTCAGCCCCTTGCCAACATAAGACGAATCGTCTATAGTATGGGGTGGTTGTCTGTTTCACCGTCGTCGGGTGATTCCTCTGAGCTATTGCAATTCGGAGAGTGATTATGTTCTCAAGATCGCAATGTTGGCTGCTCGTGGCAATTGTCTTCACTTCCGGGCTGGCTGCTGGACAAGACACGCCAAAACCCAATGAAAAAGATAGTCAAAAGAAACGCTGGAGGGCGGTGTACTCGGAGGAAGCCGCGAATTATCAGATGTTCCGAGGAAGTGACGAAATCGAAGAGCTGAAACTCGTATCAACACCGGTCCTGACATTCGCAAATCCAGTTCGCGAGCGCAATCAGCATGGGGCCGCTTATGTTTGGACCAGCGATGGGCGGCCCGAGGTGTTTGGAGCAATTTGGTCGGTCATCTCCCCCAAAGATTCAACCAAACGGCACCTCTCGCACGAGTTCCATTCACTTTCATTGGCCCCGATATACTCCAAGCACGAGCGGCGCATTAGCCCACGCGGTCTCGTCCCCGGTTGGGCCACTAATAAAGCCGGTATCGATCGCAAAAGGATTCCCAATGCCCAAACTCCTGTGAAGACGGCCAAGCTCCGCTTAACGCAGATGCGTCGTTTGGCGCGACGTTTTCGAGCAACAATTCCGCCCGGTCTCATCGACGGCCAAGGCTCACTCAGAACGTGTCTTCAAACGGTCTTTACTGGTTAGCTAATCGTCGGGACATCAGGTTGATCATGGCGATGTAGATCATGGCTTCGCTGGATGCGGTGGTCTTTTCATAGTCTTTGGAATGGCGGCGGTAGCGGACGATCTAGGCGAAGGTTCGTTCCACGATCCATCGTTTGGGAAGTACGA
>Ga0302133_10000159_pt1 | contig 38937 bp, 32 predicted proteins | sample CB9_331_MG_FD_203121 | JGI IMG/M metagenome (GOLD analysis project Ga0302133, IMG submission 203121) | Marine microbial communities from Western Arctic Ocean, Canada - CB9_33.1 | ecosystem: Environmental > Aquatic > Marine > Oceanic | place: Canada: Western Arctic Ocean | collected 2017-09-19 | reverse complement strand
CTTCCAACGAATTGCGCGCCCATAGATCAAGATGATTCGTCGGTTCGTCGAGAACAAGCAGGTTGACGTTTTGGGCGGCCACCTTTGCCAACGCGACTTTGCACTTCTCGCCGCCACTCATATGGCCGACCGTCTGCAAGGCGAGATCGCCGCGAACTCCAAACCGCGCCAACAGTTTTCGCAACTGGGCGGGCTTCATATCGGGTGCGTCTGGCGGTCGAATCGCTTCGATGGCGTCAACGTTCTGATCGACCGATTCCAGTTGCTGATCGAAGTAACCGACTTTCACGCCGGTTCCTTGACGGACGGTGCCGCTGTCGGGCGAAATCTCCCCCAGCAAAGTACGCAGCAACGTCGTTTTGCCGCTGCCGTTTGGCCCCAGAATACCAACACGATCTTCGCGATTGACGCGCAATGTGAAATCTGAAAACAGCGGCGTGTCGAATCCCTTGCCAACTTCCACCGCGTCGATCACCCAATCGCCGGTGCGCGTCGCCTCTCCGAAATCCATCGAAACTTCGCCGAAACTCTGCTGCAATTCGATCCGGTCATTCTGCATCCGTTCGAGTTTCTTCTCGCGGTCGGCCGCCTGCGCATGTTTTTGTCCGGATTTGTTCCGTCGAATGAAATCCTCTGTGCGTGCGATTTCTTCGTTCTGTTTTTCGTGGCCGCGCTGGAGCACCTTGTTTCGTTCTTCGCGCAGCTTCCAATAGGCGGTGAAATTCCCGGGGTAATCGCTCAGCTGGCCGCCGTGCAGTTCCAGCGTGCGCTGGGTTACCCGGTCGAGAAAATACCGGTCGTGGCTGACAATGATCATCGCCTGATCGCAGCGAGACAAGAACGACTCCAGCCACTCGGTGGCCGCGATGTCGAGATGGTTTGTCGGTTCATCCAGCAGCATCAGCGACGGATTCTGTAGCAGCATTCGCGCGAGCAACGCCCGGCTCTGCTCTCCGCCGCTGAACCGCTGCAGCGGGCGGTCGTATTGATCCGGCGTGAATCCCAACCCCGTCAGCACTTCATCGACGCGATGATCGATGTTGTAACCGCCGAGGCGACGCAACTCCTCCTGCAGATGATCGTACTGCTGGTTTAACCGTTCCAATCGTGCGGGGTCGCCTTCGTCAGCGATGAGGGCGGCGACGTCGGCGGCATTCGCCTGCAACTCGTACAAAGGCGACAAGCCGGCTTTGGCTTCGTCGATTAACGTGCGGTCGGCTGCAAACTCGGCCCGCTGTTCCAGCAAGGCGATTTCAGCCGAAGTGTGCCGATTGAGGTCTCCCACGTCGGCGTGATCCAACCCGACAATGATCCGCATCAGCGTTGTCTTACCGGTGCCATTGGGACCGACCAGACTAATTCGCTCGCCGCTTCGCACATCGAACGTAACATCGTGAAAAATCGGTTCGGTGTCGAATTGCCGCGACAGCCGTTGGGCGGAAAGCAAGATCATCTTCGACGTCGGCTCCGCAAAACGGTCACAGCAAGATCGAACGGCGAAAGAAACGACTCGCCGGTGGTCCATCTTAGTTGATCTGTCTAGAATGGATCAACGGACGCTTGTGGCGGCCGAGATGAGGCAATCGGCCAAGCTTGCCAAGCCGAGTTGACGCGGATAGTCTGGGGCGATTCCCCGCACTTTCGCTGCTTTCTCGTACCGACGCGCCGCGTCCCGAAGAAGAATCATCGGAAAACAGAGCATTGAGCGAGCAGTTGCGACGCAGAGCGTCGAAGAAGTGCGTTCCCACGCGGAGCGTTGGGACAAGACACTCCCGCGAATTATAATACGACACCTGAATTAAGAGGATGTGCAGTTCGATGACGACCACGTCAGACGTCAAAACGCAAATTCACGTGGGGCACAGCCCCGATCCCGACGACGCCTTCATGTTCCACGCGTTGGCGAACGACAAAATTGACACGGGCAATTATGTCTTCACGCATACGCTGCAGGACATTGAAACGCTGAACCGTCGCGCCCTGAAGGCCGAACTCGAACTGACAGCCGTCAGCCTGCACGGTTACGCCTACATGACCGACAATTACGCGTTGTGCGCCTGCGGGGCAAGCATCGGCGACAATTACGGTCCGATGGTTGTCGCTCGCGAAGCACTTGGCATCGACGGGCTGCGCGGCAAAACAATTGCCATTCCCGGCGAAATGACCACCGCGTTCCTTACGCTGAAACTACTACTCGGCGACGACTTCAAACACGAAATGCATTCGTTCGACGAGATTCTCAACCTGGTGGAAGCGGGCAAGGTGGATGCCGGCCTGATCATTCACGAGGGGCAATTGACATATGCCGACCAGGGGCTGAAATTGATTGTCGATCTGGGTTGCTGGTGGCACGACGAAACGGGACTGCCACTGCCATTGGGTGCCAACGCCATCCGCAAGGACCTCGGCGCGACCGCGATGGACGAAGTGACGGTGCTGTTGAAGCAGAGCATTCGCTACGGACTCGAACATCGTGAGGAAGCGCTGGAATACGCTTTGCAATACGGTCGCAATCTGGATCACTCGAAAGCCGACCAATTCGTCGGCATGTACGTGAACGACTGGACGCTCGATTTCGGCGAACGCGGTCGCGAAGCGGTCGCCACGTTGCTCGATCGCGGCTTCAAAGCGGGCATCATTCCCAACCCGGTGAAGTTGGAGTTTATTGGGTAAGTTTTTTTCCGAGCTGATCTCTACCGCCTCACCGTCTCAACCTGAATGGAAACTTCTTAATGAGTTCTGCTGAGTACCTGTCGAAATTATTCGGGCTGGATGGCAAGACGGCGGTTGTGATTGGTGGCACCGGCGTGCTGGGTGGGGCGTTTAGTGACGCGCTGGCCGGCGCGGGGGCGCACGTGGTCGTTGTCGGCCGAAATGCCGAACGTGGTGAAGAGTGTGCGTCTCGAATTGCCGCAGCCGGTGGCAGTGCGGAGTTTGTCGCCGCCGATTCGACCTCGCGCGACGACCTGGAAGCGATTGCCTCGAAATTGACAGCCGATGGCCGCAATTGCGATGTCCTCGTGAACGGTGCGGGCATTAATTCGGCAACGCCGTTCCTGGAGATCGAGGATGAAGAGTGGGAGCGGATTCTGAACACGAATCTCCGCAGTGTCCGTCTCGCCTGCCAGGTGTTCGGGAAGCAGATGCTCGATGCGGGAACCGGCGGTTCGATCATCAACATCGCCTCGCTCAGCGGCGTGACCGCGTTGTCTCGCGTCTACACCTATGCGGCGACCAAGGCTGCCGTCATCAATCTCACACAGAATCTGGCCCGCGAATGGGCACCGCAGAACATCCGCGTGAACGCGCTTTCGCCCGGCTTTTTCCCAGCCGAACAGAATCGCAAGGTTCTCACACCCGACCGGATCGAGAGCATCATGCGGCACACGCCCGCCGACCGATTTGGCTCGCCGGAAGAGTTGGCGGGGGCAATTCTGCTGATGGCCTCGCCGACGGCCGGCAGCTTTCTGACGGGTGAGAACATCGTCGTCGATGGTGGGTTCATGGCGATGACGATTTGACGCGGAAGACGGCGTCGTCCGATCGAACAACGAACAAAATGAAAACACTCAGCCTCGCGCCCAAACACCGCTATTTGACGCGGTTCGACCCCAAACGAGTTCCGCACTCGTTTACCGACGTGCTGATTATTGGCGGTGGCATTGCCGGTCTCCGCGCTGCGATGGCGGTCGATCCATCGCTGCAGACGGTTGTTCTCAGTAAGGACGTGCTGTCGCAATCCAACAGCGCGTATGCCCAAGGAGGAATTGCCGGCGTTCTCGATCCGCTCGACGATTTCACGAACCACATTGCCGACACTGTCGCGGCCGGCAAGGGGCTGTGCGATGCCTCCTTCGTCGAAATGGTCGTCCGCGAAGCACCTGCGCTGATCAAGGAGTTGATCGGTTACGGCACGCAGTTCGACAAGGAGCAAGGCGAAATCGCCCTCACACAGGAAGGCGGACACAGCCATCGGCGGGTTGCCCACGCCTTGGGCGATGCCACCGGCAAAGAAATTATGCGGGCCATGATGCAGCGCGTTCGCGAGCGCGAGACTGCTGGAGCAGCTCAAATCTGGGAAGAGACGTTCGTCCTCGATCTGCTCACCCACGAAGGCGTTTGCCGCGGTGCATTGGTCTGGAACCCGCGTCACGGCAAGACGTTTGTCTGGTCGAAGCAGACGATTCTCGCAACCGGCGGCGCAGGGCGACTGTATCGAGAGACGACGAATCCGGACATCGCGACGGCCGATGGTCATGCCTTCTCGTTTCGGGCAGGGGCCGAACTGCGAGACATGGAGTTCGTGCAGTTTCACCCCACCGTCTTGTACATCGCCGGAAGCTCACGTCACCTCATTTCCGAGGCGGTGCGCGGCGAAGGAGCGTACCTGCGCGACAGCACGGGCTATCGCTTTATGAGCGACTACGATGACGCAATGGAGTTGGCTCCGCGCGACGTTGTCAGCCGAGCGATTACAAGCCAGATGAATAAATCGCGGCATCCGTGCGTCTATCTCGACCTGACCCATCTCGACGAAGAGTTGATCGGCGATCGGTTTCCGCATATTGCCAAAGTCTGTGCAGAGTTCGGCCTCGACATTGCCCGCGATCTGATTCCCGTCCGGCCCGGCGCGCATTATATGGTGGGCGGACTGTCGGTTGATTCCCACGGACAGACCACGCTTCCCGGTTTGTGGGCAGCCGGCGAGGCAACGTCTTCGGGATTACACGGCGCAAATCGCCTGGGGTCGAACAGTTTGCTGGAAGGATTGTTCCTGGGGTCACGGGCTGGAACATGTGCCTCGCAATTGGCGAGCGACGAGGCAGACAGTTTTTCGGCGATCCCGCTCATTTCCGACTGGTCCAGCGGCGCACACGATGATGACGAACTCGATCTGCTCGACATTTTCAATTCGTTGACGAGCCTGATGTGGCGAAACGTCGGAATTGCCCGCGATGCAGAAGGACTGGAGAAAGCCGATCAGCAAGTCGGCTTCTGGGACCGCTACGTTTCCGAGCGGGAATTCTCCGAGCCACACGGCTGGGAACTGCAAAACATGTTGCTGACCGCCCGGTTGATTATCGCTGCGGCATCAGCGAGAACAGAGAGTCGCGGCGTGCACTTTCGCAATGATTTCCCCAACACCAATTCTGCGATGCAGCAGCACATTGCGATTGTCGCCGATCACGGTTAACCGGCGAGCGGTGGGCGTAAGCCCACTGATGGTATTGGTTGCCTGATCGGACGCCATGCTTGGAAGTACCAGCCGGCTTAAAGCCGGCGGCTCGCCTACGATGTGTTGTTCGTCTGCTTTTGCTTCACGGCATCTCACGCAGCGCGAGAAATCGGTGCTGGCTCGTCGTTCGATTGCGAGACCGCAACAACGTGCGGTTTCCGCGCCATGAACTGCACGCGGTGTCCTTGATTCGCAAGGCGTGCCAGATTCGACACTCCCTGTTCGAAGACCCGCACCAGTGACGAATACCACCTCTTCTTCTGCGTCTTGGAAATCCAACGAAACCCGGTGGTATCGATTTCCTCGAGTTCCAGATTACTGTTCGCGCAGTAACGCTCCAGCAATTTCGGGCTGAAGACGTAACGATGTTCCTTTGCCGAATGCAGGTATTCCCATTCGCCGCCGGAAAACTGAAACGCCCAGCTATCGAAATTCAACGTCGAGGCAATCAGCACGCCGCCGGGCCGCAATAGCTTGTCAACATCGGCCAGAAATTCGCCTGGAGAAACGACATGTTCAAGCAAATTAGCCGCCCAAATGACGTCGAAACTTTCTGGCTTTAATTCTGGAACGACAGCTTCCAGCGTGCCGGTCCGCACATCCAGCCCCCATTTGTTACGGGCATAGCTGGCGGCGGCCTCTGATATTTCTACACCAACGGCATCCCATCCAGCGCGCTGAACAACATTGAGGAAGTCGCCCAACGAGCAGCCGATTTCGAGAAATGCACCGCTCTGGCGATGCGACTCAAACGAAGCCAATCGTTCGGCCGTCTTGCGATGCCATCGTCGCGACCACTGCGGGCTGTCGTCGGCCCCAGCAGTAACGCGAGTTGCGTACCGCGTCCGCGCTCCCGGTGCATAATAGGAATGATCGTAGAAAGCAGAGAGGCTATTTTCGTCAGCAATGCTGTACACCAACCCGCAACCGCCGCAGGTGAAATAGGAGCCGTCGGCAACAGACGTAAGGAATTCCCGCTCGTGCGATCCGCAAAGATCGCAACACACGGCATCCCCTCCCGTGACTTCCAAGGGGAATGCAGAGACATCCGATTGCTGATTCATATGGTGGTGCCCTGCGGCTACTCTTCGATGGCGTCTTGACCGTGCCAGATCAAATTGATGCGGTGCAATGGAAGCATCAAAAGCCCGCTGTCGGTGGCCTGACGTCGCGACTTGTAGCTAAAATCAAATTTGGGGGCAAGCGGAGATCGAACCGTTCAAACCTCAGTGTCTGGCCTCCGAATTCAGTTCACCCAGCAAGGATAACATGAAAATCCTTCCAGTATTAGACTTGTTGGGCGGCGTGGTGGTTCGTGGTGTGGCCGGCCAACGCGATACGTACCGTCCGGTTGAAAGCTGCCTGGCGACAACGGCCGATGCGATGGACGTTGCGCGTGCGTTTCGCCGCAACTTGGGGCTGTCGGAACTGTATGTCGCCGATCTCGATGCCATCCTGCACCAACGCCCGAATCAATCGATCTATCGGTCCTTGATACGCGATGGCTTCAAAATCATGGTCGATGCGGGACTAACCAACCTGCGGCAGGCCGAGGAGATTCTATCGACCGGAGCGAGCAGCGTGATTGCGGGGCTGGAGACAATTCCGGGGCCGAAACTACTGGCGTCACTCTGCGAGACATTCGATCACCAACAGGTGACGTTCAGCCTCGATCTGCAAGAGGGCATGCCGCTGGGCGATACTTCACTATGGGAAACGGCTGACCCATTCGAGATCGGCATGCGGGCAGTCGATGTCGGTGTGCGGAAAATGATCGTCCTTGATCTGGCACAGGTGGGCGTCGGGGAAGGAGTGCCCACCCAGCCGCTCTGCCGACGTCTACAGGAAGGATGTCCGCAGTTGCAACTCATCACCGGTGGGGGGGTCCGCGATTTGACGGACCTTGAGAATTTACAGAGTTCCGGAATCGATGCCGTCCTCGTAGCCTCGGCACTGCACAACGGTCGCATCGGCCGAGCGGAAATCGACGCAATCCAAGCAACCGATGGGTCTTAACTCGCTGCTGGCTCAATATCAGTCGATACAGGAAACTCGCAAAGCGACACGCTGTCGCCGGTCTCGGCCAATACCTCAGCCAATGTGGTTGCGGCAAACGCCTCTTCAACCGACGCCAATGCATTGTCGAGCCGACGATGCAGTGGACATAGTTTCACTCCATGCGCGGCCAGCCCGAGCGGGCATTCGCGAATGCGACCGATCGGATCGACGGCGTTGACAACTTGCAGAATGGTCAAATCCTCCGGATCGTGGGCCAATGCAATCCCACCGCCGATCCCCCGATACGACTTGACGATGCCGCCTTGACGCAAGCACTGCAAAACCTTGGACAAATACGCTTTGGGAACCCGAGTCACCCCGGCAATTTCTTCGGTCGTCTGTGGGGATTCCCGGTTCATCGACAGGCAGGCGACCGCCCGTAAAGCGTATTCGACCGTTTGAGAAAACATAAAAACCACCTCTAAAAACCAAAACTGGACATTGACATCCAGAAGTGACGAAGTATAGTACCAGAAACCGGATGACATACTCCAATTTTGACGGCATGTCGAACTGCCGTCTAGCCCGATCTCGGAATATTTGCACCTGCAGTTCACAAAGATTCACATCAAAAGGAACATTAAAAATGGAACACATTGACGAAGGCCGTCTCGAAACCGACCCGGAATATCGCTTTGGCTATCTCGCCGGTTTCATGGGATTCGGCGAAGAGGACATTGCGGCGGTCCACGGTGCGGCCGAGCATTTGGGACCAGTCGTGCCGCAACTGGTCGATGCCGTCTACGACAAGCTGTTTTCCTACGATGCCACCAAACGGCATTTTGTCCCCCGCCAGTCGGGCTACGAAGGTCCCTTGCCCGACAGCGTTGACGCGCTCGAGCAGGATCACGAGTTGATTGAGTTTCGCAAGCAGCATTTGGGGCGGTACTTGGTCACGCTGGTTACGAAGCCCTATAACGGAAAAATGGTTGCGTATCTCGACATGGTCGGCAAGATGCACACACCCAAGGCCGGCAGCAAAGCACTCGACGTTCCCCTGGTTCAGATGAACGCACTGATGGGATTTGTTGCCGACGCACTGCTGGCGACAATTGCCAGTTTGGGGTTGGATCACGATGTGGAAGTCCGCACGCAAAGGGCATTCAGCAAACTACTATGGATTCAAAACGACCTGATCAACCGGCATTACGCTGCCAACCCTGAAGTTGCATCGGCCTGGGAGAGATGCCGCGGCGCATCCGAGGGGGTGCGTCGCGTCAAACGAACGGGCCGCAACTTGTTACTGAGAGTGAGCAGATTTCAACAGGTCATCAAAGGCAAGGCGGTGAGATTGGCCGCAAGAATCCCAAAAACACACGAGAATAGCAGCCCCATCCCTGCCAAGAACATGAGTTGACCATCGTGGAAATGGGTATGAATTGGCACTGTTTCTCTTTGTGGTTTTTTGCGTTTCTTGTGGCCATTTCCGCGAAAACTGATCACTTTGAATTCTTAGGCGTCACTCGCGATTCACCGGCCGTTCGACGTTCGGTCTTCTCCGATCACCGGGACGAAAACCGCGCGGCGGTCCTTGTGGCGGAAACGGCCGCTGCCCATTGGGGCCACCTCGTTCGGCGTCGCGTCCACCGCGGCGAGGAAACGAGTTGCCGCGCGGACCTTCACCGCCGCGAAACGCTGCCAGTTGGAAGAACAGCGGACGCAATGCCGGATAGGGCTGCAGCCTCTCATACATTCGCAGCCTGCGAAAACGGCGGTGAATAAACTGTTCTTTATCATCCTGCGACGATAGCTCGTTGTAGTAGCGGCGTTCATCGGATGTCATTCGCTGAGAAACCCGGTTCATTTCCATTTTCGTCGGCGCGATACCTTCCAGGTTTTTCGCCAGATCGCATCCCAGAATCTCGACAATATTGCCGGCAACAATCCGGAGTTCGACGTCTTTGAACCGGCGAACGTCGGCAATCCCGTTGCGAAACTCGCCGGCTGGCAGCGCGGCAATCATTTTGGCCATCAGCCGGTCATCGAACATGGATGACCAGTTTCGAGAACGAATTTGATCACGTTTGCTTTCAGCCAGTGAATTCAATACGAACATCGACCGCTGCCATTCCGTCTTGCCTTTCAGTTCACCGGGCGGGACCGAAAGCTCTTTGGCAATCACACCGATCATCGCTGCCAGATCCTCACGACCGAGTCGCGGAGCGCCTTCCGATAGGGGTTCGGGGGTTGCCTGTTGATCTTTCAATTGCCGCACGCGTTCGATGCGTCCATCAAGATCACTAATCGCCCGCAGTTCCTCCCGCTGAAATGGAGAGAGAGTCTTCAACCAGTTGCGATAACGGTCGAGTGTTACGCGGAGCGCTTCGGCATTTTTTGCGACCTGCAATTGTTGATGCAATTCGCGGTAGCGCTGTTGTGTTTCAGGCGACATCTCCAGGAACGCGCGGTAATTTCTATCGAGCTGCGCCCGTTGCGCCGGTGTCATCTGCTCGATTTCCCGCCGATGCAGCGACAGGCGCGAACCGCCATCGTCACTCTTCCCCGCCCCAAGCAACAGGGCGACAAGAACCGGAACGAACAGGCAGCCGCCAAGCAGCAGCCCGCAGCGATTAAGGTTTTTGCGTTTGTTGGTTGTCATTCAAGACACCATCCGTTTCGAGTTTTTGCAGATACTCGATGCTGCCGATCTCTGTGTAAATGTCCAAATCCTTCACAACCGAAAACTCTTCGACCAAACGGGTCGAGTCGTCGCGACTGAAACGTCCGCCAATCAGCACCCCCAGTAGCACTGAAAGTGCCAAACCCACAACCCAGCCGGCGATGAGAATTTTGCTATCGACTCGCCGACGCTGCGTCTCGTCGTTGTCTGCTGCGGAATGACCCGACACCTGAATCATTGAGAGTGTGCGTGCCGTGAATTCTTCGGAGACCTCCGGTCGCGGCAACTCATCGAGCATTTCATACGTACGGGCCAGTGATTCCACTTCACCACGGACGTCAGAATTCTCAGCCAGTGTCTGCTCAATCGCCTGCGTTGCGGCCTCATCCAACTCGCCGTCGAGATAGGCAACGAGGTTTTCACGCGTCTCAGGATTTCGGGGGGACTCTGTGGGCATTGTCTTTTTCGACGAAAGTTTCAGGCAACCGACATGTCCGTTTATCGGACGTAGGATTCCAATCGCTCTTTGAGATTCTCCCGCGCCCGGGACAATAACGACTTGACGGCCGTCGGCGTCATGTCCATCGACACGGCGATGTCGGCGTAACTCATTCCTTCAAACCGATTCAGTAACAACGCCATTCGCTGCCGTTCGTTCAGTGTGTCGAGCGCTTCGCGAACGACGGTACGAATTTCGCGTTTGTCCAATTGCCGAGTCGGCATCAACGCCGACTTGTCGGCAACGAGTTTTTCTTCGGGTCTCGGTCCCAGCGGGCCAGAATCGCGAACACTGAGCGGGACTTCCTTACGTCGTCCCTTACTTCGTCGCGAATTGCTGGCCAGATTGTTGGCGATGCGAAACAGCCAGGTCGAAAACTTGGCCGTGGGAACGTATCGCGACTTCACGCGATAAATCCGCAGAAAAACCTCTTGCGCCAGATCTTCGGCCTGTGCTTGTTCATTTAACACGTGGTGAAACACGGAAACCAGCCGGTCCTGGTACGCCGAGACCAACTGCGTAAACGCATCGTCGTCGCCCTGCTTCACACGCATCATCAACTGCACATCGGGATCGCGAAGATGCGGAAACTGCTTGGTATCGCTTGCGATCACGTTGCGTCCGGACGATTGCGGATTGGGGCCTGTCTGCATTAAACCCGAGTCGCCGCCCAAGGTTTCTCTCCAATTCGCCCGACGAATTACAAATCCGTTGATATCGACAGCACGCCTTGTTCCCGTGGGTGCCGCCACGCCATTATAATGGTTCAATCTGTCAGCGACATGGCGTTGGAACTACAAGTTGTCGGCTGACCGCCTAAATCTTACGTCATTGAGTCGTTGTGGAGTACCAGACGGTAATGTCTTTGAGCACGCTTCCTTTAAGTTATTGCACGAACGTCCATCCGGGGCAATCGATTGCGGAAATCGATAACGGTCTCGATCAATACACGGTCGCTGTGCAAAAAAAGTTGGATCGGCCACTTGCAGCGGGATTGTGGCTGGCCCGCCCGGTCACAACGGAATTGTTACAAAACGAACGCTCACTGGCGGAATTCACCGAGCGGCTGCAGCAGCGCAAGCTGACCTGCTACACGCTCAACGCCTTTCCCTACGGCGATTTCCACAGCGAACGCGTGAAAGAAAACGTCTACATCCCCGATTGGTCGAAACCGGAGCGGCTGGAATACACCCACGATTGTGCGCGAATTTTGTCAGCCTTGATGCCCGAAGGAACCGAGGGCAGCATTTCGACCGTGCCGCTTGGATTCAAAGAATTCACACACCCCGACGATTTTTTTGATCGATCCGTTGAGCAATTAATTGAACTCGCCCGACGACTCGACAGTCTTTACGACGAAACCGGCAAGTTGATCCGTCTGGCGATTGAGCCAGAGCCATTCTGTTTGCTGGAAACGACCGACGAAGCGATCGCGTTCTTCGAAAGGTTGTGGCAACAAGCCGACGGCTGTGGAGCGGGCGACGTCGTTCGTCGCACCCTTGGTCTCTGCTACGATGTATGCCATCAAGCGGTGGAATTCGAGGATGTCGGCGAATCGATTCAGCGGCTGAACAACGCCGGAGTGCGGATCAACAAGGTTCACATTACCTGTGCCGTCGAACTCGACAATCCGGCTGAAAACGAAGAGGGACGCCGTGCGCTAGCGCAATATGTGGAGCCACGTTATCTGCATCAGACGATGGCGAGAAGGTCTGACGGGCGTGTGCTACGGTATGTCGATCTGAGTTCGGAGCTGGCGTTGGAACCCGACGAAGAGTTTCTAAACGCCGACGTTTGGCGCATTCATTTCCACGTCCCCGTCGATGCGGAATCGCTGGGACCGCTGGGAACAACACGTGCCGAATTGCGAGAGGGGCTGACGGCGGTTGCCGCCCTGCAGTACGCGCCGCACCTGGAAGTCGAAACTTACACGTGGCAGGTTCTTCCCGGCGAACAGGGCAGCGATCTCGTCGATGGCCTGACCCGCGAACTCGTCGCGACCCACGAATTGCTGTCACAGGTTTGAGATTGCCAACCCATCAATGCAAATAGCCGACGAGCAAGCTCGCCGGCTATTTGCGATTGTGCAACTTTGTTGAGCCGAACGGCTCAACCGTCAACCGTCAACCGTCACAGCGTTACTCGTTCCGCGGTCGTTCCGGACGCCGGTTACCGTCCCCATTTGGCCGTCGGCCACCCTCTTGTCCGGGACGCCGACCGCCATCTGCGCCGGGTCGTCGGCCTTCCGGGCGACCACCCTGACTTCTCTTGATCCGCTCAACCAACTTCTTCAGTTCATCCTTGTCTAGCGCGCCGTCTTTGTTCGCGTCTGCGTACTGCAACACGCGTTGCAGTCTCTCGGGCAGTTCGTCTTTGGTCAGCTTGCCGTCTTTGTTCTTGTCGTTCTGCAGAAGCCTCTCGACCGAAATACCACCGCCAGGTCCGCCCTGTCCCGGTTGTCCTGGTCGACCACGCCCCGCATCACCCGGACGTCCATTTTCGCCGGGCCGACCACGTCCCGCTTCACCGGGGCGTCCACCACGACCAAAATCGGGGCGTATTTCGTCCTGCGTCAGCTTGCCGTCCTTGTTCTTATCGAGACTCTTGAGCGCGGCGGCGGCATTCTCGATTTCTTTCGCGGAAATCTGACCGTCTTTGTCGGCGTCGAGGGCAACCATCAGCGGTGGTGGGTTGGGGCGGAAGCCATCTCGCGGGGGACCATCCGGTCTGTCGCCTCTGCCGGTTCTAGCAGGACGACCTTCTGGACGTCTGCCACCTCTGTCAGAACGGTCGTCAGGTTGATCGGGGCGTGCTTGCCGGTCGCGGTTGCGTGGCGGGTCTTTTTTGTCCGCAGCATCCTGCGCGAATGCCGTCCCAATCACCAAACCGGCCACTGCCGCCGCAGCGAGTCCCAACATTAGCTTCTGCATCGTTTCTCTCCCTCGTTTCGTTTCGTTTCGTTGTTTATGTCGCCAACGGGTGGCCGACGATTTGCCGCACCCACTTATATCGACACTCAATCAACTCAGGTAGCCGGCCCGCAGTCGAATTCGATCACCGCACCTGACCAACATTGAACAACTCAACGCCCCACAGGTTTCGGTCGGTTCGAAGGAAATATGTGCTTCCCCACAAAAAACCGGTCGTGGCCATGATTGAATTACGGAGGTCGCTACGACATGCGGAACCGCAATGGTATGCTGGAAACTGCAGGAACCGACCTGAGTTTTAAAAATGAATCGCGAGCCATCGCCCATTCCCTTGTCTCGGAGAACCCTTCATGCGCTGTTCTTGTTTGCGAAATGCCGGTTGGCTGGCCCTCTTCGGCTTGATACTTTTCTGCGAAATTACCGGTGCGGCTGAACCGCAGCCGGTTGTGACCGATGTCTTCGTCGCTGGCGAGGGCGGTTATCACACCTATCGAATTCCCGCGATCATCACCTCAAAGAAAGGAACGCTGCTGGCGTTCTGCGAAGGCCGTAAGACAGGCCGATCCGATCACGGCGATCTCGACATGTTACTGCGGCGTTCGACGGACGGCGGAAAGACGTGGCGACCGGTGCAGTTGGTCTATGAGGAAGGAGGCGTGAAGAAAACGACGATTGGCAATCCCTGCCCCGTTGTTGACCAGAAGACCGGGCGAATCTGTTTGCCCTTCTGCCGCAACAACGACGATGTTCTCATTTCCTACAGCGACGATGACGGCCTCACATGGTCGGCCCCCAAGTCGATTACGGCCGACGTTAAGAAACCGGATTGGGGCTGGTATGCGACCGGGCCGGGAGTTGGAATCCAATTGACCAACGGCAAACACAAAAGCCGGCTGGTCATTCCATGCGACCATCGCGAAACAATCGACGGCCGCGGCATCAAACTTTCCCACGTTTTCTACAGCGACGACGGCGGCAAGAGTTGGAAACTGGGCGGATCGGTCGAGCGGCACACCGATGAATGTCAGGTCGTGGAATTAGCCGACGGCACGCTGGTGATCAACATGCGCAACTATTGGGGCCGCGACGGCAAGGAGCAGAAGAAAGACAAGAAACGCGCGGTCGCGCTCAGCCACGACGGCGGCATCTCGTGGCAGTCGTTTCGATTCGATACGACATTGATCGAACCCATCTGTCAGGCCAGTTTCATCCGCTATTCTGCCAGAGGAAAAACGGCGAATGTTCCGCTGCTATTTTCCAACCCGGCATCAACTTCGGCTCGGCATCGCCTGACTGTCCGTTTGAGTCGCGATGAAGGTAAAACCTGGCCGGTCTCGCGTCTGTTGCACGAAGGGCCGTCGGCGTATTCGTGCCTGACCGTGCTTGCCGATGGCAACGTCGGCTGCCTGTACGAAGCGGGCAGCAAGAACGCCTACGAAACAATCCGGTTCGCCCGCTTTTCCCTCGATTGGTTCGAGGCGGATAGCCAATCGTCGCCGTAGGCGTTGAACGAGGCTCAAAACTCAACAACGAAAGACACCGGCATGCCGATTGATGATGCGATAGTTGAACAGGTTCGCGCGGCCGTGCAGACCGAGCGGTTGCTCGATACGGCGATGCGACTGATTGAAGTTCCCAGCCCCACATGTTCCGGTGCTGCGGTCGCGGATCGTATGGCGGAGATTCTTGCCGATGACGGTTTTACCGTTGAACGGCCCGAGGCGGGATGGCCGGAGGCTCCAGCGGTTGCCGTGCGATTTCACGCGAAGAACAACGGACGGACGATTCAATTCAACGGCCACCTCGACACGGTGCACCTGCCATTTGTGCCTCCGCGAGTCGAAGAGGGCGTTCTGTACGGCAGCGGTTCGTCGGACATGAAGGGGGGCATTGCTGCCATGATCGAAGCGCTGCGGGCGCTGCGCGATAGTGGCACCTTATCGTCTGGTTCCGTCTTGCTGACCGCGCACGACTTGCACGAAGCGCCGTGGGGAGATGGCAGCCAGGTTGATCGCTTGATCGACGCCGGTTTTGTCGGCGATGGCGTGTTGCTGCCGGAATACCTCTGCGACCGACTGCCGGTCATCGGGCGTGGATTGGCTGTGTTGTCGGTGAAAGTCAGCCGGCCGGGTGAGCCGGTGCACGAAGTGCTGGGCGGTTTACAACAGCCGAATGTGATCCGCGCCGGCGCGGATATCGTCCTGCAATTTGAGAAACTCGATGAGGAATTGGCAAAGAAGACGCATCCGCTGGCTGGCCGCGAGAGTCTGTTTGTCGGACAGATCCAGGCGGGCGAAATCTATAACCAGTCTCCCACCGTACTGGAATTGGCGGGTACACGGCGATGGCTGCCGGGAACTTCAGCCGGCCACGCGAAAGAGCAATTTCACGAAATCCTCGCGGAAATCGCGGAACAACGCGGCGTCGAAATCGAAGGCGACTTCCGGTTCGTCCGCGATGCGTACGAGATCAGCGAGACCGACCCGCTCGCCGCCGCGTTTCAGGATGCGTATTCCGCCGTCGATGGTCAGCCATTAACGGTCGGGGCGAAACCTTTTGTCGATGACGGCAACACGTTTGTGCACCGCGGCGGCATACCCGCTGTGACGCACGGCCCCAACGCAAAGGGAGCGCACACAGTGCTTGAAGAAGTGCCGGTGGAAGAACTGGTCCGCGTGGCGATTGTGTACGCGCTGACCGCAATTCAGTTCTGCGGCGGGTGATTCATTAGATCCCACGGGACGCGGCCCGTGGGCTTTGGGGCTGAGACAGGTTTTATTCCAACACCTGTCCGTCATCGCCCATTGGGAAGTTTTCCTCGTCGAGCGGCTCGACAATGGCGTACCGGCCTTCGGTCCAGCGGAACAAATCGACGTTACGACAGCGTTCGCTACAGAAGGGGAAGAACTCCTGCGCGGCAGCGTCTTCTGGCAACTCCTTTTCGCACACACCACAGGTCTGTCGGCGTATCATCGGTGTGGCTTTCCGGCTGAAGGTTCGCGGTTTTCAATCGGACGACTTCGATTTCGACTTCGATTTTGACTTGGATTCACTCTTGGTCGATGAAGACGACTTGCTGTCGCTACTTTCCTGGCTCTTCTTCTGGGCCGTCTTGTCCGCTGCAGCCGCCTTCTTGTAGGCCGAACTGCGATAATCGGTTTGGTAGAATCCCGATCCCTTGAAGATGATGCCCGCTCCAGGCCCGATGACGCGTTTGGCCTTCAACTTGCCGCATTCGGGGCATTTTCGCTTGGGGTTCGCGGTTATCTGCTGAAACAACTCCCATTTGTGATCACAGGATTTGCAAACGTAATCGTATGTCGGCATTCTTTTTCAGTCCTTCTCCTGGAAGGCGCTGTTCGCGCCTCCACTTACTACACAACGATTCTCAATCCGTCCGTTGGCGGCAACCGTTATTGACCCATGTCGGTCGCTTGCCGTACAGTTCCGGCCCTTTGGGTTTTCTATTGTGGCGGTGATAGCCGTCGATGACCAGTCAACAGCGAGTCGGCCATGCCTGTCGGCGTCGAGCTTCAAGAAAAACTATACATTTGCCCCGGTGAAACGCGGCCGATTTCTCGCTCGGTGCATTTATCTCGGCTGGCGGCGTTCTTTCCCGCGTGCCGTGAGTGTCCTTTTCGCTGCGATACCGGTCAGTTGTCCAAGGCAACAGTCGAACGGCTGCAGTTGACCGAACACCGGGTGGAACGCGCGTCGTTGTTCACCCCTGAAGGTGTGCGTGGCGCTTACATCAACGAGTTGACGCGCAGCAAAGCCGGCCAGATGGCTGCCGCGCTGGCCCGGCTGCTGTGGCAGGAGTCGCCGCTCATCGGTCGTGCCGCAACGGCCGAACAGGGACACCGCCCACGGCGACCGTCGGTGGTGGTGGGGCACGATGAACGCCCCTCATCTCCTGACATTGTCACCGGCGTCGCGACGTCACTGCGACGAATGGGTTGTCAGGTGATCGACATCAGCCTGACGACCAAACCCTGCTTCTGGTTTTCGGTGGACCACCTCGATGCCGATGCCGGGGTTTTCGTAACCGGTGCCGGCTCGCCCCCATCGTGGACGGGGCTTGATTTCTGTGGGCGTCACGGGGCACCGTTGTCACAACGACCCGCGAGCGCGTCAAGCTGTGAAACGGCCGGCGAAATTGATCTCAATCGAATTGAAGAGCAGTTGCGGCAGCCCTTCAGCCGATCAACACGGCATGCCGGTCCCTACCGAACCTTTCAGGCGGCAGTTCCGTATGAAGCCAGATTGTGGAAGCACTTTCACGCATTGCGTCCGTTGACCGTTGCCTGCGCATGTCCCAATCGCCTGACCCGTCGGACTTTGGAGCGGATTTTCGAGACGCTTCCGTGCCAACTCAATCTGGTCGATGTGCCGAACCGTGTTCGCAATCCTCTCGATGCTGACGACGCTGATGTCGAACGTTTGAGCCAGGCGGTTCAAAAACAGCAAGCCGATTTGGGCGTGCTGATTGACGAGGACAGTCAACGCTGCGGCTTCGTCGATGAACGGGGCCAACATGTGTCGGCCGAACGAATGACTCAATTGCTCTGTCAATTGATGCTAACAGAACACCCCGGCGAGACCGCCGCCATCGAGACATCATTGATCCAATCCGTGTACCCCGTCGTCGAACTATCCGGTGGACAGTTGGTTGACGGCGGTGCGACGATGGCCGAGATGTCCCGCGCAATGCGCGAACAGAGTGCGTCCATTGGTGGCGGAGATTCGGGACACCTCTGGCTTCACGAAGCCTGCCCAACCAGCGATGCCGTGATCACACTCGCCCACGTGCTGGCACTGCTCAGCCGCAGCGACGCCCCACTCTCCGAGGTCGCCCATACTTAGCCGCCGGTGAATACACCGGCGGTCGATACTCCACTTCAATGATCTTCGATTCACCACACACCAAATCAACTTCCACACCGGCCCGCCGTGTATTCACGGCGGGCTAATTCTATAATCGCAGCCGCTCTATAATCACACCCAATCAATCGTGTCATCAGCAGAATCAAACCCTGGAAATCACCATGTCAGAAAAATGGATCGCCGATCGGATGCATCGCATTGATGCGTCGGGCATTCGCAAAGTTTTCGATCTGGCCGCCAACATGCAGGTGCCAATCAATCTCAGCATCGGCCAGCCACACTTCGACACACCGCAGCCAATCAAGGACGCGCTCTGCAAGGCGGTCGAGGAAGGGAAGAACGCCTACAGCCCGTCACAGGGAATTCCCCCGTTGCTCGAGAAGATCCAAGGTCACGTGGATGACCTTTACAGTCACGACGATCGGCAGGCTTTCGTCTCCAGCGGCACCAGCGGCGCGCTGATGTTGGCAATCTCGACACTCGTCAACCCGGGCGACGAGGTGATCGTCTTCGATCCGTTCTTTGTGATGTATAAACACTTAACAGCAATGGCGGGCGGCAAGGTCGTGCTGATCGACACGTACCCCGATTTCCGTATCGACGTGGATCGAATGCGAGATGCCATCACCGACCGTACCAAAGTCATCATCTGCAATAGTCCGTCGAATCCAACGGGATACGTTGCCAGTACGGATGAACTTCGCGGACTGGCGGAACTGGCGGCCGAACGCGACATTGCCCTTATTAGTGACGAGATTTACAAATCGTTCTGCTACGACGAGGAATTCGCCAGCCCCGCTCGTTGGAACGACCAGACAATCGTCATCGACGGCTTCAGCAAGTCGCATTCGATGACCGGATTGCGTCTGGGTTACGTCCACGGACCGGAACACGTGATACAACAGATGATCAAACTGCAGCAATTCACCTTTGTTTGTGCACCGCATCCCGTTCAGTGGGCGGGGCTTGCGGCGTGGGATATCGATGTTTCCGACCGCGTCGCTGAATACCGAAAAAAACGCGATTTCATGATTTCCGAGTTACAAAACGATTTCGAAATCGCCGGTGCTGGTGGGGCGTTTTATCTGTTCATGAAAACGCCCTGGGGTACGGGGACCGAATTCGTCGCCGAGGCGATCCGCAACAACCTGCTGATTATCCCCGGCAACGTCTTCAGTTCGCAGGACACACACATTCGCATTTCCTACGCGGCAGAAGAAACGACGTTACAAGAGGGGGCCGATGTGTTGAAAGCAATCGCCAAAGCAGGCCCCCAAAATGATTGACCAAACATTTAGCCAGCCCGCTTGCGGGCCGTGACGGTTCGTAGTGACTCGATTCATCGCCCCGTTCTTTAATCCAACAAGGGCGATGCGTCAGGAAGCAATCGAACTGCATGAATGCGGTCACTACGAACCCCTACAATTGCCTACGACCGACTGAACTATCGGGGTTAGAGATGGATCGAGAATCGGCCGTAACACAAGAACCACGGACACGGTGTGTGACAGCAAACACGTGGCGACGACGAGCCGGACGCTGGTCGTTGCTGCTATCGATCGCCGTGTTCTCGTCGATGACCGGCTGCGGCTGCTCTCACAAGATGTGCCCCCACTCAAGCTCTCCGATCACCGCCCGGTGATTGGCGTGGTTGAGTGGCTATCGCCCGAAGATTAATGGGGGCGCGGGTCAACAATCTTTCCATCAAAGCCTGAAGCGCAAGCGAAGGAGCATCACTCCTTCGCTTGCGCTTCAGGCTCCAATTGCCGGTGTGTGATTTTGTGAGGATCCCGCGCCCCGATTTCATTCAGCCGTCATTGAAACGAGTCGAGATACGACAACAGGTCGGCCATCGCTTGGATATCAACCTGCTTTTCCAACCCTTCGGGCATGAACGAGATGCCGGAACTTTTTAACTCTTCAATATCGACGCGCTGTACATCGGCCGTCGTGCCATCGGTGCGGCGAATGGTGATTCCGTTTGCGCTCTCGGCAGTGATCATTCCCGTGATGGTACGGCCCGCCACGGTCACGAGGACGTATGTCAGAAACTTGGGCTTCACTTCGCGGTTCGGATCGAGAACGTTGAGCAATACCGCCGGCAGGCCGCGCTGTCGAATCCCCTTCAACTCGGCACCGATTGCCGTGCCAACATCTTCCAGCCGATGGCACGCCGAGCAGTTCTTCTTGAAGACCAACTTGCCGCGTGCGATGTCACCCTTCATTGTGAGTGCGGGCTGATACCGTTTGACGACATCCTGGCGGGCTGATAGTCCGTTGGATGCGAACAGTTTGCCGACTCGCGTGGCGATTGTCTTATCGGGATGACGCTTGAGCAGTTGAACGCGAGACGGTTCGACATCGCCACGACCGACGCGGCCCTTTTCGACGGCGTTCAGAAATGCCGTCACCCATTTGGGGCGCGAAAGCATTGTCTCGACGGCTCGCGTTCGCAAACCGGGGCTGAGACTCGACCACGCATCGAGTAGCACGTCGGCCACCTTTGCATCGTCAAACTCGGCTATTGTTTCAAGTGTTGCCGCCTGCACGGGTTGCGGTTGTCTTAGCTCCAGCAATTCGACAAACAGCGGTTGCACCACTGTGAATTTCGCCAGACGTAGAACCCGCACCGCTTCCGCGCGTTCGGTGACACTTGCCTTCTCATCGACTGCCTTGGTTTGCGCTGCGGCCAACATTGCCGCGACGATCTCGGCTCCCTTCCCGCCGGCTGCGGCGAGAATTCGCTCGCGGGTCTTTCCCTTCTGTTTCTCGATCAGCGATTGCACGAGTGCTTCGACCAACGGTTTCTCGCTTGCCGGAAGTGTTCCCAGCGACTTCAAGACGACTGCGATTTCGCTGTTGCGACCGGCTGCGCCGATTTGCCGCGACAACGACACCAAAGTTTCCCGTCCCGGCTTTGACTTGCGAAACGCCGCTTCCGGCAGCAGACGACTGAACACATCGGCGGCTCCATTCTCAAGTGAGCTAAGAATCGCCAGTCGCATCCACCGGTCGTTTGCGTCACGTAGGACAAGTATCGCTAACGCGTAATTACGCGCTGCGCCGCCAAACGAGCCAAGCGAAAACGCCACCTGATAACGGACCGGCAAACTGCTGGCGGCGGCCAATGCGACCAATCGGGCGCGCACCGCAGGAGACTCTGCCGCAGATTTCTCGGCGAGCCGAATCGCTTGGGCCAGCACGTCATCTGAGGGATCACCGAGCACCTCCAGTAATGTCTCCTCATCCAATTCGTCCAGCCCATCCAGGGTATGCATTGCGGTCGCGCGGCCTTCGGGGAATTCAGAATTGACGGCGACGAGTTTCAGCAGACCGATAGCCGCACGGTCCTGCCGTTGGTACAACAACCGGGATGCCGTATCTCGATGCCAGCCGTTGGGATGCTCCAGCAGCTTGACGAGTTCCACCGTGCTCAACTTGGCCAAACGGGGCGTCTTGCGACGTCGAAACCGATCGGGCGCGATGCGGTAAATTCGGCCGTGATTGATTCCGCTAGCCGGATCGAGATGTTTGAAGAATTCCGGCGGCAGAAACGCCGCCCCCTCTATCAACTCGCGATACATGTCCAACACATATATCGTCCCGTCGGGTGCATTGACGAATTGCACCGGTCGGAACCAGATGTCGCTGGATGCGAGAAACTCTCCGCCGTCATCCGCACGGCGGGCCACAAGCTGCAATCCGTTCCGCTCCAATCGGGCGCGGTAGACAAGATTGTTCGCCACATCGCCCACCAGCAAGTTGCCGCGATAAGCTTCGGGCCAGGCATCGCCGCGATAAATGGTTACGCCGGTTGCACCGGTGAAGAATCCGAACGGTTTGCCGCCTTCGTCGGAACCGCGAAATTTTCCGGTCCGTCGCAGACGTGTCCGCAGCACGCGCCACGGTTCGGGCGGGCTGATGCGAAACAGTTTTGTGAACTTTCCCTGTGGTGCGATATCAATCGCTGCTGCCGGTGCCTGCAAATGCGGATTGCGTGCAGCGTAGCGGTCGTCGTACATCAGTGTTTGAGCCGGAACGCTGTTCGAGCAGACGAACTTCCGCCCCCAGTTGTCCATGCTCATGCCGTGCTGTCCGCCGCCCGATGTCAATTCAAACTTGGAGAGGTCGCGCGGGTCGAAAACGAAACCGCGGCCGCGCACCGAAACCGGTTTGGCCGCCTTGTCTCCCGCGACCGTCACGTTGCCGCCGGAGAGACTTGTCGAAAGATGAAAGCGATTGTCCATTCCCCAGCGGATCGAATTCAAATGTGCTTCGCCGGCCTTATCTGATCCAAAACCGCTGAACACCACTTTGCGTTCATCGGCCTTGCCGTCGCCGTCGGTGTCTTTCAGATACAACAAATGCGGCGCATCGCCGACAAACAGTCCGCCGTCCCAGCAGGCGAGGGCGGTGGGATAATTCAGATCGGCGGCAAACACGATGCTCTTGTCGTAACGGCCATCGTCGTTGCTATCTTCAAGCAAACGGATCGAACCGCGCTCTTTCGAGTTCTCCAACGCGTACAGATTGTACGGCGGCAATTCGATGACGTACATTCGCCCGTTCGCGTCGAAGTCGATTGCCACTGGATCGCGGACCAATGGCTCAGCGGCCACGAGTTCGACGTGAAATCCCGGTTGCATTTTGAACGCCTTCAGCGCCGCCTGTGGCTCGTTTGCGGGAACGCGCGGCAACTGCTTGCCGAAATCGTCAGCCGCCTCGGTTGTTGGCTGCGTCTTCGCTTTCGCTGGATCGTCGGCCGGTGCGCTGCACGCCACCAACAATGCCGCCAATGGGACGACGGCAAGAATTGCGGAGTAGCGGATATAACGCGGTCGGTGATTGCGGATTCGTTCGTTTCTCAAATGCATTTCGTAATACCGATCACGGGTTCCAATTGAATTAACTGACGCAGTAAATCAATACCGGCGCTTTCATCATACAACAACAGGAATCAATCGCCAGTTGTTGGGGGTCCTACCGTCCGGCTTTCCGCTCCTGCGCAACAACAGCGCGCACGAGTTGCCCCATTTTGGGTGGGTCGGCTTCAACGTCGATTGTCAAACCGCCGCGGCGTAGTGCTTCACTGGCCGTGGGACCAATTGACGCGACGACGCAATTGTTTGCCGCAGCGATCCATTCGTCGCGGCATCCGATTCCGTCAGCAGTGTGCAACACGCTGGTGAGTTGAAAGGCACTGGTGAATAGAATCGCATCGAACCGCCCGACGATCGTCGCCTCAATCGCATCGATTAGCGGCTGTTGATTCTCTGGAAATGCCCAGCGGTAGACCGGCACCGGCAAGACGTCCGCACCGCGTTGCCGTAACTCGTCGTAGAATTCTTCGTTCGGCTCACCGTACTCCTGCACGGCGACTGTCTTCCCCGACACAGTAATTTCCTTATCGATCACGTCGAGAAGTTCGCGCCAGGTGTTAGGCTCGGCAGCGCGACAATCGATATGCACTCCCCATTCGCGCAACACGGCCGCCGGTTTCGGGCCGCGAATCGCGATGCGGCAGGCATCGAGCGCCGTCAGGAATTTCTGACGGTCGAACTGCGTCTCAGCGGCATCCAACAGGCATCGTGCGCCAACGCCGGTCATGAAGATTACGACGTCGATTTGTCCGTCGAGCAACCGTTGTGCGAATTCGAGCGCTGTGCCATTCTCGTCCAGCGGTACTTCGCGCATGGAGGGTACGACAGTCGCCACTCCTCCCTGACGCTTGATCAACGACTGCATCTGATCGGCACGACGGCTTTCGAAGCTGCACAACTGTAGTGGGGGCGATTCGGCGGAGGACATGGCGATGGGGCGACTCGGATTGATGTTCAGATCATCGATTCCCACGGGGCGCGGCCCATGGGCTTTGCTGCGGAATCTGCCGATTTTACCGGCCGACCAGCCGTCAACGCGAGCGCAGACGGCGTAAGTTCCTGTGAGGAACCGAAATCCGGTCATTCACGGTTGAAGCTCCCTGCGATGAACAGCCGATGAAATGCTGCACCGCCAACGATGAGGCGCCCCATGCGATGGCAGCGAAGGATTGACAACGATGTCAGCGACGCGGACCAACTCACAAAGAATCTGCAACTTCCGGTACTACACGCCCGCTTGGGAAATTGGTACGGGACTGCAGGTTTCGCTTGCCCCGGGCGAATATGAAGTGACCAGCGAAGAAGTTCGCGACGGTGTGCGCTATTTTTGCCTCGACGAGACGTATCGCATTGCGGCCGATGATGACGTTGATTGAGAAACCCGCGTGTCAATTCCTACAGAACTTAAAATGGAACAGAACGAGACACTTGGTCCACAAGAATGGCAAGAAAAAACATTGAAAAGGGGCGATTTTGAGAGAGAGCCTACCCAAGATGTGATCTTGATGCTCTGTCATTCCCTTTGAGTTTCAGGCCCAAGAAGTAGAAGTAGCCTGAACCATTTCTCTGAACAGGAATGTTCAAGAGACGCTTTACACTCGTTGTGAGTGAGCGGCTTGAAGGTGCGGGGAGATTCTGAGATTCAGCCCATGATGAATAATATTTGTGAAAGGGTTTTGAATAACATCTGGCCCCCGCTTCACGAACACAAAACTGATCAACGAATTGTTGAATCGGTGAAGTGAGGCTTGGGAATGCCCGCTGAAGTCTGAATTGCTCGTGGATGGTCTCTCGCACGCTGTGGATGCTGTAGGGCTTCAGGGTTTTGGGACATGTTTGCCCAGTGAGCTTTGCGGGGATGTCCTTTTGGGCGACTCCCTGTTGATGAAGTTCCAGAATGAGACTTTTTGCCTCATCTGTGACGATCATCTTCTTGGCAAGGCCTCCTCGCTTACCGTGCGTTCTCGCCGCATAAACGGTAACGAGGCTCATAATGTCGGCGGCCATTTCCTCCTCATCCGAAACATCAACCTTGGTGTTGATGATGATGAGTTCGACATTCATTCTTTCGCATAAGACAGAGAAGAGTCGATTCCCTCCCCGATTCAATCTGTCGGAGTGAGAGACCACTACTCTTCCAATTTTCCCATCCAATATCAGATCCACCAAGCGAAGGAAGCCCTTCCGATTTTGATTTAATCCGCTCCCGGATTCAGAAATTTCAAGAATGTTTTCTCTGCTATTTTGAAATTCCGTCTCGCAGTATTCCAAGAGCAGTTCTGATTGTCGGTGAAGGTTGCCTTCCTTTTTCTGAGCTTGGGTGCTGACTCGGCTGTAACAGACCGTCAGTCTTTCTTCTTGCGGTTCTTCGTCTTCTCCATTCCACCTCCGAATTGAACGCACACAGACGCGGCGATGATTACCGAAAGTGCGGCATGCGTCCAAAACTCCTGCGTCTATCCAGTTCCTTACCGTCTGAGCTGACACAGCCAGCATCTCACTCGCTTCTCCCACTGATACCGCTCGGCCTTGTTGTGCAACGTCATCCGGATGAAAATTGTTCACAGCCATCACTCCTTGGTCATTTCAAGGATTTGTGGTCAGGGGCTGGATGGTGTTGAAGCACCTTTCAGTCCCGTTTTTGTATCGGGTTTCCTTTTCAATATGCCCGTTGAGAACAATTGTAGAAAAATGAAACCCGCCTCAATTACTCTTACGTTCTTGAGCGGCGGGTCAATGTTTTACGTTGTGAATTGTGCGAGATTGTTCGTTGCCGAACTGCCTACTGTTAAACAGGTTACGGCAAGAGTAAACACCCTTGGCGAGAGGGAGAGGCACCCTTTTTAGTAACAGGCAAAAGGTTCCGCCATTGGTATCGAATTTGCGCCGGGGTGCGCAGACGATGTGAACGTGAAAGCGGGCTGTCTTACGTAATTCAATCTGCTCAACGTGAACGTGCCTTCTTGATTTACCCTTACTCTGCTGTCAGATCGAATAAATCGTGAGCAATTTGTTTATGTCTTCGTGAGGATGAAGTTGGCGGAGTCGCCAAAGTTTGGTTCTCTGGTGATTCCTCTCGTCTTCAATTCGTTTCTTCTCAGCTTCGAGACGTGCCTGTTCCTCTTTCACCAATTCAACCGATTTCGGTGTGTACTCAACGACAAATTCTTCGTTGTGTCGCATATCATGATTACGAATCCACTCGTTCCTCTTGAATCCGAATCTGAACAGCACACTTTCCCAATCGTCGGTACTCTCATCGCTGTTGCCCGTTCTCCATAACTTCTCGGCCAACTTGTGATCGGTTTTGATTTGTTTTTTCAACAACTTCAAGTTGGCGAAGCTGACACCGAACAGGTTGTCCCCTGCCCCGTGACGCTTGTAAATCTTGACGTTCTGGGCGGTTCCCATTTTCTTGAGGGTCGCCATAGTTTGTTTGAAGGTCATTGGGTGATTTCCTACATGGGCGGCGCTGTCATTGGGGGCTGCGAAACCGCAAGCGTGATTGGTAATTAGATTGAGAAACCCGGTTTTTTTGAAAAACCGGGTTTCTGTAATGTGGCGTTCAATCGGTTGTGATGAAACGGGCTAGCGATTTGGTTGCGTGTTTTCGCGGTTGGCCGTCGTGCAAGATGACGACCATTGCGGCGCGGGTTTTCCTGGTTCCGATCAGTTTCAATCCTCGCTCTGGTCCCAGCACACTGACTGCCGATGCCAGGCTGTCGGCGGCCATGCCGTTTTCGGCGATCACCGTTACGCTACTCGATCGTGTGAGGCCCAGACCGGTTTTTGGATTGATGATATGTGAATAGCGTTTGCCGTCGATTTTGACGTTTTGATAGGCGTCACCCGATGTGGCGACCGCAGCGTTAGAGAGTATGAGGCGGAGTGGTTTGGCGGTTTGGGGTTCCGACGGGATGCCAACCGTCGGCTTTGGAACGCGGCCCGTCGGTTTTCGGGTGACCGCTGCGACTTCGATGATCCAACCTGTTTTGCCGGGCGGTGGGTCGCCTGCGACGATGTCGCCGCTACCGTCGATGAGTGCGCGGGTGACTCCGTGCGCTTTGAGTACCTTCAGTGCTTCGTCGCCGGCGAAGCCTTTGGCGATGCCACCCAAATCCAGTCGCATGCCCTCGTGTCGTAATTCGATTGTGTGCTGCTTCGTGTCGAGCCGAACATGCCGATGACCAACTCGGTCGAGTGCGTCGGCAAGTGCCATCGGCGCGGGCATTTGCTTCTTGCGACGTGCGATGCGCCACAGGCGGACGACCGGGCCAATTGTGACATCGAACGCCCCGCCGGTCTTCGCCGACAACTTCAGCGATGCAGAAACAACACGTTCCAGATCGCGGCCGACTTTCACCGGCTTACGCGGACCGGACGATCGGCACAATCGCATCAATTCACTGTCGGGGTCGTAGTCGCTGAGAACGCCGTTGAGTTGTTTGATGCGAGCATAGGCTGCACGGGCGGCCTTGTTTGCGGCGGCGTCGTTTCCGGCATATAATGTGATGCGGAACGGCACACCCATTTGGATCTGCAGGAACTCGTACCGTTCGAGCTGTTCCGCAGCCGAAACCCGCCCCGTGCCTATCATCAGCAAGGCGACGGTCACCATCAAATTGAAAATTTGAGTCCGCATCGCAGTTCTTTGCGAGATGTTCTCAGGAGTTGTCACCAGATGTTGAGCATAATTCGACCGACCGGTCGCCCGCAAGCGCTTTTGTTTTCTCTCGCCTTCATTGCGGCAAATAGCGTCGTTGCTGCCGATAAGTCGGGCGACGCGAAAACCGAAAAACAGATGAAGCCGTACCGCGAAGTGCTCTCCGGGACGGACATCACCTTTGGGTTGACGCCAATCCCCGCTGGCGAGTTTTTGATGGGCAGTGCCGAAAACGAAGAGGGCCGCAAGGCAGATGAGGGGCCGCAGCGAAAAGTCAAAATCGCGCCGTTCTGGATGGGCACGCACGAAGTGACCTGGGACGAGTACGACATTTGGGGATTCAGCCTCGACATTCAACGCCGTAAGATCCAGGGTCTCAAGCCAACCGATGGCGACAAGATTGCCGATGCCGTCACGCGTCCGACCAAACCCTACACCGACATGACGTTTGATATGGGACACGACGGTTTCCCCGCCATCTGCATGACACAACTCGCCGCGAAAATGTACTGCCAGTGGCTGAGCGCGAAGACTGGGCATTTCTATCGCCTGCCGACCGAAGCCGAATGGGAATACGCCTGCCGCGCCGGCACAACGACCGCCTATTCGTTCGGCGACGACGCCAGCAAACTCGGCGAGTACGCCTGGTACATCGAGAACAACGATTTTGTCTACGCCAAGGTGGGCAAGAAAAAACCGAACCCGTGGGGCCTGTACGACATTCACGGCAACGTTGCCGAGTGGTGCCTCGACCAATACCTGCCCGACACCTACGCCGAGCGAGATGCGAAGGGTGCCATCTCAAACCCGCTGTCGGTACCGTCACTCACGGTTCGCTACAAGCGCGTCGTACGAGGCGGATCTTGGGATGACGATCCCGAAAAACTCCGTAGCGCCGCCCGTGTGCCTTCAACACCCAACTGGAAAGTACAAGACCCGCAATTGCCACAGAGTATCTGGTTTCTAACCGACGCCCTGCACGTCGGCTTCCGCGTCGTTCGCCCGCTGGTTGAACCGACCGAAAAGGAAAAGATGAAGCTGCGTTTGATTCCCGATAAGCTGGACTTGTTCAAGGATCCGAACGAGGTGAAGGAGAAATTGGAGGAGGCAGGAAAGAAGTAGACAGTTGGCTTTCGTTGTATGAAATCACACGTCCCAAACATTTCATCACTTTGACACTGGAGTTCCCTAATGACCAAGCAGACCAACAATTCCACGTCCCGCCGCGATTTCATGAAGACGTCTTCCGTTGCCGCCGTTGGCACGGGTTTGCTGGGCAATTTGGCAATGACCAGTGGCGCGTTTGCCAGTGGCGATGAAACAATTCGTGTGGGTTTGGTTGGTTGCGGCGGTCGCGGCAGCCGGGCTGCGGTGCAGGCACTTTCCACTAAGGGCCGCGTGCAACTGGTCGCAATGGCCGACGCATTTGACGATCAACTGGATGCCAGCCTGAAACGGATTACTGCCGCCACAAAATCACTGGGTGCCGACCGCGTGAATGTCGTTCCCGAACGACGCTTCAGCGGATTCGACGCCTACCAGCAGGTCATCGACAGCGACATCGATCTGGTCATTCTGGCGACGCCGCCCGGTTTCCGACCGATTCACTTCGAGGCGGCAGTCAATGCCGGCAAGCACGTTTTCATGGAAAAGCCGGTCGCCACCGATGCACCGGGCATCCGCAAAGTACTCGCTGCGGTCAGCGAGGCGAAAAAGAAAAACCTCAAGGTCGGCGTTGGTCTGCAACGGCATCATCAGGCCAAGTACATCGAGACAATCGATCGCATTCAGAACGGTGCGATCGGCGACGTCGTGGCGCTTCGCGTGTATTGGAACAGCGGCGGAGTGTGGGAACCGCGCCGATCTCGCGAGCAGGTCGCCAGCGAAATGGAATACCAGATGCGCAACTGGTACTACTACAACTGGCTTTGTGGCGATCACATCGTCGAGCAGCACATTCACAATCTCGACGTCGGCAACTGGATCAAGGGCGGGTTCCCCGTTCGCGCCAGTGGAATGGGCGGTCGCGAAGTCCGCAAAGACAAACGCTACGGCGAAATCTTCGACCACCATGCCGTCGAGTATGAATACGAAGATGGCACTCGCATGTTCAGCCAGTGTCGGCACATTCGCAATGTTTGGAACAGCGTCAGCGAACACGCTCACGGTGCCAAAGGTGTCGCGACGGTCAGCGGCGGCAGTTTGATTGCCGGCGATGAGAAGTGGCGATTCAACGGCGACAAGAGCGATCCCTATCAGGTGGAACACGACGACCTGTTCGCAGCCGTTCGCAACAACGAAAAGTACAACGAGGGCGAATACGGTGCCATGAGCACCATGACAGCCATCCTCGGCCGAATGGCAACATATTCCGGCAAGGTGATCGACATGGACAAGGCGCTCCATTCCGAGATATCCATCATGCCCAAGCGATTCACCTGGGATGCCGACCCGCAATCGTTGCCGAACGCAGACGGCGAATACGCGATTCCGGTTCCGGGTGTCACGAAAGTCGTTTGACGACCCTGTGAGAATCAGCGCTACCAGAAACCCGGTTTTGTCAAAAACCGGGTTTCTTTACGCGCCGCGTTTCCTCACAACAGCGGTGCTACTCGACGAGGGCGGCAACGGCTTGCCATGCAATCATCGCATCACAAACGGCCCGAACATCATGCACGCGAATAATATCGGTGTGCTGCGCCGCTAACGCAATCGCAACGCCAATTGTGCCGCTCGTTCGCTCGTCCACATCGCGATTCAGGACTTTGCTCAAGAACCGTTTTCGCGAATGGCCGATCAACACCGGACGGCCAAGCGCGCGAAATTGCTCGATGGCCGAGAGAATCTCCAGGTTGTGCGCCGCCGTCTTGCCGAAGCCAACACCCGGATCGAAAACAATCCGTTCGCGTTCGATGCCCGCCCGTTCGAGGCTTTCGAGCCGTTCGTCGAAGAAGGTGGCAATATCCGCGGCCGCATCTTTGTAGGTGGGATTCTCCTGCATCGTTTGCGGCGTCCCCTGCATGTGCATGCAGATGACGGCGGCCTGGCTGTCGCGGCAAACGGCAGCCATTTGTTCGTCGAAACGCAAACCGGAAATGTCGTTCACAATGTCGGCGCCGGCCTCAATTGCCTGGCGGGCGACTTCCGCTTTGGTCGTGTCGATCGAGATCAAGACGTCGGTTTCTTTCGCGAGACCACGAACGACGGGCAACACGCGCCGGAGTTCTTCTTCGACTTCAATACGTTGAGAACCCGGTCGCGTCGATTCGCCTCCAATATCAAGAATGTCGGCGCCATCGGCAACCAGCGCAAGCGCGTGACCGACGGCTGCCTCTTCGTCGAGGTACCGTCCCCCGTCGGAGAAGCTATCGGGAGTTGCGTTGACGATTCCCATGATCCACGGAAACGCCCCAAGCAAATGATCCGTCGAACCAACGCGCCACGTTCGCAGTGCTTCGGGATTTGGCTTCTTTGCTGCGGTGTTTTTGCTCTTCATGTCACTTGAAAGATCAAACTGGTGATAGCCTCGGGCGATTGTCATTCTTCAGAATAGCAGTCCGACTGCCGAATTCCCGAGATGCGCAGCACCAGACTCTAACGTGATGGCAATCAGAATCGAACGGCAAGTTGTAGCCCATTTCTACCCGGAGCCGAGATGAACGATATTACGGCGACAATCCTGGCCTACCCCATACCCCCTGATCCGTAAATCCGACACACACAACCCGTTTACCCCAAACGGGTATTTTTACCCGTTTTTGTTTGACTTCCCAGTCCGAGTTGGTATCTTCTAGTCCAGCTGCGCACCATGTACCCCATGCTGTGCATCTTAACGACAGTTGCGGATCGTCGGCGGTGTTTGGCCGGCAACGTACTGCTGAATTGAAATGTGGGTTAGCTGCTAATTGCGGTTTTGGTTCCTTTCACAATGTCACCTTGAGGAGACGTACGATGAGTCGAAAGTTTTTTGGTCTGCTTGCATTGACCGGGATGGTGTTGATGGTTGCTGGTTTCAGCACACAGTCGAAGGAAGCGGAAGCTGGCTTCCTCTTCTTCGGCCACGGCGGCAGCAGCAGCTGCTGCGTTGATTACGACGATGATGATTGTGGTCACGACGACGATGACGACTGCTGCGCTCCCGTTTGCTGCAAGCCCGCTCCGGTTTGCTGCGCTCCCGCCCCGACCTGCTGTAAGCCCGCTCCCACATGCTGTGGTTCGGCTGCGGCATACGAAGGCGATCACGGAACAGAAGGTGCGGCACCAGCTCCTCCGGCAGAAGCCGCTCCGGCTCCCGCCGCTGAAAAAGCTCCCGCTCCTGCCCCGAAAAAGACCGACGCATAGTCTGTCTTTCGCGACGGCTTGACTGTCGCGGTTGATTGCAGAATGAAGACGACGGGCCTGATTGCTTTGGCAATCGGGCCCGTTTTTTCGTTTGACCCGTTTTGTTTGACCCGTTTTGTTTGACGACCGCACGTTCAGAGTCAGTCAGGACTTTTCCATCGTGTCAATTTGCCGGTGCTGGCGCGAAACACATACAACGCACGTTCCGGAAACTGCCTTTGCACTTCCGCCAGATCAGTCCGACCCTCGCGGAACCGTCCGATCAGGACATCGGCATCAAGACGAGGATCGTTCGTCACGTGGTCGATGTGTCGAAGAGTCGGGTCGTGTTCGACCAGAATGAGTGCCGACTGCTCCTCGACGCGACTCTCAATCATCTTTTGAAAGTCATGATACATTCGACGGGAGTAGGTCAACTCGATGACCTTCGGCTCGATTCGGGCGACACTCCAGAATGGTTCCGGCGACGTGTAGGCTGTCAGCCAGGCCACACCAACAAAGAGCGCCAACCATGCGGGCATCAGCGGACGATGTGTTGCACGCCAGTGCTGCAGCAGTTGTTGCGTCGCACCGGCGAACAGCAACAGCCAGAGCGGTCCGGTCTCGAAAACGTAATGCCATTGCATAATCCCCTCGTACCAGTAGGGCACATGGGCCAGATGCAGCGCCAGAATTGCGGCCACGATCAACCACCAACGCTTGTCCAATCGGCCAACTCCGTTGATGAGAAAAAAGACGGCCCCCATCGTCAGCGGCACAATCGCCAGCGACCACTGCAAACTCGCCTGCAGACGATTCCACACATTCCGCGACAGAAGACTCAACACCACATCGCCGTCGGCATTCCGTTCCCACATTCGTGGGGCCAGATTCTCGGTCCAGCGGTCGTAGTTCTCAATCACCTTCGGTCCCAGCCGTCGTTCACCGCGAAGAACATTGTTGAATCCGTAAATGTGCCGCGGCGTGTAGATGTCGGTGTATCGCTGATACGGTGTCGCCCAGACACTACCGGTGATCGCGTGATTGCTGACCAGTTGAAATGCCATCCCGCCGACAATTGGAAACGACAACAAAACGGCCAAGCGAATCCGCGAAGAAGCCACCATCGATTCACTGTTCGATCTGCCGCGCCGCAACAACCACCAGGCAAACCAAATTCCAAACGGCAATCCAAATCCGGCCGCCGTCATTGGACGGCAGAGCATGGCGAAACTCAGCCCGCAGCCCGCCGCGAACGCCCAATTCCAACGCGGCGTGCGCATCATTCGCAGGAAAGCGAACAGAAACATCGTCAATCCCACCAGACCGGGATGATGGGCCAAAAGCAGATTGCTGAACAACGCCATTCCGGGCGACATCGCAGTCAACAGCCCCGCCAGAAAACCAACTCCGTTCCCACCCAATTCACGGCCCGCCCAGAACATGAAAAACGCAGTCAGCCCACCCGCCAGCCAATGCCCCCAATAGGGCCGTTCGATTGCAACGAAAGGCGCCATCCACAAACCGGTGCCGGGAAAGAACCGGCTGGCAAATCGGCCGTCGTCATTCAGCACGTGCATCTGATCGAACAACTCAGGCGCATCGGCATGACTGGGAAACGACAGATGTCCGGCCAGAAACGTTTTCGCCTGAAACAGATAACTGAACTCGTCGTGATACGCGGGCGGCAGATCGCCAAACACAATTCCCGGGCGATTGTCAACCGGCCGCTGCGCCACCCATGCGCTAGCGCCGACCGAAGAAATCGCGACAAATGTTGCCAGCAACCATTCGTGCCGACCAGCGGACTGCACACCGCCTTCGGTGTGAAAAAGTCCCACAAAGAAACGACCGATTCCGCCAGCCCCCCTCCGCAACAGCGGACGACGCACAATCCAGAATCCCGGCAGCACCAACAGCAACAGGAAAAACGGTGTCGTCTCAACGTTCATGTCGGCAAACCAACTCAAAGGCGAGCCGCCATCGATTGCTGCCCTCAGCCGAGGGATCTCTCCCGCAACAACAATTGCCAGCCCAACCGCCAGCGCGGCTAACTGCGCAAAGACCATTCGCCAGGAGAACACGGGGGGAGTTTCAGACAATTGATCGGTCATAGTTCAAAATACGCCAGCGTTCTCTCAATCGTTGGGATGTTGATGGCCCAACCCGATAACATCGTCCCACCCTGTCACGACTTTAATCGAATCCCTTTGTAGTTTATTCTACGGATTGAAGACATCCGATTGTTGCCAAACACAGAAAGACTGCCATGCCAAACACAACTCCCCTGGCCGGCCAAGTTGCCTGGATCACCGGTTCGTCGCGTGGTCTGGGACGCGTGATGGCCGAAGAACTCTGCGAACTGGGCGCGAGGGTCGCCGTGCATGGAACGCGACCCGACAGCCCGAAGACATTCGATGAAGGCGAATCGATGGAGCAAGTCGCCCGAGATATTGCAGCAGGCGGCAACGGCGAGACGATGCCCGTTTGGGGCGACATGACCGAAGAAGGTGAAGTCCGCCGCGTGGCCAATGAAGTCCGAGCCAACTGGGGCCAGATCAACATTCTGGTCTGCTGTGCCGGTGGCGACATCGGTGCGGGCGGAACAGCCGTCGGCAAAGCGGGACGACCGGAAGATGATGACTGCCTCAACATTGCGCTCGACGATTTAAAAAGTGTAATGGACCGCAACCTGTTGACCGCCATGCTCTGTTGCCGCGAAATCGCACCGGAGATGATCGAACGCAAGAGCGGTCGCATTATCACCATTGGCAGCATTGCGGGCTGCTACGGACGCGAAACCGGATCGATTTATGCCGTCGCAAAAGCTGCCGTCCACGAATGGACGCGTTGTCTGGCTGCCCAACTGCGGCCAGCCAACGTGCAAGTCAATTGCGTCGCACCCGGTGGAACAGTCACCGAACGTTTTCTGCGGATTCACGAAACCGATCAGAGCAAAATGGTCCAGGAGGGAACACTCGACCGCTATGCTCGGCCGCGTGAAATCTCCGGCGTCGTCGGTTTCCTCTGTCTGCCGCAATCGCGATTCATCAACGGCCAGGTCATCCGCGTCGATGGCGGCGGGCAAACGTTTCCCTGTTGATTGGAGCCAGCGAGGCAGAAACCCGAGCGGGACAGAAACCCGGTTTTTTTAAAAAACCGGGTTTCTCAATTGCTGGCACGCGCGATCAATCATCTCGTCCCGGTTTCCGGCGGCTGCGTTTGCGTTCCGATTGTTCCCGTTTCCCCTGCAACCGTCGTTCTTTTGATCCACGCGATGGTTTCGTCTTCTTACGTCGGCGCGGCGGGGCGGCAACCGAGGCCAATAACTCCCGCAACTTCTCCAAACAGTCATCGATGTTTCGCACCTGATCGCGATACCGTTGGCTGGTGATGAGCAGATCACCCTCTGTGGTAATCCGTCGCGAATACGTCTTCTGAAATCGTTCCCGCACGGCTTCCGAAAGGCTGGGCGACTTCGCGACATCCCACCGCAGCCGCACCTTCGTGTTCACCTTATTAACGTTCTGCCCACCCGGACCGGAACTGCGCATGAAAGTGAACGTGAACTCATCGCGCGGAATCCGAATCGACCGCGTAACGACCAGCACATTTTCAGCTGATGATTTCTCTGCGTTCATGAATCCAACCCGCAGCGCAAGTATTGAAGTTGCATACTATTCAGTGTTCAAATTTGAGAGAGGACTGAAATTCCTCATTTATCTAAGCCTGAAGCGCAAGCGAAGGATGAATCCAGGGCGATTCCAGAATGCTCCTTCGCTTGCGCTTCAGGCTTAGATTGACGGGGGCTGCTAGTGAGTGACCGCAATAGGGCTGTTTTTTCATTGCCTACCCACGGCTGACACGACGGACACAACTCGTTAACTTTTGGTTCGACACAGAAACATCTTCGCCTGAACGTAAGCATTTGAGTAACCAGCATGCAAGTCATCATCACCGCCGTCGGCCCCGATCATACCGGTTTGGCCGATCCCATCATCCATTACGTCACCGGAGCCGGCGCGAATATTCACGAAATCCAGATGTACGACCGCGATTCCGAACGGCTATTCGCCATGCTGCTGCGAACCGAATGGCCCGCCGATGACGAACCAGTTGATGTTTTGCGGCAGCGAATGAATGAAATCGGCCAACTGAAGGGGCTGTCGATTCGCACCTGGTCGCGCGATGAATTCGCCCGCCCGCCTCGGTTGGCCATTTGCACCACCTATCGCCCCGAACCGGCGCTGGCCGTGCTGCGGGCAATTCGCGATGGCCGACTGAAAGCCGAACCGGCCGTGATGATTGGCAACCGCGATAATTGCCGCGGCCTCGCCGAACAATTCGACGTCGATTGGCGGATGATTGGCGATGCCAGCGGCAATCCCGACAACGAAAAGATGGTCGAAGTCTGCGACGAGTTCCAGGTCGATTACATCGTGCTGGCGCGTTACATGCGGATTCTCCCGCCGGCCAGTTGTTGGCGTTTCGCCGGCGGGCGAATCATCAACCTGCATCACGGGCTGCTGCCGTCATTCCCCGGGTTTCGCCCCTACGAAGATGCCTTCAGCCACCGCATGCTGACCTACGGTGCAACGATTCATTTCATCGTGCCGGAACTCGATGCCGGCAATCAGACAATTCACCAAAGCACGTTCAACGTTTTTCCCGGCACGCCGCTGGAAGAAATCAAACGCACGGGCGAATCCGATCACGAGCCGGAATGTCTTGTCGAAGGCGTGCGCCGCGTCTTCGACCGCGAAGTCGAACTGCATTTCCACCGCGTGGTGCGTGTGACATAATGACGGGGATGCATCCCCGGTTAACTGTTCTCACAATGAGGGAGCCAAGCTGATGACGCAAGAAACCACACGGCGGCGATTCCTGCAGAAGTCGACTGAAGCGGCGGCGGTCACTGCCGCGGTCACAACACTGGGCGGGGCGAATGCTTTCGGCAGCGGAAAACCCGAGACGGTCAATCTCGGCATCATCGGTTGCGGCGGCATTATGAACCATCACGTCAAAGGGCTGGCCACCCGGCGCGAAGCGGTCTCCATCAACTGGCTGTGCGACATCGACCCGAGACAAATCGACAAGATTTCCGGGCATCTCACTGGTTTCCAAAAGGCAAAGCCGCGGCGGACGTCGCGTTTTGAAGATGTCATCGCCGACAAGAACATCGATGCCGTCATCATTGCCACGCCGCACCATTGGCACGCGCCGATGGCCGTTCGAGCGATGCAGGCGGGTAAAGACGTCTACATCGAAAAACCAATTTCACATGTCTACAACGAAGGACACATCGTCAAGGCGGCTGCGAAGAAGTACGGCCGGGTTGTGCAGCAGGGCAGCCAGATGCGCAGCAGTCCGGTGACGGCACACGCCGCCCGTTTGATGGCCGAGGGATTAATTGGCGACGTCAAAATCGCCCGCGCCTGGACGGCCGAAACGCGAAACGTTCTCCGCCCGGTTCCCGACGGCACACCGCCGAACGGTGTCGATTACGACCGCTGGCTCGGGCCGGCACCCAAGCGGGCCTTCAACAGTCATCGATTCCATTACACATGGCGGATGTTCCGCGACTACGGCAACGGCGAAATTGGCGACGACGGCATTCACGATCTCGACATGGCCACCTGGGGTCTGGGGGTCAAAACGCTGCCCAAGCAAATCACCGCCCGCGGCGGACGCATGTTGCTGCACGGACACGCCAGCGAATACCCGGACAACCTCAACGTGACCTATGAATATCCCGACGGCCGGCTGATCATCTACGAAAACTACCCCTTCACCGCCTACGGTCTACACGGCTTCGACAACGGCAACGCCTTTTACGGCACCGAAGGCTACATGATTTTCTCACGCCGCGGCGCGTTCCGCACGTACCTGGGGCCGAAAGGGAAACCGGGGCCGTCGTCTGATAAGAAACTTCGCGGCCGCGCCGGCTACGGCTACGCCGAACACATGGCCAACTTCCTCGACGCCGTCCGCACCCGCAAACCCACCCGTGCCCCCGCCGAAGTCGCCCACCGCTCCTGCGCCCTGGTCCACCTCGGCGACATCGCCAACGTAACCACCGGCCGTCTTGACTTCGATCCCAAGACCGAGAAGTTCATTGACAACGAAGAGGCCAACGCGCTGCTGACGAAGGGGTACCGCGAACCGTTTACGTTGCCGGAGATTGGGTAGGATTGTGAAGCGCGTCAAACCGGCTGCGTCCCGGGACGTAAGGCTTTACGCCGCCCGGAGGGGAACGGTTCCCATCGGGATGGCTTGCGCCCAGCGCAATGTTAACTTTGAAGTTCGCGCAAGCGAATTCTCGTAATGCATCCAATATGAAAATGCGAGCCTTAGACTTATTCAACCAACGCGTGGACCGGCTTGATCGCTCGTCGCTCGCGAAGCGAATGGCGAATCCGCAGTACAAACTCGACTACGCTCGCATGCAAAATGGTGAGTGGATCTCAATAGACGGAGTGACCGAGGACGATGTGGATTCATTTATTCTCAATGTGCGACTCCTTGTACAAGATCGCGATAGGATTTCCATTGGTGCGTTGGCGAAGGACATTTTTTCGGATCACGATGTACCACAGAGCCTTCGAGAACAATTCAACCAAGATCGAAAACGTTGGGAGGACCACACCAACGAAAACTCCGCGATTGGGCACCTTACTGAGAAACGAAACTTTACAAACGGTGAGGTTTTTGACCTTCTGCTGGGTTCTTCACCGATTTTAATGGGTGTTTTCAGCACGGTTTGAGTTTCAGTTTTCCACAGAAGAACAGGATGCGGGTGCGGTAGTTCGCAAAGTTGCGGAAGCCGCGGGCGTTCGACTTGATGGAT
>Ga0302133_10000155_pt1 | contig 39172 bp, 39 predicted proteins | sample CB9_331_MG_FD_203121 | JGI IMG/M metagenome (GOLD analysis project Ga0302133, IMG submission 203121) | Marine microbial communities from Western Arctic Ocean, Canada - CB9_33.1 | ecosystem: Environmental > Aquatic > Marine > Oceanic | place: Canada: Western Arctic Ocean | collected 2017-09-19 | reverse complement strand
ACCCAACTCCTCAAAATACTTGTTGGCCGCCGCTACGTCATTAACCAGCAGCCGCACATGACCGATGGCGACCGGCGGCCGGTGGTCGGATATTTTGTTCAATTTGTGTCGCGCCTCCTCAATTTTAATCGGCGCAGTTTACCATGAAAAAGCTCTAGATGTCCCGCCGCCATCGCGGTGTCCAAGAGTTTCAGAGTTTCGGGACAGTTTACTTAATTAAATTATAATTTATCTCGCCTCACCCGCTTGCATCGAAACTCCAGCAGACTACTTAAGTATCAGCGCATGCGAGCGCTCGTGCTCTTGGACATTGTGAATACGCAGACTTGATCCCACGCTAGGCCGTGCCCTCGGATCGTGGCCGTTACCTTTGTGCGCCCTATGCGTAAAAACCGTAAGGTTCCGTAAGGAACCGTTAGGAAAGCGCGTGAACCGGTATGGTCGTTTTCGGCGAATATGTCGCGGTCATGTGTTCCATAAGGGAGAGGCATACCACGGGTGGTATGGCGGGCCGATTAGCGTAACAAACCGTCATAAACAGTCATAACCGTAAGGGGGGTCAAAAGCATGTCGCACGAGTTATTGGCGGCATTACACGTTTTACGGAATAGGTGAATTATCACTGAGACGGTGAGAAGGAAGGGGATTTAACACAGAGATCACAGAGAAGAACGAAAATGAGAAGAGAAGGAAATATTGCGCTGCGCGCGGCACGCTTCCTCTGTGTCCTCTGTGTCCTCTGTGTCCTCTGTGTTGAAAAACCTTTTTCTTTCTTCTTCTCACCGTCTCACTGTCTCTGTGGTGAAAAATTCTTCTTGATGGCAGCGGGAGCTCCGATCACAGACCGGTGCCAAGATCGACGCCCGGCTGGCCGACCATGCCATCCCCCGCCCTCGGCCGGTGCTTGTCGTCTCGCCCGTTGCACGTATCTTCTCACCGTCTCACTGCCTCTGTGGTGAATCCTTTTTCTTCGCGCAGTAGGGTGCTCCGAGCACGGACCGGTGCCTAGTACGACGCCGGTCTGGCCGACCCGGCCATCCCCAGACCGGCTGGGCTCGTGTTGGCAAAGCACCGCCCCCGCACTAAAATCCCGCACCCGCCGATCCGGGCGCAATCATTGGGAGACCTCGTCATGAGCAACATCAAAAACCGGCGCTGGGTATTGGCGGAATATCCGGGCGGTATGCCCGATGCAGACACCTTCCGCCTGGAAGAAGATATCGCGCTACCCGATCTCAAAGACGGCGAGATATTGGTGGCGGCGCGCTTCCTCTCCGTCGATCCCTATATGCGGGGGCGCATCTCGCCTGCCAAAAACTACGCGCCCGGTATCGAGCCCGGCCAGTTGATGACCGGCGGCGGCGTCGGCGAGGTGATCGAAAGCCGCTCCGGCAAATTCAAGGTGGGCGATTTCGCCGAGACCATGGGCTTCGGCTGGCAGCAATTCGCCGTGCTCGACGGAGACGCCGACGGCATCGCCCGGGTGGACGCAAATCTTGCCCCCATCGAAAGTTCCCTCGGCTGGCTCGGCATGCCCGGACGCACCGCCTATTTCGGGTTGTTTCATGTGGCCCAGATCAAGCCCGGCGATTGCGTGGTCATCTCGGCGGCGTCCGGCGCCGTCGGTCAGGTGGCCGGGCAGCTCGCAAAACATCATGGCTGCCGCACGGTGGCCGTTGCGTCCTCCCAAGCCAAGCTCGATTGGTGCGCCGAGATCGGCTTTGATGCCGGCGTCAATTACCGGGAAGCCGGCGATGATCTACCCGCCGCCATGGGTATGGCCTGCCCCGATGGCGTCGATGTTTATTTCGACAACACGTCGGGTCCGATCCAGGATGCGGTGATGCTGAACCTGGCCTTGGGCGCGCGCATCGCGCTTTGCGGCACCATCGCGCTGTCGGCGACGTTTGGTCAGCCCGATATCGGGCTGCGCCTCAACCGCCAGCTGCTGATTAACCGATCCCGCATGCAGGGCTTTCTGGTGACCGATTTCGCCGATCATTACGACGAGGCCAATCAGGCCCTGGCCGCGGCCCGCAATGCGGGGCATTTGGAATTCCGCGAAGACGTCATGGATGGCATCGAGGCCATGCCGGCGGCGTTTTTGAAACTGTTGACCAGCGACAATTTCGGCAAGCAGTTGATTAAAATCTGAGCGCCGATCCGAGATTGCCGCAACCATTGGGGAGGGTCCGAACATGGGCGACGAGGCAGCGCCGATCCCGGCCAATCATGTGGATCATATCTCCATCGCCGTGCCCGATCTGGACGCGGCGGCGGCGTTCTGGCGGGAAACATTCGGCTGTGAGGTAAGCGCGCCTATCGATGTGCCGGGCGAGGACATGCGCATTGCCTATGTGCAACTCGCCAACATCAAGATCGAATTGATGCAGCCCGCAAGCGAAGCATCGGCGGCGGGCAAGTTTTTGGCCCGTAACCCGGCCGGCGGCCTGCATCATATCTGCGTGGCAACGCCCGATGCGGGCGCGGCGGCGAAGGCAGCGGCGGATGCGGGCCTTCGGGTGCTTGGCGATGGGGCACCAAAACCCGGCCATCACGGCCACGAATTGTTTTTCCTGCACCCCAAGGACTGCATGGGAACGCTTATCGAAGTCGAACAAGACGCGGATTAATTTTATCGAGGAGAACGCAAAGTGGCGCTGAGACGAGACTATAAGGAAATCCTGTTCGAGGTGCGCGAAGACGCCGCCTGGATCACCATCAACCGCGCGGAAGTGCGCAACGCCTTTCGCGAACAGACATTGGACGAGTTGACCGATGCTGTGAAGGCAACCCGGGAAGACCCGTCCATCGTTTGCGCCGTCATCACCGGCGCCGGCGACAAGGCGTTTTCCGCCGGCGGCGATTTCCACGCCATGATGAAGCTCAACCGGGCCAACGCGGTCATGTGGAACGACCGCATGCTGGGCCTCGCCATGGCCATTCGCGGCGCCCCCATCCCGGTGATCGCCATGGTGCACGGCGCCTGTATGGGCGGCGGCCACGAGCTTGCATTGTGGTGCGATCTGGTGATCTCCGCCGAAGATGGAATCTTCGGCCAAACCGGCGCCAAGGTCGGCGCCTGTCCCACGGTGGGCGCGACGCAATATATCCCGCGCCTGATCGGCGACCGGCTGGCCAAGGAAATGATCTTTCTTTGCCGCACGTTCCCGGCGGAAGAAGCGGTGCGCATTGGCCTCATCAACCGGGTGGTGGCGAAGGCGGATTTAAAAAGCGAGACCGAAGAGTGGTGCCGCCGTATCAAGGGCTTTTCAGGGCAAACATTGCGCGCCACCAAGAAAAGCCTCAACCACGAAGGGGACGCGCTATACGCCTCCTGGCAGGAAGGCATGGAACTGCTGGCCGAGATTTGGGGATCGGAGGAAAGCCTGGAAGGCATGAACGCGTTCATGGAAAAACGGGCCCCCAACTTCCAGAAATTCCGCCTGGAGCGCAAAGCCAAGATGGATGCCTACATGGATGACTTCACGAACGACCGCAACCGGCGGCCAAGCGGCTGACATGACCGGCAGCGAAGGCGCCTTGGCGGGCATCCGCGTTATTGACCTCACCCGCATTCTGGCGGGGCCGTTCTGCACCATGAATTTGGGCGACATGGGCGCCGAGATCATCAAGATCGAGCAGCCCGGCAAGGGCGACGACACGCGCGGCTGGGGCCCGCCCTTCGCCGGCGGCGAAAGCGCCTATTTCCTCGGCATCAACCGGGGCAAGAAGAGCGTCACCCTGGACCTGAAAGATGCGCGCGCACTCGATGTCTTGAAGCGGCTGATCATCGGCGGCGATGTTTTGATCGATAACTTCAAGCCCGGCACCTTGGCCAAACTGGGCATCAACGCCGATTGGCTTTCCGCCGAAGCGCCGCAAATCATTCATTGCCAGATTTCGGGCTATGGCGAAAAGGGGCCCAAGGGCGGCATGCCGGGCTATGATTTTTTGTTGCAGGCCGAGAGCGGGCTGATGAGCATCACCGGCAGCGAGGCCGGCGGGCCGGCCAAATTGGGCGTCGCCATCGTCGATGTGTGCACCGGCCAGTATGCGGCCATGACCATCCTCGCCGCCCTCAACGCCAGGGGGCGCACCGGCAAGGGCCAAAAGGTGTCGGTCAATTTGTTCAATACAAGCCTGTCGATGCTGGTCAATGTGGCTGCCAATTACCTGGTCGGCGGCGAGGCGCCGGGGCGCTACGGCAACGGCCATCCCAACATCGTGCCCTACCGGGATTACCCGTGTCAGGAGGGCGAGATCGCGCTGTCGGTCGGCAACGATTCCCAGTTCGCCAAGCTCGCAGGCCTCCTCGGCCATCCGGAATGGTGCGCGAACGAGGACTTCAAAACCAACGCCGGGCGGGTGGTCAACCGGGACGCGGTCGATGAAATGGTGCGGGATGCCTTGGCCGCCAAACCGGCGGAAGACTGGATCGGGGAATTACAAGCTGCCGGCATTTCGTGCTCGATGATCTACCCGGTCGATCAGGCCCTGGAAAGCGAACAGGCCGCCGCCAATGATATGGTGGTGGAAATGGATCATCCGACGGCCGGCGCCTTCCGCGCCCTCGGCATCCCGTATGAATTCTCTGACACCCCCGCCAACCTGCAAGGCCCGCCGCCGATCCTCGGCGCCGACACCGACGCAGTGCTGAACGCGCTCGGAATTTCAGGAGCAGATATCGCGGCGATGCGCGAAGATGGAGTGGTCTAATAGGACAGCTTTTCGAACACCGGCGTTACGTCGCCGTTCCAGGCGCCGTCATAGAGGGCGAGGATTTCGTCGGCCGGGGTGACGCCGGACTGGGCGATCTCGAACAACGGATCCAGGAACCCGGTTTCGTCGGCGCTTTTGCCGTCGGGCCGGGCGCGCCGGGCGAGGCCGCCCTTGGCCATGGCCAAAACTTCCAGCGCCATATCCTGCACCGTGCCGCCGCGAAATTTGGTGCGCAGCGCGGATTGGGGCACAGCGCTGCGCAAGGCCTCCATTTCTTCGAACGTCCAGTCGCCGATCAGGTCGGAAGCCGCGGCGAGGGCATCATCGTCGTAAAGCAGCCCCACCCAAAACGCCGGCAGGGCACAAAGATTGCCCCACGGCCCGCCGTCGGTGCCGCGCATTTCGAGGAACTGCTTCAGGCGCACTTCGGGAAAAACCGTGGTCATATGGTCTTCCCAGTCCTTGATGGTCGGCACTTCGCCGGGCAGCGCCGGCAGTTTGGCGTCCATGAAATCCCGGAACGACTGGCCCGACGCATCGATATAGGCGCCGTCCCGATAGACGAAATACATGGGCACATCCAGGATATATTCCACATAGCGTTCGAACCCGAAGCCGTCTTCGAAAACGAAGGGCAGCATGCCGCAACGGTCCGGATCGGTGTCGGTCCAGATGTGACTGCGATAGCTGGCAAAGCCGTTCTTGGCGCCGCCCTTGAATGGCGAATTGGCCCAGAGCGCGGTGGCGAGGGGCTGCAAGGCCAAGGCGGCGCGGTACATTTCAACCATGCGCGCCTCGTCGGAGAAATCCAGATTGACCTGCACCGTACAGGTGGCGAGCATCATGTGGTGGCCGAGGCTGCCGCGCTTGGTCATATAGTCGCGCATGATCTTGTAGCGGCCCTTGGGCATCCAGCTGATGTCGCCGATGTCCCAGGTGGGCGCATAGCCGATGCCCATGACGCCGGTACCCATTTCGCCGGTGATTTTCTTGACCTGTTTCAGATGGCCGGTCAGCTCGGCGCAGGTCTGATGAATGGTTTCCACCGGCGCGCCGGAAAGCTCCAACTGGCCGCCGGGCTCCAAGGTGACCGACGAGCCGTCCGGCTTGGTCAGCGCAATGACGTTGCCGCCTTCCAGAACCGGCGCCCAGCCGAAACGGACGAGGCCATCGAGCAATGCGCCGATGCCTTTCGGCCCATCATAGGCAACCGGTTTGAAGCCATCGGGATCGAAGATGAATTTCTCGTGCTCGGTGCCGATGCGCCAGTCGGCCGGCGGTTTGCAGCCGGCCGCCATATAGGCGTGCAGCTGGCCGGTGCCGGTGATGATGTCGCCCTTGCCGGGCGCAACCTTATTTTGGGTGTCCAATTTAGTGGAATCCATCGTTACGTCCGAAACCTACGCCGCCGCCATAACTTACCGCCGCCAATCGCCGGCAATGGCCTGAACCGAGGCCAGCGCCGCAATCGCCGCCGTTTCGGCGCGGAGAATCCGCTGCCCGAGACCAGCGCGCCTAACAAAGGCGAGATTTGCGAGGCCGTCAAGCTCTACCTTCGCAAAGCCGCCTTCCGGGCCGATCAAGATGGCGATACCGGTGTCCCCATCGGCGGCTATTTGGCCCGCCACTTCGGCGATCGGCGCGCCGCCGCCGGTCTCGTCCATGACCAGAAGCGCGCGGTCTTCGGGCCAGACTTCGAGGGCCGCTCCCAAGGGAACCGGTTCGCGAATTTCCGGCAGGCCCAGGCGGCCGCACTGCTCCGCCGCCTCGCGTGCAATGACGCCCATTCGGTCCAGGCGCAGACGGTCGGCATTGGTGTGCTGGGTGATCACCGGCCAAATGACGGCGGCGCCCAGCTCGGTGGCCTTTTGCGCGATCAGATCGTTTTGCTGGCGCTTCACGGGTGCGAACAAAAGCCACGGTGCGGCGCTTTCATCCACATGGGGGCGGGTTTGGGTCTGTACGTGCAGGCGCCCGCCGCGCCGTTCCAGGGCGGCGATCTCGGCCAGCCATTCGCCGTCCTGGCCATTGAACAAAAGCACCATGTCGCTGGTCTCCCGGCGCATGACGTTTTTCAGATAATGGGCCTGCTCGGCATCCAGGGGCGCGCCGGCGTCGGCGGCCAGCCGGGATTCCGTATAGAGGCGGATTTTGGAGGCTTCGCTCATGAGCGCATAATCTCATTCCTCGGGTGCATTTGCCATCACGCTTGTCAACAAAGGCGAAACCTCGGGATAATGCGGCCATGAGCGAAATATCCGCCAGCGACATCCCCAAAGGCAATTGGGTCGAACGGCTATTGCCGGCTGGGGCGCGTCCCTATGCACGCATGGCCCGCTTCGACCGGCCGATCGGCACCTGGCTATTGCTGTTCCCTTGCTGGTGGTCCCTTGCCCTCGCCGCCGAAGGCTGGCCGAATATCTATCTGTTTGTATTGTTCGGGCTCGGCGCATTGGTGATGCGCGGCGCGGGCTGCACCTTCAACGACATCACCGACCGGGATTTCGATGGCCGCGTGGCGCGCACCGCCGACCGGCCGATCCCATCGGGCGCCGTCAGCGTACTGCAGGCGGTGATCTATATGGGCGCCTTGGCGTTGATCGGCCTCGCCATCCTTTTGCAGTTCAACCGCTTTGCGGTCATCGTCGGCGCCGCGTCGCTTGTGCTTATCGTCATTTATCCGTTCATGAAGCGCGTCACTTACTGGCCGCAATTCTTTTTGGGCCTCGCCTTCAATTGGGGGGCATTGTTGGGCTGGGCGGCGGTGCGCGGCGATCTGGGGTTGCCGGCCTATTTGCTGTATGCCGCCGGCATTTTCTGGACCTTGGGCTACGATACCATCTACGCCCACCAGGACAAAGAAGACGATGCGCTGGTCGGCATCAAGTCCCTGGCCTTGAAATTCGGACCCGCCACGCGGCCCTTTCTCTATGTCTTCTACGCCGCCGCCATCGCCCTGACCGCCGCGTCCGGCTGGGCGGCGGGATTGTCATGGCCGTTCTATGCATTCGTCGCGGCGGGCGCCGTGCAGCTGGCCTGGCAGGCGCGCAATATCGATCTTGATGATCCGGTGGATTGTCTGGTGAAATTCAAATCCAACCGCCTGTTCGGCTGGCTCCTGCTCGGCGCGATGATTGCCGGGCGGGTGGTTTAGGCGGTATATCCCATTGACATATCCCAATTTGCGATCTAATTTTAACGTATATCCCTTATGTATATCCCAACTTATGAGGATGCCGTGACCCAATCCAGCGTTTTCAAATCCAACCGAAGCCAAGCCGTTCGCCTGCCCAAAGATGTGGCGTTACCAGACACTGTCAAACGGGTGGATATCGTAAAGCTTGGAAAAGCGCGATTGATTACGCCTGCGGGCACCGCGTGGGACACATTTTTCGACGCCCCCGGCTCCTCCGAAGATTTCTTGGCTGATCGCAACCAACCCGAACAACAAAAACGGGAATCATTTTAGTGCTCCGCTATATGCTGGACACCGATATTTGCATCTACGTGATCAAGAACCGCCCGGTAGAACTGCGCAACATATTTAACGAGCATGTCGAACAGCTTTGCATTTCTTGTGTAACGTTCGCCGAATTGTTATTCGGTGCGGAAAAATCATCTCGGCTAGACCGCAATCTTGAAACTGTCGAAGGTTTTGCTGCCCGTCTTTCAGTTTTGCCGTTCGAGGATACGGCCGCCGCACATTATGGCGAAATACGCGCCGCGCTTGAACGAGCGGGCACACCCATTGGACCTTATGATCTTATGATCGCCGGCCACGCCCGCTCCGAAGGCCTGATACTAGTCACCAACAACGAGCGCGAGTTCAGCCGGGTAGATGGCCTTCGCGTCGAGAATTGGAGCCGCTAAACCGAATTCGTAGCCTTGGCATTCCGTGCCGGAGCGTGCAGACTTAAGCTGAAAAATACACACACAATCGCGGCGAGGGGCGGCGGAATGGATGGGGATGGGATTGTCGGCATCGGCGCGTCGCCGCCGCGCAAAGAAGACTGGCGGCTGCTGACCGGGAACGGCAATTATTCCGACGATGTCAATTTGGACGGCCAGTTGTACGCCGTACTGGTGCGCAGCCCCCACGCCCATGCAATCATCAAATCCATCGGCGCAGAAGCCGCCCGAGCAGCGCCCGGCGTCGCCGCCGTCCTGACCGGTGCCGATTATCAGGCGGACGGCCATGCCCCCTTGTCCAGCCCCGGCGCCAACCCGGCGCACACCTATGATTACAAAAAACAGGCGCTGGCAAATTCCGACGGCTCGGAGATATTTTCGGCCCTGATCCCGCCCCTGGCTGCGGACAAGGTGCGCCATATCGGCGAGCCGCTGGCCATGGTGATCGCCGAAACCCTCGCCGCCGCACAAGACGCCGCCGAACTGGTCCAGGTGGATTATGAAATATTGGATGCAATTACCACCATATCGGCGGCTCTCGATCCATCCGCCCCGACCGTTTGGGACGGCGCCGCCGGCAATATCGGCGCCGATGGCGAGCACGGCGACGACGCCGCAACCACCGAAGCGTTCGATGCCGCCGATCATATCGTCCAGCAAGTGTTCGTCACCAACCGGGTGGCCAACGCCCAGTTGGAGCCGCGCGCCGCCGTCGCCGAGTTTTCCGGCGGGAACCTGACCCTCTATACCGGCAGCCAGGGATCGTTCGTCTATAAGATGGGGCTCGCCGGACTGTTGGGCATGGCGCCCGAAAATATCCGCGTGGTGACCCGCGATGTGGGCGGCGGCTTCGGGCCGAGGGGATCGCTGTACCGGGAATATGTGCTGACAGCCTGGGCCGCAAAACGGATCGGCCGCGCCGTCAAATGGACGTCGGACCGCACCGAAGCCTTCGTCAGCGATCATCAATGCCGGGATCTGGTGGCCCGCACCGCCCTGGCGCTGGATAAGAACGGGCGCTTCCTGGCCATGCGCGTGCACCTGATCACCAATGTGGGCGCCCACGCCGTATCCTATGTGCCGCTCTCCAACGGGCTGCGGCTGGTGCCGACGGTGTACGATATACCGGCGCTCCACGTGCGCTATCAGGGGGTACTCACCAACACCGTTTCGATCAGCGTCTACCGGGGCGCCGGACGCCCGGAAGCGGTCTATCACATGGAACGGCTGATCGATATCGCGGCCCGCGAGATGGGGCTGGACCGGGCCGAGATACGGCGCCGCAATATCATTCCGCCGAGCGCCATGCCCTACACCTCGGCGGCCGGGCTGATCTATGACTGCGGCGAGTTTGAAAGCATCATGGACCAGAATTTGGCTGCGGCCGATTGGGCCGGCCTTGCGGCCCGCAAGGAAGACGCTAAAAGTCGCGGCAAGCGGCGCGGCCTCGGCTTTGGCAACTATGTGGAAGCGCCGGTGGGCGCCATCCGCGAGCGGGTCGAGGTAACGCTGACCGGTGATGGCTGCGTGCGCATCGTCGCCGGCACCCAGTCCACCGGCCAGGGCCACGAAACCACCTATGCCCAAGTGGTGTCCGGCGAGCTTGGCGTGCCCTTTGATGCCATTGAGCTGGCTACCGGCGATACCGATGTGGTCAAGCTCGGCGGCGGCACCCATTCCAACCGCTCCATGCGCATCGCCGGCACCCTCATCCATCGCTGCGACGCGGATATTATCGAGACCGGCGCCCGCGCGGCAGCGGCCATGCTGGAGGCCGGCGTCTCCGACGTCGTCTTTGAGCGCGCCGCATTCCAGATCGCCGGCACCGACCGCCAAATCGGCATCTTCGCGGTTGCCGCCGCCCTGGAGGCAGACAAAGTGCCCGGCATGGCGGGCCAGCGGCTGGCCGCCGATGCGGATTTCGAGGGCCGCATCCCGGCCTATCCCAATGGCTGCGCGGCGGCGGAAGTGGAAGTCGATTTGGAAACCGGCGCGGTAGACATCGTCCGCTACAGCCAGGTGGATGATGTCGGCCGCGCCGTCAATCCGATGATAGTCGACGGCCAGGTGCATGGCGGCATTGTCCAGGGCGTGGGGCAAGCCTTGATGGAAAACTGCGTCTATGATCCCGCCAGCGGGCAAATCCTAAGCGGCTCGTTCATGGATTACGCGCTGATGCGGGCCGGTGATGTGCCCAGCTTCCGGGTTGCCATGCATGAAGTGCCGACGGCGGGCAATCCGCTCGGCGTCAAGGGCGGCGGCGAGGGCGGCACGACGCCGTCCATGGCCTGCATCATCAACGCCATCACCGATGCGCTGGAAGAATTTGGCGTCGATCACATCGATTTGCCGGCCACACCAGAAAAAGTGTGGCGGGCCATTCACGGGCAAATTTAGGTACCAACAAACTTAGGAGGACGACATGGGTAGATTGGATGGACGGGTAGCAATCATCACCGGCGCCGCACAAGGTATCGGGGCGGCCTACGCCAAGGCGCTGGCCGGCGAGGGCGCCCGCGTGGCGCTGTCGGATATTCAAGACGCGAGCGCGGCGGCAAAAGATATCGAAGAGAGCTTTCAGGGCGCCGAGACACTGGTCTTAAAGACCGATGTCTCCGACGAGGCGGCAACCGAAGCCATGGTCGCCGACACCGTGGCCAAATTCGGCACGCTCGATATCCTGATATCCAACGCCGCCATGTTCGCGTCCGTCAGCCACAAGCCGTTCTTCGAAATCCCGGTGGAGGAATGGGACCAGATGATGGCCGTCAATGTGCGCGGCCCCTGGCTGTGCGCCAAGGCAGCCGTGCCTGAGATGCGCAAGAACGGCTATGGCAAGATCGTCAATATCGCGTCCGGCACCCTGTTCAAGGGCAATCCCAATATCCTCCACTACGTCACGTCGAAGGGCGCCGTCCTCGCCATGACCCGTTCCATGTCGCGCGAAGTGGGCGGCGACGGCATCTGCGTCAACACGCTGGCACCGGGACTGACCATGAGCGATGGGGTTCTGGGGAGCGACGAGTTTATGGCCGGGGCCGACGCCAGCTTGACATCCCGCGCTCTCAAACGCTTTCAGCAGCCGGAAGACCTGACCGGCGCCATGTTGTTTTTGGTGTCATCGGATTCGGACTTCATGACCGGCCAATGCATGGTGGTCGACGGCGGCTCGTTCAATAATTAGCTAGGCGATCACCAAAGGCTCGATCAGGGCGCGGATATCGCCCGGCATGGCTGCCGAGGCGCGCTTATTCACGTCGAAAAACACTTCGGTCTCGGTTTGCATGGCGCATAATCGGTCGCTTTCGGCGGCGTACATGCGTTGCTCGTGGGTCAGGCTCTTGCCGCCGACGCGCCGGTAGGCGCCCTCGATACGCATCAGCTCGCCGGCCTTGATCTCGGCGACGAAATCGATATTGACGTTGGCGACCACCAGCCCGATCCCCCGGTCCTTCAGGCTTTGCTGGCTGATGCCCGCATGATGCAGCATCTGAAAGCCGCCGTCGTCAAAGAACTGGGCGTAATAGCGCACATTCATGTGCCCGTAGTGATCGCAATGGCGCGGCAGCACAATGCCACGATAGGTAACGAACCAGTCGGCCATTTTTATCTCGCAATATTGTTTCTCTCTGCACCGGTCATAGCGCCGCCGGGCGGGGGCGGGCAAGGCCGGGCTTTGATCAACGCCAAATTATTGTTGTCTTGATCAACACATAGGTATAGCGCTTCACCCCGTCCGCGCTCATAAACAAATAACAGAACCCCCGCCCCATGTCCGACCAATCCGGTCCGAAATCCAGCCTCCTGCCCCGGAAAATTCAGCCGCGCACGGCCTATTGGGTGCTCACCGTGATTGTGATGTTCTGGGCCATATCGCTGGTGGTGGCGCAGCAGGCGCATGGGGAAATACCGCCGATCGGGCTGTCGTTTTGGCGCTGGGCCGCCGGCGCCCTGGTGCTTTTGCCCTTCGTCTGGCGGGATTTGATAAGCCACTGGCACAAGATTTTTCCGCGCCTTTGGTATTTTTTCGTTCTGGGCGCACTGATCGGCGGCGGCGGCACGCTGCTATTGTGGTCGGTCAAATTCACAACCACCATGAACGCCACCCTGGTCAATTCCTCGCAGCCCGCCTTTACCGCGCTGGCCGCCATGCTGTTCCTCCGGCACAAATTTTCCGCCTGGCAGTTCGTCGGCATAGTGTCGGCCTTCATCGGCGTATCGATCATCGCGGTGCGCGGCGATTGGCAAATCCTTCTGAATTTGGATTTCAATCGAGGCGATATCCTGGTGGTCATCTCGACCATGGCCTTCACCGCCTACGCCTTGAACATCGCCCGCCTGCCGTCCGATCTGCCAATGGCGGTGGTGGTATTTCTGATCGTCGCTTGCGGATCGCTCCTGATCCTGCCCTTCTATATCGCCGAGACCATATTTGTGAAACCGGTGCCGGTGACCGCGTTCTCGGTGGCGGCGTTGACCTATCTGGCGCTGTTTACGTCGGTTCTCACCATCTATATCTGGAACCTTTGCAACAACGCCATCGGTCGCACCGGGCGGCGGTGTTTATCAATTTGTTTCCGTTTTACTCCGCCGGGCTGGCCGTCGCCTATCTGGGGGAAAGCCTGTTTGCCTACCATTATTGGGGCGTCGCGCTGGTTTGCACCGGCATAACCCTGGTCATCATGATGGAGCAACGCCAGGACGGCGCCTGAATTTGCTTGAGACGAGGCGGCCGGTTGTGTTTTAAATCAAGCCGTTGCCGTGAATTCGAACATTCAAGGAGCCGAGACAATGACAGGACCGCGCGTATCTCTCAGCCATGCCGGTTTCCACGTGAACGACATGGACAAGATGATCGATTTTTACACCAGTGTGTTCGGCCTCACGGTGACCGACCGGGGCGGCGACCGGCTGGTATTTTTGTGCGGCGATCCGAAAGATCATCACCAGTTGATCATGTTCGGCGGACGCGACACCGAGCCAGGCAGCAAACACTATGGCCATATGGCCTTCCGCGTCGACAGCATGGATACTTTGCGCGAAATTCACGCCAAGGCCAGCAACGAGGCCGAAGCAACCGATATCCGCACCATGACCCACGGCAACGCCTGGTCGGTCTATTTTCAAGACCCCGAAGGCAACACCGCCGAAGCCTTTATCGATACCCCCTGGTATGTGCAGCAACCCTTCCTCGAGCCTTACGATCTCAATCAGAGCGACGAGGATATCTTCAAATATACCGAAGATCTGCTGGCCAAGGAGGACACCACCCGGCCAATCGAGGATTGGCGCCAGGAATTGTCGGAGAAATTGGGCGTAAGCTGACTTGAAGAGGCCCCTTGAGAGGCCGCGCTTAGTTAAATTTATTGATCACGAAAAAGAGTATGGCGGCGAGCACGGCGCTGGCCGGAACGGTGATCAGCCAGGCGGCTATAATCGTCATCAAATGCTTGCGCCGCACCAGTTTGCGCGCCCGCGCCTTGGCCCAGCTTCGCTCTCTGGGCGCCGGCGCCGGCTTGCTCCCAGAACTGGCCTGAGCGCCAACCGCCCGTGGCATGCCGATATTGACCCGCCGGTTGGTGATAAATTCGCGCAAAAAACCAACCCCGAAGACAGCGCCGACGGCGATGTGAGTGGACGATACCGGCAGGCCGAGGGTTGATGCAATAATCACCGTGATCGACGCCGAGAGTGCGACGCAGAACGCCCGCACCCGGTCCAGCTTGGTGATCTTTTCGCCGACGATCTCGATAATCTTGGGGCCAAACAACAGCAAACCAACCACGATGCCGATAGCGCCGATGGCCAGCACCCAGAGGGGCAGCGTTACCTTGGCGGCGACGGTGCCTTGGGTTACCGCGCTGACGATGGCCGCCAATGGCCCGACTGCGTTGGCAACATCGTTGGAGCCGTGCGCGAAAGACAAAAGCGCCGCTGCGCAGATCAGCGGAATGGTGAACAGATTGCCCACCGATTTGCGGCGATTTTCGAGGTTCACGGCGGCACGGATGATCGCCGATTTGACGGTCATGTAGGTCAGGCCGAAGGCGGCGACGCCGATCAACGCAATCACCGACGCATCGGGCCGCCAGATGCGCTTGAAGCCCTTCATCACCAGATAGACCGAGAATACAGCCGCCATAATGGCCACCAGAACCGGCACCCAGCGCTTGGCAGCGGCGATTTTGTCTTCCCGGTAAAGCACGGCAAATTTGATGAAAGCCAGAAATGCCGCCGCGACAGCACCGCCGAGCACTGGTGATATCACCCAACTGGCGGCGATTTTTCCCATCACCGCCCAATCAACCGACGCGAAACCGGCCGCCGCGATACCCGCCCCCATGACGCCGCCGACGATGGAATGGGTGGTCGAGACCGGCGCGCCGACCAGGGTCGCCAGATTGACCCAGACCGCCGCCGACAATAAAGCCGCCAGCATGGCCCAGATGAATATGGATTTGTCAGCGAAAGCGTCCGGGCTGATGATGCTTTTGGAAATTGTGGTGACAACATCGCCGCCGGCGATCAGCGCGCCGCTGGCTTCGAATATTGCGGCGATGGCCAGAGCGCCATACAAGGTCAGGGCCTTCGATCCGACCGCCGGGCCGACATTATTGGCGACATCGTTGGCGCCGATATTCATCGCCATATAACCGCCGATAATGGCGGCGATTGCGAGGATACTAAAGCCGTCACCGCCGGTGCGGAACAGCATGAACACCCAAACCGCGAGCAGGAACAATAGTCCGAAGCCCAGGTTCAGGTTCCGCTGGCTGGTGTAAACCGCAGCCTTTTCCAGCTGAACGATGCGCTTAAGATCTTTATCGACGGTGGTGCGTTTGGCTGCCACGGAGGGATCGCTTTTCGGGCCTGAGAACAATGACATGATCACCATCCAATACTATGAAGAAGCGCCGCCATTTCGAGCATCGCATAGCCTGAACGATGTTGCCGGTCAACCTACGAAATAGCGGACAAATTTACATTGATCTAAATCAATAAAAACAAGAGCTTCGACGGAAATATTCTCGGCGCCCAGCCGGCGATTTGACGGCGCGGAGATCGGAAATATCCGAATCACCCCGCCGCCGGGCGATGCAATTTAATTATCTTCGCAACGGACCAGCCAGAGCCAAAATTGCGCCATATCTCAAACGGGCCGCATGCAGGCGCTTAACATAGCGATACGCCGCTTCTCACGCATTATTTACCGAAACCGGGCCTATTATGACTGGCTTAAGCAAGGGTTCCTTGAGAGATTACGGCAACGGTGACGCTCGCCAAATAACTTGGAATATCACAACAATGAAAATGATACGGACAACCATAATTCTGGCTTTCGGCGCCTTCTTCCTGTTCGCCGCGCCAAACGCCAACGCCGGGCCGGGGCTTAAGCTCTCGGAAGACATCAAGGCCGGATTGATGGGCATGCGCGCCGTGAAGGGCGAGCCTGTCACCGAGGCGTTTTTCGACGGCAAGCCAACCATGGTGATTTTCTTCGCCAGTTGGTGAGGCGTCTGTCGTTCTGAGTTCGTGCAACTCAGCAACTATCTGGCGGACGGCGGCGACAAGGAGCTAAACGTCATCGCCATTGCCTGGACCGAAGGCCGCTATGGTAATGCGTCGCCGGCGCGGCTGCGCAGCTTTATCAGAGGCTTCCACAAATCGATCCGTGTCGTTCATGCCAGCCCCCGCGTCGAAAACGATTTTGCGCCGCTGGTCTATGTGCCGGCGAATTTTGCCTTTGACGGCAAGGGCCGCTTGCGCCTGGGTGACGGCAACCGCATGCATCTTAGCCGCAAGCAGATTGCCTTGATCGTCGACAAAATAAAGTAACGCCGGTTCCGGGGTTAAGCGCTGGGGCCTAAGGGGCTGGGCCGCATCCGCTCCTTCGGCAGGCGGAGGCGTATGGTGGTGCCGCTACCGGGCTTGGAATCGATATTCAGCAAGCCGTCGTGCAACGCCATCAGCCCGGACGACAAGGGCAGTCCCAATCCAGTGCCCTGCACGCCGTTTTCAATTTCTTGGGATATTCGGCCGAATTTTTCCATCGCCTTGGCGATGTCTTCATTGCTCATGCCGACGCCGGTATCGGTAACCGAGATTTGGCCGCCGCCATCGTCGGTAACGTTATAATCGAGGCTCACCGATCCCGTGCGCGGCGTGAATTTTACCGAATTGGTCAACAGGTTGATCAGCACCTGTTTGATGCGAAGCACATCACCGAAAATCCAGACCTCGTCGTCGCGGATGTTGTTGCGCAAATCAACGCCCATATTTTCGGCCAGGGGCGCCATCAGAACGCAAGACGAGTGGGCCAGATCGGCCAGCGAAAACTCGGCTTCCCGCAATTCGAGGCTATTGGCCTCGATCGCCGAAACATCAAGAATGTCGTTGACCAGTTCCAGCAAATGCTGCCCGGAAACCAGGATATTGTTGATATAGCCTTCCTGGCCGGTGTTATCCAACGGCCCCCGCACGCCATGGGACAAGGCGTCGGAGAAGCCGATGATCGCATTCAAAGGCGTGCGAAATTCGTGGCTCATATTGGCGAGGAACTGGGATTTGGCGTGGCTCGCGGCCTCGGCCTTTTCGACCGCGTGCACCAGCGCTTTTTCGGTGTATTTTCGCTCGATGATTTCCTGGCGCAGCTCGCGGGTGCGGGATTCGATCAGCCGCTCCAGGTTATTGTTGGCATCATGAAGCGCCTGCTCGGCATTTTTGCGGTCCCGGATATCCTGAATTTGGCAGATGGAGTGATCGGGATTGCCATCCCGGTCGAGCACCGTCGACGAATGCAGCGCCACCCAAATCGGATGGCCGTCTTTATGGATGTAGCGTTTCTCCGTCTCGAAGCTGGAACCATCGCCTGCGTTCAGTTTTGCCAGGCGGCCGGCACCGAAGTGCAGATCATCCTCATGGGTAATCTCGGCGGAGGATTTGGCTAAGATTTCCGCATTCGTGTAACCCAGCAGATCTGAATAGGCCCGGTTGACCCAGCGATAGCTGCCATCCAATTCAAGCATCGCCATGCCAACGCCAATATCTTCAAAGGCCCGGCAAAACCGCTCGGCATCGGGCCAGATATCTACTTCCGTGTCGATGATATTCAACTGATTGTCCATTGAATTACAATTACCCATCATTCCACCCGCAATCTTACGGAATTCAGGTGTGAATACATGATATTGGTTCTCAGCCGCCGAATTTAAAGACCGCGCGGCGCATATTCCGGTTTAACGTGTGGATTAATTTCGTTTCACGATTTCCGGGTATCCAGCCGCTCACGCCAGATACAGCGCATCCTCGGGCGGCAGATCAACAAGCCCGCCCAAATCGGCTTCTCCATTGACGAAAAATTGCAGCCGGTTGCCGCATGGGTCCTGGATATGGATGGCGCGCCGGGCGCCGTGTTCGATCACACGCTCGATGGCAATGCCGCGCTCGGCGCACAATTTCAGCGCCCGCTCGAACGCGGGCTCGCCGTCGAGCTCGAAGCCGCCATGGTGAAACCCGGCGTCCCATCCGGGCTGGCGGCGAAACAAGGCCATGCTTGCCTCGCCGACACTGCCGGCCAGCAAAGTGAAATCATGATCGCCGCCGCCGGCCATGGGCACCAGCCCAACCAGCTTGGTGTAGATATCCAACAGCCGGTCATAGTCATCGGCGATAAGCGCATAGTGAACGGCGCGGCGGGTGTGGAAGACGGCATCTTCGACAATAAGGATTTCCGGGTCCACCGGATAGCAAGGCACCGTGACGGGGCGCGTCGTTCCCGGCTGCCAATCGGGGTTCTGGTTGGGGCCGTCGATCTCGCCCGAGCGTTCCTCGCGCCAGTTCGCCTTGACGTCGGCATATACTTCAAACCGGTTGCCTTCGGGATCATGGCCGTAACAGCAATGGGCCACGTCGGCGGACAGGTTCCAGTCAAACTCGAACCCATAGGCGCCTATACGGGCGTAATCTTCCACCAGCTCGGCCTCGGTTTCCAATTCGAACGCAGCGTGATGCATGCCATTGACGCGCCCTTCGCCCCTCGGCCCGGTGACATCGAAGATCGCCGAATCATGGTAGGTGTTGCCGTTGGAGAGGAAATAAGCCTTGATGCCGGGGCGCGTATAAACGGTCTGCAGACCGGCCACATCCCGGTAGAATTTCGACGTTTCGGCCACATCCGAGACCCAATAATTGATATGGCCCAGCCGCCGGGGCCGGAAGATACCGCGGCCCGAAGATTTGCTGTCAGCCGTCATCACCGTTCCTCCAGGCAAATACTCTAAGCGCATATGTGGTGTCGGCCAAGGCCCGCATTTTTCCCGATGATCGAGAATTTGAATGATTTCCTGGGTGAATTTCAGAAATTTACAGCGGAAAAACCGACATCGCCCCTCTATACTTTGATCGCGCCCGCCCGAAATCCTTTGCCCATCAGGCTAGATCGAACACCAACGCTTCGGTATCTTCGCCGGCCTCGAACAATACCGAGGCTTCGCCTTCCAGCGCCGCCGCGTCGCCCGCCGACAGGGTTTCGCCGTTGACGTTTAATGTCCCCCAGGCCACTTGCACCCAGATATGGCGATCGGTTGCCGGGCTGTAGGTTTCGCGTTCCCCGTCATCTAAGCGCAGCACGTACAAATCCACATCCTGGTGGATGCTGACGCCGCCGGAAGCGCCGCCCTTTGATCCGATGCAGGTCATGGCGCCGCTGGTATCGACCGGCGGCACGTCTTGTTGCTCGTAGGACGGCTCCAGCCCCTGGGTGTCGGGGATGATCCATATCTGGAAAAAATGGTTGCCCTGGTCCCCCGATGGATTGAATTCGGAATGCTGGATGCCGGTGCCGGCGCTCATTTTCTGAATTTCGCCGCGCCGGATGATGGAGCCGTTGCCCATGTTGTCCTTATGCGCCAACTGGCCTTCCAGCACATAGGAGATAATCTCCATATCCCGGTGCGGATGGGTGGGAAAACCACCGCTAGCAACGATGCGGTCTTCGTTGATAACCCGCAACGGGCCAAACCCCATATGGTTTGGATCGTGATAATCGGCGAAGGAAAATGTGTGTTTGCTGTCGAGCCAATCGAGCTTGGCAGCGCCCCGCTCCTGGCTTTTGCGTATCTGCATCATGATGGTTTCCTCTTCTTGCCTATCGCTAAGCCATATCGAATATCAGCAGCACGGCGTCATCCCGGGCGGTGATGGTCACCGTGCCGTCCCCCTCCACCGCCGCGCCGTCACCGGCGGCAAGGACGGCATCGTCCAGGCCTGCGGCGCCCGCCGCCATCTGCACCCAGGCGCGCCGGCCCATAGCCAAATGCATATCGGCGCTCTGGCCGGCCTCAAGCTGACAGGAATAGAGGCGCAAATCGGCGTGGATGGCAACACCGCCTTCGGGCCTTTTAGGGGCCGCGATCAAGCGCAGCCCGCGGCCATCACCCAGCGCCATCTGCTCGTAGCCTGGCCGGAGCCCCAATTCGGCTGGCCGTATCCAGATTTGCAGGGAATGGCTGATCTCGGTGCGAGACGAATTACACTCCGAATGGACAACGCCGGCGCCGGCGCTCATGCGCTGTATCTCACCGGGACCGATCAGTCCCTTACCGCCGGTGGAATCCTCGTGCGCCATGCCGCCGGCCACCATGAAGGTGACGATTTCCATATCCTGGTGCGGGTGCATGGGAAAGCCCTGGCCCGGCTGGATCACGGTCTCGGCGATGGAAATCAGCGCGCCGTAGCCGTTCGGATTGGGATCATCGGGATTATCGGCGGCAAAGGAGCGCGTGATGCGCACCCAGTCCCGCTGCGTGGCAATACGCCGGCCGCTTTTGAAAATCTCGATCATCAGACCGACTCGATATCGCCGAGCGCCTGGCGGGCATGAAAATCATCGGCGAAATTCTGCAATGCGCCCGCTTCGATGGCGCCGCGCAGACCCTGCATCAGGCTTTGATAATAATGCAGATTGTGCCAGGTCAGAAGCATCGGCCCCAATATCTCGTCGGCCTTAAAGAGGTGATGCAGGTAGGCGCGGCTGTGGCCGGCGCAGGCCGGGCAGGCGCAAGCCTCTTCGATGGGGCGCGCGTCTTTGGCGTGGCGCGCATTGCGGATATTGATCGATCCCCGCGCCGTAAAACCCTTGCCGGTGCGCCCGGACCGGGTCGGCATGACACAATCGAACATATCGATGCCGCGCGCCACGGCGCCGACCAAATCGGCGGGCGTGCCGACGCCCATCAGATAGCGCGGCGCTTGGTCCGGCAAATGGCCCGCCAATCCGTCGAGCACGCCAAACATCACCTGCTGGCCCTCGCCGATGGCCAGGCCGCCGACGGCGTAGCCATCGAAGCCGATGCGCCTCAGCGCCGCCGCCGATTGCTCGCGAAGATCATCAAAGACGCCGCCCTGGACGATGCCGAACAAGCCATAGCCGGGGCGGGTTGCAAAGGCCTGCTTGGAGCGCTCCGCCCAGCGGTGGGTCAGTTCCATGGATTTGGCGATGGCGTCCTTGTCATCGGACATGGCCGGACATTCGTCGAGCACCATGGTCACATCGGCGTCGAGCAGGGCCTGAATTTGCACGGCGCTTTCCGGCGTTAATGTATGGCTGGCGCCATCGATATGGGATTGGAAGGTGACGCCGTCCTCGGTCATGGTGCGCAGCTTGGCAAGCGACATTACCTGGAAGCCGCCGGAATCGGTCAGTATCGGCCCCGGCCAATTCATAAACTTGTGCAGCCCGCCGAGACGCTGAATGGTCTCAGCCCCGGGGCGCATCATCAAATGATAGGTGTTGCCGAGCACCATTTCAGCGCCGGTGGCGGCGACCGCGTCCGCCGTCATGGCCTTCACCGTGCCCGCCGTTCCCACCGGCATGAAGGTCGGCGTCTCCAGCGTGCCGTGGGCGGTTTGCAAGCGGCCCCTCCGGGCGGCGCCGTCGCTGGCCAGGATTTCCAAGGCAAATTCGCTCATGGTGCGCCCCGTTCCAAGAGGCAGGCATCGCCGTAAGAAAAGAAGCGGTAGCGGGCTTCGATGGCGTGGGCATAGGCGGCGCGCATGCGCTTCAACCCGGCGAATGCGGCGACCAGCATAAATAGGGTCGAACGGGGCAGATGAAAATTGGTGACCATCGCATCGGCAATCTTGAAACGGTATCCGGGGGTCATAAAGATATCGGTCTCGCCGGTAAAGGGGGCGAGATGGCCGCCGTCGTCCGCCGCCGCCTCCAAAAGCCGGAGCGACGTGGATCCGGCGGCGACGATGCGCCCGCCGGCGTTGCGCGCGGCGTTGATGGCTGCCGCCGTCTCAGGTCTGATCTCGCCCCATTCGGCATGCATGATGTGATGATCGGTGTCGTCCACCTTCACCGGCAGAAACGTCCCCGCCCCCACATGCAGGGTGACGAGGGCATGGCTGATCCCGCGCAGCTCCAGCGCAGCCATGATCGCCGGCGTGAAATGGAGGCTCGCGGTCGGCGCTGCCACGGCGCCCGCAACGTCGGCGAACATGGTTTGGTAATCGGCCATGTCATCGGCGTGACCGGTCCACTCGCGCTTGATATAGGGCGGCAGCGGCATGATGCCGTGGGCGCCTAACTTGGCCAGCAACGGCGCGCCGGCAAGGCCGAATTCCAGCCGCACCTCGCCGCCGTCCCGTTTATCGGCGACCAGCGCCTTAAAATCAGCGGCAAAAATAATGGTATCGCCCACATGGAGCCGCTTGGCGGGCCGCGCGAAGGCCCACCAGCCGAGGTCAAATTCTTCTTTGTGAAGGGTGACTTCCACGGTGGCCTCGCCGCGCTTACCGGTGAGGCGCGACGGGATCACGCGGGTGTCGTTGCAGACCAGCATATCGCCGGGGCGAAGCAGGTCCGCCAATTCGGTGATCTTGTGATCGCCGAGGCCGGCATCCACATGCAAAAGCCGCGCCGCGTCCCTCGGGCGCGCCGGATGCTGGGCGATCAAATCCCGGGGCAGTTCGAAATCAAATTCATCGACGCGCATGGCCGAAACGTATCGGAAGCGAAGTCCGGTCACAACGCGTGTTTGTTAAGCCCGATTGCTATAACATGGCGGCCATGATCGACGATATCTACAACACCGAAGTATTGCGTCTGGCCGCCCATATTTCGCGCATCGATCGCCTCGCCCGCGCCGACGCAGAGGCGGAGCTTCGCAGCCCGCTGTGCGGCTCCACCATCGGTGTACAGATATGCGTGGCGGGCGGGCGCATCACCGATTACGCGCAGGAAGTGAAGGCCTGCGCCCTCGGCCAGGCCGCCGCCTCGGTGATGGCGGTCCAGGTGATCGGCAAGGATGCCGCCGAGATCGCGGCGGTGCGGGCTACGGTCGAGGCCATGCTGAAATCGGATGGCGCGCCGCCGGTTGGCGATTGGGCTGCGCTGGTGGCCTTAGCACCGGCGAAAGACGCCAAGGCCCGCCACGGCGCCATATTGTTGCCGTTCGATGCGGTGCTGAAGGCGCTGGCCGAAATTAACGCGGCGGCGGAGTAGCGGCTTAGCCTTCCACCGTCACCCGGGCTTCGCCTTCGCACATTTCGCCGACCACTGAGGCATAGCTGTAACCTTGCTTTTTGAACAGCGCCAGCACCGCGTCCACCGAGCCGGCGTCGCAGCTAACCATCAGGCCGCCGGAAGTTTGCGGGTCCATCAACAGGTTTTTCTGCCACTGCTCGATGCCGTCAAAGACGGTGACGTGATCGGTAAAGCTGTCCCAATTGCGGTTGGCGGCGCCGGTGTTATAGCCTTTTTGAGCATAATCGGCGGCGCTGTCCAAAATCGGCAGCTTGTCCCAAGAAAGCCTCGCGCCAAGCCCGGCGCCCTTGCACATCTCGTACATGTGGCCGCCAAGGCCAAAGCCGGTAATGTCGGTGATGGCGTTGACGCCGTCCAGTTGCGCCAGATCGGCGCCCACGGAATTTAATTTGACGCAGCTTTCGACCATCACCTCGTAACCATGCGGGTCCAACTCGTCCTTGTTCAGCGCGGCGCCCAGGATACCGACGCCCAATCCCTTGCCGAGGATCAAAACATCGCCGGCCCGGCCGTCGCAATTGCGCATGATATGGTCCGGATGCACCAGCCCGACGACGGCCAGGCCATAGATGGGCTCCGGCGAATCGATGGTGTGGCCGCCGGCCACCGGAATATTGGCTTCGCCGCACAAATCCGCGCCGCCGGCGAATATCTCGGTCACCATTTCCGGCGGCATGATATTGGCCGGGAAGCCGGCGATGGCCAGCGCCAGGATCGGCGTGCCGCCGGTGGCGTAAATATCGGACACCGCATTGGCCGCCGCGATGCGTCCGAAATCGTAAGGATCATCGACAATCGGCATGAAAAAATCGGTCGACGCCACCACCGCTTGGGTGTCGTTGATTTTGTAGACAGCCGAATCATCGCCGGTCTCCACGCCAACCAGGAGGTTGGGGTATCGTGCCTGCGGCGGTAATCCGGATAGCATCTTTTCAAGCACCGACGGTGCTATTTTGCAGCCTCAACCTCCCCCGTGGGAGAGCTCGGTCAGCCTTACGACCTGCTTGTCCATGGTACCTTCCGATATTGTTACGTTTGCCGGGCACCTTATAGGGCACCCGGGCCTAAGCAGCCAATCAAATAATCGCGAAATTGTCCAGGCGCTTACCGCCCTTGTACGGTACGAGCCGCACCGAAATCTAAACGCTTAGTTTGGGGATCACCTTTTCGCCGAACAGACGCATCGAGCGTTCCGCCTCCTGCAACGGCAAGTCATTGAAATTGATCTGCAGGGATGCGATCTCGAAGCCGCCGGTCGCCTCCTCATATTGGGCGATCTGATCTATCAGCCGCCCCGGCGAGCCGATGAAGGCGCCGCCCTTTTCCATCTGGGATTCGGTGGTTTCCTTGGCCAGCATGGCAATAATTTTGTCGTAGCCGGGATAATCTTTGGAACTCCTGCCGTCGAGCCACGACGACGATGCATCGACCAGGGATTTCAGGTAGCGGTCGAGGGCGCCGCGGGCGATCTCCAGGGCCTTGGCATCGTCTTCATGACAGAACATGTGATGCGCCAGCATGACCCGGCCCGGCCCCTCGTGGCCGGCCTCGGCGCGCGCTTCCCGGTAGAGGGCAATAAGCTCGTTCATCACCCCGCCGGGCAGCGGGATGGCCATAAGATCGTAGCCGAGTCGGCCCGCATTGGTGAACGATTCGGGCGTGATCAGCGCCGCGATCCAGATCGGCGGGCGCGGCTGCTGGGTCGGCCGCGGCAGCGACGTGACACCGGCGTAGCTGTTGAATTCACCCTCCATGGTAACGTTCTCTTCTTCCAGGAAGCGGCGCACTTGCTCCATGCCCTCGGTGAAGCGGGCCTTGGATTCATCCAGGCTGCGGCCGAATATTTCAAACTCGATGGGCAGGAAGGCGCGCGCGAAACCGCATTCCATGCGCCCATCCGAAATGGCGTCGAGCATGCCGATCTCACCGGCGATCTTTAACGGGTTGTTGAATATGGGCAGCACCGCGCCGGTAACCAGGCGCGCCTTTTTGGAGCGCATGGCGGCCGCCGACAGGAACACATGCGGGTTCGGCGAATAGCCGCCATAGGACTGGCCGTAATGCTCCACGGTGCGGATATTGGTAAACCCGCATGCGTCGGCGAGGCCGGAAAGATGCAGGCAATCACCCCAATATTCCGCCCCCGATTTGGTTTCCGGCCCCACGTCGGGAAAGAACTGTATGCCGAATTCCATCAACTTCGCTTTCGATATTTGTGCTATTTGGATGCCGCTTTTTCGGCGGCGGCCTCGGCGTGGAAATCGCCGCCGGCGCCGTCGATATAGGCGGGCAGGTAAATCGCTTTGAAGCCGCCCAGAATTTCTTCGAACGGCACATCCATGAAGGCGCCCCGGTTGCGCAGATATTCCATATGCCGCTCGCCCTTCTGATTGAACTCGTGGAACAGGCTATCTTCCGAGCCGTCAAATTCCAGCGGCTTCAGCCCGAAGCGGTCACAGAGAGTGCGGTTGAAGACCGGCGTCGCCTTCACCCAGGCCCCGTCGATCAAGATGTCTGTATAGGAATGCCAGATAAACAAATCGGTGCCGAGCATATCCAACAGGCGCTTGGTCGCCAGGTGGTTGCGCACGTCGGCATAGCCGGGGCGCGCCGGGATGCCGGCGATGCGGAGACAGGCGGTCAACAAAGCCGATTTCGGCACGCACCAGCCGCGCCCGGTGATCACCGCGTCGCTGGCCCGGTAGCTTTCGATCTTGGCGATCGGCATGTAGGGATCGTAACGGATCTCGTCGCGCACCGCGTAATAGAGGGATATGACGCGCTCCAGCTCGGAATTGCCCTTGACGTGAGATTGCGCAAATTCGATCACGGCGGGATGATCGCTGTCCACGAGGCGGCCGGGTTTCAGGTAAATATCTCGATTGCGATTGTTCATGGGAACCCATATTTTGCTGGCGGACCATACGGCATAGATATGCATTGCGACAGGGAAAAATTTGGGCTTAGACATGGCGGCGCAGGCAATATTTTTGGCGGTCATGGCCGCCTTCGGCTTCGGCCTTGGTATCGTTGGCTTGCCCGGCCCGGGCGCGGCGAGCTGTCTGAACGATGCCGATCTGGGCGCCGTGACGCGCTCGGTGTTCACCAAATCGCTGGGCCCGGTGATGCGCATCTGCTCGACAAATTATCCCAAGATCGAAGAGCGCGCGATTGACGCGACGCGCGAATTTTACCTCGTCTATCGCAGCGACATGCGCTATAACCGTCTGAAAACAAACGAAATATTTCGCCGCGTTTTCAAAGATGACTGGCAGGAAAATTTGGCGGCGTTGCTCGCGGAGGCGACCGGTCCTATTCTGCGCCGGGCCGGCGTTTACAGCGCCGAGCAATGCGACGCTGACATTCAGCGCCTCGAAGCTATGGTCGAGCGGCTCGATTACAGCGCCATCATGGCCACCGGCGCGGCCCGCAAAATTTTTGAATTCGAACGCCGGCATATTCCAGATTGCGGCAAATAAATGAAACGGGGAACAGACAATGCTTGAGCTTTATCACAGCGGTTTGACCACATGCTCAAAACAGGTGCGCCTGACTTTGCGCGAAAAAAACTTGGATTATGTCAGCCATTTTATAAATCTTCGCACCTACGAGCATTACAGCGCCGAATATTTAAAGATCAATCCCAACGGGCTGGTGCCGTCGCTGGTGGATGACGGCCGCGCCATCATCAATTCCCTGGCGATCATGGAATATCTGGACGATATCTGTCCCGAACCGCCCCTGCGTCCGGCCGATCCGAAAAAGCGCGCCGATATGCGGCGCTGGCTGTCCACCTCGGACACCACCCATATGTCGGTGATGACCCTCACCTACAACGCCTTCCTTAGACCTGAGGTCGAGGCCTTGAGCGACGGCGACAAGGCCACCGTGATGGCCGCCAACCCGGTGCCGGAACGGCGCGAGCGTATCCGCCGCATCGCCCATGGCGGCTACAGCGCCGATGAAGAAGGCCGCGCCATGGACATGACCGCCTTTACCCTCGGCCAGATGGAAGACGCGCTGCTAAGCGCAGATTGGATGGTCGGCGATTACTCCCTGGCTGATATCAGCCTCTTTGCCCTCACCCACCGGCTTGGCGAATTGGACGCGGAAATATTCGATGCCACGCGCTTTCCCGGCGTCGTTGCCTGGCATCAGCGCATGCTGGCGCGCCCGGCCGTCGCCCATATCATGCAGCCGGGCACGGCGGAAACGCCGGCCAACTCGCCGCTCAGCCTGTCGGGGTTGGGGTAGCCCCTAACCACCAACCCGGGGCAGAACCTCGGTGGCGTAACTTTCCAGAGTGCGCAGCATAACCTCGTTGGTCAGCAGCCCTGTATAACACCAGGCAAACACCCAATCGACGGGCAGCCGCTCGCGGATGGCTTCCAATTGGCGGGTGACCGTATCGGGGCTGCCGTAAAGCACATGGCCGGACTTGAACATTTCTTCCGGCGAATAGCGGATCCCGGTGTCCGGGTCTTCGAGGCCGCGCCCGAAGCCGAACGGCTCGAACCAGGCGTTGCGGGCGAAGGTGGAGGAATCCTCGGCCAGGGCCTGGGCTTCTTCGTCGGTGTCGGCGATGATCAGGGTGCGAAGGACGGCAACGCCTTCGCCGCGCGGCCGCCCGGAGGCATCCGCATAGACATCGAGCAAAAACTCCTCGCGCTTCGGATGCAGCGGCGGCAATACCGCGACCACGCCCTCGGCGGCGCACCAGCGGATCGAACGCTCGGTCGATGAAAACGGCAGGAACAGTTCCGGATGCGGTTTCTGCAACGGCTTCGGCACGACGCCGATTTGTTTCAGCATGCCGTCTTCGACGCCGGCGCCCCACTTGTCGGTGGTTTCCAGATCCCACGGCGTGCCCGGCGCCGGGATTTTCCAGTATTTGCCGTCGAAGGAGGTCATTTCTTCGGTCCAGCATTTCTTGATGATCTGGAAACATTCCTCAAAGGCGGCCCGGTTGGCATCGTCGATATCCTTGGGCGCGCCGGGAACGGCGCCATGGATGCCGTGCGTCTGTTGCGCCATCACATCAACCCAGCGGCGCTGGTAGCCGCGCGCAAACCCGGCGCAGGCGCGCCCGCCGGTCATATGATCGAGCATGGCGATGTTCTCGGCGACCCGGATCGGGTTTTCGGCGGGCAGCACAATGCCGAGCTGGCCGACTTTGATGCGCTTGGTCTGCATGGCGACATAGAGATCGAGCATCACCGGATTGTTGGACAGCTCGATGCCTTCAATATGGAAATGATGCTCGGTAAAATTGATGGATTCGTAGCCGAGATCATCGGCAAGTACCGCCTGCTCGCTCAGCTCAGCCAGCATGCGGCCGTAAAGATCGCCCCGAAACCCGGCCATGCCTTGGGTAATATCGGATTTACGGCCAATCGACGGCAGAAAAAACAAAGATGTCTTCACCGCTCCCCCCTTTAATTTATTGCTTTAGCAGCCCTCGGGACAACCGGTTACGTCCAGGTGGCGAACCCCATGCCGCTGCCGGTGCCGGCGGGCGTGCGGTAACAAGGGACGTAATCCAGCATTTTCATTTCTAGCCCGGTTTCGGCAACCGCGCCGCAAGCGGCGATCCAGTTTTTGGTCTCGGATGTGCCCGAGCGGAACATGATATTGGGCTCACCCGCTATCGTTTCCACGTCCTGTTTCAACATTGCGTCGATAATTTTTTGGTCCCATTCCTCGTCGACCACGAAATGGCTGAGCCCGCCGGACGCGCAGATCGCCACCCGTTTGCCGCCATCCCAGCTGCGGATGGCGCGCCCGATGGAGCGGCCGAAATCATAACAGCGGCCCGGCTTCGGCTGGTTCGGCGGATAGTAAGTGTTCAAAAGCACCGGCACCAGCGGGATCGGCTTGTCGCGCAAGATGCGCCTATAGATGAAGCCGACCGCGTGGCCGATACCGCTGCCGCGCGGACCCGACGGCGCTTGCATCGAGGCGGTGACATCAATCTCGTCTTCCATGGCCTGGGCAATGATGGCTTCGGCGAGGCCGTCGGCGACCGGGTAGTCCTGGTTCTCCGGCGGCTTGTTGGCGGTGACGGTGTAGCGGATACCGGCCTGCATGTCTTTCAGGCGCTCCGGGGTGACCGCCTTGTTGATCACCTTGGGCCCGCAGAAAACGGTGAAGGCGGGCTGGATTGCATCGTCGAACCATTCATGCTGGTCGTCGCCGATCAGCACGATGATGTCGGGTTTGACCTCTTCCAGCTTGTTCGCCAGCGCGTCCAGTTGCTTGATGTTGCGGTCATAGCGTTCCTGGCGGACCTCCAACATGTTCTGGCCTTCCAGGTAATTGCTTTTGCGCAGCTCATAAAGCTGGTCATAGGTATAGGTGCCGTCCCGGTAGGCAAGCTCCGGATTTTCATGATCGGCGTCGGCGCGCAGATCCCACTTATCCGCCGGCGTCGACAGGAGCGGTCCGTGCGAAGCGCCAAATCCATATACAATGTTCGCCATTAGAAGCTGCTCCTAAAATTTATTGAACGAGAGGATACCGGGTTTCGGTGCCCAGATCAGTATAACAACAACGCCGCCGAAGCGAAATCCACTTGGGGTTCCTGAGGTGAATATCGCCGCCCGCCTACTCCGCCGCCGCCGATCCGCTTTTCTTGGCGTAGCGGCTTTCCGGGCGCGGCAGGCCCAAATTTTCGCGCAACGTGCTGCCGGTATATTCGGTGCGGAACAAGCCGCGATCCTTCAAAATCGGCATCACCAGTTCACAAAAATCGTCGAAAGCGCCCGGCGCATAGGGCGGCATGATGGTGAAGCCGTCGCAGGCTTCGCCCTGGAACCATTCTTCCATGTAATCGGCCACCTGTTCGGGCGAGCCGACGAACACGTTCTTGCCGCGCGCGCCCGCCGAATGGGCGCCCAATTCGCGGATGGTCATGCCGGTTTTGCGTCCCAATGCGGTCAGCTCATCATAATGGCCGCGGCTGCCGCCCCCATGTTCAGGCAGGGGATCGGGCAAAGGCTTGTCCAGATCGAACCCGGACAGATCGACGCCCAGCATCGTTGCCAGCATCTCGCGCCCGACGATGGGATGGATCAGCGACTGGATAAAATCGAAGTCTTCTTTTGCTTCGGCTTCGGTGGGGCGCACATGGATCGAAATACCGGGCAGGATTTTGCAATGGTCCGGATTGCGGCCATAGGTTGCCACGCGCGCCTTGACGTCATCGTAATAGGTCTTGGCCGATTCGAAGTTCAGATGCGGGCTGAAGATGGCCTCGGCGGTGGCCCCGGCCAGCTCCTTGCCGGCGTCCGAGGCGCCCGCCTGGATGATCACCGGATAGCCCTGGATGGGGCGCGGCACGTTGAGCGGGCCCTTCACCGAGTAGCGTTCGCTCTTATGGTTCAGCTCGTGCATGGCATCGGGCTCAAAGAACAGGCCGCTTTCGGCGTCGCGGACGAAGGCATCGTCGTCGAAGGAGTCCCAAAGGCCCTTGACGATGTCCACCACCTCGTGGGCGCGGTCATAGCGGTCGGCGTGGGCGTAGGCGTGATCGATGCCGAAATTCTGCGATTCGGCGTCGTTGCCGGACGTGACCACGTTCCAGGCGGCGCGACCGCCCGAGATGTGATCCAACGAGGCGAATTTGCGGGCGATATGGTAGGGCGCGTTCCAGCTTGAAGAGGCGGTGGCGACCAAGCCGATATGCTCGGTCACCATGGCCAGGGCCGACAGCAAGGTCAGCGGCTCGAAATGGGCGACGAACTGGGTGGAACGGCTGATCGCATCGATATGGGCTCTGCGGACGGCGTTGCCGTCGGCCAGGAACAATAGATCAAACTTGGCGCGCTCCGCCGTCTGTGCGATCTCGACATAATGTTTGATATTGATATGGGCATCTTTCTCGGCGCGCGGATGGCGCCACGACGCAACATGGTGACCGGTCGGGTTGTAATAGGCCGCCAGGTTCATTTTTCCATTACGTGCGCCCATTCAAATTCTCCTAAAACGCGATAAAACCTTAACTTAAATATGGATATATGATACCGGCGCCCGGCCTAACTTGCAATCGCCCGCAAGAGCGGCTGCGTGCGTTCGATCCAGCTATTGAGGGCCGGGTCCTCGGCATAATTGCTGTCGAGCAAATAAAGGCCCGGCGCCGGGCAAATGGCGCCCAGCTCGACCAGCACCGGCTTTAACGTGAACTCCGGCGCCAGCGCGTGGTTCGGCGCGGCGCCCAGCATCAGCGGCAGACCAATGACGCCGGCCAGCCCGTCATAGGGTATCTGGTCCAGGAACAGTTTCAGCAATCCGGTATAGGTTGCCTTGTAGGTGGGACTGGCGAAGACCACGGCATCGGCGCCGGAAACCGAGGCCACCGCCGCTTCGACATCCTTGTTGCCCCATTCCAGGAGACCAGGACCGAGATCGGCCAGATCAAGTACCAGGTCCGGCTCTTCCCCGGTGAGGCCCTTTGCCGCCAGAATTGCGGCCTCCATGGTTCGCGATTGCGGTTTCGGGTTGCCGACCACCACCACCATATTCATTACGCTGTCCCCGGTATTATTTGCCTCAAAGCTCAAGCTATCGGTTGCGGGGCGTGCCGTCAAAACAGATTGACGGCGGCGGGCTGGGCGATGAAAGTGCACTTAAAATATATGGGGAGGAAAAACGTGGACTACAAAAAACTTGGAAATTCGGATTTGATGGTGGCGCCCATCGGGCTTGGCTGTAATCGCCATCTGGAAGAAGGCGACGCGGTTGCCCTGGCCTCGATCCAAAAGGCCCTCGATCTCGGCATCAACCATTTTGACAGCGCCGATATGTACGGCTTCGGCGCCGGCGAGATTTTTCTCGGCAAGGCCTTGAAGGGGCGCCGGGACGAGGCGGTGATCGCCTCTAAATTCGGCTTCGTGCGCGGCGATGACGGCAAAATGCATTTCGTCGGCACGCCGGACTATGTGCGCGAGGCGTGCGATGCCAGCCTGGCGCGGCTGGGGCTCGATCATATCGATCTCTATTACCAGCACCGCATCGATCCCGATTTGCCGATCGAGGAAACCTGGGGCGCCATGGTGGAGCTGGTGACGGCCGGCAAGGTCGGCGCATTGGCCATATCGAACGCCACGGCGGAGCAAATCCGGCGCGCCCACAGCGTTTATCCGCTGGCCGCCGTGCAGATGGAATATTCCTTGATCGAGCGCGGCCAGGAAACCGAAATTCTGCCCACCTGCAAAGAGCTGGGCATCACCTTCGTTGCCTACGGCCCGTTGAGCTTTTCGCTGCTCGGCGGCGAGGTGACCGATATCGAGCAACTGCCGGGCGACGATTATTACCGGCGCGGCATGCCCCGCTTCCAGAACGAACATATCGCCGCCAATCTGGCCCGTGTCGAAACCGTGAAAGCCATCGCCGCCGAGGCCGGCGCAACCGCCGGCCAGATTGCCCTCGCCTGGACCATGTGCGGCGCCCACGACGTGATCCCGATCCCCGGCTCCAGGCAATCGCATCATCTCGAAGACAATGCGCGCGCCATTGAAATCGGGCTTAACGCCGATCAGATGCAGCGGCTGAACGAGGCGTTTTGACTATGAGCAATGTTCGCAAAGTTCCGGTTTTGATTGTCGGTGGCGGGCCGGTCGGCCTTGGCCTGGCCAGCGACTTGGGCTGGCGCGGCATCGAATGCATGCTGGTGGAGCGCACGGATGGAACCATATTTCACCCCCGCGCCAACACGGTGAATTCGCGCACCATGGAGTTCTGCCGCCGTTGGGGCGTCGCCGGCGCGGTGCAGGACGCCGGCGCGCCGCCGGAGTTTTCCCAGGACATATTGTATGTGACCGGCCTTCAGGGGCGCACCATCGCCCATATCGAGCGCCCCGATTATGGCAGCGCCAAGCCGTTGCCGACCACGCCGGAACGCTCGCAACGCTGCAACCAGTTGTTTTTCGATCCGGTGATCCGCGAGCTGGCGGCCGGCTTCGACGAAGTGACACTGGCCTACGGAACCCAATTCGAAAGTTTTGAGCGCACAAGTGACGGCGGCGTTACGGCCACCGTTCGTGATTTGAAATCCGGCGACACAAGCCAGATCGAGGCCCGCTATCTGGTCGCCTGCTGCGCCGGCAATTCTTCGGTACCGGCGGCCATCGGCTCGGTGATGGAAGGGGTTCAGGTGATCTCCTACAACCTCAACTGCTTCATCAAAATTCCGGAGCTGTGGAAGCATCACGACAAGCCCAACGTCGCCTTTTATTTCATGACTGGCGACGCCACCGGCGCCAACAGCTTTATCGAGCTGGATGGCAAGGAATTGTGGCGCATGGGGCTGACGTCGGACACCGGACCGCTGTCCGCCGACACCGTCGATGTGCACGCCATATTGAAAAAATTGATCGGCGCGGATGTACCGTATGAGTTGATCTCGACCCTGCCCTGGACCTGCCGCTCGATCGTCGCCGACACCTGGTCCGCAGGCCCGGTATTCCTGGCCGGCGACGCCGTGCACCAGCATTCGCCGGCCGGCGGCTTCGGCATGAATACCGGCATGGGCGACGCCGTCGATCTGGGCTGGAAGCTGGCCGCCATGATCGAAGGCTGGGGCGGCGAAGGGCTGGGGCTAAGCTATCAGGCCGAGCGGCGCCCGGTGGCCCAGCGCAATGTCGCCCAGGCTACCGGCAACCGGGAGGTGGATTACTGCGCCTTTCCGGGCGACGTGCTGGATGCCGATACGCCGGCAGGGACCGAATTGCGCGACCGGCTCGAAGAGGAAATTTTGCGCGAAAAAACCAGCCAGTTCGTGTCGCACGGCATCGCCCTCGGCTACCGCTATGATACCTCGCCCATCGTCGCCGGCGACGGCAGCGAGGCGCCGCCGCTCACGGTCGGCGAATATATACCAACAACTTATCCCGGCGCCCGCGCGCCGCACGCCTGGATCGACGCAAACACTTCAACCATCGATATCTTCGGCAAGGGCTTCGTGTTGATGAATTTCTCCGGCGAGGCCGCCGCCGCCGATGCGTTCCAGGCAGCCGCCGATCAACGGGGCATGCCGCTCCGCGTCGTCGATAGCAATGATGCCGATATCGCCGCCCTTTATGAGCGGAAACTGGTTCTGGTGCGCCCCGACGGCCACGTGGCCTGGCGCGGCGATGGCTTGCCTGACGATACGGGTACCATAATCGATCAGGTGCGCGGCGCGGCCTAGAGCCCCCGGCCCTATTCCGCGGCTTTGGGAAACGCGCCCAGGATGCGCCGGATATAGGCCGGCCCGTCCTCGCCGTCTTCGATGAAATCAGCGGTGCAGATAAAATCGGGAAACTGGTTTTGCGCGGTGTCGCGCAAGAGCCCCGGCGCCTCGCCGCCCGCCTGCATCTGCTTGATGGCGTCCAAAAGCGCTTTGCGCACTTCGATAATCACGATGTCGGTGGAGCCCAGATGCTCCTGAGAGCGGTCTTGAATCTTGCCCTGGGTTTCGATGGCAAAGGCATCATGGGCGGGGATATAACGGCCCAGCCCGGCGAAGGTTTCGTCTCGCCTCATTTCATCCCGGTCCTGCAAGTAGCGGTTTTCGGCGCGCCTTACATGCTGCTTGTCGGGGCCCACATTATCGCCCTTCTGCTTGGCCCAGAATTCCTTGTCCAGGGGCTCAGCCTGGCGGTAGATAAATTCGAACCGGCAATGGCTTTCATCATCGCAGGGCACGTACCAGCGACCCTGATAGCCCTTGACCGGCGGCGCCTCGGTGCCCACCGGCGTGGTACCGCAAGGGTAGATGTAATTGTTGACGCGCAAATAGTTTTCGCCGGTGGACATTTTGCGCAAGGCGTGGATGCGGACGCCGAAACTGGTGCGCTCGATCTGCAGGCGGGGATAGAGATCGTCGCTGAAAAAACGGTTGTCGCCGCGCGAATCGTAACTGTTTGAATTCGCCTCCGGGGCCGAGAGCCGGTGCAGATAGGATACGTGGGCCGGATCGGTGGAGCTTTCGAGCCCTTGCAGCCAATTGCATTTCTGCACCACCCGGAAGGCCATGCGGTTTTCTTTGGGAGCAGTCATGAATTGGAAATCGGGGATCAGCGGCGCGGCGCCCTCGCCCATATAGCACCAAATGACGCCGCCTTTGTCTTTAACCGGATAGGAGGTGTGGCGCACTTTCTGGCAGAATTTTTTGTCCTCGGGCTCGGCCGGTTGATCCAGGCAGTTGCCTTCGATATCGAACAGCCAGCCGTGATAGAGGCAGCGAATGCCGCCGTCTTCGATGCGGCCATAGGAGAGATCGGCGCCCCGATGCGGGCAATGGAGGCCGGTGAGGCCAAGCCGGTCCTTGTCATCGCGAAACAACACCAGCTCCTCGGACAGAATTTTGATCAGCATGGGATCGCCGCCGATGGGCATTTCCTCCGACGTGGCAATGGGCTGCCAATAGGAGCGCAACAAATCGCCGCCCGGCGTGCCCGGCCCGGTCCGGGTTACGAGATCGTTTTGTTGCTTGGATAGCATGACAGGCCTCCCCAAAAACGCTGGGGAAAATTGTATCCGAAACCTCGGCGGAATGCTATCGGGGCAGATCCAGAGCGGTTCCGGACAGATAGGAAGCAATTTGATGGGAACAAATCAGTTTTCCGGGTAGGCGCGGTGCGCCGCGCGATGCCTTTGCATCGGGCAAGGGCCGCAACGCCACCGGAGAGCCGATTTGACCCACCGAAGGCCGGGTGCTTTCGATGCGTGGACGTCGTCGCACGCCTTTGCCGATGCCAATGCCAATGCATCGCCATGGGTTGCGCTCCTAGCGCACTTGGGACAAAAGTGATGGCAAAATCATCCCGGTCAAATGGTTCCTATCTGTCCGGAACCGCTCTAGGCGGGCAGCGCCACTTCGCGGCGGCGGATCAGCCACCAGACGATCAGCGCGCCCAAAAGTTTGCTGGCGGTCATCGCCACCGCGCCCGCTAGCGACAAAAATCCGATCATGCCGAGGAACACAACGCTGTCGATGGGCGTGCCGATGATGGAGGAATAGAGGATGCGCTCAGACAGGGGCCGGCGGGTGAACGAATAGACCGCCCAATCGGCCAGCTCGCTGATCAGAAACGCGGCGGCGCTGGCGACGGCCACCTTCGGGTCAAAGACGTAGCTGATTCCGACACCAATGGCCATGGCGACCAGCACATAATGGCCGATCTCGCGCTGGGCGAAATCGCGGGCAACGAACACGAAACCCACCAGCAGCGCCACCGGCGGCCACATGGTGCCGCCCGGCAGCTTGACCAGAGGAACCACCGTGAACGCCCAGTTCACCAGCACAACCAGGGCAATATAAACAAAGGTATTTAAATATTTCATCGCATCCCGCCAATTTCTGAGTGTACCTAACCGAACGAAATCGGCCTGTCGAGACCCAATTCCAAGCAGTGTGTGACAATAATCACGGCGAATTTCGTTGGAATTCGGTTTATAGTCACTATCTTAAGGTAAGCAGTCGTGGTTGAAAATTGGCCGCGGCGGCGCCAAAATGGCTGCGAGCCCGGAAAATCCGGGTCGATGGAGAACCAAACACGTGGATTTTGCTACCCTGGCCGGCCTGGCGGTCGGCATCACCGTTGTAACCCTGGCGATTGCGACCGGATCGGATTTTTCGATCTTTCTCAACACGCCCGGATTTCTGATCGTCATCGGCGGCACCTTTGCCGCGACCATGATCAAGTTCCCCCTGTCGGGATTTTTCATCTCCATGCCGGTGGGCATAAAGGCCGCCTTCACCAACGATAGCGATCAGCCCCGCGATTACATCAAGCTGGCCATCAAACTGGTCAAAAAAGGGCGCAAGTCGGGATTGATCTCCCTGGAAAACGAAAAAATCCGCAATCCGTTTTTCAAAAAAGGCATCCAGCTTTGCGCCGACGGGCGCGATCTCGATTACATCCGCAAAGTCCTGACCCAGGAGATGGCCCATTCCATCCAGCGCGAAGAGGTGGGCGCCAGAGTTTTCCAGGCGATCGGCGAAGCGGCGCCGGCCTTCGGCATGTTCGGTACCCTGGTTGGGCTGGTGCAAATGCTCAGCAATATGAGCGATCCGTCGTCCATCGGGCCAGCCATGGCGGTGGCGCTCCTGACCACGCTCTATGGGGTTTTGCTGGCCAACCTGATCGCGCTGCCCATCGCCGACAAACTGGAAGACAAGGCTGGGCGCGAAAAAATGCTGCGTTCCTTGATCATCGAATGCGTGTTTCAAATTCAGCAACTGCAAAACCCGACGGCGCTGCGCGAAATTCTGGAGCCGTACCTGCCCGAAAAACAGCGCGGCGCAGGCGGCGGCGATTCCTACTCCGGCGGCGGCAAATCGGGCGGCGGGCAGGCTTCCTTAAGGAAGGCGGCCTGACATGGCCGTTGCGACCGCCGGCATCGAGATCGGCGGCAAGCGCAAAAGGCGGCCCAAGGGCGCGCCGGTCTGGCTGGTCACATTCGCCGATTTGATGGCCTTGCTGTTCGCCCTGTTCGTGCTCATCATCTCGTTTTCCGAAATCGACAGCGACAGCTTCCGGCGCAATGCCGGGCCCATGGCCGAGGCTTTCAACCAGCCGCCGCCGATTTTTACCCGCTCCAAGGAAAGCGCCTCCAGCGCCTCGAAACCTGTCCAGCCAAAGCTGGAGAGGGAAAACGAAGCGCCGTCGGAAAACGAGGCCAGCTATTTGCGCACCGTGCAGCGCGGTAAGCTGAGCGCCCAGGTGCGCGCCGCCCTCGACGAAGAGCTGCGCGCCGGCGTCGTCGAACTGGATATCAAGGACCGCTTTATCATCCTCCGCTTTCCCGCCCGCACCACCTTTGCCCTCGGCAACTCCGATCTGGTCGGCGCTATCGGCACGACCTTGGACCGCATCGCCGACGTCTTGGCGCGCACCAGCGGTGAAATTTTCATTTCCGGCCATACCGACGATCGGCCCATTTCGACCAGCCGTTTCCGGTCCAATTGGGATTTATCGTCGGCCCGCGCTGTCTCGGTGGTTCACCGGCTCTTGCGCCATCCGAACCTGAACCGGGGGCGCGTTTCCGCCGTTGGCTATGCCGACACCCGCCCGATCTCCGCCAATGACACGGCCGACGGCCGCGCACAAAACCGCCGCGTCGAAATCAAGGTCGAGATTCCGGCAACCAGGTGACAGGACCGAGGCGACCTTCCCTCCCAAAATTAAAACCAAATTTTTCCTTATCATCGCTCCAATATCGCGGTTTAATTCCAAGGATTGAGAATTGAACAATGAAGCTTCATTTATGCCGGACACCCTAAGCCCCTCTGAAAGAAGCGAGCGCATGTCTCGCGTTCGAAGCAAGGACACGAAGCCGGAATTAAAAGTCCGTCGTTTTATCCACCGATTGGGATTTAGATATCGGTTACATGCTCGCGATTTACCTGGAAGCCCAGATATAGTATTTAGGAAAAAGAAGAAGACCATATTTATACATGGTTGTTTTTGGCATCGGCACTCTGGATGCGTTCTAGCCCGCTTGCCAAAATCGAGGCTGGAATTTTGGATTCCAAAACTTGAGGGAAACAGAAAGCGCGATTTAAGAAATCAGTCAAAGCTGAGGGCACAGGGTTGGAGCGTGATGATAATTTGGGAATGCCAGACGAAGAATATTGAGACCCTTTCGGGCCGTATTAAAAAATTTATTTCCTAACTGAGGGAAAGAGTAAAATTATGAGTCTAAGATCGGTCGAGTTGTTTACGGGCGCCGGAGGCTTGGCGATGGGTCTCGAACTCGCCGGCTTTGAACACATGGCCCTAATCGAAAAAGACAAATGGGCCTGCGATTCAATCCGAGAAAATTCAAACCGTGGGCACCCTCTTGCCATCGGTTGGCCAATAAGCGAATGCGATGTCAGAGATTTCGATTATTATTCTCTAGGCGACAATCACAGTACCCGACTTAACGGGATAAACACCTGAAGTGATTCATATTTTGAGATTCTCAGATCAACGAAAGTCTCTCCATATGCAAAGATTACTCACT
>Ga0302133_10000152_pt1 | contig 39395 bp, 26 predicted proteins | sample CB9_331_MG_FD_203121 | JGI IMG/M metagenome (GOLD analysis project Ga0302133, IMG submission 203121) | Marine microbial communities from Western Arctic Ocean, Canada - CB9_33.1 | ecosystem: Environmental > Aquatic > Marine > Oceanic | place: Canada: Western Arctic Ocean | collected 2017-09-19 | reverse complement strand
GAATACATTGAAGTGTTCTACAACCGAGAACGCCTGCACTCAACATTGGACTACCAGAGCCCGGAACAGTTTGAGCAGGCGGTATAATACTAACGGAGTGTCCACAAAGTTTGGGGAAGTTCAATTCTGTCAGCGAATCCCCAATAGAGTTTGCCGCCGTCGGGATCCGAAATAAGTTTACGTGGCTGGTCTTCGTTATGTGGATACTCGGCGACGACGGTCGCCGCCGAACCGTCCATGCGAGATCTAAACGCTTTGTGTGCTTTGAAGTCTCGCCACACACTCGTGTTCTTCTGTGAATCCACCAGCAGGATACTGGGGTTTGTAAATCTTCCAGGAAGAGTCTCAATCTGCGTACCCTCAGCATTGCAGCGAGTGATCTTGCCTTCAGAGCTCCAGTACAACGAATCCGTACTCACATCAATCACAAAAGCAGGATAGAGTGGCCTCGCGAACCGTATCGCATTTGAGCCGTCCAGCTGTGTTCGCACCATAAACTGGTGACCGGCGACATAGAGCCAGCCAAGTTTCGGGTTAATCCGAAGCCCATACGTGGCAAAACTCAGTCCTTTGTTAATAATTGTTTCGACCATCGACCCGTCCAAATTCGCTCGTAGAACCTGTCCCGGTCCATTCGCTCCGCCGTTACGCTCGTATGCCCAATACATCTTGCGAGCCCCAGAGTCGATGACCAGATGCTGGGCATCTGGCGAGACCTTGAGCACATCTTCTACCTCAGCGATCTGATTTTCACGAATTTGCCCTTTGCGAATCACGTTCGACAGCTCATCCAATTTCGCGATCCAGTACATCGTCCCAGTTGGCTCTCCTGTCGGGCTAGCGGCAACCTTGGGCTCTTCCTTTTTCTTTTCAGTTGTCGACACTGGGAGACGTTCGGATGGCAGATCGGGTGGAGATGAATCACGAGGTTTCGACGTAGTAGGTGTCGGCGTCGATTGGTCCGTCTGAGTGGTCGTGGGTGATGTATCGAGATCAGTCATGCCGACTTGATTAGTCATGCCGACTTGATTAGTCATGCCGACTTGATTAGTCAGGCTACGCTGGTTGTCAGCAACTTGCGCGTTGTCGGACATCTCGGTCTGTTCCGTCTGCCCACTGTCGCGGAACATAAGCGTGACACACCACAACAGCAACACTGCGACGACTGTACCAACAATGCTCCATGCCCAGCCAGGACATTGGCTAGCCGCGTTTCGTAGAAGCGCCATCGGCGGCTGAACGGCAGCACGCTTCTCTGGAACGGTCTCCTTCGACGACGGGATGATCGTGGGTCGTTCTGCCGTCCGCCGACCGATCTCCGCACTGTCGGCACCTTCTCCTTGAAAGTGATTGTCAGACTCGACAGGATTGGACATAGCACAGGTCGCGATTTCTTTTTTCGGTACTCTGTCCTTCAGAAATACAGTGAGTGCATTCGCGGCATCCTGCATCGACCCGTAGCGGTCCTCGATCTGCTTAGCCATCATTTTCATGCAGATCGCTTCCAGCCGAGGATCAAGATCGGCTCGAAATTTCGACGGCTTTTCGGCCTCCTGCGAAATGATTTGACTGAGAACGGCCGTAATCGGGCCATCAAACGGCACAGTTCCTGTGCACAGTTCGTAAAGGATGACTCCCAGACTATAGATGTCACTCGGAGGGCCGATGCGGTGGATGTCACCTTTGACCTGTTCCAGTGACATGTAGGCGGGTGATCCCAATATGCTTCCGCTTTGCGTCAGACGAGTTCCTTCGTCCTTGTTCATCTGGCGAGCGAGTCCGAAGTCCATGATGACCGGCTCGTTCTCCTTATCCACCATGATATTGGTCGGCTTCAGATCTCGATGGATGACGCCTTCCTGATGAGCGATTCCGAGCGCAATCGCCAGCTTGCGGACGATGATCGCAATGCTCCGCTCCGACTGCTGTTTGGCAGAATCAATGTATGCCGAAAGCGGTCTGCCGCTGATGTAGGCCATCGTGATGAAGGGAATGTCGTCGATTTCGCCAATATCATGGACGGGGCAGATATTGCGATGCTGTAGAGTCGCGGCCGCTCGGGCTTCCCTGTAGAAGCGTCCTCTCATTTTTGCTTCATCGCCGTCGAATTTCGGAACTTTGAGGGCGACGCGCCGGTCGAGTTGGCTGTCGCGAGCGAGGTAGACTGTCCCCATGCCACCTTCACCCAGCACCTTTTCGACATGGTACCGTCCGAAGACTTTGGGAAGCGATCCGATCAAGTCAGTGGAACCCACGGTTGACTCATTCCTCTTTCTGTGACGGGACAGACCGCCGTTCGTTGAATGGGTTTGCATTTCCCTGAAGAAGTTGCCCGTCGCATCACAACGGTGTGATACTGCCTACGCGATTCATGTAAGGGTCACGCTTCCAACAAACCAGATTCGATCCAGAGAACACCCGAGGGGCAGCGGACGCATACTGCACGAAAGTTACTGTCCCCAGCATGCCGCCTACCGACGACCGATGCAAGCAGAAACCACCTGGCAGCTACTCGCGCTCTGTGCCCACGCAGCCATTCGGGCCAACTTTACAATAAATAGGACAGCGGTGACCCCATTGGCAGCAATGGAACTTCGACACGGTAGATTCGATCCAGCGACGTCTGCACATCCTGACTCGCGCCCCGTTCGATTCCGGCGTGCTTCTTCATCCATTCCCAAGAAATCTCATAAATCAGGAGTAACCCGGTCGTTTCGTGATCCAGACTTCGGGTCAAGAGAAACGTGGCGGTGGGCTCGATCGTGGATAGTCCCCTCTCGAACCAGCTGTTTAAACTCGGGAATGCTCGCCAATCTGACCGGATCCCGTCTCACACTTCCCGCTTGACCACGAATTCCAACGTCAGAAGTTGTTGCGTTCGTCGTATGGCACACCGCCGCGATCGACTCCGTTGGCATCGGGAATTCCCTGCAGTCGCTCTGCCAATCGTCCGACACGTGGATCGTCGAGGGAGCTGTTCTCCCAGGAGATGACAATCCGATCGTCACCCGGAAATTGATCGTGATACCAGTTGAGAACGCGGACGCCCTCGTCGCTGGCTGGAAGCCATTGGGCGACGTCGTTCTCCAGATGAATCTGCTGGACTGCCCACCATGCCGGCACAGCCAGAAACAGCATGGCCATGAGTACCCACAGAGCCATACCATGGCCCCACGGATCGCGCTTTTCGAAGAAATGCTTCATGTCGGTTCTTCAAATGCCTTGGTAGAATCCAAGCCAAATTTGGCGATTCATGCGCCAGCAAGGTTCCAGGCAACGTCAATCTGGTTGTAACTATTCCTGCTCGGCTGCAACTGGGTGACTGACAGCGAGTTGTTAAGTCACTCCCAGCAGCCTTGAATGTTTGCCGTTCTCCGCGAGATTGGCATCGAGCGTACTTCCTACATCGGCCATTCCGCCGATCGGGTATGTGATACGCTTTGCTCCCAAAATTGTCGTGGCAAAGATTGCGACGACGATGCGGGTTCTTCCGGTTCTACCAGGCTGTTCAAATCATTCCGCTGCAGTCGAATTTCGGCTCGGATTACTCCGTAATCGTTAAGAAACGCCGAGATTCGTTCAGTAAATGTGTTCTGCAAAAAAGGGGCGATTGTCAATCGTGGGGACTTAGGGGGCTTCAGGGTCCGCTCGTTGCAGTGCTGCACGAACAGAATCAGCCAAAACCGGGTTGGTGAGTAACGAAAAGGCAGGACGGTCGGGGAGGGCAAATCGCGGGAGCAGTGGGAATCAGTCTGCAGACATCGTAAAGCGCTCAACGTCACCATGCAACCATTTGGAACGACTCAATCAGGGTACGCAACGATTTCGGGCCGGGCATGGCCTAACCGGGGAGGACGAATTCGTTGGATCAAGATCGGCATCGCCTTGCGATGTTGGCAAGGCATTAATTACGTAACATATTATTGCAAAATGACTTGTGTCATCGAAAATTCTGATGTCGCTCGTATCTTCATTCGTCGCAACGTGAAAACGACACCAACTCTGACGGTTAGGCAGGTGGTGACGGTTTTTCATGGAGGGCGGGACTGTAGAAGTCGATTAATACAGTATCGACTCATCGGTGAGTTCGACCGCTGCGCGCACGTGTGTTTAGCCAATTGCCACCGCCTTTTCGTCCCTCATCCGCCAAACTGCCCCGTAAATGACTCAGATCGACGAAACACATATCGAGGCGATCATTGGCGCCTGCCAAGAGAACTCGGCGGAGATTGCGGAGTCGCTCAACCAGTGTTTCGACCGCAAGTATCGGATCGAGACCGGTGAGTCCTCGGTGTGGAGCCCGGACAAAGCAATTGACGCACTGGACGGTCCCGGTCTGACGGTCGCATTCGGAGTTGGGCAGCAAGGTCTGCTGTGCCTGATTCCTGAAAGCATGCCTTTGCCGGATTGGTATACGGCACCGGGCGACAGCGAGAATTCGCGTCTGCAGACGCTTGCGCTCGAATGGTCGATGAACATGCTCCCCGCTGAGATTGAGGCGGGGGAATTTACGTCGGTTGCCAGCGAAAACTTAAAGCAGCAGGTTCTCGACTCCGAACCAACCGCTTGGGCCGCCGTCCTGGAATTGCTCGTTTATGACGAAGACGATGCGGCCGGTGAATCTGCTCCGACTGATGAAGCAGAATCGACTGATGAAGCAGAATCGACCGGTGAAACAGAGTCGGCCGACGAAACAGATTCGACCGACGAAACAGATTCGACCGCGGAAACGCCCGACCAACCTGAGGTTGCTGAATCAGATACAGAAGCCGAATCGTCTGAGGAAGCGAGCGAGGATGTCCCGACCACCGAGACGGCTGCTCCCATCGCAAAACTGATTCTGATTGCGGCCGTCGATCGTCCACCATTCCCCAGCAAGGAGGAAGCTCCGGCGCCCGCCGAACAATCCTCTGCGCCGCAGTCATCCAGCAATGAGACTGCTGCGGCAAGTCAACTTTCGCCAATTCCAGGTCTCGACCAACAGATGCACGGGCTGCCCGTCACGGTCAGCGTGCGACTTGCTGAGAAAAAGATCGAGCTGGGGCAACTGGTCACCATCACACCGGGCGGCTTGATCACATTCAACAAGGGCTGCGAGAGTCTGCTGGATCTCTTCGTCAATAACCACTTGTACGGCCGCGGCGAAGCGATCAAAGTCGGCGAGAAATTCGGCTTGAAGGTCACCGAGGTTGGCATCCAGCCGGAACGCATGCAGCGCATTCTCTGACCGCCAGCTGCGATGCAGTGCGGAACGCTGTAATGCATAGACCAATTCAAACGTTCGCGCACGAGGAATGAGGCGACGACAATGGGTAAGCGGTTCATTTCTGTCCCCGTACTTGCGGCCGGCTTCTGGTTGTTAATGTCTGCCGGTATCTGCCAGGCGCAGATTCCCGCTGCGGGCGACGCAAAGCAGGCCGCAAACAAAGTGGCCCCACCGGATACCGATTCGGCCACTACGAAATCCCTGCTGGACAACTTCGACTTTCAGGGGTTACTCACCGACAACTCGGCCGACAGTTGGATGATTCTGCTGGGGGCGATCTTTGCGAGTCTGGTGCTGGGCATGCTCGGCTCGGCGATCTTGCGCAATATCTCCAAACGTCTCGAAGCGAGTGGGTATTCGGCGCGGGCGCATGTTTTTAGCGATTTGATTGGACCAGGAAAACTGGCACTGTTGGGCGTCGGTTTGGCCGTCGGGTTGGCGAACATTGAACTGGTCGCCCCGCTGAGAACATTTACCTTCAAGACGTTGCTGCTCATCTATTCCATTGCCGTCTTCTGGTACGTGTTCAATTTGGTCTCGCTGGTGGAAGTGGTGCTGAAACGTTTCACGGCGAAAACAGAATCGCCGCTCGACGATGAATTGGTACCGCTGATTCGCAAGACACTCCGCGTGTTTCTGACCGTCATCGCGGTGTTGTTTATTGCCGATTCAGTATTCGGGCAGGACATTGGGGCGTGGTTGGCGGGGCTGGGGATCGCCGGTTTGGCCGTTTCGCTGGCTGCACAGGATTCGTTGAAAAACTTGTTCGGTTCACTGACGATCATTCTCGACCGGCCGTTTCTGATTGGCGAACGCATCTGCTTTGCCGGCTACGACGGCATCATCGAGGAGATCGGTTTTCGCTCGACCAAGGTCCGCACGCTGACCGGTCATCTGGTGACCATTCCCAATTCCAACATCGTCAACGACCCGGTGGAGAACATTGGCCGCCGACCGACAATTCGCCGGACGATCAATGTCACCATTACCTACGACACGCCACGGGAAAAGATTGAAGAAGCCGTCGAGATTATTCGCCGCATTCTGGACTCACCCGACATGCGCGAACCAATTCACCCGGTCATTAACGGCGACGAATTGTTACCTCGCGTGTACTTCAACGACCTCGGTTCAACCAGCCTGAATATCTTCGTCATCTACTGGTACGCGCCGCCGAACTACTGGGACTACATGGAACACGCCCAGCAATTCAACCTGCGCCTTTTTGAAGAATTCGAGCAGGCCGGAATCGAGTTTGCCTTCCCCACACAGACGCTGTATCTGGCGGGTGATCCGAAACGCGACCTGATGATGAAAATGTTGAACGACGGTTTGGAACCGAGTTGAATTAACATTCCGCCGTCAAAACTGAACACCCGTGATTGTCGTGAAATTCCCCTCGACAGCTGTAGCGTCCAGCCACTATGTTTCGTGCGTTCACGGTCACCCACATTGTCAACCCGATTGGCGAAGTGACGCGCGATGAGTGACGAACCGCTGCTCCAGATTGTGCCGGGCGTTCATATCAGCCCAGCCGGCGAGGTGACGACTTCGCCTGAGTTGCACGACGTGTTGTGCGACGTGGCCGCCGAACTGGAAGACGACTGCGATCTGCCGGTCGATTTAGAACACGTGTTGGCCGCACTGATTATGGCCACAAACGCCGGGCAGATTTCCGACGACCGCCAGTTAGCCAGCGATGATACCGAACTGCGCGCACTGCTTGTTCCGCATGTGCGCATGATCTTCGAAGAATTCGACGGTCAAATCTGCGGCGACGAATGAGACGTTCCGATCATCCGGCGTGCGATGTGCCTGCTCAGTCTCGGTGGCTCAAAAACGATCGTTCAGCGAACGTGCCGACTGGATTCAGAAACATCCAGAAGATGGTGGCAATTAAGTAAACTCCGCCAAACACGAACAGCACGAGATCCCAACTGCCCGTTGACTTCTGCAGCATGGGAACGGCGATGGGAAAGACGGCGGCACCGGCGTTGCCAGCCATGTTCATTGTCGCGAAGATTGTCGCCACGTTCTTGCCGCCCATATCGATGGTTGTGGCGTAGCCGGAAGGACCGGCCAATGCTGCGCAGAACGCGCCACCGCTGATGACCAGCACGACGGTGTTCGCCCCCTGAACGAAATACGCTGCGAAGATCAAAAGCGCGCAGCCGAGCATGCCGGCGACTGCAACATTCCGCCGCGCCGCCCTGACATTTCCCGTTGCCGACAGGATGCGGTCGGAAAGTTTTCCCGCCAAAGCCGAACCGATTCCACTGGCGATCAACGGTAGCATCGTCAACAAGCCCGATTTGGTGACGGAAACATTGCGTGTTTCCTGTAGAAACGTGGGAAACCAACTGGCGTAGAACATGTACCCTGCCCCGCGGCAAAACTGCTGCCCGCAGATGCACCACATGGGAGGACTGGCCAGGAGCGCCAGCCAGGGAGTGGGTGTTGGTGTTTCTTCTGTTTCGTCCGGTCGCTCCTGTTGATCCGAATCGCTCAAAACTGAACTGTCGGCAGAACGGGAAATCAAAGAGAGTTCGGCGTCGTTGACTGCCGTGTGTTCTCCGGGGCGATTGCGAAACCAGACATAAAAAAACCATGCCCAGATCAACCCGGGCAACGCGAACACCGCGAACAACATCCTCCAATCCATCACCGCCAACAGCAGTCCGGTTAATCCGGACGCGATAATCGCGCCGACCTGCTGGGAAGTCCCCAACCAACCGCTGACCGAAGCACGCCGCGATTGTGGAAACCACTGAGAGATGACGATCGCCGAACAGGGAAACAATCCCGCTTGGCCGATTCCGCTCAAGATTCGAACGGCGTACAACCACCAGATTGCGGCTAACAATGACGCAGCGACTGTGTCGATTTCAGGGCGAATCCGCATCACCAACGGAACCAGCCACACGGCAACAAGACCGATGCCCGCCAGTCCGGTAATGGCCGTTGCGGCCGACCAAACAGCAGAATAGATCGACAGGGTCTTGCGTGGCCCCAAGCGTTCGCCCAACCAGCCGGTGGGAATCTGAAACAAAGAGTATGTCAGAAAGAAGCCGCTGAGCGCCCAGCCCATCTGCTGCTTCGTCATCCCGAGTTCGGTACGAATTGTACTCTCGGCGACACCGATGCAATTTCGCTGAACGTAGGCGATGGCCGCTGCCGCGCACAGCGAAATCAGAACGACGGTACGTGCCGACGAAGGCGGTTCGGCCGGCGGCGTTGCCGCGTCGAAGTCGCTGCCAGTCATTCAGCTCCGTCCGGCGTTCGCCTCATCGTTGGAATTGCGAGAGAGAGCTTTTCATGGCATGCCACGAATAGCCCTCTCATGTGTTCGCCGCCGTTACCGGTTGAACAGAAACGCCGAACTGTTGATGAGGGCCCACATCAGATCCTGGGCCGCTTCACTTGGGGAACCGACCTCGGTGAAGAACTGTTCGCCGTTCTTCATTTCGTCTTCGGTTGGGAAGCGGCAGAGGACCGAAAGGTACACCGACTCGATTGTCTTCTTGTTGTCGGCCTTTTCGCTCGCCAGCTTCGCGATCAATCCCTGTGGATGAATGATCGAATTGGCGATGGTGGGACCGTTGACCAGATTCAATGTCTGTCCCAGGCTGACCTTGGCACTGCGTTCGCACTCACAGGGAGATTCGCGCGGGGCACGGCCGAACATGTCGAGAAACTTCAGTCCGATTTGTGGATCGGGAAGTTGACCCGCCCGAAAACCAGCAGGAACCCCCGGTATATTTCGCGGTGAACCGGTCGCAGCAATGATCGTGTCGTACAGCTGCTCGGCAGTCAATCGTCGAGGCAAGGCGTGCGAATAATTGACCGTGTCGTTCACATTCCACTCGTTCGAACGATAGCTGCGCTGGTAGGTGTGCGACGAGACGATCAGTTCAACCAGTCGTTTCAGATCGAATCCGTGGTTGATGAAGTCGTCGGTCAATGCTTCGAGCAATTCGGGGTTCGTGGGCGGATTGCTGGAGCGGATGTCATCGACGGGATCGATGATGCCCTGTCCCATGAAATAACTCCAGTAGCGGTTGACGAGGCTCTTCGCAAAATAGGGGTTCTCTTTCGATGTCAACCACTGTCCCAGTTGCTTGCGGCGGTCGGTCAACGATTTGTCGATGCCGTTGTGTTCAAACGGGAACAGAGCATCCACCGCCTGCCCGGTACTGACGTTGGTCACCGTCACCGGCGCGTTCAGCGTGTAAATGATTTCGTCGCCGCCGGTAATGCCCGGCTTACGGCCGACGTCGGCAAAGAAGGCAGACAGCTCGTAATAATTGTTCTGTGTCCACCGCTCGAACGGGTGATCGTGACACTGAGCACACATGAACCGCGTCCCTAGGAACACCTGGGTCATGTTCTCCATCAGCAACTTGGGCTCGCGGGCGATGCGAAAGTAATTCGCCGGAGGATTCTCGAAGGTACTGCCGCTGGCAGTCATCAACTCGTGGGCGAACTCGTCGTAAGGTTTGCCCGAGGCAATCGAACTGCGAATCCAGTTGCGGAACGCCCACACGCCCTTTTCTTTGATGAACTTTCGATTACTCATCAGCAGGTCGCTCCATTTGAGCGTCCAATAATCGACGTAACCGGGGCTGTCGATCAGCTGTTTGATCTTCGCTGTCCGCTTCGTTCTCGAATCACGCGGGTCGGCAAGAAAGGCACGGACTTCGGCCGGGGTCGGCGTGATGCCGGCCACGTCGAGCGATATGCGACGCAGAAACTCGGCGTCGGTGCTGAGTCCCGAGGGCAGAGTTTTCATCCGTCGGAGTTTGGCGTTGACGTGCGTGTCGATCAGGTTGTAATCGGGGCTGTCGTTCCAGCGAAATTTCTCGCGATCGCCCAGTACGGTGACGGGGTTGGCGAAGTAACGCCCTTCAAAGCGAACCATGATTGAGGCTTCGCCGCGGCGGATTGCTTCGATGCGGCCTGCCTTATCGATTTCGGCCACCTCAAAATCGCTGGTCTTAAAAATTGCGTTGCGAGAAACGTCACGGCTGATTCCGTCGGCATAGTGAGCAATGACAATCTGCGACTGAAACTGTCCACCCCGTTGCAACAACGGCTTGGCCGGCATCACTTCCAGGCGGACAACTTTGGGGGCCGAATCGAACACGCAACCCTCTGCAATCCACTGCTCGATGAGCTTGTAGGCTTGCGACTCTTCGTCGAACAGGAAGCCCCCTTCGTGCGGCACTCCCTGCGTTGGTTTCAGCAGCATCAGGCTCTGGCTGGGCTGGGCACGGTTGAAACGCCGGCCCGACAAATCATCGACCAGCGCCCGATAATCGTATAAGGCATCATAGCCCCGTAGCGATAACTTGAAGCCCCCCTTGCCGACACGCGAACCGTGACACGTTCCTGCGTTACAGCCGACCTTGCTCATCAGCGGCATAATTTCCCGGACGAAACTCACAGGCTTCTCCGCCACATCGATGACGCGAACGGCCACTTCGGCCTGCTGTCCAGCCACCTGCACCGACAGTTTGGTCTCACCGACTTTCCGGGGAAGAACGAATCCCATCTTGTCGATGATGACGACGTCGGCAGCCGATTTGATGACCGCCTCGGCCGTCAAATCGTGCGCGACACCGTCGGCCGTTCTGCCGATGACGAGGATTCGCCGCTCATCACGAGACCCCTTCAATTCCACAGAAGACGGGATGATCTCCAATTTGGTGATCTGTGGTTTGGTGATCTGTGGTTTGGCCGGCTCGGCGGCTGTTGTTGCGGTGGGAAGGTACAACAAGCCCACAGCGGTGCAAGCGAGTGTCAAAGCCGAAGAAAATCGCAGATTCATCGTTCAATATCCCTTGGGTTCCAGACGGAATCAATGTCTCGAAAACGTCCAACCATCCGTTGCAATGATTATATCGATTCGCTCCGCATGCAGAAGGGTGCGATCCCTTCGGTTACGGTTCCGTGTTGCCGTTACTTTGCGGCAGTCGTCGTTCCGACGAAATCAGTCGCAATAAAATCTTTGACGAGTTTTCCGGTAACGACGTCGAACAGCCGCACGTGTCCGTCGAAACCGGCGACGGCAACCTGTGCGCCATCGGGCCGGAAGGCGACGGCAAACACCGGCGCGTTAATTCCCTGCAGTTCGTGAACCAGCATTTTCTCGGCGGAACGCTTGTTCGTTTCGACGCGTGTTTCTCCCAGGCCGCCACCGTTGTTGGTCTTCGTCTCATCGTATGTGCCGGTCTTGTAAATCCGGGCCGCTCCGGAAATCGCCGAACTCGATCCGGCGACGAACATGCTGCCATCCTTGCTGAACTTCATATCGAAGATTCGGCCGGGCAGTTTTTGGTAGCTGCGAATGTGATTGAAATTGTCGCCGATGATCCGTTTTCGGGTACGAAAGATTTTATACAGGTTCGGTTGGCCGTCCGATCCGCCGGTCAGCACTTGCTCCTTCAATGGGTGACGCTGGACGGCCATCAGTCCGCCTTTGAGCGCTCCCGGCGTAATACTGGTGATGTTATCCACAAACTGTGCCGACTCGACGATGGTCAGCTTCATCGACATGTCGCGGCTGACGCTGATGAGGTGATCGTTCTTTTTGGAAAATGTGGTGTTGAGAACCCAGTCGCTGTGTGTATCAAGCCGCATGATCTGCTTGCCGTCTTTCACCTGAATCACGCGTGCGCGGTTGTCGGCTGCACCGAAGGCGAACAGATCGCCTTTGTCGCTGAAGCAGCCGCCGAACAGTGTGTCGGGCGTCTTAGTGATGGAACTGATCAGTTTTCGATCAGCAACATTCCAGAACTGCACTTCGCCAAACAAAGCGGGTGTTCCGCCGACGGCACCGATCATCTTGCCGTCGGGTGAAAACGACAGCGATTCAATTCTTTGGGAACGGCCAACAAGTCGTCCGACGATTCCGCTACCATCTGCCTGATGCACGAGGGTTTCGTGAAACCCGGAAACCGCGAGCAGTTTGCTGTCGGGCGAATAGGCCAAGGCGGTGACGACCGGCGGGTTTTCGTACTTGGGCGGGTTCTCGGCGGTGATTGAATCGACGGCAGAGGGCGGAGTGTCGTTCTTGGCACCTTCCTTAATCCAGCGTCCAATCAAATCGATCTGCTCGGGTGGCAGTGGATCGCCGTTGAGAGGCATTTCCGGTTCTTCGCCGGAGATATACAGCATGATTGTGCTGCCATCGGGATCGCCCGGCTCGAAGCTTTCGCCGTTCTCACCGCCTTTTTTCAGTCCCTCGAATGACGTCAGCAACAGTTTGCCGCCGAGTTTTGCCGGCTGATGACAACCGGAACAACTGCGCTGCAAGATGGGCCTGACCTGACGGTAGAAACTGACCTTTCCAGCGTCATCGCCCGCTGGTTTTTCGTCACCTTCGGCCGCGACAGCCATCGTGGGCAGCACGAGAGCCACCAAGAGCAACAGGCGACCGATCCAGTTTCGGCGCGGTACGAAATTCAGTGACGTCTTTGCCATCTTCTTCTTCCCAAGTGATGATCGATCCGCAGCCGTTGATCAACGCGCGCAACCGATCCGGGTAACCCTGCAATATGGTCTGTCAACAACATCCATCCTACCGTCCGAGGCCGACTCGCGTAAAGCGTTATGGATGTGAGTTGCTGGGTCCCTCGGGGCGCAGCCCGGGGGCTTTGGAACGCCATATGATAAGATACGGCCCGCAAGCGGGACGGCTAAATGGTAAACACATTGTTCAATACACAAAAAACGCCCCGTCGGGTGACGGGGCGTCTTGAAGCGTGACATTCCGGTTTGAAGCTGCAGTCGCGTGAATTACTTCTGCGGTGCTGCTTCGGTCTTCTGTCCGTGGAAAAACGAGCTGAAGGAGCGGCGCCCACCAATCTTGTCGGTGTTGTAAATGTAGGTGGCATCCATTGCGCGGGCGATTTGCTCACCGGCATCGACCAGGTGCGCTTTCGTGTACGGATCGATCTTGTCGCCGCCCGCTTCGAGCGTTTTGGTCAGCCGGCCGCGCAAATCCTTCAGTTCCATCCGTGCTAGATCGGCAATCGGCTTGTAGACAGCCGTGCTGCCGGCACCCGGCATGCTCAGATCGATGAGCCGCGTGAGATACTCGCGCTGCAGGTTGCGCCGCAGGCTGGAGACCATCGGCTGACGAGCAGTGAACTTCTTCTTCGGTGCCTCGTTGAACTCCGTCCAGATGGCGGCGTCGAGTGTGTCGAGAATTTCCGGCAGCGTGATCATGTCTTGATTCGCTGGGACACGCAATTCGTTGTCGTACACGCGGCGGAGTGTGGTTGGATTCATGACCATTGTGAGCGCTGACGATTGCATGCCCATAATGCGGTCGTGAATCGGCCAGGTTGAGTCGCTGAGAGCAAAACCGCCGCCGTCAAACCATTTGTCTGTCGTCATGTGCTTGAGCAATTCCGGCGTCAGGCCGAACGCTTCGTCACGGAGCGAGTTCTCGATGACGAATTTCAAAGCGGCACGCTGCTTCTCGGCGGGGACAACTTCGAACGGCGGTCGTCCGTTCTTGTCTCCCTTTTTGTCGCGATAAACGTGAACGCCGCCAATCCAGTTGCCCATCATGCTGACGGCTCGGAACTGGAGGTTGATCGTCATGTCGTATCCGCGTCGCGCTCGCGACCAACTTTGCCCGTCTTTTACGAACTTATCGACAATCTGTTTGCGATGATAATTGGCCAACCGTGTTTGATTGTTGGCGTATTCAAGAGGATTTTTCGAGAAATCGTAACGGCGTGCGAGCGGGTCGGGACCGGAGGTATCTTCGTCGGTTCCGTATTGAAGTTCCGGTTCGGCCACGCGGTCGAGGATTGGCTTCAGATCCTTCGCGAACGAATAACCATATTCGATCGCCCAGTAGTCGTAGCCACCAATGCCGATCATGGTGTAATCGCCCTGGACTTTTCCGCCCTTGAAATTCATGTTGACGGCAGTGTAGTCCATCACAGAACTCGCCAGCGGCTTCTTGCCCTTCAACTTGTCGCTGTTGATTTCTGCAAGCGTGTAAGTACTCGATCCCTTGAAGTTGTGTCGCAGACCGAGCGTGTGACCGACTTCGTGCGCCACCAAATGGGCAAGCAGCGGCCCGACGAACGATTCGGGCATTCCGTCGATTTTGGTTTCTTCGGGTTTCTTGGGCTTCTCGTCTTTCTTCTTCTCGTCCTTTTTCTTCTCTCCGTCTTTTTTGTCGTCCGCCTTTTCTTCTGCTTGTGCCAGTTCTTGACTGATGAGTTCGAGGTGCGCCCGCATGACGGCGACGTCGAAGGCCATTCCGTCGGCGGCGAGACACATGCCGTTGACCTGGCTGGTGCGGCCGATCAGTCCATCGTAAATGTCATCGCCAATCAGCTTGGAATCGACCTGTGTGGCAGCATGTCCGCCGAAGGGCAGGTTGGCCCGGGCGGCGATTTGGGCCGAAATGAAGTTTCGCTGAGCCGGTGCTGCCAGGCGAACGCGCGGGTCCCAGTTGGGATGGGTTGCCAGCCACGAAAGGGTCTCGGGGCCGAAGCTCTCCATCGCGATTCTGGGCAGCAGGTCTTCGAATTGGAAATTGTAATGCCGAATCCAGCCATCGGTGAGGATGATGTCGGCGTCGAGAATCTGACCAGTTGTTGGGTTGACGCGGCTCGGGCCGATGGCCGTGCCAATGTCGTTATTCAACCAACGCAGGAAATTGTAACGGACGTCTTCGGGGTCTTTCTCCATATGGGCGCCCGACTTGGCGTCCTGATAATAGACCTCGATGGCGTTGGACAGGCCGACTTTTTCAAAGGCGGCATTCCACGAGAGCAGCCCTTCCCGCACCCAACGACGATAGCGGATAGGCGTGGTGTGTTCGATGTAGAAGACAATGGGATTCTTCGGCGGGCTGATCTTCAGTTTGGGATCGGCCTTTTCCAGGTGCCAACGGTTGACGAAACGAATTCGAGTGTCGTCGTCGGAGTATTTACCCAGGTCGGTGTAGGATGTCGTAAAGTAACCCACCCGTTCATCGGCCTTGCGGGGCTTGTAGCTGCTGCTGGGGGCAATGACGCTAAAGGAATAATGCAGTGTCTGCAGTCGACCGGATGACGTGGGCAGTTCGAAAGCCAACTCGACGTTTCCGGGAAAGGCTTTCGCCTTCTTGATGGTGTGCAATCCACGGTTGGAACTGCGAACCTTCGATCCGAAAAATGTGCTGGCCTGACCGACGAGCAGTGCGTCCATATCGATCACCGGACCACCGCCCGGGCCGAGAGTCACAATCGGAACGTCGAGCATGACCCGATCGGTGAATAACCGCTTGACCGATGCCTTCGACTCCGCGTCGCCGTTGGAACGGGTGTCGATATTGGGAGCGATCATTGCCAGGCGTTTGTCAAATCGTCGCCAGTAGAAATACTGATCGCCCGCCTGCAGGCCGGCAAATCGTTCTCCGCTGGAAACAGTCAACGCCAGAAAATACTTCTGCGAGGTGTAACTCGCGGGAAGTTCGGCATACATCTGGCTGTCTTTTTTGCGGGTCCAGATTGTGTAGAGGCTTTTCTTGCCGTCGGCGGTGGAGACGACTTTTTCATACCCCTTGAATACGTCGGCATGTTTCGGGAAGTCCGGTTTCGGCGGCGCTTTCGTCTGCGCTTTCGCTGCCGACGTGAGCAGGACTAACGCCGCCACTCCGCATAGGACCTTAACTGCCCACTGCCCACTCTGAGTTGATCGCCGCATTATTTCGGTTCCCCGCAAAAGAGAAACAAGATCGGCCGAATAGAACCGATCTCCAATGAATCGATGTGTCGAGAACACTGCCAAAGTATTCCCAATACCTGCCAGCTGGCTGGAGAGTCTATTATCGCCACAACCGGCAGAACTCACCAGCGCTCACTATTGTTACACGACCGCCGTGAAGTTTACACCCAGCAACCGGATCGTGCATCCGTTTCCCTCAATTTTCACCGCAAAACGTTGCCTGACAACCCCAATTGCCGTTATTGGTGGTCTTGTCGTTCGACATGTACGGATTGTGACGCGGGTGAAAATCTGCTCCGCAACTAGGTGAGTCGGGAGGAAATGGTACTCGGCAGAACCATCGACCGCTAAATGACGTGCAGCACGACGCAGGTGATGTTGTCGCGTGAGCCGCCGTCTTGTGCCGCTTTGACGATCGCCTCGGCGGCCTGCTGAGGATCGTTTACCTCCTGCACTAATCGCTGCAGTGCGTCGTCCTGCAGGCCGTCCGTCACTCCATCGGAACACAGCAGGTAGCGGTCGCCCTCTTTGGGAAGAATCTGTGTCGGCTCGGTGCCGGTCGATCCTTCCTTCGTGCCAAGGTACCGATACAGCACATTTCGATAGCGATGCGTTTCGGCATCGACGGCGGAAATCGTCCCGGCATCGACAAGTGCCTGCGTCAGCGAGTGATCGGTCGTCTGCTGATCCAGTGCGTCGCCGCGCAAACGGTAGACGCGGCTATCTCCAATTCCGCCGATGTATAACTTCCCACCAACGACAACGATAAACGTCAACGTCGTTCCCATGTTGTGGAAATTGGCGTCGTCCTCGCTGAGCTGGATGATTTCTTGATTGGCAAAGGCCACCGCGTCGTCCAGCGATTGAATGACGGTTTCCGATGGGCTGTTGTCGAAGTCGATCAGTTCTTCGATTTTCTTTGAGACGAGTTCCGTGGCCATCGCGCTGGCTTTTTCGCCCGCGGCCTGACCTCCCATGCCGTCGGCAACGAGAAAATAACGCTGCTGCGGATCGACCACGCAACAATCTTCGTTGTTGTCGCGGAAGTTGCCGGTGATGCTCAGCGAGCCGCACGAAAATCGGGACATGGTTCCTGCTGTACTGTTGGCCTGAGCCTGTTGAATGCACTGCTTTGAATGCAATGTTTAGAATCGACGAAAGTCCAACGCGCATTTGTCGTTTTGAACGCTCTACTTTTTAGACGATTTCCCTATACATTCACAAGCGTTCGTGTTGAATCGGTAACCGCAAGAATGTGCCGGAGTGGGTCAACGGGGCGAGTGGCTTCGTCTTTTCAACTGCGTGGGGCCGTCAGCGAGTCCCCCGGCAGAACGGTTTTTACCAGGTCGTCGGCACCAAGTGTTGTCGCGGTGATGAATAGTTCGCCGGCAACAAAACCGGCGCTTGTGCCGTAAAGTGTGTTCTGTCCTTCCACCAATCGAAACACGCGTTCTTTTCCTGGCGGAAACTGTGTCTGGTAAGCGCGAATGGCTTCGAGCTTGGCTTCCAGCGTTTCGGAAATATCGACAACGAAACTTCCTCCACCCTCCGGCACTGCCAGCGATTGAAAGCCGAGCGGATACCAAACCTGTTTGGAAATCGTATGGACCGGCAAATTGTCGAACGTTTCGTCCCACTTGCATAACCGCGAATAGAACACGGCGGCATCGGTGATCTGCATCGCCTGCCAATGGTCGGGTGAAGCCATCGGCGTTTTTCCGGCGATGCCGAGCACCACCGATGGCCGATACCGGCGAAAGACTTTTGCCAACGCGACCCGGGCTTCGAAATCGTCGAACAAGCGGCGATTCGGCAGGTCGAGGGTTTCGCGCACCTGCACGCCGAGAATCTCGGCGGCCTTTTTCGCTTCCGCCATTCGGACGTCAGGTCCCGGACTGGCGGGCGTCGGTTCGCCATCTGTCAAATCGACAATGCCGACGCGATAACCCTGCCGCACCAATTTGCACAGTGTGCCGCCACAGGCGATCTCGACATCATCCGGATGCGCACCGACTGCGATCACATCCAACGGCTGGGGAAGTTCGTCTGACATAATGGCTCAGTTTACAATGATAGGTTTACAATGAATTGTGTTCTCAAAGCCCACTGGCTGCGGCCGGTGGGTAAAACGTCTTCAAGAGTTTCGCCAGCCGATGCGGGTGCGTCAAGTACGGCAATTGGCCGCTCGAATGCAGACGTTCGACTTGAGTATTCGCGATTCGCTCGGCCAGCAATTCCTGGCAACCGGCGGCAAGTTGCCCTTCTCCTTCGGTGCGAATCAACAGCACGGGTTGCGAGACTTCGTCGAGCCGATCTCGGACGTCAGACTCTTTCAGCACGGCTGCCCGCTCAGCTATCGCGGAGGCAGGCAATTGACCGGTGTCGTCGAGGAAAAACGACCAGCGGCCCTGATCGATCGGCGGAAACCAGGGGAGGTGATTCTGCGTTTGCAATGTTTTCCAAAATGGAACCGACGCCAGAGGACGCCGCAATCGACGGCCGACACCGATGAGTAGTCTTTCCGTCAGCGACAATTGCCGATGCGCGTAACCGCCTTGAATTGCCGCGGCCAGAATGCGATCCGGTTCAGCCAACATGGCCGAGAGCGCCGTCACGCCTGCGAACGCTGGAGCGAAGATTTGAAATTGCTGATCCCCGTGCCGGTCGGCGACGGCAAACAGATTATCCACAAGTGTTGCGGTGCTCTGTCGATACCCCCGCTCCAACAGAAAATCGTCATACACAACGCAGCGGAATTCTTCACGAAGCAGCCACACTAACAATGCGTAGAGTTCGTGTGTGCCGCCCAAACCGGGCAGCAAGTAAACGGGCGGCCCGTCGCCCCACGTTCGCCCACGTACCGTTGTCCCGCCCTGCTGAAATTCCCAGAGTTCGGCATCCGAGCGAAACGCATCGAGCACCTGCTCCCACGCAAGCGGAGTGGGACAAGGGTCGTGCTGCGGTTCGTCGGTTGCTGCTGAAACGTCGGCCGACCGGGATTGCGCCATTTCAGTTCCGGCCGACATTATGTTGTCACACGGCGACCCGACACCGTCGGAGGCCGGAGATTGATTCCGCGGTTGGAGCATATCGTTCGTCATCGTCACACCTGCGGCCTTGTGTCTTTTCGCCGCAACGCATGGTAATCCATTTGGGTCGACGAATGAACTCAGACGGCGGACGACACAAAACAGGCGAGTGCGATTCCGTCACGATTGACTATTTTCGTTTCACGAGACGTATTGTCTTGACAACCGCTCCGCGTGCGGGTAACTTAGCAAGACACACTGTCTCGAAAGAAGGGATTTGATGGTTCGCAACCCATACGACGCGACCGAAGCCGAGCAAGCTGTACTCGAGGTGCTTTGGTCAAAAGACATGGCAACAATCCGGCATCTGACCGATGAACTCTACCCGAACGGCACCGCTTCGAACTTTTCCACCGTTCAGAAACTGTTGGAAAGGTTAGAAGGCAAAGGGTTCGTTGAAAGAGAGCGTCGCGGATCGGCGAATTGGTTTCGGCCGCTCGTCGATCGACAGGAATTGATCGGACGGCGGCTGAGCGCGGTGGCCGAGAGCCTGTGCGACGGTTCGTTGACCCCGTTGTTGCAGCATCTGGTCGAGGCCCACGACCTGACGTCCCAAGACCGCGAATCGCTGCAGATGCTGATCGAAAAGTTTGACGAGCGGAAGTTTGACGAGAAAAAGAAGACAAAAAAGAAGGATCGCTGAATCTAAAGAAGTAGACCATATCATCTGGCCGAATTCTCGGCGGATGTTCCTTTTCAGAGGAAGACTGACATGTCCTGGCTGCTTGAGATTGCTTTGAGTAACGCCGTGATGGCGACCGTCCTTGGTTTGCTGGTGTTGGTGGTAAGTCGGTTTTGTCATCGACCGGCTTTGATTCACGGTCTGTGGCTGGTCGTCCTGCTGAAACTGGTGACACCGCCGGTGGTCTCGGTTCCTGTTGAAATCCTGCCCGCGAGCGTGGTTGTCGCAGATGCTGCTGACGACGCTGACATCGTGGACACACCAGTACCCGTCGAAGCAATGCCCGTCGAAGACGCTGTCTTCACACCGGTGACGTTGGCGACCGTCAATGAAAAACCGTTTCCGCCGCAGGAACTGCTCGTTTCAGACGGGGAACTCGATGCGGACGGCTTGCCGCTCATCGCAGTGGAGTTTGATGAACCGGCTGCCCCAGACGAAACATCCGCCGCCGTCGATCAGAGCGACGACACGGTGTTTGCCGATGCCGCAGATGTGGCTGTGATGATTGGGAGTGAAGAGCAGGATATCAGTGACAGCAGGGCGGGGCCGGTTTCGGGGCCTCCGCCGGAAGAATTGCCGAGCGAAGCAACCGAACCGGCGACTGCGTCTTCAGCGGGATACGCTGCGCTGCTGAAACTGCTGGCGGTCTGTCTAATTGCCGTCTGGATTGTGGGCTCGATTGTCGTTGTTCTCACGACAGTCGTTCGCGTGAGGCGATTTCAAAAGCTGCTGTGTGTGGCATCGCCGGCACCCGCCTGGCTGACTACAAAAGTGGACCGATTGGCGAAACAAATGGGACTGAAGCGGGCGCCGCAGGTCCTGATCGTGCCAGCGACCCTCTCGCCAATGTTGTGGGCAATTGGCCGAAAGCCCAAGCTCATCCTTCCGGAAGAATTGGTACAGCGGCTGGAGCAGCCGGAGTTGGAGTCGATTCTACTGCATGAGTTAGCCCACATGCGCCGCGGCGACCATTGGGTGCGCGGGTTGGAATTGCTGGCAAGCTGTCTGTATTGGTGGCATCCGGTCGTCTGGTTGGCTCGTCGAGAAATCCAGATGAACGAAGAAGCCTGCTGCGACGCCTGGGTGGTCTGGCGTCTCTCCGGCGGCGGGACGCCTTATGCAAAGGCCATATTGGCGACGGTCGATTTTCTCGCCGACTCACGGCCCGCGCTTCCCCCGGTGGCAAGCGGATTGGCTCGTGTCGAATTTCTGAAACGAAGGCTGACAATGATTCTGGAAGGAACAACCCCCCGCCGTCTCTCGAGCGTGGGGCGAATTGCCGTGTTGGTAGTTGGTGCCGGTTTGCTGCCGCTGTTGCCAACCCTCGGCGAAGAACAACCGACCGAACAGGAAGAACCGGCGGTCGCAGCTGCCACAGATCTCGTTGCGGATTCAGATAAAGAGGACAAGGCGAACGACGCCACCCCTGCCGATGCCGCGCAAACCACAGGAGCAACTGCCAAGCCAGTCGTTCGACAACCTCGGCTGACGTTGCCGGAACCGACCGATTTCGAGGCAAAGCCGCAGAGCTATCTGGATGAGCCGGGCAGGAATTGGCGGCTGGCGGTTTCGCCCGACGGCAAGCGGCTTGCTGTCAGTTATAGCGGAAGGCCTCAGCCCGGAAGAGTGCGCGTGTTCGACATCGAGACGCCCAAGGAACTTGCAAACATCAAGGAACCGATGGGCATCCCGTCAGTTGGGTTTTCACCCGATGGTCGCTGGCTGATATACGGCCGTTGGGATTCCATTATCAAGATTCTGGATGCTGAATCATTTGAGGTCGTTGCCGAGTTGGAACTTGGCTGGCCGGGAGGTTCCCGTTTCGCGGTTTCCCCAGACAACAAATTGATCGCAACGATTGCCGAAGGCAAACCGGATGCTAAAGGAATCCTCCGCGGGCAGGTCAAACTGTGGGAAATGCCGACGGGGAAATTCATCACTGTGCTGGAAGGCGATATGTTCCGTCTACACGACGTGAATTTCTCGCCCGACGGAAAACTGTTGGCGGTCGGTGGTGGACAGTGGAAAGAGAACCTGATGGGACAAGTCAATCTGTGGGACATTGAGACGCGCAAACAAGTCAAGACATTGAAGGGTCACACTCAGGCAGTCTTGTCTGCCACGTTTTCCCCGGACGGCCAGACCATCGCAACCGGCAGTCGGGATAATTCGGTCCGGTTGTGGAATCTGGCAGACGGTTCGGTCAAGGCGACGCTCCAGGGACACGCATCCACGGTGGAGCGGACAGTGTTCTCTCCGGACGGAAAATTGCTGGCAACAACGGGGTGGGACGGAACTGCGAAGCTGTGGCGCGTCGAAGACGGGTCTGTTCAGGCGACGCTTCGCGGTCACACTTCACTTGTGCACACGGCCGACTTCACACCCGACGGCAAGACTCTGGCGACGGCTTCCGAAGACGGAATCGTCCGTTTGTGGGACGTCACCACCGGTCTGCAAACCGCCACACTGGAACAGGACGTCAAGGCCGACGACAATCCCGAGGCCATTCTCACCGTCGCCTGGTCGTCGGACGGCAAAACGGTTGCTTCCGCACATGAAGACAAAACCGTCCGCCTTCGCGATGCGGAAACGGGCGAAGTCACCCGAGTTCTCGATGCTCATGACGATGTCGTCGCGAACATCGCGTTTTCGCCCGATGGAACAATCCTGGCAACCGCCAGTTATGACAAGCTGATCAAGTTGTGGGACGTTGCAACGGGCAAGGAACTGAGAACGCTCAGCGGTCACACCAACTGGGTCTTCTCGGTCGCGTTTTCACCCGACGGAAATCGACTCGCTTCCAGCGGCTACGACAAGACCGTCCGCCTGTGGGACATAGAATCCGGTGCGGAGAAAGCCAAACTCGAAGGCCATTCGGCCACGGTGCGTTCAATCGCGTTTTCACCCGACGGCAAACTGCTGGCATCGGGCAGCGGCGATCGCACCGTCCGAATTTGGGACACCGAAAGTCTCAAAGAACTGGCAACCCTTTCCGGACACAAGGGCAGCGTTCGAGCCGTCGCCTACTCACCCGACGGCAAGACAATCGCCAGCGGCAGTGAAGACCAGACGGTCAAACTATGGGACGTCGAAAGCCGAAAAGAACGGGCGACGTTGTCCGGTCACACCGGCATGGTCTGGAGTCTGGCATTCTCTCCACGAGGAAAAACACTGGCCAGCGGTGGATTCGACAACGTGATCAAATTATGGAATCCCAATTCGGGTGCGGAACGGGCAACTCTTAAGGGACACACCGACGTCGTCACGTCGCTTGCTTTCGCCCCCGATACCAGCGCCCTGATCAGCGGTAGCTACGACAAGTCGATCAAAGTGTGGCGTTCAACGCAGCCGTCGATCCCACCTCTAGTGAGCATGACGGCCCACGACTCACAGACGCGATTCATCGTCTTTTCTCCGGATGGGCGAAAAATGGTAACTGGTGCCATGGATCACGTTGCCAAAGTGTGGGATTTGAAGACTGGCAAGCCGGTGCATATCCTTTCCGGGCATACTCAGGGAATTCTCTGCGGCGCATTGTCGTCGGACGGCAAGACCTTGGCGACAGGAGGTTTTGACCAGACCATTCGGTTCTGGAATATACAGACCGGCGCACTGCTGGCGACGCTTTCGGACCATAAAGGTACGATTATGTCGCTCGTCTTTTCACCCGATGGGAGGAAGTTGGCCTCCGGTAGCTCTGACAAGACCGTGAAATTGTGGGACGTTGATACCAGGCAAGTCACCAGGACTCTTCCTGTGCAGCCGCTATGGGTGACTGGTGTTGCTTTTTCGCCTGATGGGAAGACGTTGGCAAGTTCAACCGGGAATTGGGATGAGTGGCAAACGGCGGGTGAGGTCAAGTTGTGGAACGTTGCAAACGGTGAAGCACTGGCGACATTCCAAGGCCACGCCAATGCAATCGGATCGGTTAAGTTCAGCCTCGACGGAAATTTGATTGCTGCTCCCGGTTGGGATAAGACTGTCCGATTCTGGGACGCGAAGACGTTGGAACCCCGTGATATTCTGAAGCTCGATTCAGGAGCCATTCAAGTCTCGTTTCTGCCCGACGGACACTCATTGGCCGTCAGTGAGTTTTCCGGCCGCGTCTCCCTGTGGAACCTGGAGAAGATGGTTCGGTTGGCAACGTTCGAAGGCCACGATAAGAATGCCCACGAGGTCACTCATTCCCCTGACGGTTCGCTCATAGCCAGCGCCGGTTTGGATGGACTGGTCAAGCTCTGGCCGACGAGTGGTGGAGCCGAAATCAGGCAATTTCCGGCTGCCGGACCGTGGACGTTGGGAGTGGCGTATTTGCCGGACGGACGTCATATTCTCACCTCGCGCGGCCCGAACAATTCATTTCAGATGCTCGACGTCGAGACGGGCCAAGAGGTCCGTCGATTTGCGGGTCATACCAAGCCTGTCACCGCGTTGGCAATTTCTCCAGACGGCAAACAAGCCATCTCCGGAAGCCAGGACCTGACTGTTCGCATTTGGGATATTCAAACCGGCGAACAACTCCGCGAATTCAGCGGTCACGAAAAGGAGCCGCGTTCGGTGGCCATTTCGCCCGATGGTCGCTATGCCGTCTCCGGCGCGTTTGGCAAAAAAACTACGTCTGGGATCTCGAAGCCGACAAGTTGATTCGCGAGTACAAGGGGTCGGGCTCGTCAACTCGCAGCGTGTTCCTGGACAACACCCATGTCGCCATCTGTGACAACCGAGACGCCGTTTTGTTGAACGTCGAAACCGGCGAAGTCGTGCGCCGCTTTAGCGGCCACGCACAGTCAGTCATCTCTTTGGCAATTTCCCCCGACCGCCAGCGGCTGCTGACCGGCTCGAAAGACAACACGATGCAGTTGTGGGAAATGGAGACCGGTAAGTTGCTGCGTCGTTTCGACGGACACAGCGAAATGGTCCGCTGCATTGCGTTCACTCCCGACGGTCGCCGTGCCATCTCGGGTAGCTATGATCACACGCTCATCCTGTGGGATTTGGAAACCGGCGAAATACTGAACCGCCTGCAAGGCCACAAACAACAGATCCTCAGCGTGGCTGTTTCGCCGGACGGCCGATTTGCCCTCTCCGGCGGCGGTGACCGGACCGTTCGACTGTGGGACCTGAGTACAAATACAACAGAAAGTTCCGCAGGCTTGGTTCGCCGCTGGGATTCCAGCATCGAACCGTTGGCGACGCGAAAGGATACCAAGAAAAGCGATCAGTAATTCTGTGAATTCCAACCGTGTGATTTCAGGAGAGGCTTTGATGAATTCTTACTCAATTCGCCGGTTGGCGCCTGTCTGTTTGTTTTTTGGTTTGCTGTTGGGATTTGCAGCGCGGCAACCGGTAACCGCGAGTGAGCCGGCTAACGACGATGTTCAGAAACTGGCCGATGCGATTGATGAATTGATCGCGAAACAGTGGAAGGTGAATCAGATTACGCCCGCACCGCGCGCGGGTGATTCGGAATACTTTCGGCGTGTTTCGCTCGATGTGACGGGCAAGATTCCGGCGGCCGCCGATGCAATGGATTTCCTCGAATCGCTTTCGCCGGAGAAACGTCGGCAGGTCGTCGATCGGTTGTTGGAAGACCCCGGCTACATCACGCACTTCACCACGTTCTGGCGGAACGTGATGATGCCCGAGGTCAACGCCGACTTTCAAGTACGGTTCCTCGTTCCCAGTTTTGACTCCTGGCTGCGGAAGCAATTGACGGACAATACGCAGTACGATGTGCTGGTCAAAGAGATCCTCACCACGCCGTTGGACTCGGGACAGAACAACCGCCGGAACCCGTACGAACGATTGGGCGAACCCTCGCCGTTGGCGTTTTTTCAGGGCAAGCAGATCGCGCCGGAAAATCTGGCCGCCGCCACGTCGCGGATCTTTCTTGGAATCCGCCTCGAGTGCGCACAGTGTCACGACCATCCGTTCGACTCGTGGAAGCAGGAACATTTCTGGAGTCTGGCCGCGTTTTATGGCGGCATCGAGCGGCAGGGAAATCAGGGCATCTTCGGCCGCGTGCGTGAACTGTCCGACCGGCGGGAACTGAACATTCCCGGCACCGAAACCGTGGTGCAGGCGGGCTATCTCGATGGCAGCGAGCCGCAGTGGCGATTTCGCGTCGGACCGCGAACGACACTGGCGACGTGGGTCACTTCACCCGAGAATCCCTACTTCGCGCGCACTGCCGTCAATCGCATGTGGGGACATTTCTTCGGCGTCGGCATCGTCGATCCGATCGACGACTTCACCACCGAGAACCCGGCCAGCCATCCGGAATTGCTCGATCTGCTGGCCAAAGAATTCGCCGCGCACAACTTCGACCTGAAATTTCTGATCCGGGCGATCACGGCCAGCCGCACGTACCAACTCTCGAGTCTGAAGACGAACAAAGAAACCGACTCTCTGCAACTGTTCGCCCGCATGGCCGTCAAAGGGCTGACCGGCGAACAGATTTACGACAGCGTGGCCCAGGCGACCGGCTTGTACCGGCCGTTTAACGCCCGCAACCCGTTTGCATTCGGCGGCAACGACCCCCGCGGCGAGTTTTTAGAAACGTTTGCCAACGACGCCGACGCGACAACCGCACGGCAAACGACGATTCTACAGGCGTTGGCCATGATGAACGGCCAACTCGTCACCAATGCCACCAGTCTCTCACAAAGCCGATCGCTGGCTGCCGTCGCCGAGTTCCCCGGTCTCACCACGGCCGAGCGAATCGAGAACTTGTACTTCCTCACATTGAGCCGCAGACCGCGACCGGAAGAAACCGAGCGGCTCGTGAAATACGTCGAACGCGGTGGCGAGAAGAGCGACCCGAAGAAGTCGCTGGGAGACGTCTTCTGGGCGCTACTCAATAGCAGCGAGTTCATGTTCAACCACTAAAGGAAATGCGGAATTCAGAATGATGAATGAGGAATAACGATTCTCGCAATTGACCGATTCTGAATTAAGCGACATCCAAACGGGAGACTTCACAATGAGCAGCAAACGCGCACGTCGTCAATTCTGCACTCCGAACTCCGCACTCCCCACTGGAATCTCCCGCCGCGACTTGATGAAGCTGTCGGCTCTCGGGCTGGTTGGCTATTCGCAATCCGGTTGGCTTAAGGCATTGGCCGAAGGGACGGCCAGCGATCCGAAACGGAAACGGGCCTGCATACTGCTCTGGATGACCGGCGGGCCGAGCCAGATGGATACGTTCGACTTAAAACCGGGACACAAGAACGGCGGGCCGATCAAGCCGATTGAGACGGCCGTGCCGGGCGTGAAAATCTCCGAGCATCTGCCGAAGTTGGCCAAGATGATGCAGCACGTCGTTCCCGTCCGCTCGATGACCACCAAAGAAGGCGACCACACACGGGCCACGTATCTGCTGCGCACCGGGTACCTGCCGCAGGGGCCGATTCACTACCATCCTTGTAGAAACCGTTGGCCGGTGGTCTTAGGGTGGAAGAATCCCGTTGTCATGTGAGCCGTACCAAGCCGGCCAATCTGGTCGCCAACGGCCGTTCGTGTCAGTCGCAGGTAGTGTGGATCACCGTGAGCCAGTTGTCCGAGATTGGGTGAGAATGCCCACCGCTGCACGTTCTCCTCAACGGTGGCCGGTTGCGACGTGACATCGCCAGTCTCCAGATTCAGGATCTTCGTCCCCTGTACTGTAAGAATGGAAACACTCTGAGCGGATGCCGAGAACTGCATGTTGGGGAGCTTGGCCGAATTGATCTTAGTGAATCCAAAGTCATCATTCGAAGCGATCCGGGGACGATATTTGCGTTCAATCGTTTTCGTCTTAAGATTCCAAATCTCGACTTTTCCCATGGACGACACCGCGAGTGATTCATCCGAAAGGAAAGCGGGAATCTTGATGAGTTTGTCTTCTGCAAGGTTCAACAACTTCGTATTGCTTTCGAGATCCCACACGGACAGTTGTCCATCGAATCCCGCCGTGACAAGTTTCTTGCCGTCTGGAGAATATCTGACGAGGTAGGCAGTTTGCTCTTCCGACCAGATGATTTTGTTTTCCGGTATACTCCACCGCACGACTCTTCTCGGAGGCTCTTCCGCATAGGCAATTTCTTTTCCATCGGGAGAGAAAGCCATCCCCGGCTTCCCTTCCGATACGATGCCGCCATTCTTTCCGTTACCGGTGATCGATCTCTGCGTTGATTGAATGCGAGTTCCATTTAACACTCGCCAGACGTGGACCTCTCCATAGACATCGCCGGACGCGATCAGCCGGCTGTCGGCCGACCAGGCCAATGCATAAACGCAACTGTGATGCCCGCGGTATGTCGTCAGCGTTTTTTGTTCGGCCGCATCCCAGATTCGGACCTGTCCGTCGCCGCCGCCGGTGGCGATGTATTGGCCATTCGGCGACCAAGCAACCGACCAGACCATTCCGAAATGCCCCGAAAACTCGACGCGGACACCGGCTGGTGGTTTCGCATTGACCGGCACTGCGGCTACGGATTTCGTTTTTGATTCCTCGTTCGGACCTTTCGCTCCGGAACCCACAAGTTGCCAGGCGGCCAGGCCAATGCCGATGGCGAGACACAACGCCGTTCCGATCACGATCCATGTTGTTGTGTTCGATTTCCTGCGCCGCCCCATCGCCGTCAACGATGGCTGTTCCAGCGCATCGAACTCGAATGATGCTCCGATATCGACAGTCTCTTCGTAGGCGGCATTACGGTGGGTTTCGGCGGCCGTTTGCACGCCAGCGGTCTGCACAGGGCGGCCGGCAATGTTTTCCGCTGCCAGCGGCTTGAGCGCACGGACGACCTCTTCAGCCGTCTGAAACCGCTCGCGTGGATTTCCGGCCATCATTTTATCGACGATGTCGGCGAGTGCTTTGGGGCAATCGGGCCGCAGTTGTCCCAACGGTTGCGGCGCTTCGACCGCCAGCCGATGTAGCTTCTCGATTGTCGTTCCGCCGGGGAACGGTGGTTGGCCGCTCACCAGGAAGTACAACGTCGCCCCCAGTGAATAAATGTCGCAGCGGGCGTCGGCCGCATGAGAATCGCGGGCTTGTTCGGGAGCCATGTAATCGACGGTTCCCATAATGTCGCCGTCGCCGGTCAGGCCGGTCTGATCCGCGTCGGCATTGTCTTCCACAATCCGTGCCAGTCCCATGTCGAGGATCTTCGTCGAACCGGTTGTCGATAACAGAATGTTGCGCGGCTTGATGTCGCGGTGAATAATGTTTTGCGTGTGTGCATACGCCAATCCGGAAGCCGCCTGCAGACAGATGGCCGCCGCTTCGTCGGCCGACATCGGGCCGTCGCGTTTGACCAGATCGGTGAGGTCGGAACCTTCAACAAATTCGAGTACCAGAAACGTGACGTCGGCGTGCTGGCCGACATCGAGCGCACGCACAATGTGCTCGTGTTGCAAACGCGAGGAGACATCCACTTCCCGCTTGAAGCGGTCGATCAATCTCTTGTGAGTATTCTTGCGGGGGTCGATGACCTTGATTGCGACCACACGGTTCATCCGCGTATGCCGAGCCTTGTAGACGGCCCCCATGCCACCCTGGCCAATTTGATCGCAGAGCAGATAGCGGTCGTTTTCGAGATAGAAGACCGTGTGCCCGCGTTTCAGTTGCGTCCGCTGCCAAGCGGTAATCCAGCCACGTTCCACCAGACTGCGACCGAGATCGTCAGCCGAGGTTGCCCGCGCAGACTCGGCGCGGACCGATTCCAACTGATCCGACGTAAGCAGCCGGCTCGTTTGCAGGGATGCCAGCAAGGAATCGACGGTTTGAGTGGACATAAATAAAGATGTTACGACAGTTTCGCTGAATTTGACAGCGTCAGAAATATCGGAGTTCTCGCGAGTACTGAATTGGTTTTCGTTGGGTACTGTCTGTTGGGAATTGACTGTGGCAATTGCGGGGAACACAATGGAGTTGGAACCATGTTCGGTTCCTTCCCGCCAAGTCAGAGCGAGTTGATCGCAGCGCACGCGCCGCAGGAAAGAAAAGGAACCACATGTATCAGTCAATCGCCGTGATCGTCGTTGCGGCACTCGTTTCGCAAGGAATCGACACACAATCGGCCATCGCCGCAGCCGGCAATCGCCCCAACATCGTTTTCATCATGGCCGACGATATGGGGTACGGTGATCCCGGTTGTTACAACAATGAATCGAAAGTTCCGACGCCGAATATTAACCGGCTGGCGAAGGAAGGCATTCGGATGACCGACGCGCACTCGCCGTCGGCCGTTTGCACGCCGACACGCTACGGTGTGCTGACCGGCCGCTATAGCTGGCGGTCTCGGCTGAAGAAAGGCGTGTTGTGGGGTTTCTCGCCGGCGCTCATCGAAACCGGCCGCACCACGGTCGCTTCGTTATTGAAATCGCGTGGCTATCACACCGGCTGCGTCGGCAAATGGCATCTCGGTTTGGGAAGCCAAGAGAAGACCGACTACACGAAACCGTTGACGCCCGGCCCGAACGATGTCGGCTTCGATTACTTCTTCGGTATTCCCGCTTCGCTTGATATGGAACCCTACGTCTTCGTCAAGAACGCGAACCCGCTGCAACTGCCGACCGAAAAGGTTGCCGGCAGCAAAGGGCGGCGCGATGGCGGCGGTGGGTTTTGGCGCGGCGGTCCAATCTCGCCCGATTTTCGACACATCGATGTCCTGCCGCGCATCACGGAACAAGCCGTCGGCTTCATTCGCGACCATGCGAAGAAAACGACGGAAAAACCGTTCTTTCTTTACTTCCCGCTGTCGGCCCCACATACCCCCTGGTTGCCGACGGCCGAGTTTGAAGGCAAAAGCAAAGCCGGCCCGTACGGCGATTTCGCGGCGCAAGTTGATTGGAGTGTCGGCCAGGTTCTGAAGGAACTCGATGACCGCAAACTGACCGATGAAACGTTGATCATCTTCACCAGCGACAACGGCGCCCACTGGAAACCCAACGACATTGCCAAGTACGGACACCGCGCCAACCGTCACCTGCGCGGCCAGAAGGCCGACATCTGGGAGGGCGGGCATCGCGTGCCGTTTATTGCCCGTTGGCCTGGAAACATCAAGGCAGGAACAACCAGCGACGAGACCATCTGTCATACAGACTTTCTGGCGACCTGCGCTGCAGTCGTCGGCACCAACTTGCCGGACGATGCCGGTGAAGACAGTTACAATATTCTGCCTGCACTGTTGGGCCGAACGCTCCACCAGCCTATTCGCGAAGCGACCGTGCATCATTCGGTTTCGGGCGTGTTCGCCATTCGGAAGGGTGACTGGAAACTGATTCTCGGCCGCGGATCGGCCGGCTTCAGTTCACCGCGGGTCATCAAACCCAAACCGGGTGAAGCGACCGGCCAATTGTACAATCTGGCCGACGACCCGTCGGAGAGCAACAACCTGTTCCTCGATCAACCGGAGACTGTCGCACGATTGAATTCGCTGCTGAAGAAGTACAGACAGCAGGGCCGCAGTCGGTGACTGCATTTGTGAAGCGTCCAGCGCGAACGGAGTTTAACCATCGCGCTGCGCCACGTGACATTTGAATGTTGTCTGACGCGTTGAGAATCTTGATCGGAGATGTATTGTCGTGCCGGAGTTTGAATGCCCTTATTGCTTTTCGGAAATTACCGCTCCGGATGATATCGACGATCGCTCGTTTCACTGCCCACGGTGCGATGGCGAGATTCGGATGTCGCCATCGGGTCAAGCACGAGCCGCCGGCGCGGCTCGCGGCAGCGGGGGATCGGGTTCGTAGCGTCGTCAATCGGGATTCGTGTAGCAGGTCAAGGTCGTGGCTATTCTGATGATCATTCAGGGAAGCCTGGAATTGGTCCTCGGTTTAGTCGCCGGTATTGGCGGTCCAGTGATGGTTGCCGTCGAGCCACAAGGGGCGCCGCCGGTCGCAATATTCATCGTACTCGGGCTGGCCATGGCCGGCATCGGCGCGAGCAGACTCGTCGCGGGCATTATGAATCTTAAGTTTCGAGGGCGGATATTCGGCATCGTGATAAATTGAATCGGTTTTCTGTCGACGTTGACGTGTTACTGTGCTCCGACCGCAATTGGAGTTGCCATTTACGGACTGGTTGTTTACCTGAATCACGACGTCATCGCTGCGTTCGAGCAAAGCGATGAGAGACTGAAGAACGCACGGGATCGCTACGAAAACTGACATAAGAGATAAGAGAGCAGGCCAATTGGCCATCGCAAAAACATAGAACTCTGAACAAATCGCGTCACCGAAAGGTTAATGTTATGAGTAGACAGTTGCTGATATTGCTGGGGTTGTCGCTGGTTGCCGAGATGGCTGCCGCCGCCGATCCACCACCCAACGTCGTTCTGATTATCTCCGACGATCAGGCGTGGACCGATTTTGGGTTCATGGGACACAAACAGATCCGGACGCCGCACATCGACAAGCTGGCGGCAGAATCGCTGACGTTCACCCGCGGCTATGTTTGCGACAGCCTGTGCCGACCATCGCTGGCGACGATTGTTACGGGGCTGTATCCGCATCAGCACGGCATCGTGGGGAACGATCCGCCGCCGCCGGATGATTTGAAAGGAAAACCGAAAGGCGTGCAGCGCCGCGATCCGCGCTATTTGCAACAGCGAATCGATTACATCAAACACATCGACGACGACCCGCGATTGGCCGACATTCTGCACAAAGAACTCGGTTATCTGTCGCATCAGTCAGGCAAATGGTGGGAAGGGAATTTCAGCCGCGGCGGTTTCACGCACGGCATGACGCACGGCGACCGCCGCCGTGGAGGTCGGCACGGCGACGACGGACTGCAGATCGGTCGGAAGGGACTCGATCCAATTTTCAATTTCATCGAGACGTCGACCAAGCAAGAGAAGCCGTTCTTCGTCTATTATGCTCCATTCCTGCCGCACACGCCGCATAATCCGCCGGCACGATTGCTGGACAAGTACCGCGACAAGACGCCACATCTGCCCATCGCAAAATACTGGGCCATGTGCGAGTGGTTCGATGAAACCGTCGGTGATCTGCTGGGTCATCTCGACGAAAACGGATTGGCGGAGAACACGATTGTGTTGTTCGTCACCGACAACGGCTGGATCAACCAAACCGGTCGCAGCGCGTATGCGCCTCGTTCAAAGCGGTCGCAGTACGAAGGTGGCACACGCACCCCCATCATGGTTCGCTGGCCGGGCCATGTGAAACCGAAGATGGATACGACGCATCTGGCCAACTCAATCGACCTGGTGCCAACCGTGTTGGCAGCGACCGGTCTCAAGCCGACGAAAGAGATGCAGGGCATCAACCTGCTCGATGCCTCTGCGGTTGCCAACCGCGATGCAATCTTCGGCGAGATCCTCGAACACGACATTCAACACATGACCGACCCGGTTGCCAGCCTGCGGTTTCGCTGGGTGATCGAGGGCGAGTGGAAATTGATTGTCCCACACAAAGGCCGCGAACCGGAAGCGGCGACCGAGCTGTTTCACATCACCGCCGATCCAAACGAACGAAAGAACGTGGCAGCGAAACGACCGCAGTTGGTTCGCCAACTATCCAAACGCATCAACGATTGGTGGCCGGCGAAGAGCAAGCCGTAATCTGAATTGCGGCCGAAAACCTGCGACTTCGACTGGGAACGACAATTTGCCATCCGGCTTAGTTTTCGCGTTGGCAGGTTTTACATTGACTTTGAAATATGGCTAGACTGATGACATGCCTCTTCGGCAAGCGGGAACGCGCTCGGCCGTTTTCGGCGAATTCATCCGTCTTCCAAAAACCATATGCATGAAACTTACAAGGAGTCAGAAGTGAGCAACAATCAACAGAATCGTCGTAACTTTTTGAAAACGTCGGCTGCTGCGGCAGCCGTTGGCAGCGCTCCGTTCTGGTTCCCGGTCTCCAGCGCGAACGCATTCAATTACAAGAGTTCCAACGAACGGCCCGTGTTGGGCTGTATTGGAACGGGTAGCCGCTGGGGTGCTGTTGGACCGGCAGCGATGCGGTTCGCCGATTGCGTCGCCGTTTGCGATGTGGACTCGGTGCATTCCGCACGCGGAAAAGATCGCGTCCTGAAAGCGCAAGGCAAGAAGGGCAAAGAACAAAACATCGACGTCGTCGCTGATTACCGCAAGATTCTCGATCGCAAAGATGTCGATATCGTCACCATCGTCACCCCCGATCACTGGCATTCGAAAATCGCCATCGAAGCCATGCAGGCCGGCAAAGACGTCTACTGCGAAAAGCCGTTGACGCTGACGATTGACGAAGGCAAGCAGATTATCAAAGTGCTGAAAGAGACGAAACGCGTCTTTCAGGTTGGCACGCAGCAGCGAACAGAAATGGGCCAACGATTTCTGCAGGCGATTGCCATGGTCCGCGACGGCCGAATCGGCAAATTGAAACGCGTCACCTGTGCCATCGGCGGTGCGCCAGCAAGCGGACCACTGAAGGTCGAGCCGATTCCCGAAGGACTCGACTGGGACATGTGGCAAGGCCAGACCCCCACGACCGATTACCGCAAACGTCGTTGTCACTACGAATTCCGTTGGTGGTACGAATACTCCGGTGGCAAACTGACCGACTGGGGTGCCCATCACGTCGATATCGCCCAGTGGGCCATGGGTCAGAACGGTGAAGGACAAGGACCGTTATCCGTCGATCCGGTTTCCGTTACGCATCCGGTTCCGTACAAGAATGGTAACCCCACCGACGATACGCAATACAACGCCGCCACGGCGTTCATGGTCAGTTGTCAATTTCCCGATGACATTGAGTTGCGCATTCGGCACGATACCGACAACGGCATCTTGTTTGAGGGATCGATCGAGGGACCGAAGGGACGCTTCTTCGTTAACCGCGGAAAAATTGTCGGGGCACCGGTCGAGGCTCTCAAAGACAAACCGTTGGCCGCCGATACCATCGAGAAAGTCTACGGCGGTAAAGTGGCAGGCAGCCACATGCAGAACTTCATGGACTGCGTAAAGACCCGCGAACTGCCAATTTCCGATGTCTTCACCCATCACCGGGCGTTGACGACCTGTCATCTTTCCAACATCGCCTTGCGGCTCAATCGCAAGCTGACCTGGAATCCCAAGACCGAGCAGATTGTCGGCGACAGCGAAGCAAACCAGATGCAGGGCCGCGAACAGCGTAAGGGTTTTGAAATCAACGTGAGCGTCTAACCCAAACGCAATTTGCAAGTACGTAATATCAGCCGGGGCGAATCGCGAAATCATTCCGCATTCGCTCCGGCTTTTTTGTTGTGTTTAATTTCTGGGAGCGCCGGGCGCGAGATTCTGCCTCGATCCGTGCTTGGGTGCCACTGGCGTGTCGCCAGTGCAGCGCCGCGGAAGGCACTGGCGACACGCCAGTGGCACCCGTTTGCAGAGGATAAACATGCGACGCATTTCCATAGCCCAAATACAAACAGTCAAAACAAACAGGAACAAACTCATGCGTAAATCGTGGTTGACCCTCGTCGGAACCCTTGGCCTCTTTTTCTGTATCGCATTGACTGCTGTGGCGGGCGACGGATTTCGGCCCCTCTTCAACGGCAAGACCCTCGACGGCTGGATTCAGCACGGTGGCAAAGCCAAGTACGAAATCGACAACGGCGAAATCATCGGCACGTCGGTCCCCAACACATCCAACAGCTTTCTCTGTACCGAAAAGCTGTACGGCGATTTCGTGTTGGAGTTGGAGTTTAAGGTCGATCCGCTGCTCAATTCCGGCGTGCAAATTCGCAGCCAGGTTTACGAGAAACCAACCGAGGTCAAAATCAACGGCAAGAAGCGAAAATTTCCCGCCGACCGAGTGCACGGTTATCAGGTCGAAATCGATCCCTCTGCCCGTGCCTATACCGGCGGCATTTACGATGAAGCACGACGCGGCTGGCTGAACGACCTCTCCAAGAACGAGCCGGCTCGTAAGGCGTTCAAACAGAACGAGTGGAACAAGTTTCGCATTGTCTGCAATGGCGACTCGATCAAAACCTGGCTCAACGGCGTCCCCGCCGCCGACCTCAAAGACTCGCTCACCCCCCGCGGTCTCATCGCCCTGCAGGTTCACGGCGTCGGCAAAGACCAAAACAAAGTGGGCAAGCAAGTCCGCTGGCGAAACATCCGCATCAAGGAATTGAAGTAGAGAACTGCACTACCAGCCCGCAGCGCAAGCCAGGGTGGAAGCATGCGAAGCGCCTCTGTCCCTTGGCTTGCGCAGCGGGCTGGTCGATGTGAAGTACGTACCGTTGATTTCGATCAAGGAGCCCACACCATGCAACTCGGTTTTGTTAGCGCGATCCTCTCCGAATTGTCGCTCACGGAAGTTGTCGAAGTCGCGGCCGCCGAAGGATACGATTGTGTTGAATTGATGTGTTGGCCGCCCAGCCAAGCCGAGCGGCGTTATGCCGGCGTGACGCATGTTGATGTCATCAATTTTGACGCGGCGGCCGCCGAAACAGTTAACGGCATCTGCCGCGCTGCGGGCGTTGAGATTAGCGGGTTGGGATATTATCCGAATCCGTTATCTCCCGACGAAGCGGAATCGGAGTTAGCCGTCGAACACATTCGACGGGTGATTCGCGCGACGGCGTTGTTGGGTCTTGATCGCATGAATACATTTATCGGTCGCGACTGGACCAGGTCCGTCGATGAGAACTGGCCACGGTTTCTGGAAACTTGGCGGCCGTTGATTCAATATGCCGAGGAACAGAACGTCCGAGTCGGCATCGAAAACTGCCCCATGTTGTTCGGCAGCGATGAATGGCCCGGCGGCAAAAATCTGGCGATCAGCCCGGCCATCTGGCGGCGGATGTTTGACGACATTCCCAGCGACCATTTCGGTCTGAATTACGATCCGTCGCATATGGTTTGGCAGCAGATGGATTACGTCGATCCGATGCGTGACTTCGCCGACCGTATGTTTCACATTCATGCGAAGGATGTCCGCATCGATCACGACCGTCTCGACGAGGTCGGCATCATGGCTCACCCGGCCGAGTACCACACACCGAAGTTGCCCGGTCTGGGCGACGTCGAGTGGGGCCGGTTCTTTTCGGTCCTGACCGATACCGGCTACGACGGCCCGGTCTGCGTCGAAGTGGAAGACCGCGCCTACGAAGCAACGCTGGAGCTGCGCAAAGCATCGTTACGGCAAAGCGCCGCCTATCTCCGCAACTTCATCCCGTAATGTATAGAGATTGCGCGGGAACGCCACTGTCGATGGGGCAGTCTTCACCGCCGTCATGCGGCTTCGGCCTCGAATGGACTTTTGGCCGGCGAGTAGGCACAGAGCATGATGCCGAACTCGTACAGGATGACGAGCGGGAACATCATCAGCAGCATGCTCATCGGGTCGGCGGGTGTCAGGAACATCGAGAGGACTGCGATCACCAGGACCGCCATTCGTCGCTTCTCGCGGTAGGTGGGCGCGTCGAAGATCGAGATCCGTTCCAGGAACAGCATCACCAGCGGCAACTGGAATGCCAACCCGAACATCAACGGCAGCATAATCGCGAAACTGATCCACTCCGACAAACGAATCTGCGGCTGCACGCCGAGCCACTCGTTGAATCCCAACAGGAAGTGCAGCACGAACGGAAAGACGGCGTAAAAGCAGAACACCGCACCGCCTACGAACAGCGTCAGGCTCAAGGGCAGATAAACGTAAATGTACTTTCGCTCGTGGGGATAGAGTCCCGTGGCGACGAACAGCCACAACTGATAAAACACCCACGGGCTGGCCAACAGCAACCCGGCGACAAAGGCGACCTTCAAGTAAGTCACAAACGCCTCTTGCACGTTCAATGTGACCGGTTTGCGGGCGTTGACGGCCGTCTCTCGGAACTCCTTGAACTCCCATGCCGCCAACGGCATGGTGACCGGGCGATCTTCAAATTCCGCCGTCGGCGCGGGGTAGGTTTCCGGATCGATCTGGTGCAGTATTTCGGCCAGTTGCAATGCGCGAATCTGCACGTTAATCGTGTAGTCGTCCATCATCTCGGGCGAGAGATCCCCGGCAAACTGATCGTTGGCGATTGGGCCTTTGGTGAAGTTCAGCACTTCCAGTTTGCTCAGCGATTCCAGGTGTTTCAAGCCGGCATTGGTGACGGCCGTCTCTTTGAACTCCAGCTGTTTCAGTTCCGTCAAGTCTTTCAGGTGAACCATGCCCTCGTCGGTGATCTTCCCGCCGCTGAGGAATAACGCCTGCAGTTTTTTCAACTCGCCGACCTGTTTCAGGCCGGTGTCGGTGACTTCCGTGTTCCGCAGGTCGAGATGCTCCAGTGATTTCAGTTTTTTCAAGTCGCCCAGTTTTTCATCAGTCACCGTCGTTCGCCGAATGTCGAGCCGTTTCAGCGACGAGAGTTTCTTCAACTTCTCAAGCCCGGCGCCGGTGATTCCGGTGCCACTCAGGTTGAGAAACTCCAGCGCAGTCAGATTTTCGAGGACATTCAGCGCCTCGTCTTCGATCTCCAAACCTTGCAGGTCGAGTCGTTTCAACGAGATCAGTTTCTTCACGAGTTCCAGGTCGTCGGCGGTGGCTTCGGTCCCGCGCAGCGAAAGGGCGATGGCATCGAAGTTGTCGTCCAACTCGCATCGCGCCCCACGGCTTTGCAAATGTCCCAGGCCGACAACAACCAGCGGATCGAAATTGATTTCCAACTCCGGATGCGTCTTTTGGAGTTTTCGCAGTCCCTCGGCCGTAAGATTCGCGGAAACCAGACTGACTTCCTTGAGGTTTGGGAATTTGATGAGGCTATCGACGGCGGCGTCGGTAATCGTTCTTCCGTCGGTTGGCTTGCCGGTGCCTAAGATCGTCCCTTTCAGCCAATCGATGAAATCGAATCCGCCAAGGTCGTCCTCTGTGCTGAGGCCAAATTCCTGCAGCGCGCGGTCAATCGGCCCGCGGACGATATTGATCACCTTGTCGCCGACAAACAACGCAACGGCAACGGCGATTGCCAGTCCGACAATGGCCTTCCACAAATGCACGCGGAGAATCTCCAGGTGCTCGCCGAAACTCATTGTGCTGTCGTCGAAGAGATCTTGCGTTTTAGGCATGACGTTCCCTCCACGGGAAAAGTTGGACACACTGGCGGATGGACATCCATTGGCGGATGGACAGGGTGCCGAATGAATGCATCGCGACCGCGATAGACAAAGAGGCGTCGCGGCGCGAAATCTGCGGGGTGAGGAAACAAGGAGGAGGCAAATCTCGCCGTGAACACCTCGTTGCTCAATCGGCCCTCAGGCCGTGCGCAACCCGCCCCATTTGCAGGTGCAAAGGGCATTCGGCGGTGCCCACTCGGTTTGCCCGCTCGGCGACGAGCAGGAAGGATGAGCGGCATGCACTTCCATTCTAGTTCAACGGTGAACCGTGTCAACCAGCGGAAACGGCGCAAACTGGCTCAGAGGCCGCACAGTTCATGCAATCACCAAAACTCTGCGCAAAAATAGCTCAGAATCCGCACGTCTCTCTCTCTTCGCCAGCGGCGGCAGACGCAACAATTGACATGTTCTGGTTTTACGCATTTGCAGCTTGATATTGACTAATCCCGCATTCCCCAGATGACTTCCTTAGCTTTGGCACAAGATTTGCGCAGTGCCCCTGCAAAACAAGGGTATTCTGCCAATTCATGCCATGCGAACCAGGG
>Ga0302133_10000150_pt1 | contig 39805 bp, 34 predicted proteins | sample CB9_331_MG_FD_203121 | JGI IMG/M metagenome (GOLD analysis project Ga0302133, IMG submission 203121) | Marine microbial communities from Western Arctic Ocean, Canada - CB9_33.1 | ecosystem: Environmental > Aquatic > Marine > Oceanic | place: Canada: Western Arctic Ocean | collected 2017-09-19 | reverse complement strand
CCCATACTTTAGGGCGCGATGTATCGCCGCATCCGCGTTGGCCCCGAACCACAGGGGCGGGTGAGGATCCTGCACGGGCTTCGGCTCGATATTCGTACCATCCAACTCGTAGAAGTCCCCCCGGTAGACCACGTTCTCCTGCGTCCAAAGCGCCTTGATGATCTCGACGTGCTCGATGAAACGACGCACGCGGCGCTCGGGCGACAGACCGTACTGCACCAGATCCTTCGCATTGGCACCCAGCCCAACGCCTAAAATCAAGCGCCCGCCACTCATCTGGTCGATTGACGCAGTCTGCTTGGCCAAGTGGATCGGGTTGTGACGTGGTAGCACTACGACGGATACGCCAAGCCGGGCTCGAGACGTCTGGCCCGCGATATACGCCAGGAACGACAGCGGGTCGATTACCGTGGGCGCCCCGGTGAGCCGCTCCTGTGTCCACAGACTGACGTACCCGAGCTCTTCGGCACGGCGCACATAGCGGTTCACCAGCTCCATGTCCACCGTGCCGTCCATAAACATGTGCGGGGTAGCAATCCCGATCCGCGTTCTATCGACGATGGCCATGGGCCCTCCTTGTACTCAACCTTTTGGCGGCGCGAACTCTTGGCGACTCAACCCGTCGTCTCCAATGAGCGCCGCGCGGCTCGGTCGCATTCTAGCAAGCCTGCACACAGGTACTCCGGGCGGTGCTAGACAGAATGGCCGCCACTGGCACGGGTGGTGCAACCCCTGTAAAGTTGATGCGTTGGTCAGAGCACACAGGAGATACGACATGGCAGACGTCCCAGGCTGGTACACCGGATTCATCGCCGAGGTGGTTGCCCACCTCCCCCGCGACATCGACGAAGCAAAGGCGATGGGTTGGATACAAAACCCTCAGGGGCTCGAGGACGCGCTACGAGAACTGCTGACTGGCGACGCTGCGCCAACTGGCTCGGCCATCGTCGAGGAGATTGGCAGTGCGTTCAAGAACGACAAGGCAGCCATGGGATGGGCGCTCGTTGAAGACGTCACCGAGCCGAGCTCCATCGCCTCAGACAACATCGAACTCCAGGCCATCATCGAAGAGGGCGGGCCCGACCTGCTGGGCGAGGAAATGGTCGAGTACGTCCAGAAGATCACCACGCCCAAGCTTGGCCAACGGCACGCCGAATTCCTGCTGGACCATCCCGATCAAATCCCGGAGGAGTTCCAGCGTTTATCGCTGATCTTCTTGGGAACGGTCTGGCGTGGGCCTGAGGGCAACCACCACGTTCCGTGCCTGAGCTACTACCAGGGCGCGTGGGAGATTACCTTCGGCATCCTCGAAGGTGGAGTTGAATCCCGCGACCAGATGGTCGTCCCCAAGGCCTAGCTCTCTGCGTATCTCTCTATATCTGTCGACAACGCGCGTACAAAGCGCGCCGGCATGGCCTATCGAGGGGTATTATTGGCTCATGGAGATCGGCTCTCATTTCCGGTACTCCCAATGGGACGGTAGCCAACAGCCGTTCGACGCTGACGCTGCCGCACTCATGGAAGAGCTCGCCGACGACGTGATCAAGTACGGCGATGTCCAGCGGGCCCTGCGCGACCTGATGCGCCGCGGGATGCAGAACGAGGACGGCTCCCGTTCCCCGAACCTGCGCGACATGATGGACCGGCTCAGCAAACGCCGTCTCGAAACCCTCCAACGATACGACATGGATTCCGTGGTCCGCGATTTGCAGGATCGGCTTGACGAGATTCTCGCCACCGAGCGCGAGGGGATCGGCCGCCGGCTTGCAGAAGCGCGTGAACAGATCGAGGGCATGTCGCCCAACGACGCAGCGCAACACGAGAAGCTGATGGACATGCTTCAGGCGCGCGCCGACCGTAACCGCGAGAAGCTGGACCAGATACCAGAAGGTCTGGGCGGCGCCATCAAGGAGCTCCAGGAATACGACTTCATGGACCCCGATGCCCAGTCCAAGTTCCAGAAGCTGACGGACGAGCTGCGCAAGCAGTTGATGGGCAACGTCGCCTCTGAAATGAAGCGCAACATCGAGCAGATGACGCCTGAGCAGATGGAGGCCATGCGCCAGATGATGCGCGACCTGAATCAGATGATGCGAGACAAGCTCAGCGGCGAGGAACCCGACTTCGACGGCTTCATGGACAAATGGGGCGAGATGTTCGGGGAGAGCCCGCCCCAGAGTTTCGACGAGCTCATGCAGATGCTGGCGCAGCAGATGGGCGAGATGCAGTCATTGATGCACAGCATGTCAGCAGAGCAGCGTCGGGAGCTGTTTGAGGCCATGACCTCAGCCTTGGACGATGCAACGGCCTCGGAGATAGAGCGGTTCGCGGAGAACCTGGGGCAACTCATGCCCGTGCAGGCGTTCCGGGGCGATTACCCGTTCTTCGGCGACGAAGACGTTACGTTCGATCAGGCGATGGACCTGATGGGCGAGATGCAGTCCATGGACGATCTGGAGAGGCAACTCGAACAGGTCATGCGGAACGGCGATCTGTCGGCCATCGATTCAGAGGAGCTGGAGCGACTGTTGGGAGAGGACGCACGCCGTGAGCTGGAGCAGCTCAACGAGATGGCCAAGCGCCTGGAGGACGCGGGATTCCTGAAACACGATGGCGACAAGCTAGAGCTAACGCCCGCCGGCATCCGAAAGATCGGCAGCAAAGCGCTGCGGGACCTGTTCGGCGACCTGCGCAAGGGACGCGGAGGTCAACACGACATCAACGAGCGCGGCTCCGGTGGCGAGAACTCGGACGACACGAAGAAGTACGAGTTTGGCGATCCGCTGGAAATCCACCTGCACAAGACGGTCATGAACGCGGTTGAACGGTCAGGCGCCGGAACACCAGTCAAGATTGAGGTCGGCGACTTCGAGGTGCGGCGGACGGAGCACAACACGCAGGTGGCGACGGTGCTGCTGATTGACCAAAGCCGATCGATGGGCCTGTTTGGATCGTTCACCTCGGCAAAGAAAGTGGCGATTGCGTTGGACTCGCTAATCCGGACGAAATACCCGCGGGATAACTTCTGGGTGCTGGGGTTCGCAGGCATGGCGGAGCGCATCGACCGTGATCAGCTGCCGTTCATAACGTGGAGTGGGGGCTCAGGCACCAACATGCAGCACGCCTTCGCGACCTCACGTCAACTCTTGGCGCCGTTCAAAGACGGCACGAAGCAGATCTTGATGATCACCGACGGCGAGCCAACGGCCCACATAGAGGGAGGGAGGCCGTTCTTCAACTACCCGCCAACCTACCGGACCATACAAGAGACGTTGCGCGAAGTCCGCCGGTGCACCCAAGAAGGCATAACGATCAACACGTTCATGCTGGAGTCGAGCCCCTACCTGATGGACTTCGTGAACCGCATGACCCAGATCAACCGCGGACGCGCCCTCTACACATCGCCTGACGATCTCGGCCAGTACATCCTCGTCGACTACATGACCAACCGAACGACGCGGGTGCGTAGCTAGATACCACGCTGGCGTACTCGGGCGGCGACCACCTGACCGACCCGACCGCACTTGAACCAGCGTACTCGGGCACCTATAATCAAGGCGGATTAATTTAATAGTCCTGCCGGTCCTTTAAGTTCAGTCCTGTGAGGCTGAGAAGGTACACGGTCAGTTGCTCCCCGCAGGCACTCTCAACGTCTCTTGGGGTCGAGCGGCAGCCCTTAAGACCTCTCAAAGCCCATAGGCGAGAGGTTTTTTTCTTGCCTGAAGAACGTCAGCTCATGAGTCAGGATGACATGCGCCGCGTAATACGCCGCATGTCCCACGAGATTGTTGAACGCAATCGCGGTGCCGATCGCGTGATGCTCGTGGGCTTGCAGCGCCGCGGCGTACCAATCGCGCAGCGCCTAGCGGCTGCCATCGGTGAGTTCGAAAGCGTCAACGTTTCGGTCGGCGCACTGGACATCAACCTCTACCGCGACGACATGACGAGCCGCCCCCAACCCCTGGTCCGACCGACCGAGCTCCCCATGAGCGTTGAAGGACTGGTCGTGGTGCTCGTCGACGACGTCTTCTACACGGGACGCACCACGCGGGCAGCGCTGAACGCGCTGATGGATCTTGGGCGCCCACGTCAGGTGCAGCTCGCCGTCATGGTGGACCGTGGCCATAGGGAACTACCGATCCGCGCTGACTACGTAGGCAAGAACGTACCGACCGCTATGAACGAAGAGATACAAGTACGGGTTACCGAATTCGATGGGGTCGAAGAAGTCGTCCTCGTCGAACAAACAAGTAAAGGAGAGGTGCTCTCATGACCACTGGGACTGCCACCCCCGTGGCGACCAAGGCAGCCGCCGCACCGCGACGGCATGTACTGGACCTCGACGATTTCGATAAGGCCGAGATCGAGAGCGTCCTGAACTCCGCGAACGCCATGCGTGAGGTGCTGGGCCGGGACATCAAGAAAGTGCCTGCGCTGCGTGGCAAAGTCGTGCTCACGGTGTTCCTGGAGGCATCCACACGGACGCGGGTATCGTTTGAGCAAGCGGGGAAGATCCTAAGCGCGGATGTAATCAACATCTCCGGGTCGGGCACCAGCGCGGAGAAGGGCGAATCGTTACTGAACACGGCCCTCACCCTCCAAGCGATGCACGCCGACCTCATTATCATCCGCTCACCGCAGTCCGGTGCGCCCTACTTCCTAGCGCGCAACCTCGACTCCGTCAGCGTGATCAACGCCGGTGATGGCACGCACGCGCACCCCACGCAGGCGCTGCTCGACTTGATGACCATGCGCCGGCACATCGGCGATCTCGCGGGCGCCAAGGTGGTCATCATCGGCGATGTACTGCACAGCCGCGTCGCGCGGTCGAACATCTACGGGCTGGCTGCGGTTGGCGCAGATGTGGTTCTCTCTGGGCCACCGACGATGATGCCGCTAGAGATGCTGCGGGGCAGGTCAGAGCATTTCCCTGTCTCGGTAACGGTACAGCCCGATCTGGACAAGGCGATCGAGGACGCGGACGTCGTCATGGCACTGCGCATCCAGAAGGAACGCGCCGCAGGAGGCTTGTTGCCCAGCATGCGGGAGTACACACGCCGCTGGCAGATCACTGAAGCGCGACTTGCCAGAGCGAAGCCTGGGGCGTTGGTCATGCACCCCGGCCCCATGAACGAAGGGATCGAAATCTCGTCGTCCATCGCCCACGGACCTGGCGCGCAGATTGAAGAGCAGGTAACCAACGGGGTCGCCATCCGGATGGCATTGCTCTACCAAACACTCGCCGGTGCCGGGGGGGTCGAGCTATGAGCGAAGCGCTACTTATCAAAGGCGCCCGGCTGATCGACCCGGTAGCGGGCACCGATACCATCGACGATCTACTGGTCATGGACGGCAAGATTGCTAACCCCAGCGAAGCCCCCAGCGACGCGCGTGTAGTCGATGGCACGGGCCTGGTCCTGGCTCCAGGGTTCATCGACCTCCACACGCACCTGCGAGAGCCGGGCCAGGAGGACAAGGAGTCCATCAAGTCGGGCACAGCCGCCGGAGCGCGTGGCGGGTTCACCACTCTCTGCTGCATGCCCAACACCGAGCCCGCCATCGACAACTCCACAGTGGTCGATTTCATCAAGCAACAGGCCTCGGAGGCCGGCGCGATACGCGTACTTGCCTTTGGCGCCGTGTCGCGGGGTCGGTTGGGCAAGGAGCTCACGGACATGGAGGAGCTGGCCCGCGCAGGTGTGGTCGGATTCACCGATGACGGTGCTCCTGTGGCGACGGGCCACCTCATGCAGAGTGCGCTCCTTTACGCCAGCCAGCTCGGCCTGCCGGTCATGGACCACTGCGAGGACTACTCCATCGTCAAAGGCCTCGGCATCAACGAAGGTTGGGTATCGTCCCGCCTGGGGTTGGCCGGGTACCCGTCGGCTGCCGAAGAATCCATCGTCGCGCGAGACATTGCGTTGAGTGACCTCACGGGAGGCCACTTCCACGTTGCACACCTGAGCACGGCTGGCTCCACCGATATGGTCCGTCAGGCGAAAGCCAAGGGGCTGCGGGTCACGGCAGAGGTCACTCCTCACCATCTAACGCTCAGCGAGGAGTGGGTGCTCGGCACGCACGGCCACGTGGAGACAGACGCAGCCGTCACCCTGGTCGCCTACGAAACACGGGCCAAAGTCAGCCCACCGCTCCGATCCCTCGGTGACCAAGCGGCGCTGATCGAAGCGCTGCGCGACGGCACCATCGACGCTATCGCCACGGACCATGCGCCGCATACCTACGGCGACAAGGCCACTCCGTTCGACGAAGCACCCAACGGGATATCCGTGCTGGATACCGCCTTCGGGATGCTGATGGGGCTCGTGCATGCAGGGGAGATAGACCTACCCACGCTGGTGCATCGGCTGACGGCGGGGCCCGTATCGGTACTGGGCCAGCGGTTCGCCGAGCTGGCGACGCTGGCCGAGGGCACGCCAGCCGACCTCGTGCTGCTCGCCCCCGAGGAAGAATGGCAAGTGGATGCGAGTACCTTCGCATCCAAGGGACAGAACACGCCACTGGACGGCGATACCCTCAGAGGACGCGTGAAACTAACGATAGCCGGCGGCGACATCGCCTATGACGGCCTAAACGGGCTCTCCGGATGAGCAAGAAGGCATACCTAGTCCTGAGCGACGGCTCGGTGTTCCCTGGATACGGCTTCGGCGCACTAGAAAGCGGCAGCGAGCAATCCTTCGGTGAGGTCGTGTTCTGCACGAGCATGACCGGCTATCAGGAGATGCTGACCGATCCATCTTTCGCGGGGCAGATCGTCGTCCCCACTTATCCACTCCAGGGCAACTACGGGATGAACGACGAGAACGTCGAATCCAAGCAGATCCAGGTGGCGGGGTTCGTCGTGCGTGATCAGTCCCCGACGCCCAGCCACTACAACTCGGAAGGCACGCTGCACGGGTACCTGGCCGGCGAGAGCGTACCGGGCATCTGGGGGGTCGACACTCGGGCTATCACCCGGCGCATCCGCTCTTCGGGCGTCATGATGGGCGCGCTAACCACCGGCGATCCGCAAGCGGCTCTGCGTCAGCTCAAGGAGCGCCCCGCCTATGACAGCGTCAACTTCGTCGAGCGCGTCACCGTGAACACCGGGTACGCGTGGAACGGCGAAGGGCTCCGGCGTATCGCGGTGGTGGACTGCGGCGTGAAGTACAACATCCTGCGGCTGCTGGCTAACCGCGATTGTCAGGTCAACGTGCTGCCCGCAACGGCGACGGCGGACGAAGTGTTGGCGTTGGGGCCCGACGGCGTGGTCTTCTCGCCGGGACCAGGCGACCCGATCCACAACGAGCTGACCGTCGAGACGGCGAAGACCATCATCGATCGCGTGCCGACGCTGGGCATCTGCCTGGGGCACCAGATCATCGCCCGTGCGTTGGGCGCGGACACGTACAAGCTGAAGTTCGGCCACCGGGGCGCGAATCACCCCGTGCAGGACCTGTCGACGGGCAAGGTGTACATCACCGCCCAGAACCACGGCTACGCGGTCGCTGACCAAGGGCTATCGCCCAAGATCGTCGTCACGCACCGCAACCTCCACGACGGCACCATCGAGGGCATCCGGCACCGGGACCGGCCCGTCATAACCATCCAATACCACTCCGAAGCCTCGCCCGGCCCCCTCGACAACGAGTACATCTTCGACGAGTTCATCGGCATGGTGGGGGCGAAGTGACTGCAACGCTGACGCCGGCGCTTAACGTCATCCCGAGACGCGACGAAGTTCGCGAAGGATCTCTCTCATCCCTCAGCGACGAATGAACACCTCTACGAGAGATTCTTCGCCTCCGCTCAGAACAACGTGTTTCCGGCAGGAATAATGATGAAGGACAGTAATTGACCCCTGAGAAACCAAAGAAAGTGCTCGTCATCGGCAGCGGGCCGATCGTGATCGGCCAGGCGGCCGAGTTCGACTACGCCGGTACGCAAGCGTGCAAGTCCCTCCGCGAGGAGGGAGTGTCCGTCGTGCTGGTCAACTCCAACCCCGCGACAATCATGACCGACGCCGATGTGGCAGACGCGGTCTACATAGAGCCCCTGACCGTCCCGGTAATCGAGCGAATCATCGCCAAGGAGCGCCCCGATGGGCTGCTGGCGACTCTGGGCGGCCAGACGGGCCTGAACCTGGCGGTGGACCTCTACGAGGCGGGTGTGCTCGACAAGTACAACGTGCGCCTGCTCGGTACGCCCATCGAAAGCATCAAGAAAGCTGAGGACCGCGATTTGTTCCGCGCATTGCTGCTGGAGCTTGGCGAGCCAACGCCACCCAGCGAGGTCGTGAATACGTTGGAGGAGGCGATCGTGGTGGGCGAGCGCATCGGCTTGCCACTGGTGGTGCGCCCCGCCTACACGCTGGGCGGTACGGGGGGCGGATTCGCGTACACCATGGACGAGCTGCGCGAGGTCGCGGCGTCCGGCCTGGCGGCGAGTCCGATCTCGCAGGTGCTACTGGAACGCTCGCTGCGTGGCTGGCGCGAGGTCGAGTACGAGGTTATGCGTGACTCAGCAGACACGTGCATCACTATTTGCAACATGGAGAACTTCGACGCGATGGGAGTCCACACGGGCGACTCCATTGTCATCGCGCCCAGCCAGACTCTGTCTGACAAGGAGTACCAGATGCTCCGCTCCGCGAGCCAGCGCATCATCCGTGCGCTGGGTATCGAAGGCGGATGCAACATCCAATTCGGCCTCGCACCATCGCCAACCATCGGCGACAGCCTTCCTGGTGGCTCGCCGAAGCCCATGTCGTACGTTGTCATCGAGGTCAATCCCCGCGTCAGCCGGTCATCGGCGCTGGCGTCGAAGGCGACCGGCTACCCAATCGCTCGCGTAGCGGCCAAGATTGCGGTGGGCAAGCGCTTAGACGAGATACCGAACGCGGTTACCCAGAAGACAATGGCCGCGTTCGAACCGGCGCTGGACTATTGCGTCATCAAGATCCCGCGCTGGCCGTTCGATAAGTTCGCCACCGGTGATCGAGTGATCGGCACGCAGATGAAGGCGACGGGCGAGGTCATGGCCATCGATCGTGGCTTCGAGGCGGCGCTGCAGAAAGCGGTGCGCTCTCTGGAGATCGGCGGGCATTCATTGCACTGGGAAGACCCGGAGTGGCAGAGCCAGGCCGGCACCGACCACCTGCCCCTTGCGCAGCCAACAGACGTTCGCCTATGGGCGATGATGACTGCGTTACGCAGAGGAATCGACGTCTACGAACTGTCGCGGATCACGCAGGTAGATGCATGGTTCATCGAAGGTCTGGCCCGTATCGTGGCGATGGAGCACCGGATCGCCAGCGAGGATCTCTCGCCTGATCTGCTATGGCAGGCGAAGCGCCTGGGCATGCCGGACGAGACCATTGCCCTCCTGACGTCGCGCACCCAGGAAGAGGTTCGCGTATTGCGTCAGGGGCTCAACATCACGCCGGTCTACAAAATGGTGGACACCTGCGCGGCGGAGTTCGAGGCAGTTACCCCGTACTTCTACTCCTGCTACGACCAAGAGAACGAGGCGACTCCGCTACCCGCACCGCGAGCGTTGGTCATCGGCAGCGGTCCGATACGCATCGGCCAGGGCATCGAATTCGACTATTGCTCCGTGCACGCGGCGTGGGCACTCGACGGCGGTGGAGTGAAGTCCATCATGGTGAACTCCAACCCTGAGACGGTGTCCACGGACTTCGACACGTCCGACCGTCTGTACTTCGAGCCGCTGGACGAAGAGGCTGTTCGCGACATCATCGAGAACGAGGCGCTTCCCGGTAAGAATGGCCCGGACTATCCGGCGAGCGTCGTGCAGTTCGGTGGGCAAACCGCGATCAATCTCAGCCAGGCGCTAGGCAACGCCGGGCTACCCATCCTAGGATCGTCAGCTGACGCCATCGACATCGCATCGGACCGCGAGCGTTTCGGCGAGCTAATGGGCAAGCTTGGCGTCCCGCAACCGCCAGGGACAACCGTGGCCACCCTTGAGGAAGGCCTGGAGGCAATCAAGCGACTGGGCTTCCCCGTGGTCGTTCGCCCCAGCTACGTGCTTGGCGGACGCGCCATGGAGATTGTCGATAATGTCACCGAGTTCGTGCGTTACCTGACACGGGCTGTCGAAGCGGCGCCGGGCCGGCCGGTCCTGGTTGATCGCTACTTCGAAGGCCGCGAGGTCGAGGTGGACGCGGTGGTCGATGGCGACGAGGTGCTGATCCCCGGGATCATGGAGCACATCGAGCGCGCCGGGGTTCACTCCGGCGATTCGATGGCCGTCTACCCACCAGTCAGCCTCACGGACGTGGAGCGCGAAACGCTCGTGGACTACACGACGCGCATCGGGCTCGCGCTGGGCGTGCGCGGGCTGATGAACATCCAGTACGTGATCATCAACCAATCCAAGCCGTACGGCCTCACCGTTCCCGCAGACCACGGCAGCAGCTCGGTGTACATCATCGAGGTGAACCCACGGTCCAGCAGGACCGTACCGTTCATCTCCAAAGTAACAGGGATACCAATGGTCAAACTCGCCACCAACGTGATGCTCGGCCGCACACTAAGTGACCAAGGTTACGAGGGCGGGGTGCAACCGGAGCCCCCGATGGTAAGCGTGAAGGCACCGGTCTTCTCCATGTCTAAGCTAACGGGTGTCGACACCTACCTGGGCCCCGAAATGAAATCGACGGGCGAGGTGATGGGCATCGATACAAACCTAGAGGCGGCGGTGGCGAAAGCGCTGATCGCCGCGAGTCTCATGCTGCCGCAGTCGGGGTCGCTCTTGGTCACGATCGCCGACCGCGACAAAGCTGAGGCAGTGCCCTGGCTGAAAATACTGGGCGGGATGGATTACCAGCTTTACGCGACCGAGGGCACGGCTGCCCTGATGCGCGGGCTCGGCCTCGACGTTACGGAGATCAACAAAGCTGAAGAGGATGAGCCGAACGCCTACTCGATTGTGGTCGACGGCACGGTGGATGCGGTCGTAAACACGGTGGAAGAGGTCGCAGCCGCACGACGCGACGGCTTCGAGATTAGGCGGGCCGCAACGGAACGCCGGATCCCTTGCTATACGTCCATGGACACGGTGCGCGCGGCAGTCGAGGCGCTGGCTGGTGGCTCCCGCGACTACCACGTGGCAACAACGACGGCATATGTAAGGGGTGAGGTTGAATAGGGCGAGTAGATTAGACTACGTCGCGGGCGCACAGGGCCCAACGGAGAGAACGTGGTAGAAGAGAACCTTTCTACGCCCCCAGAGAACGCACCGCAGGACGGCGATCCAGGATCGCCGACATCCCCCAGGCGTCGTAGGCGCGCCAGGCCAGACGCTGCAACCGACGCGTCGTCCGCAGCCGACGAGGCCCCACGACGCACGACGCGACGTCGGGGAACGACCGCTGCATCAGCGGACGTTCCCCCTGAAATAGGCGGAACAGGCGCCCCTGCCGCACCTGAGACACCCAGCGAACCCAGGCCCACCATTACGCAGCGTCGACGCACAGCCAAAGCGGCCGCAGCCGAGGTGGCCAGCGACACGCCCACGGTCGCCCCTCCCAGCGACGAGGCTCCCAGGCCCGCGCGACGCCGTCGCAAGCCTGCGGCAACGACTGCCGACGAGTCCGCGCCCGCCGAAGTCAGATTTATCCCCCTCGCAGATGACTTAGCCCCCAAGCCAGCGCCACGCCGACGTCGCTCCACGAAACCAGCTGCGGACGCTGCCAGCCCGAACGACGACGCGCCCATGTTGGAGCAGGCCGCCCTTGAGCCCGTGACTGCCGACGTGGGCGAGGACAAGCCCGTCCCGACGAGGCGACGGCGTCGCAAGCCAACAGCCACCTCTGAGGTAACAGATGTATCGGCTGAGATCTCACCAGAAACCGTCCCCATGGCGAACGGCCCCACATTGGAATCCGACACTATGGCACCGCAAACCAACGTAACCCCCGAGGCTACTGGCGAGCCGACAGCAGAGGGCGAAGGCGTTGCGCCACGTCGTCGTCGCAGGGGTCATCGTGGAGGAGTGGGCCGTCGCAGGCAGACCGCTGAGCAAGCGGTCGCCGACATCCCGCCAATCACGGCCCCCCCAGTCCCCGAACCCCGTCCCATAGACGGTCGTATCGCGGACGAATGGACCCGTGGTGATCGCGCGCCGGTCGCATCGCTAAACGTCTCGCAAGAAGTCGATGACTGGGATGCTGCCGACGTAAAGAGTGACGATGACGACGACGAAGCCCACGCTGAGCAGAGGCGCGAACGGCGTCGCCCAGCACGGAACCTGGCCGAGATCGACGCGACTCCATCCAAGACGCCAGATCTCTCGTTCATGCACCCCAGCGAACGCGAGTTCGCGAACCTACTCGACTACTACCAGATTAAATTCCTCTACGAACCGCGATCCTTCCCACTGCGGTGGGATGGCAATCGCGTAGTAGAGATGCACACGCCCGACTTCTACTTGCCAGAGTACGACCAGTACTTCGAGCTAACGACGATGAAGCAGAGTTTGGTGACGCAGAAGAACCGGAAGCTGCGCCACGTACAAGAACTCTACCCGGAGATCAACATTCAGTTGCTCTATCGGCGCGATCTGATGCGACTGATGGGTAAGTACGGTTTCGGCCCCCTGTCTGACGTCGATGTCACAGGGACCGAACGAGTCCTATTCAGCGAAGAGCAAGTGCAGCAACGCGTGCGCGAGCTTGGCAAGCAGATTGCCCAAGACTACGCGGGGCAGGAGCCGGTTCTCATCGGTGTGCTTCGTGGTGTGGTGGTCTTCATGGCCGACCTCATGCGCAACATCGACCTGCCCCTGCAGATCGAGTTCATGGAGATTTCGCACTACGGTGAAGAGCGCGAAGAGGCCATCGAGGTCCTGCGCGACGTAGGTACTGACATCCAGGGCAGGCCAGTGATCGTCATCGAAGACATCGTGGACACGGGCCTGACGCTACGCTACTTGCTTGAGCACCTCCAGGCCAAGAAGCCGTCGAGCGTGAAGGTCTGCTGCCTGCTGGACAAGTCGGTGCGACGCATGGCACAGGTACCGCTGGGCTATGTTGGGTTCCAGATTCCTGACGAGTTTGTCATCGGCTACGGGCTCGACTACGGCGGGCGCTACCGCAACCTTCCCCACATCGGCATCCTAACGCCCCAGGAGCCGAAAGCCGTCGCACAGCGATAAGCAACGCACGGTTGTCCACACGTACCCGTTAGGCTAAGCTCGTCTCTATACTTACTCTTATAAGGAGAGTGGCGCCATGGTCATGCAAGGTACGGACATGAAGATTGCCGAGACCCCCACGGAGGGTCTGACCGATCACCAGGTCCCCGACGCGTATCAGCAGTGGCTGGACGACGAGGGAGTGTTGATTCACAAGCAATTCTACTTCCCCAACATCAAGGAGATTGAGGTAGGACCCTGGGAGCGCAAGGGCGGCAAGGGCGCGGTTATCCACATCGACAACCGCCACATGCCCAACGACTGCCATGTCGTTGAGATCAACCCGGGCGGCAAGTCGGAGCCGGAACACCACATGTACGAGACGAATTTCTACATCGTGTCCGGTCGCGGGGCCACGACGGTGTGGGTGGACGAAAAGAACAAGCACACGTTCGAATGGAAAGAGGGCAGCCTGTTCGTGGTGCCGCTGAACGCGTGGTATCAGCACTTCAACGGCTCCGGCGACGAGCCCGCCCGCTACCTGTGCACGACCAACGCGCCGCCGATGATGCGCCTCTTCCGCGACAACGACTTCATGTTCAACAACGACCACATGTTCAAGGGTCGTTACTCGGGTGAAGAAGACGCCTTTAGCGGCAGCGGCCAGCTGTACAACAAGCGCATCTGGGAGTCCAACTTCGTCCCGAACGCTCCTGACATGGCCCTCTACGGCTGGAAGGAGCGTGGCGCAGGGGGCATCAACGCGATGCTTTCCATGGGCCAGAACAACATGGGTAACCACATCTCTGAGTTCCCCATAGGCACGTACAAGAAGGCCCATCGTCACGGCCCAGGAGCCCACCTTGTGCTCCTGAGCGGTGACTCAGGCTACTCGCTGATCTGGACCAAGGAAGACCGGTCCGACATGATCAAGTGCGATTGGCAGGTCGGCACCATGGTGATCGTCCCCAGCGACGGCACCTTCCACCAGCACTTCAACTCCGGCACGAAGCGCGCTCGCTACATGGCCCTCCGGTCAGGCGACGGTGGATTCAACGACCCTACCGCTCCTTGGAAGGGCGCCGGTGACTCCATCTCCGAAGGTGGCTGGCAGGTCGAATACTCCGACGAGGAACGCGAGATCCACGAGATCTTCGAGGCTGAGCTCGCCAAGAAGGGCGCCCAGTGCAACATGAAAGCGTTCATCCCCTACTGCACCGGTGTCGAAGGCGTCACCAGCGAGCGCGAGACGTAGGCAACAGCCTAGCAACGCGATCGCTAGAGGCGGGGCACTGAGTGCCCCGCCTCTTTGTCGTTCAGGGACGAGGGCGTCAGCCACGGTGTGAGTCCGGAATCGGCGGCACTGCGCAAGCAATGAGTGGGTGGGCACAACCGATCTTGGGTCTCCAGGGTAACCGATGAGAGAAAAGTCGCGCGCAGGGAGGCGTCGCACGTTAGCAACGTCCGTTTGACCGTTGCCGCTTTTCGCTGAATCAGGTAGGCTCCCCAAAGGATCTCAGCATTCGTTTATTCATCAGAGGAGAGTTGCCATGGTAATGAAGGGCACCGACATGAAGATTGCGGACACGCCGTCAGAAGGTCTGACGGATTTCCGCATCCCTGACGCTTACGAAAACTGGTTGGAGGAGGAAGGCGTCCTTGTACACGAGACGTTCTACATCCCTGACATGCACGAAATTGAAGTTGGCCCTTGGGAGCGCAAGGGTGGCAAAGGCGCTGTTGTCCACATCGACAACAACAACATGCCCAATGACCTCCACGTGGTCGACATTGACCCCGGTGGAAAGTCCGAGCCTGAACACCACATGTACGAGATTAATTTCTACATCGTGTCCGGTCGCGGCGCTACCACCGTTTGGATGGACGAGAAGAACAAACAGACCTTCGAGTGGGGCGCAGGTGCCTTGTTCACCGTGCCCCTGAACGCTTGGTACCAGCACTTCAACGGAACGGGCGACGAGAAAGTCCGCTACATCGCGACCACCAACGCGCCGCCGATGATGCGGCTGTTCCGTGACGAGAACTTCATGTTCAACTGCCCCACGATGCTGGAGTCCCGCTACTCCGGTGGTGAGGACTACTTCTCGGGCAGCGGAACGCTCTACAACAAGCGCATCTGGGAGACCAACTTCATCCCGAACGCCCCCGACATGGCCCTCTACGGTTGGAAGGAGCGCGGCGCAGGTGGCATCAACGCCATGTTGAACATGGGCAAAAATGACATGGGCAACCACATCTCTGAGTTCCCCATCGGCACTTACAAAAAAGCCCACCGCCACGGCCCCGGCGCCCACCTTGTATTACTGAGTGGTGACTCGGGCTTCTCCCTCCTCTGGACGAAGGAAGACCGCTCTGACATGCAAAAGTGTGACTGGAAGATCGGCTCGATCGTGATCATCCCGGGCGACGGCACCTTCCACCAGCACTTCAACTCCGGCACGAAGCGCGCCCGGTACATGGCGCTCCGCAGCGGTAACGGTGGATTCATCGCCCCCAACCAGCGCCAATCAGCCGACGTCAGCATCAAAGACGGCGGCATTCAGGTCGAGTACACCGACGAGGACGTCGAAATTCACGAGATCTTTGAGGCCGAGCTCGCCAAGAGCGGTGCCCGGTGCAACATGAAGGCGTTCATCCCCTACTGCACCGGTGTCGAAGGCGTCACCGAAGAACGCAACACCTAGGTCTCACCCTAGCCACACGATAGCAAGAGACGGGGCACTTAGTGCCCCGTCTCTTTTTGCGAGGAGCCCAAAAGCCCCCTCCAGGGCCTAGTGCTGGCCATGACCGCCCCAAATCTGGAATCCATCGCATTGCGCAAGTGACGATAGGGGCCGGGCGGGTGGGCACATCCACGTCAATGGGCCGACATCATGCGCGGTAGCGCCCAGTCTGCGTTCGGTGCTGCAAAGCGACAGCCACAAGGCGCTCACGTACCAGCCCGCCCGAGTGCCGGGCTGGTACGTGAGCACACATTCAGGTAGGCTCCGCTTACTAAGCTCCGGAGGTACGTTCGTTATGGCAACCGATACCGAAGACCGAGAGATTCTCAGGGCGAAAGCCCCCGACCAGCCTCTACAGGACTACGCGGTCGAAGACCCCTACCTGGAGTGGGTTAAGCGCGAAGGCCCTCGCTACATCGTCGACTTCGCATTCGAGGATCTGAACACGCTGGAGCTCGCTCCTTGGGAAGCCAAGGGCGGTAGTGGCGCGATCATCAACATCCCCAACAACACGATCCCTAACGACGCGCAAGTCGTCGAAATCAACCCTGGTGCCAAGTCGGAGCCCGTCCACCACATGTACGAGACCCAGATCTACGTACTGTCGGGCCGCGGCGCGACCAGCCTCTGGGTGGACGAGAACCACAAGCGCACTTTTGAGTGGCACGAGGGGAGCCTGTTTTCGATCCCCCTCAACGCGTGGTACCAGTTCTTCAACGCCAGCGGCACCGAAGCTGCCCGCTACGTCGCCGTCACCAGCGCGCCGCCGCTCATGCGGCTGTACCGCGACGACGATTTCATGTTCAACAATACTCATGTATTCAAGAGCCGCTACACGTCGGGCGACGACATGTTCAGCGGCAACGGCACCCTCTACACCAAGCGCATCTGGGAGTCGAACTTCATCCCGAACGCACCTGACATGCCGCTACAAGGCTGGGCGGCTCGTGGCGCGGGCGGCATCAACACCGCGTTGGAGATGGCAAAGAACAGCATCAATGCGCACATCTCGGAGTTCCCCGTGGGCACCTACAAGAAGGGCCACCGCCATGGACCTGGCGCCCACTTGGTCCTGCTCAGCGGCGATTCGGGTTTCTCCCTGATGTGGACCAAGGAAGACCGCTCGGACATGGTCAAGGCCAACTGGAAGAAGAACGGTATGGTGATTGTGCCCGGCGACGGCACGTTCCACCAGCACTTCAACACCGGCTCGAAGCGGGCCCGCTATCTCGCGCTGAAGCAGGGTGAGCACGGCCTGGTCCCCCCTTACGGTGGCATCCGCCCCGGTGCAGACGTCAGCATGAAGGACGGAGGCCGTCAGATCGAGTACGAAGACGAGGCTCGCGAGATCCACGAGATCTTCGAGGCTGAACTGGCCCAGCGCGGCGCTGTCTGCCGCATGAAAGCGTTCATCCCCTACTGCACTGGTGAGATGGGACCCATCAACCAGAGTGACACCTAAGTTTTTATGTACAATCGCTCGAAACACCGAAATGGAGGCCACACGTAATGGTTGACCTAAGAGAGGCCGAACTCCCCGATAAGATGGATACGTGGGAGGCCAACGATCCCTACTTGGACTGGATTGCAAACGAAGGCATCAAACGGATCGTTGATTACAAGTTTGAAGACTTGGATGAAGTTGAGCTGGGAGACTGGGAGCGCAAGGGCGGCAAAGGCGCCGTCATCAACATCCCAAGCGGCTCCCTCCCCAACGACTGCCACCTGATCGAGATCAAGCCGGGCGGGAAGTCGGAGCCCGAGCACCACATGTACGAAGAGGTGATGTACGTCGTCTCCGGTCGCGGCGCGACCAGCGTGTGGCACGACGACGGCCAGAAGTCCACGTTCGAGTGGGCCGCTGGCAGCCTCGTCGTGATCCCTCTGAACTCGACCTACCAGCACTTCAACGGCTCAGGAGCCGATCACGCACGCTACCTGTCCATGACCAACGCACCACCCGTCATGCGCATGTTCAAGAGCGCTGATTTCATCTTCAACAACCCTTACCAGTTCAACGATCGGTTCTCGGGCGACAACGAGGACTACTTCAACGGCCAGGGCACGCTGTATAGGCGCAAGGGCAGCAAGTTCGGCACCATGTGGAAGACGAACTTCGTCCCCAACGCTGACGTCATGAAGCTGTGGCAGTACCGGGACCGTGGTGCAGGTGGAATCAACACCCACTTCGACCTGGCCGGTAACGTCACAGGCACCCACATCTCAGAATTCCCGGTAGGCACGTACAAGAAGGGCCACCGCCACGGGCCTGGCGCCCACCTCGTGATCCTGGGTGGCGTGGGCTTCTCCATGCTGTGGTGGGACAACGAGAAGAAGGAATACGAGGTCGCACCTTGGAAGAAGGGCGGCATGGTCATCGTCCCGGCAGACGCCACTTACCACCAGCATTTCAACACCGGTCAAGAGCCTGCGCGGTACCTCGCGCTTCGATCCGGCGATGGCCAGCCCAGCGGATGGGGTGAATCCAACGTCAGCATCAAAGAAGGCGGGATGCAGATTGAGTACGAAGACGAAGACGTCGAGATTCACAGGATCTTCGAGGCGCAGCTCGCCGAGCACGGCGCGCCTTGCCGCATGAAGGCATTCATCCCCCATTGCACGGGCGAGGTCGGCCCGACCAGCGAGCGCGACACTTAGCCGTCAGTATCTAGTTGGACCTGCAGATAAGAGCGCCCTCCGTCCGGAGGGCGCTCTTATGAACGCCATGGAGGAATCACGATGACCACCAACGACGCTGACATCATCCGAGCCAAGGAACCCACGGAAGCCCTGCAGGACTTCTCCATCGCAGACCCATACATCGATTGGATTGAGCGGGAAGGCGTGCCCCTGATTGTCGATTTCGCGTTCGAAGATCTGAATACGCTGGAGCTCGGCCCATGGGAGCGGAAAGGTGGCAAGGGCGCCATCATCAACATCCCCAACGATGAGATCCCAAACGACTCCCAAGTTGTGGAGATCAGCCCAGGAGGCAAGTCAGCGCCCGAGCACCACATGTACGAGACGCAGATCTACGTGTTGTCCGGCCGTGGCGCCACCAGCATCTGGAACGACGAGAAAGAGAAGGCCACGTTCGAGTGGCACGCGGGCAGCTTGTTCGCGATCCCGCTGAACGCTTGGTATCAGTTCTTCAACGGCAGTGGCAGCGAGCCAGCACGTTACATCGCAGTGACCAGCGCACCGCCCCTCATGCGGCTCTACCGCAACGACGACTTCATTTTCAACAACCCCTACGTCTTCGGTGAGCGTCTCGCGGCCAACGAGGATTCCTACAGCGGCACGGGCACGCTCTACAACAAGCGCGTATGGGAATCGAATTTCGTTCCCAACGCACCCGACATGCCTCTGTACGGCTGGAAGGAGCGCGGCGCGGGCGGCGTGAACGCGATGCTGGAGATGGCTAAGAACAGCCTCAATCTGCACATCTCTGAATTCCCCGTGGGAACGTACAAGAAAGCCCACAAGCACGGCCCTGGCGCCCACCTGATCCTCCTCAGCGGTGACGCCGGCTACTCACTCCTCTGGCAGAACGACGACCGCTCCGACACGGTGCGCGCCGACTGGAAGGCGGGCGCAATGGTTATCGTGCCCGGAGCAGGGACGGTCCACCAGCACTTCAACTCAGGCACGCGCCGCGCACGCTACCTGGCGATGAAGGCGGGCAGCCATGGCCTCGTGCGGCCCTACGGCGGATCCTACGGAACGGGCTCCAAGTCCATGAAGGACGGCGGCGCCCAGATTGAGTACGAGGACGAGGAGCGCGAGATTCACACGCTATTCGAAGCCGAGCTCGCCAAAGTGGGCGCCACGTGCAACATGAAGGCATTCATTCCCTGGTGCACAGGCGAGGCCGGCGTCACCAGCGAGCGCGACACCTAGCAGGGGCGAGCTAGGCCCTCGCACGGCCAGGTGCTGCCGCTTGGCGGTACTGACACACGACATGTACGGAATACACCCTGAATCGTCACGGGGAGCATTCTCTCATCCTGGCCCTCTGGAAGAGGACTGAAGAGAGAGTCCCTTACGTCCGCCTACCCTCACGGCAGATCTCCCGCAACACGCACTCGCCGCAGCGAGGCTCGCGCTTACGGCAAATGCCCTTCGAGTGCTCATCGAGTAGCGCGTGGTACTCATTGAACAGGCGCGCGTCCTTGGGAAGATTGTCCTCGAACAGCGCCTGGTAGTCTTCGTAGCGCTTGCGGCGCGGAGCGATGCCTATGCGGTCAACCATGCGCACCGTGTAGCTGTCCATAACGAACGTCGGCAGATCCGCGACGTAGAGCACGATATCGTCGGCGGTCTCTGGGCCGATGCCGTAGACCCCCAGCAGTTCGGCGCGCAGCTCCTTGGCGTCACGCGCTCGCCAGCGGTCGGTGTCGTCATCGTAGAACGCAAGGTGCTCGGCGATGGCCTTCAGCTTGCGCGCTTTGCTGTTGAAGTAACCACTGGGCCGAATCACCTCCGCAAGCTCCGCGTCAGGGATTGCCCGGACGGCAGCAGGCGTCATGAGCTCGGCAGCGCGCAGGTTCGCGAACGCTTTATCCACGTTGACCCACGACGTGTTCTGCGTCAGGATCGCGCCGACGATCGTCTCGAACGGACCATCGCTCGGCCACCAGCCCTGTGGGCCATAGGTGCCAAACAAGCGGTCATAGATGTCCATGAGCAGGCGAGCCTTGGCTGGCGATCGAGTCACGCGAACACTCCTGGGCTGATTTCAATCGGCACAAGCCCCACAGGCATCGTACCTTCCGGCGTGGTCACGCAGGCGATGGCATATGCCTCAACGCCCTCGTCGACAACGCGCACGAGAGTCTCCGTGAAGACAGGGTCCGCCTCCGCGAACGGACGCAGCACGCGCACGTCGTCACGCTGCACAACGAAACACACGGCGGCTCGGTGGCCTTCGGCCGCTGCGGCGCGCAGCTCCAGGAGGTGGCGAGCGCCTCGGGCGGTCGGAGCGTCGGGGAACATGGCGATGCCGTCCTCGACGAGGTTCACGGACTTGGCCTCCACATACGCGAACTCGGACGTGCCGTTCGCCGAATCCGAGAACAGCAGGTCCAGCCGGCTTTCACCGTAGCGCACCTCGCGCCGAACGGTGGTGTAATCCGCGAACGCTGGCAGCACGCCGGTGCGCCACGCATCGACGACCATCGACGGCGGGATGCGCGAGTCGACGCCCACCCAGCGACCAGCGTAACGCACGGCAAGCAGGTCGTACGCGGTGCGGCGCGTACGACCTTCTGGCGCGGGGCGCAGGAGCACATCGATCCCAGGGACCATCAGCTCATGCATACGCCCTGAGTTCGGGACGTGTGCCAGTGCTGCACCGCCAGCGACGAGCACGTCCGCGGCGAACCTATTGCGGCGCCGAATCAGGATTCCAAACACGGACTCAGTCATGGATCAGCTTGATCCTCCTTGGATAACGCCGGACATATTCCCTTCAGTGTCCTTGCGACAGGAGTGTTGCCGATTCCCGGGATCTCGTTGGGACCGTGCGCCAGCGCGCCGCCCGCTGCGATGACCTTCGCGATGGTCTCATCCAGCGAGGTCGCATCGACCGTGCTGATGGCGAGCTCGTCGAAGTGCCGCACCATCATGCCCCCGTTAATCCCTGGTTCATCCTAGGACCCAATGGTCACGAGAAAGTACTCTCCCATCCCGTCGGGCTTCTGCGTCGCCCAACCGAGGGCCGCCTCGTAGAAGGCCGCTGCGCGCTCCGGATCGTCAGCAAGAATCTCGAAATGCACCACTCTCGCCAGGCTGATTCTCCTCTGTCGACGTGTCGTTCCACAACCGCCACGATATCACCGAACGCCCTGCTAAACTTGGCCCGTGAGCAACTTTACCGACAGACTAGAGGCCGCAGCGACCCGAAATCAGAGCCTGGTGTGCGTCGGGCTGGATCCATGGCCGCCCTCGATGCCCATTGATGACTTTGCGGCCTTCACCAAGGCCATCATCGAAGCCACTTGCGATCTGGTGTGCGCCTACAAGCCCAACTACGCGTTCTTCGAGGCAGAGGGCCTGGACGGTCTGCGCGCGCTGGACGCCACGATGAAAACGGTACCTAGCGACGTGCCCGTGATTCTCGACGCCAAACGTGGCGACATTGGCAGCACCGCTACCGCGTACGCCAAAGCCGCATTCGAGGTCTGGGGCGCCGACGCCGTGACCCTCAACCCCTACATGGGAAGTGACAGCATCGAGCCTTTCCTCGCCTACGAGGATCGCGGCGTGTTCATCCTCACCCGAACGTCGAATCCCGGCGGGGCCGATTTTGAGGAGCTCCCTATCGCCTACGACGAAGGCGTCGCCAGCGCACATACCGGCCGGTCCCGCCCGCTGTACGAACACGTCACGGAGCACGCCGTCAAGTGGAACACGCACGGCAACATCGGCCTTGTCGTCGGCGCTACAGCTCCAGACGAGCTGAAGCGCATTCGCAGCATCGCCCCTACCATGCCCATTCTGATCCCCGGCATCGGCACCCAGGGTGGCGACCTCGAAGCGTCGATCCGCAACGGGGTCAACGCCGACGGTCTCGGCGCCATCATCAACTCATCACGAGGCATCATCTTCGCGTCGAAAGGCCCCGACTTCCCCGACGCCGCGCGCACTGCAGCGCAAAAGCTGCGCAGCGAGATCAACGCGGAGCGCGAGAAGCTGGGCTTCCGATGGCCGTCGTAGAATTCCATCTCGGCGAAACACTCATCATGCGCAAAGCGCACCCCTGCGGTGGCACCACTTGGCGCGTCGAACGACTCGGCGCCGACATCGGCGTGCGCTGCCTCACCTGCCAGCACTACCTGCTCATGACCCGCTCCAAACTCGAACGCGCAGTCAAGCATGCCCCGGGCTTGTCGGCGAACGAAACGTAACTGAAGCCGGCACCCGCTCAAGGACCGCGAGGTTCAGCCGCTCGGGTCAAGAACCCTAGTTTCCCGCCATGCCACGGCCGCGACTGATCCTGTTCCCACCCGACCGCCCTGCGCAAGCAGCGGCAGGGGTCTGGGTGGGCGGGCACACTCCCCGCTGGTTCCCATAGCGTGGGCGCCTGATGAGAGATTCTTCGGTACCGCCCTGCGTGGACTCAGAATGACGTGGAGTCTGCGGGGAGTGTCGGCTTTCACCTGCACGCCTAGTTGGTCGCGGAGTCGGGGTCGACGGTGACGTACATGAGCGGGCTCCCAGCCACGCGCAGCTCAAGCTCTTGCGGCTTGCCTATGTTCTTCAGGATTCGACCATGAACGCGGCGGCGCTCCTCGTCGCCCACGATCTCGGTCGCACGAGCGTCCAGGTCTGCGAGAACCTCACGCTTGAGGTGGAGGTGAAAGTCGGGGTTCGCCCGCAGATTGGCGTGCCAACTTCGCGGCCCGGCCGCACCTGTGAGGTAGAGATCTTCGTCAATAACGTGCAGCCGGATCTCAATACGGCGCTCCTTACCTGTGCGGCGACCTCGCGTCGTGATGTCGACGACACCGCCCTTCATCAATTCGCGCTGGATCTCGTCGCTCATGGGGCCTCACTTTGTGCAGGGGTTCATCCTGATACTAGGATCCGAGTATCGCGTAACGCTGGCCCACGCGCCAACGCCCATCATTCTCGAACACGTCGGGAATCGTCCCGTCGCTGACCATCCTTACGCGCTCCAGCATACGTATCGACGCATTGTTGTCGGGGTGAACGACGCCGTACACGCAGTCGAACCCTGCCGCACCGTACGCCAGGCTGATCAACGCAGGAACCAACTCGCTGACGAGTCCCTGGCCCCAGCGATCGCGACGAAACACGACGTACAGTTCTGCGGTGTGAGAGTCGTCGTCGGACACTTGAAGTCCACATGATCCTATCAATGATCCAGTGTCATATTTGACGATTACCAGTCCATAGCCGGTTCGTGGTACGGATAGCGACGAACCCACCGCGAAATCCATCAGCCCTTGCGCCTCAGCACGTGATGTCGGCCCAAACTCAAGATAGCGCACGACATCGGAATCCGAAGTCAGCTCGAACACATTCTCAGCGTCATTGACGCTGAATTCGCGAACGAGAAGCCGGAGTGTCCGGATTCCGACGGGAAATGTCACGGAAAGTCGTCCTCAAAGGCGTTACCACTCAACAGTAACCCTAGTGTAGTCGTCAGTTAAGATAAATCGAGGGCATTGAGGCTTGCGTCGAATATCGTCGCATGGTAAGATTATTTCAGACGCTACGGATTGGAACCGAAGGTCGCGGGTCTCAACGACACGCAGGGCGCGACCCCGAGAAATCGGGGCGGTCAGGCACTTTACTGGGATCACGCGCTGAAATCGAACCCCGCAGAGTCTGTACGCAGGCCGCTGGCCCCATCGAGCAGGGTGTACTCCACGTGGAGGCGCCACCGCGGAAAAGGGTCAAACCGCTACCCACTCGCTCCAGCGGCTTGCTGAACATCATCGTTGTGTGCTCGTGATTCGTTTCACGCGCCCCATGTCTGGGGCAATTAGTTCGGCGCGCCCGAACCGAATTCGACACACACGCAAGCGAATTGCATACCCGAATCACTGTAGGAGGTGGAACTTATGGGACTGCTCAAAAGGATTGACGAAGCGATTGCCACCGCACGGTACTGCCAGGCCTTGTCCGCACAATACGCGGCCAGGGCTCGTCAGGACCTAGCGTCAGGCATGGTCGAAGACGACCGAACCGCCGATTCCGAGAGCCCCGCGCTCGTCGCGTAGGGCCTCACGGACAGGAACTGCACATCAACACGAAGAACCGCGGAGGATAAAACATGTTCAATTACTTAAAGACACTCTATCGCTCGATGCAGGTCGCGAGCTACTACGACCACGTCGCACGGACCACGTCGAAGGCAAAACTGCGTGACGAGATCAACATGCTCATGGCCATCAACTCCTAGAGCGACGGCATGAGAAGGAAGGCCCCGGCTAATCGCCGGGGCCATTTCTTGTTAAGACCAATATGTGGAGACGGAAAACTGGCGACCCGGACGGGATTCGAACCCGTGATCTTCTCCTTGACAGGGAGATGTGTTAAGCCAGGCTACACCACCGGGTCGCGGTGTTTCGGCGGACCAACGGCCCTCCAGATGTTAGAACGCTCAGCCTATACCGTGATAACCGACAATGACCAATTCCCCTTCGACCATCACCGGAGTTACTCGCTCACCACCGGTGAGCCGCTCAACTTCCGGGACCAGCTCGGGAAACATGCTCAGGTCAATCTGCTTGTACTCGACCCCGTCCTTTTCCAAATCGTGCAAAAGCGCGTCGGAGTAGGAGCAGTCGGGGCGGGTATACACGACTAGTGCTGCGTCTGTAGCCATCCGGGCCATGATAGCAGGCGGCCTGAAGCTTGGGCTAGTCCTCGTAGCGAGCGAAAACCAAGCAAGCGTTCTGCCCACCGAAGCCGAAGCTATTGGACAGCACCAAACGCACGTCCTTCTCCCGTGCCACGTTCGGCACGTAGTCCAAGTCGCATGCAGGATCCGGCGTCGTGTAGTTGATGGTCGGATGAATCGTATGCGTTTTAATTGTCTGGACGCAGACGACCGCTTCCATCCCGCCCGCGCCGCCAAGCGCATGACCAATCATCGACTTCGTGGAGCTGACCGGCACCTGGTACGCAGCGTCGCCGAACACGCGCTTAATCGCGGCCGTCTCTGATGCATCATTCATCGGTGTCGACGTCCCATGGGCGTTGATGTAGTCGATCTCGTGGGGGCCGACCCCTGCGTCGGCAAGCGCCCAACGGATGGCCCGGCTCGCGCCTGCGCCATCATCGTCCGGCTGGAACTGGTGGTGACCGTCTGAGGACGCCCCATATCCCTGTACCTCAGCCAGGATATTGGCACCCCGCCGTAGCGCATGCTCCAGCGACTCCATGATTAGGATGCCTGCACCCTCAGACGGAACGAAACCATCGCGGTCCGCATCGAATGGCTTACTGGCGCGCGTCGGCTCATCGTTCTGAGTCGTCAGCGCACGCATCACGGCAAACCCGGAGAGGCCCATTTGCGAGATGCCTGCTTCCGTGCCGCCAGTGATCATGACGTCGGCCGCACCACGCTTGATGACCTCCGCCGCCTCGCCGATGGACTGCGTGGACGCCGCACACGCCGTAACGATGGTGCTGCTGGGGCCAAACGCCCCAAACGACCTGCTGAGGTTCGCCGAAGCCATGTTAGGCAGGATCATAGGGAAGAAGAACGGCGACATGCGCATCCCCCCGCGATCCACCAGGATTCGCATGTTGTCCTCGATGGTCGGGAACCCACCGTTACCGTTGCCGAGCGAGACGCCCATGCGCTCGCCATTCACCGATCCATCGGTGATGCCGGCGTCGCGAAACGCCTCCTGGGTGGCGGCGATGGCCAGCTGCGAGAAGCGGGCCATTCGGCGGGCCTCACGCTTCTCGATGTAGCGTTCGGGGTCGAAATCGCTGACCTCTCCGGACACCTGACAGGGGTAGCCCGTGGCGTCGGCTTGGCGCATCGGCCCCACGCCGGACTTGCCCGCCACAAGCCCTTCCCAGAACGCTGAAACGCTCTCGCCTAGGGGCGTCATCGCCCCCATGCCCGTGATCACAACCCTCGGTTTTCCGTTCCGCATCAACTCGGTCATCACCCTATCCCAGGCCTCAAACAGGCTCTGCTTGGCCCGATCTGGGGCGCTCCAACTCAGGGTAACGCTCGGGCTCGATGCCCTGCCATGCCTCAAGCGCTTCAGCTACAACAAATAGGGACCCAGTAACCACCACGGCGCCGTCCGGCGCCGCGATAGCACGTGCCACGCTCAGCGCATCCGCAACGTTTGGCGAGTAGCTCGTCGGCACGCCTGCCGCCTCGAACACGGACGCCACGCGGTCGGCCGCCACCGCTCGAGGGTGGCGCGACGTGCAGACGACGACGTGCGTCACGAGGGTGGCGAGCTGCTCCGCCATCCCTGGCAAGTCCTTATCGCCCGAGCATCCGAACACGACCACCGTACCGGAGGCGGTGTCAGAGAGGGGCAGATAATCGCGGACGGCTTCGCACAACACCCCCATCGATTGAGGATTGTGAGCGCCGTCGACCACCAACGCGGGAGGACCGCCATCCAGAACCTGGAAGCGCCCGTCCCAGTGAACGTTCAGCATCCCTTGCGCGATCAACCCTGGGCTGATGCTAGCGTCGAACAACTCGATAGCGGCTATGGCAGCGGCCGCGTTTTCAGCCTGGTGCCGGCCCAGCAACGGGAAGCGCACTCCGTAGTGCCTGCGCGCGGTCTCGACGTCAACGGTCTGCCCCGTAAGGTCATGATCGAGCACATCGAAACTCACATCGTTGCCAATCTCGACCAGCGGCGCATCCATCGCTCGCGCGCGTTGTCTGATGACCTCAAGCGCACCAAGGGAAGCCTGCGGCGCAACGACCGTGGGCGTCGCGGCCTTGATAATGCCGACCTTCTCGCCGGCGATCAACTCGACAGTGCCGCCGAGGATCGCGGTATGGTCAAGGCTGATCGAAGTGATAACGTCCACGGTCGCGTCCGCCACATTGGTGGAGTCGAGGCGTCCGCCCATGCCGACCTCCAGCACCAGCACGTCAACGCCTTCGCTGACCGGAAGATCGAAGGCCATCGCCGTCAGCAATTCGAACGTCGTCGGCGCGCCCTCGACGCTGTCGGCAGCCATCGCCTCCACGTGAGGCCACACGCGCTCAACGGCGTTGGCGAACTGCACTTTTGATAGCGATTCCCCATCCACGCGAAGGCGCTCCCGGAACGTGTGGAGGTGGGGAGACGTGAACAGCCCGACGCGATGGCCGGCCGCCACGAGAATGTTGGAGATCATGGCGGCAGTGCTGCCCTTGCCCTTGGTGCCCGCGACATGGATAACCGCCACCTCACGCTGCGGGTCGCCGATACGGTGCGCCAGCTCGCGCATCCTACTCAGGTCTTCCTTCACCAAGGGAGTGCCGATACCGGCCACGCGCTCATAGTCGGCGAGGCCGACCAACCGGTGCAGGGCGCTCTCGTAGGCAGAACTCGCGGGAGGGATCGCTGAGGAGTCGTTCATAGGCCAAACGAGCGTAGCAGAACGCGCAAGACTCGTCATCGCCCGCTGCTAGACTACGGCCCATGGACTTCCCAGAGCTCCGTGCTAACACGCCCGCTACGTCGAACATGACCTACCTCAACTCAGGGTGGGCCGGGCCCAGCCCCGACTCTGTGGTCGAACGTATGAGCCAGGCCGCAGCGCGGGAAAGCGCAGGCGGACCGGCAGGCCCCGACGGCCATGCTTACGTGCGCGAGATTGAGGAAGAAACACGAGCGGCGGCAGCGGACTTGCTATGCGTCAGTCCCAATGACGTGCTGCTGACGCATGGAACCACCGAAGGCGTCAACATCACTCTGGGCGGGCTCGCGTGGGAGCCAGGCGACACGCTACTGACGTCGAGCCTCGAACACGCTGGCGTCAAGACGCCAGCGACGCTGCTCGGGGAGCGGTATGGCGTAACTGTCCACAGCGTCGACCTTAGCCCGTTCGCTTCAGCGGACGAATGCGCTTCCGCATTCCGCGCCGCGCTATCGGCCAACGTGAAGTTGGTCGCCCTAAGCCACGTGATGTTCACGTGTGGCCTCCGCATCCCAGCGGAGGAGATCGTCGACGCTGCGCATAAAGCGGGGGCGCTGGTCATACTCGATGGTGCGCAGGCGGCGGGACACATCGCGCTCGATCTCACAGCGATGGGCGTTGATTTCTACGCCACATCGGGCCAGAAGTGGCTGGCGGGGCCTGGTGGCACGGGCGCGTTCTACGTGCGGCCGGACCGTCGCGACACGTTGATTCCCCAGCTACGTGCGCCCGGCCTCGACTTCACCGAGGGTTTCGCCCTCTACTCCTTAGCCTCGCTGGGTGCCGCAGACAGGGCGGGATACGGAGAGGCGGTGGGCCTCCACAACGCACTCGGCAGTGCCAATGTCGAGGCCCACAACCTCGCGCTTGCCGCGCAGCTACGCGAAGAGCTCGCGAAAATCGACAGCGTTTCATTCACTGGACCAACGTCCGGGAGCACGGCGACGGCCATCACGACCTTCACCGTCGATCGCTGGGACGCAGCCGAATTCAACGAGGCGTTGTGGGAACGGCACCGCGTGGTCGCCCGCAACGTGGCGCACCCAACAGGCGTCCGTCTCTGCACTGCGGCGTTTAACGACTCCGGCGACGTAGAAGCGGCCGTCGTGGCGGTACGAGCGTTGATCGCGAGCCGCTAAACAAACGTTGTCATACCTCCGTTCCACAGGATGCTGTGGTCAAGTCATCATAAAAGTGCAAATCTAGTTGATTTTTGCTTTGTGCCGGTGGGGGCCATCGGTATAATGGCGCGACCTTCGCGGGACGGCGTATACATGTCTTTCACCCATCTTCACGTCCACACCGAATTCAGCATGCTCGACGGCCTGAGCAACATAAACAAGCTCGTCTCGCGAGCCCAAGATCTCGGTATGGACTCCCTGGGCATCACCGACCACGGTGGTATGTACGGCGTGGTCGACTTCTACTCCGCCTGCAAGGCCGCCGGCATCAAGCCCATCATCGGCTGTGAGCTGTACGTGGCCCCCGGCAAGCACACAGACCGCTCATCCATGGACAAATCTCCTTTCCATCTAACTGTTCTCGCCCAGAACAACACCGGCTACCGCAACCTAATGCAGTTGGTGACCAAAGCCAACCTCGAGGGCTTCTACTACAAACCCCGCATCTCCAAGGATCTGTTGGCCGAGCACGCTGATGGTCTGGTCGTGCTGTCCGGGTGCCCCAGTGCTGAGATGTCCCGCCTCATCATCGACGGCAATATCGACGAAGCTGAGGAGCTGGTTCGCTGGTACCAGGCGTCCGTGCCTAACTTCTACTTGGAGGTTCAACGTCACTCCAATCTGCCTTTCCTTGACGGTCTGAACGCCGGCCTGGTCAGGATCGCCGAGCGCATGGACATCCCACTCGTCGCCACCAACGACCTGCACTATGTCAACCAAGAGGACGCCCGCTTCCAGGACGTCATGGTCTGCGTGCAGACCAACACCACGGTGAACGACGAGTCCCGCATGAAGATGTCGGACGAGTCTTATTATCTGAAGGGCCCGGACGAGATGGCGAGCATGTTCGCCGATCTGCCCGACGCTATCGCCAACACGCAGAAGATCGCGGAGTCCTGCGAAACAACGCTGGACTTCTCAACTCTCCACCTGCCGCAGTACGACGTTCCTCAAGGCGAGGACGCGGACGAATACCTGCGCCGCCTTTGCTGGCAGGGCTTCACCGATCGCTACCCCGACGGCGGCACCGAGGACGCCAAGGCCCGCCTGGACTACGAGCTCGACGTCATCAAGACAACGCAGTACCCCAACTACTTCCTCGTGGTTTGGGACATCGCTGACTTCGCGCGGAAGAACGACATCGTCTTCGGCGTGAGGGGCAGCGCGGCATCGTCTCTCGCCCTCTACTGTTTGGGCATCACCGAGATTGACCCACTTGAGTACCGGTTGGTTTTCGAGCGGTTCCTGAACATCGAGCGCAAAGAAATGCCGGACATCGACATGGACTTCCAAGATGACCGGCGTGAGGAGGCCATCAAGTACGTCACGGCGAAATACGGCCAGGGCCACGTCGCGCAGATCATCACGTTCGGGACCATGGGTGCCAAAGCGTCCATCCGCGACTCCGGGCGCGCCCTAGGCATCCCACTCGCTGACGCCGACCGCCTCGCGCGGCTGATTCCGACGAAGCTGGGCATCACGCTCCAGGATGCATGGGACGAGACGCCTGAGCTGCAGGCCGCAGTCAACGGCGACGCGGGACTCCGTCGACTATTCGACACCGCTCGTGGTCTGGAAGGCGTGGTGCGTCACTCCAGCACCCACGCGGCAGCCGTCGTTATCTCGCAAGAGCCCCTGACCGACCACGTGCCGCTCCAGCGACCAACCAAGGGTGATGAGTCGGGCGTGGCCATGACCCAATACCCGATGGGCCCCGTCGCCAAGCTTGGCCTGCTCAAGATGGACTTCCTCGGCCTCATCAACTACTCCATCCTGTCCAACTCCCTGAAGCTCATCAAGCTGCACCAGGGCATCGAGTTCCGGCTGCCGGACATCGCGTTCGACGACCAAGCAACATACGATCTTCTTGCGTCCGCTGAGACGGCGTCCGTCTTCCAGCTTGAGAGCGCCGGCATGCGGCGGCACATCAAGGAGCTCAAGCCCGGGAGCCTTGCCGAACTCGCCGCCATGGTCGCGCTCTACCGTCCTGGCCCCATGGAGCACATCGGCAGGTTCATCGACTCCAAGTTCGGCCGGGTGCCCATCGAATACCCGCATCCTGCCCTAAAAGAGATTCTGGAAGAGACCTACGGCGTCATCGTGTACCAGGACCAGGTGCTGCACATCCTGCGCACCTTCGCCGGCTACACCCTCGGTAGTGCGGACATCGTCCGTAAGGCCATGGGTAAGAAGGACGCCTCGCTGATGGCCCAAGAACGGGCCAAGTTCCTCGCTGGTGCCCAGGAACTGGGCTACGACAACGTCATCGCAAGTCAGGTGTTCGACCTCATCGAGCCGTTCGCCGGGTACGCGTTCAACAAAGCCCACAGCGTCTGCTACGCGGTCGTCGCCTACTGGACTGCCTACTTCAAGGCCAACTATCCGGTCGAGTACATGACCTGCGTCCTGAACGCCTATGAAGGCAACTCCGAGAAGATGGCTGCCACGATGGCCGAATGCGCGCGTCTGGATATCCCGGTACTGGCCCCAGACGTAAACCGCAGCGCGGTGCAGTTCTCCATCGACACCTCGCCCGACGACAAGCGCGGTATCCGGTTCGGCCTGGCCACTATCAAGAACGTAGGTGAGCAAGCTGTCGAAGAGCTTGTCTCGGAACGCATCACCACCGGGGCCTTCACGACCCTCGAGGATTTCGCCAGGCGCGCGGGTTCCAACGTGGCGAACCGCAGGGTCATCGAAGCCCTGGCCAAGGTCGGCGCCTTGGACGTCTTCGGCAACCGCGCAAGCCTGCTTGCCAGCGTGGACTCGATCACTCACCTGCTCCAACGTGAAGCGGAACTCAAAGATTCGGGACAGTCGACGATGTTCGATCTATTCGGTGCGTCGGTCCCGACGCCCCTTGCGGATATCGAGTTGGTCGATGCCCCTGAGCTCGGCGCCCGCGAGGTCGCCATGTGGGAGCGTGAGCTCCTCGGAGTCTCCCTCACCACGCGTGTGCTAGACCCCCGGCATGCGCCTGACGGCGCGATTCTCTCGCGCGAGCAACTGAACGAGATCCCTGAGAATGAGAAGATCCTACTGGTGGGCATGGTCACCGGCGTGCGCCAGCAGACCGATAAGAACCAGCGCCGTATCGCCTTCGTAACCCTGGAGATCTTCGACGGCTCCACCGTGGATGTCGCAGTCTGGAGCAAGACCTACGAGCGAACGTCTTCACTATGGGTCGACAGCAGCCTCGTCCAGATGAAGGGGCCCGTCCGATTCAGGAACGATGAGCGCTCCGTCCACTGTGACGAGGCTATCGCTTACGAGCTCCCCGAGGGCGCCGACGAGCTGCCAGCCCAATTCCCCGTTCACGAGCCCAGGATGGAGCAGTGGATAGCGCCAGCCCCCATCGACGCGAAGCCTCGCGAAGAGACCTTGGCGTCGCCGCAGGAACCTGCAGCAGCATTAGCAACGCCCGCACCGATGTCACCTGCACCGACGTCAACAGAAAGGCCCGCCGGCTTAAAACCCTCGCCCGCGCCCAACGGCCCCAGCGCCATCAACGCCGCCCAGGAGTATGTTGGCTCTCCCTTGACTCCGGCCAGCACGGGTATGCCGTCGCAGCCCATGCGGCGAAAGCTGCTTATCAACATGACTGAGACGGACCGACCTGACGAGGACCAGATGCTGCTGCGCGAAGTGTTGCAGACGCTGCTGGATTACCCGGGCACCGACGCCGTGGATCTGCTAATCACCAGCCAGGGACGCAACTGGCGGCTCGAGATGCCGATTATTACCACCGGATTCTGCCCCGCGCTTGAAACGCGCATCCACGACCTCTTAGAGCGGCCGGACGCCATCACCATCGCCAGCGACTCTGCGGTTGCCGTCAGCTAGGCGGCGCCGTTCAGCGCGGTCTCATGCTGCAAGAGACGCGCCTTCAGCGGTAGGCCAGGCCCCGCGAAGCCATGCAACCCTCCATCGCTACCGATCACTCGATGACAAGGGATCACGATTGGGATGCGATTGCGTGCCATGGCCTGCCCCGCGCCTCGTGACGCCGCCACGTTGCCAGCCTGCTCAGCCAGCCAGCGGTACGTTCGCGTCTCACCGCGCGGGATCAACTGGCAAGCGTCCCACGCGCGCCGGAAGAACGGGGTAGAGTCGTCGAGATCCAGCTTCAGGTCCCACTCGGTACGCGTGCCTGAAAAGTACTCCTCGATCTGCTCGCGGAAGGGCTCGAACGCGCCCTCACGCTGTGCGGGCAAGCCGCCCTTCACCGTATTGGCCAGGAATTCCACGGCACAGTCGGGCGTCTCCTCCGGCAACGAGCAGTAGCGAAGCCCCTTGGCGGACCCCACCGCGCTCACCCAACCCCAACTCGTCTGAAACACGTCATACCATGTCTCGGTCACACTACCACCTCCGGTGGGCGTCAAATCTTACGTACGCGTCCCGCGAGTGGCAACCGTGGAAAGTCACGCCCTCACGTCGAACGCCGTTACTCTAGCGGCATTCACCCGCAGTTTGATTTGCAGCGTAAATCAAAGCTCCCCTATGTCAACGGTCAGATGATTGCGCCATTGTCCTTGAAAATCGCAAGGTCGTCCCAGGTATAACCAAGGTCCAGCAGTATGAGCTCCGTGTCCTGACCAAGCTCGGGTGCGGGGGAAGTCGGGATCCCTGGAGTCCGAGCATACTTGATTGGCACGGTCAGGATCTCGAAGTCACCTTCTTCAACGTGCGTCAGCGTAGTTGAATAGCCATTCGCATGTACCTGCGGATCAGCTACGACCTGATCCAACGTCTGGACGGGCGCCCACATGCACCCATGTCGGTCGAGACTTGCCGCCCAGCGTTCGAAGCTGTCCGAGCCGAACCGGTTGTCGATGATTTCCACCAGCTGCTTGCCATGCCCAATGCGATTGACGTGGCTGTTGAATCTTGGGTCGTCGGCAAATTCAGGAATGTCGAGTGCCGAGCAAAAGCCATTCCAAAATCGTTCCGATTCAATCATGACGAGTTGCACCCACCTACCGTCCGCCGTTTCATAGAAATTGAAAAGCGGATTGCCAACATCTTTTCTCGGTACACGTTCGACGGGCTGGCGGGTCCTAAGCGCGGTCATCAGGTCGGCACCTAACACCCAGATGGCGGAATGAAGCAAAGAGCAGTCGATACGCTGCCCTTTCCCTGAACGCTCGCGCTCGAATAGAGCCATGCCAATGGCCGCGGTCAACGCCAGTGAAGTCGTCTGGTCCCCCATGCCCGGACGCTGCTGCGTTGGCGGCCCTCCAGGTTCTCCTATCGAAGCCATGATCCCGGACCGGGCCCAGAACGCAGCGTAGTCGAATCCGGACCTATCACGATCTGGCCCCTTCGCACCGTATCCTGTGAGGGCAATGTAGATCGCCCGCGGATTCAAACCTGATACATCTTCATAGCGCAGCCTGTAGCGCTCTTGTCTGTGGGGCGTCAGATTAGTAACTATCACATCGGACTGGGCGGCTAGCCTTTGAACGACCTCTTGGCCTTGAGGGTGCTCAAGGTTGACCGCCACGCTCTTTTTCCCGCGATTGAGCAGCTCGAATAGCAGGTTGATACCACCGGCATGCTGCACAATCCCTCGGGCAGATACGTTGATGCTCCGGACAGGATCGCCCGTGTCTCGGTGTTCTACCTTGACTACCTCTGCTCCCATGTCAGCCATAATCGCGCAAGCAGACGGCCCGGCCACCCAGTTGGCGACCTCTAGAACCTTCAACCTCTCTAGTGGACCTGGCATGCCCAACTCCTTGCCCCATCAGATTATTGCTACGGGGAAGGGCTGGCCTCCCCGGTGGATTGATATCACCAAGCACGCAGCCATCTAAGCACTCCTATCCGAAACTATCCTCATTCCATCGGTGATCGGGCTTCACGGGCTGCGTTGCGAACAGCATCGCCAGGAACATCAATCCAGCCGCCGCCGCGAACACAAGAAACGTTAGGGTATAAGTGCCCGTGATGTCTCTGGTGAACCCACCGAACACCGGACCAATAGTGCTTATGACCGTCCACATCCGCGCGAAGCCTCTAATCGTACCGAGTGACCTTGGCCCAAAATAGTTCGCAATCAATAGTGTTTCAATGATGACTCGCATGCTCGTAGTCACCCCAAACAGGACTGCAAAGAGCAACGCCTCGGCGTAGCTATCAGCAACGCTGATCAAGAGCATGGAAGCCATCAGAAGGATCGTCATGAGCATGGCCCCGTGTCGTACGTGCATGTGCTCGAGAAGTAATCCCACTGGAAGCATGGACAGCGCCGAAACCGCTGCGAACACCGAGAGCACGCTGACGGCTAGGGCGTCCGAAAGACCACGGTCCTGGAAATTAGCCACCAGATGCAAGTTGGTAGCCCCCAGCACGAACGGGGTACCGACGGTGAAGACAACGATGAGCCAAAACGCTCGGGTGCGCCGGGCCTCTTGGAGCGTCCACGAAACTTCTGAGTCAAGTTCGTGCAACCTCTCGCTTTGAGTCGCTCCATCCGGCATCAGACCCATATCTTCTGGCTGTTTGCGAAGATACAACAATGCCGGTAGCGTGATTAGCATCGCTGCTACACCCGCGCTAGCAGCAAACGCCATTCTCCAATCCGCAACCGACATAATGCCAAGGATGAACACCGGGAACACCACCTGCCCCGTTCGGTGACCGATTCCTTTGATGGCAAGCATGCGAGCTCGACGGCGGTGAAACCACTTGCCTACTGCTACCGTGGTTCCTATACCCACGCCTGAGAGCGCTGCGCCACGCCCAAGACCGAAAAGCACCCAGAACTGCCATGGTTCTTGAATCGTTGACAGGCCTAGCAGGGAAACGGTGATCAGGACACCTGCGATAGCCACGACCAACCGCGCACCGTACCGATCTACCAACCAGCCGACGATGCCGGAACTGAGGGCTCCTACGATGCTGCCAATCATGAATCCCAAGGCGATAGTGCCTCGGGACCACCCTAGCTCGTCCTGCATCGGCCTTATGAACACCCCGATGACTGGGCCGTTGACCGGCACCTCCCCGAAGGACGCGACGAATGAAGCGAGTACGACAGCCCACCCGTAGTAAGCACGTTTGAACGGCCAGAAACGGGGGGTCCTAGCTGAAGGTGAGTCAGCTTCTGCGCGCGCTGGGTGCATCCCGTTACCGTTGCCCTGGCTCATGCCCTAACCATACGCCTGTGAGCCCAGGCATCACAGCGAGGGGAAATCGCGAGCGGGGTAGCCTATCCATAAATAAGGGTGGTCGGAGCCAACCGACTCCTAGCTGGATTGTTTTCGCAACAGGTCCCGGCGCATCGCGCCGAATATCGATATCACGACCGCTAGAGCCACGCCCGCAACGGACACAACCGCACGCGCGCCGAAAGCGTCGATCAGGGCACCAAAAGGAAGAATGATCAGGGGTGTCATGGCCCTGCACATCATGTTGATGCTAGAGATGCGACCGTATAAATGGGGTTCGGTATTGAACATCATCAGCGTTGAATTGAGTGTGCTGAATGCCTGGCTGGTGAGGCCAGTCAAAAACAGCAGTGCAACTGACAATCCATACACCGGAGATAATGCAAACCCCACAAGTGCACCACCGAATGCGGCTCCCGCTACCAGCATCGGGTAGCCCCGGTGAATCATGCCGGGAAACGTTGCGACCAACATGGACGCAATAAGCGCGCCGGCCCCCATCGATGCAAACATGAAACCGAGCAATTCTGGTCCAACACCAAGCACATTTTTCTGAAAAACAGGTAACACTTGCTGGTACGGAAAACCGAGAACGACCACAATCATGTTTATCGCAATCAGTGATCTGAGGATGGGTTTGTCCCAAATGTAGTGCAGCCCGAAGATCAAATCTGCAGTGACGCTACGCTGAACAAGCGTCAATGGTGCAGCCCTGGGAAGCCCCATGGCGAGGATGAAGGCCAATACCTGAGCGAGTGCGATTGCGGTGAATGCAAGGAACGGATCTACTCCAATCAGGATGCCCGCGATGCTGGGGCCAAGCACCTGATTCATGTTGCGCACAGCGGCAAACAGCCCAAGGGCATTGCCCAATTGCGCTCGCGGTACGAGCAACGGCACATATGAGTGACGAGCTGGCTGATTGAACGGCAAGGCAGTACCGAATAGAAGCGCCAACACCACCAGATGCCAGATTCGAATCGCCTCGAAAAAGATCAGAACAGCGGTAATCAACGCAATGGCCATGAGTACCGCTGTGGACGCATGTAGCACCATGCGTTTCGGCAAGCGATCCGCCGCAACACCGCCGAGTGGGGAAACAAGCAACTGAGGAACGCCCTGCGCCGCTGCTACGAGCCCTAGCATCGTAGCGGAGTCAGTCAACTCAAACGCTAGCCAGGGCCGCGCCAAGGTAGTCATCTGGATACCGGAATGCGAGCAGAACGCGCTAAGGAACAGCAGCCGGAACTCCGGAACCGATAATGAATCGAAAGGGCGTCGCCAGCCGTGTGCGGTAAGGCTAGCGGATGGAGGCGCCTCCTCAGTCATTTACGCCTCTTCAACGAATCTCATTTCAAGATGAACCATCACTCCCGCGTCTGTCATCGCTTCCCCCTGACTACATGCGTCCGTCAGTGAATCCTGGCATACGCCCGCGGGCCCCAAACCGTCACAACGATGAATTATCGCAAGGGTTCGATGGCTACGTGGGGCCGTTAGACCTCTTCCAACAACGTACATTGAGGAGGGGCAAGTTGGTTACCATCTTTCATCGCCTCCTGCTGCCCCGGTGACTGAAAGAACGCAAAGAAAGCTTCTTTCGATGGTGCCGTGCCGATGACGACGGGGCTGTTCGGCGCATCAATAGTCCTGTAAAGCTTACCCTCGATGCCCGCTGCTGTTCGCGCATCGGCACGGGCATCAAACAGTGCCTTAAATTTGTCGAAGTCAGTCACTTGGAAATTGAGAATGACCTGAATACTCATATGGATGTTTCTCCCAAATCGACTGGGGGGACGCTGCTACCGACAAACACAAGCATACGCCCACAGACCCAAGCGCCACAGCGATGGGAAATCGCGGGTGCGGCCTATCTATATACCGAAGGGATGGCCGCGATCAAAAGGCGGAGCGAATCTAGCCCGGACGAGCCTACTGTCCGGAAATGGAGGGGAGCAACGATTATGGTCACCGCCGCCAGCAGGTGGACTCTTCAATCAAAGTACAGGAGCATTTGTCAAAGGATCAATAGCAATCTGCATGCTGATCAAGTCGGTCAACTACTCAAATCCGAAAAAAATGTGCCGCGTTACCGCCGAGAATCGCAGGAGCCGCGCTTTCGTCAGATGTCGTCAGGTCGCGAACGTTCTGGATTTGCTGAGAGACCAAATCTGCATTTACCTCGTGTGGAAAATCTGACGAGAACATGAAGGGCTGGTGGCCGATGGATTCCAATGCGTAGGGCAAATCATGCTCATCCCCTTCCATACCGACAGAAATACGCTGATCCCGGAGAAGGCGAATCACGTAGTCACGCATGGTTTGTCCTTCCGGCAGCTCAAGGACCTCCCCCCGCGGATTGAAAGGGACAACGCCGGACGCAGCACGATCGAAACGTTCTAGAGCGGTCAGCAACCACGATACCCCGCCTTCAAGAAAGCAGACTCTAAGATCCGGATATCGATCGAACAAACCGTTAAAAATTAGATTACCCAAGACTATCATTATCGAGACGGGGTGCCCTAAAGCATTCGCGACGGCACCGACGTTGACGGTTTCCATCCCAAGATCCCAGTGCCCACCACCGTGGACCGCGAGAGGACAACCAAGGCGTGCGGCTTCAGCGAGCAATGGCCAGTATTGTTTATGCGTTACGTCTAGGTGCACACCCGTAGCAGGGATCAACGCCGCACTCATCCGAAGTTCGGTCACAGCACGATGCAATTCTTCCACTGCTGCCTCTGGGTCATGCATAGGTAGAATCGCAACCCCTCTGAACCTCGTGCTACGGTCAAGATAGGTCTCTGCCAACCATTCGTTATACGCCTGGGCAAGCGCAATCGCGTATTCCCTGTTGACAATTCGCCCTATTCGTTGACCCTGCGTAGGAAACAGTAGTGCCGAGCTGATGCCAACTGTATCCATGAAGTCTATCCACCCGTCGGGCCCGGGATTGCTATACCGCCCTTGGGAGTCAACGCCGAACGCTCCTTCAGGTCTTCGGCCGAATCGGTATTGCACGTGGCTGCTCGGAGGGAAAAGCCCACTTCTAACAGTCGAGCCTATGAATTCCTTAGGAATCCTCAACCGGCTGATGATTTCCTCGTTGTCCTCGAAGACATGTCCATCTGAATCGATGACTACATCTTTGGTGTCGGCCATTGCGAAACCTCCTTCATATCTGTGGCTCAACCCAAAGCCAATAACATGAGGCTCATTCTCATGCCACGAGCATACTCTCGCGGGCACAAACGTCACAGCGATGGGAAATCGTGAGCGCTTGCTAGCAGGTGCCCGGATAGTGGATCGCAGTATGCATGTGCGGGGTGAATGAGCTATTCGGCGAGCTCGTAGGTAATATCACAGCGCCCCGTTGCCGTCTCCAAAATAAGTTCCATAG